>WBZN01000952.1_pt1 | contig 12083 bp, 9 predicted proteins | sample 5204281 | NCBI WGS metagenome assembly WBZN01 (sample SAMN12344347, study PRJNA552823) | activated sludge metagenome | biome: Activated sludge suspended growth; feature: Nitrification reactor; material: Wastewater; isolation source: activated sludge from nitrification reactor of wastewater treatment... | reverse complement strand
GATGATGCGTTCTTCGAAAATCGTCTCCTCGCCCTTGTGGACGCGGCCCACGTACTCGGGAATGTTGTTGACGACATAGATGCCGCCGAGGTTTTCAGGCAGCCAGCGCCAACGCTCCATGTTTGCCAGAATACGATCAAGCGCGCCCTTGCTGTCGCGCTCCTTGGGCTTTCCTTCGGCATTCAAGGCGGCGCGCGTGGCCGGATTGAGATAGCCGTTGGCTTTGATGCCCTTCTCCTGCTGAAAGGCTTTCACGGCCTCGACCATCACGGCGTCATAGAGGTTTGCGCCGTCTTCGCTTTGAGCAGGCACTTTCAGACGCTTGCGCAGCAGCGCGATGTCGTCGTGCTCCTCGCCGGGTTTGACGGTGCCCTTGCGTGGCAGTTCCACCTTGAGCGCTTCATCGACAGGCTCTTCGTCCTGAGGTCCACGCGCCTTCAGCATGGCTTGGCGCAACTTCTCGAATTGGGGATGCTTGGGGTTGAGGCCCGTCAGATAGCTGCCTGGCGTGGCGCTGGCGGAGATCTCAGCCATCACGCTGGCAGGCTCCTTCACTGGCGGAGCCATATCCCAGATGCTGCTGACGGCGGCGGGATTGACGCGGCCGCCGCGCGCGTGGCGGGCATATTTCAGCACAGCAAGCGACAGCTTTGCTTCAGCCGCACCCTGCTCGGCGCTGGCCGCCGATGATGCCAGGTCCGGCAGATCGAAGGCGCTGGCGTCAAGTCCCCAATCCTCGGCCTTGCGGATTTCAGCGATGACGTCGCGCGCCTGCGGTGAGAACGCGCCATCCTTGATCCAGAGGGGTGCGGGACGGCCCGTGTAGAATGCGGTAAGGGCTGCGACATCATCCTTGTTGGCGCCGGCGATGAAGGTCTTATCGGCGAACTTTTCAAGCGCCGTCGCGACAACGGGATTAACCGCTGGAACGGCAGCGGCGGTAGTCGGCGTGCCCGCTGCTGGTGTCTCCACCGATGCGGCGGGCTTTGCGGCATCGGGCGCCGCGGGGCTTGCAGGCTGCGCGGTGGCGGCATCCTTCGCCGGCACGCTCGCAGGTGCGGTTGCCGCGTCTTTTGAGGCGTCCGGCTTTGATGCGTCCGGCTTGGCAGCGTCTGCCGCCGTATTCTGTTTAGCGGCTTCGGGCTTTACCGTTTCGGGCTGGACGGCGGTCGCGCTCTCCGGCTTTGCGGGCTCGGACTTTGCGGTCTCAGGCTGCCCCGTTCCGGTCGGAACACCAGCCTCCGAAGGCCTTGCCTGTGGTATCGGTTGCGCGGCTGCGGACGGACTGGAAGCGGGAGCATTCGCCGCGGGCGCGACAGCTTCGGCAGCAGGTTTTTCCCCGGCCTCTGGCGTTGAAGGCGAAGCAGCGGGCGTTGCGCTAGGCGTCCCTTTGGCCGTCTCTGGGACCGCTCCTTGGGTCGTGCTTGCCGCTCCTTCGGATGGCGCGGGGTCGGCAAATACCGGCGTCCCCGTTAGCGCGGCGGCGGTCAAAAGACCCGCCATCCAGGTTGCGCGTTTCACCGCCCTCGTACCCATATCCGGTCGCTCCAAAAATCTCTGCTGAATTGGCGGGCTGGAAAACGCTTCTGCCCCCTCCCAGCCATAGCGGCTCAGCAAGATGGCATATTCTAGCCCGTTCCCCGATAATTCCACCAACATGGATGCATCGCCCGCCCGGGTAAACCGCAGGCAGACGTTTATAGGCTCGAAATGAGTTTGGTGTGGCGCGGAGGACTCGGCACATCTACTTAGACACCGGCAAATAGCGACCGATCGCCCCCATACCCTGGGCAAACCTCTGGAAGGCGGTCCGGTTCTTTTTTCCGCCTCATTCAGCCGCAATAGGCGGCTGCCATGTCCACCGGGAGATTATCTTGGCCGCGTCAGAGCTTTACCTCATCTTTGAGATTTCGGGCTCCGACCTGGGGGCCCATACCGCGCGCCTCAGCGCGGCGGCATCAGCCGCGCCCATCGCCAGCGTCCTCCTGCGGCCCGTTTCGGGCGACACCCTTGATGCACGCATTTTGAAACCCCTGGTTGAAGCGGTTCAAGCCAAGGGGATTGCCGCACTGGTGGCTGACGACGCGGACCTTGCCCGCATTGTGCGCGTCGATGGACTTCACCTCTCCTGGAACAAAGATCAGCCGGGCCGCATGGCCGCGGCGCGCGAAGTTCTGGGCGGACGTTTCATGCTGGGGGCCGACGCCGGCCGTTCGCGCGATGACGCCATGACATTGGGCGAAATGGGCGCCGACTACATCGCTTTCGGCATCCCACCCCACGTGGAAGACCGCGACACCGCCTTTGCACGCCAGTGCGATCTGATCGCGTGGTGGGCGGAGATCTTCGAGCCGCCATGTGTCGCGCTCGATGTGCCCGATACGCACGCCGCCCGCGCTTTGGCGCAGGCCAATGCCGATTTCGTCGCCGTGACGGTTGGCTCCGGCACGACGCCGGACGAGGCGGCCGCCTTTGTGAAAAGCTTCTCGGTCGCCATCGGGGACGCTAAAATCCCGGCATGAGACGAAACCCCGCCATACCTTCGATCTGCGCTCTTGCAGCTTTTTTCGGTTGCTTGAGCCTGCATGGCGCGCACGCGGAAACGAGTTCGTGGTCGCAAAGGATAGAGACCCCGGATGATCCCAAAGTGGCTCCTGGCAAGAAGCCTGCGGCACCTGCCACGAAGCCGGCCGGGCAGAAACCTGCCCCTTTAGGAAAAAAACCTGCGGGCAGCACGCCGTCCAAGATCGTGCCGAGCACGGTTCCGGCAACCGGTGAGGATGCTGCCTACCTCGCCTTCGATCAGGGCCAGTACCTCACGGCCTTGAAACTCGCCCAGGAAGCGGCGAGCCGTGGAGATGCCACGGCCAACACGCTGATTGGCCGCATCTACGAGGAAGGCCTTGGGGTTCCGCAAAACTCCAAAACGGCCGCCAACTGGTACGCGCGCGCCGCCGAGATGGGCGATGTTCCGGCGACCTTCGAACTCGCGTTGCTGCTCGCGCAAGGCAAGGGCGTGGAGAAGAACCGTGAAGCCGCCGCCAAGCTGTTCGAAAAAGCCGCGCTCACCGGCCATGCGCTTGCCAATTACAATCTGGGTTTGCTGTTCTTGAAGGGCGACGGAAAGCCCGAAAATCCCTACCGCGCACTCGATCACATCCGCTTTGCCGCCGAAAAAGGCGTCGCACAGGCACAGTATGATCTTTCCGCCATGTACCAGAAGGGCGAAGGCACCCAGCCAAACGCCCTTGAGGCGGCAAACTGGCTGTCCCGCGCGGCCGCCCAAGGCCTCGATGTGGCGCAGTACGATTATGCCGTTCTGCTGCTCAAGGGTTTCGGACTGACGCGCGATGAGCCCAAAGCCATCGGCTATCTCAAGGCCGCCGCCGAAAAAGGCCTCCCGGGTGCGCAAAACCGCCTTGCCTGGGTCAATCTGGAAGGCGTGGCTAGCGACAAGAACCCGGTCGAAGCCGCCAAGTGGCGCTATATCGCGAAACGCAACGGCTTTGAGGACGACAGGCTCGATGAAGAGATCGCAAAGCTCTCCAAGACGGACCTGGCGAAAGCCCAGACGGCTGCATCCGAGTGGTCCGACCGCATCCAGGTTCAGCCGGTCGAATAGCTCACGGCTGCACGCGATTTGAGTGCGTCCGCAACAGTGGGGAGATCAGAAGGATCGCACGCGCGGCTCAGCCGCTGACCAGCGGCTGAAGCAGTTTGATCAATGTGCTGTTGGCTGCCATCACGTCGCCCGTCTCCAGCATCTTGTCGGCGCCGCTGAGATCGCTGACGAAGCCGCCAGCCTCCCGCACGATGACAATCCCGGCTGCCATATCCCAGGGCTTGAGGTTGCGCTCCCAATAGGCATCAAACCGCCCGGCCGCCGTGAAGGCGAGGTCGAGAGCGGCCGAGCCCGTGCGGCGTATGCCTGCAACCTCCTTCATCACGGTGTCCATCTCTTTCAAGAATCTCGGATGCCCCGGACGGCCGCGGTGAGGAATACCCGTCGAGACGAGCGTGTCGGCAAGTGTCTTGCGCGCTGCGACGCGCAGGCGGCGGTCGTTCAGGTACGCGCCCTTGCCCTTCTCCGCGGTGTAAAGCTCGTCGCTCGCAGGATTGTAGATCACGCCGGCCACAAGCTGGCCTTCGCGTTCCAGACCGATGGAGATGGCAAACAGGGGCAGTGAGTGAAGGAAGTTCGTCGTGCCGTCGAGCGGATCGACCAGCCAGCGGTGCGTGGCGTCCGCGCCTTCGACGAGACCGCGCTCCTCCATCAGAAAGCCATAGCCGGGACGCGCTTTCGACAACTCCTTGAAAATGATGTCTTCCGCCTTGTGGTCAGCGGAGGAAACGAAATTCGCCGGACCTTTGACGGAGACTTGAAGTTGCTCCACCTCACCGAAGTCCCGGGCGAGGCTACGGCCTGCCTTGCGCGCGGCAGTAATCATGACGTTGAGAAGCGGCGAGACGTTGGCCATGGGGTTTTCTGCTGATTTCCAAAGAGCATGGGGGACCGTGAGAGGCAGAAGCCCGCGACGGTGACCGGCGACGTTAGGCCCGGAAACGGTGGGCCCGGAAACGGAAGGAATGTGCCGGACAGTGGCGTGGTGACTAGCCGCTTCACATCTCCAGCGCAAGGCCGGGATTGGCCGCCATGGCGACGACGGGGATTATGGCCCATTGTCGCGCGAAAGAGCCGTCGCGGCATCGTGCGGGCGCGGGCCGGTCCGCGGATCGCGCCAGACGTGACACCAGGGCCACATTTTGTGTGTTGCTTCGGCATGATCTTGCCGGTTTTCGCTGGCATGGCGTTCGGGTAATGTGGCGATCGGGTAATCTGAGGCTCGCGGGGGCGAGGGAGCGACACCGGGGAGAGACGAGGCATATGGCCAGAAAAGCCAAGGGGGACGCAGCACTTGCGCCCGTATCCCGCCGGTTGACGCCGCCCGGCGTTTTTCTGTTGCGCATGACGATCTTCCTCACGCTCATAGGGTTCCTCGCAGCCATTCTGTTCGAGCAGCTGAAAAAGTCCTGGATGACGAACCCAGGACTGAACGGCCTTATCATCGGCGTGCTGGCCTTCGGCATCCTGTTCGCCTTCCGCCAGGTCATCCGCCTTTATCCTGAGATCCGCTGGGTCAACGCCTTCCGCATTGCGGATCCGGGGCTGCTCAACCCGCACAAGCCCGTGCTGCTGGCCCCCATGGCGACGATGCTGCGCGACCGCACGGGCGCGCTCTCCTTGTCGCCGGCCGCCATGCGCGCATTCATGGACTCCATCAGTTCGCGCCTCGATGAAGCGCGCGACACCGGCCGCTATCTTGTCGGCCTGCTCGTGTTCCTAGGCCTGCTCGGCACCTTCTGGGGCCTGCTCGACACCATCCAATCGGTTGGCCGGGCGATCGACACGCTCGACACCAAGGCCACCGACAACGTGCAGATGTTCGGTGATCTGAAAGCGGGGCTCGCCGCGCCGCTGAGAGGCATGGGTACCGCATTCTCCGCCTCGCTGCTGGGCCTTTCGGGATCGCTGATCCTGGGTTTTCTGGAATTGCAGGCGAGCCACGCGCACAATCGCTTTTATAACGAGCTTGAGGAATGGCTCTCCGGCATCACCGAGCTTAATCCGTCGGCGGGCGTTACCGGCTCCACGTCGTCTGAATTCGTCAACCGCCAGCTCCTGAGTGCCGTTGTCGACATGCAGCGCGCGCTGGAGGAATTCACCGGCCGGCTTTCCGAGCAGCCGATTGCTCCCCCCAGCGTGCTCACGTCTTCCGGCACCCCGCCGGCCGACGAGGTGCGCGATCTCGCCCGCGGCGTCAATCAGCTCGTAAGTCAGATGCGCGCCGAGCAGAAAGTTGTCCGCGAATGGGTGGACGAGCAGGCGGCCCAACAGACCGAAGTGGCTTCCATGCTGAAAAACCTCGCGGAAAACATGAAGCGCGGAGGCTGATGCGAGATGGCGCGTGGCCGCAGTCGCAGAGGTGGCGAGTATGCCGAGTTCTGGCCGGCTTACGTCGACGTGCTGTCGACGCTGCTGCTCGTCGTCACCCTGCTGATGTCGCTGTTCATGATTGCGCAGTATTTCGCGGCCGAAGAAGCCATCGGCAAGGACACCGCGCTCAAGCGCCTGACACGCCAGATCACGGAGCTCACCAGCCTTCTCAACCTCGAGAAAGGCAAATCCAAGAGTTCGGAGGATGAGCTTGCGTCCCTGCAAGCCACCCTGTCCGCGCTGCGTGAGGAAAACACCAAGCTGGCCGGAACCGGCCTTGGCGCCGACGAGCGTGCCAAGGAGGCCGAGGGGCGCGCCTCCACGCTATCGGCGGACCTCGAAGCGCAGAAGAACGTTTCGAGTGAGGCGCTGGCCAAGGTCGATCTGCTCAACCAGCAGCTGCTCGCCTTGCGCCAGCAGATTGCGGCGCTCAACCAGGCGCTCGAGGCATCCGAAAAAAAGGGCGTGGAAAGCGACAAGACCATCAAGGACCTGGGCCAGCGGCTCAATGCGGCGCTTGCCCGCCAGGTGCAGGAGCTGCAGCGCTATCGCTCGGACTTCTTCGGCCGATTGCGCGATCTGTTGAAGGACCGCAAGGATATCCGCGTCGTCGGCGACCGCTTTGTATTTGAAAGTGAGGTTCTGTTTCCCTCCGGCTCGGCCACCCTGACGCCGGAAGGGCTGACCGCCATGGACCAGCTTGCCGCCGCTATCAAGGAGCTGGAGCGGCAGATCCCCAGCGAGCTGGACTGGACACTGCAGGTCAACGGGCACACCGATGCGCGCCCGATTGCAAGCGCGCAGTTCCCCTCCAACTGGGAATTGTCTACGGCGCGCGCCGCATCGGTTGTGAAGTACCTCATTTCACGCGGCATTGCGCCCGACAGACTGGTCGCCGCCGGCTTTGCCGAGTTCCAGCCCATCGAAACGGGCAGCTCCGAAGAGGCCTTGCAGCGCAACCGCCGCATCGAGTTGAAGCTCACGAACCGCTGACCTCAGGCGACAGGACCACTCGGGATCGCCTGCCTTAATCGTCGTCGCCGTCGCGCGAAGCGCGGCGCCGGACGGGCGGTGCCGCCTCGTCGATCTCGCGCAATTGACTGCGCGCAGGATCGGCGGCGGCGATCTTCACGGCAGGTACGCCCGACAGCGCCTGGATCACGCGGCGGTCATGCCCGTACATGTCGTCATACTTGACGATCGTGCGATCATCGCCGGGCACCATGGTGAAATAGACGGTATGCACCGGGAAAGGACGATCGAGTTTGATCTTGTTGTTGGGCGTCTTGCTGTTGGCGAGCAGCTTTTCGACGGTTTCCTTGTCCCAGCCCTTGTCGCGCGCCAGCAACATCACGGCCAGGCGCTCAGGATCGCGCACGCGCACGCACCCATGGCTGTAAAGCCGCCAGGACGACTTGAACAGCGCCCGGTTGTTGGTGTCGTGCATGTAGACGTGGTGTTTGTTGGGGAACAGGAACTTCACGCGCCCAAGCGGATTGCTGCTGCCTGAGCGCTGATAGATGCCGATATCGCGGATGTCGACCTTATTCCATTTGAAGCGTGTCGGGCGCAGCTCCTTGCCTGAAAGGCCCAGGATGCGCATGTTGCGCCGCTTCAGCACGTCATAGTCGCCGGCCTGCAGCTTGGGCAAAAGATCGTTGACCTTGATCGACGGCGGCACGCCCCATTCGGGCTGAAAGACGATCTGGCTCATGCGCTCGGAGAAGACCGGCGTCTGCGTATCAGGCTGACCGATGATGATGCGCTCCTGATGGATGACCTCCCCTTGCTCGACAATCCGGGTCTCCATTTCGGGAAGGTTGTTCCAGATATGAAAGGCGCCCAGATCGCGAGGCAGCCAGCGCCAGCGCTCCATGTTGGCGAGCAGGCGCTGGAGATCCTCCTTCTTGGGCGGAGGAGGCGGACGGTTGAGCACGGCGCGGGCCTTGTCGTCGATACGCCCCCAGCGCGCACGCACCTTGCGTTCGCTCAGGTAGTCGTGGAGGGCATCGGCGAGCTTCTCGTCAAACTTGGATTGAAAGCCATCCTCGGCCGGAACCTGGAGCTTGTGGCGAACAACGAGCACGTCGGGGTGCCACGTGCCGAGCTTGATGGATGGCCCCATAGCCAGAATGCCGGCGGGATCGGGTTGCTTGGGATGCTGGATTTCCTCGCGCATGGCGACATAGGCTTCGCGCAGAAGCTCAAACTCCGGATAGGGCGGATGCATGGCACGCAGGGCAGCGGCACCGTCGGCGTTGGAAATGATGCCGATCATCACGGCGGTGGCGTAGACCGGATCCTCGGTGCGATCCAACCACAAGCTCAATGACGAAGGATCGATACGCCCACCCCGCGCATGAAAGGCGTACTTCACCGTGGCACGCGAAAGCCCAAGTTCAGCGCTCGCCAACTCTTCCACGGGCGCATTGGCAGGGAGCTGAGGAATCTCGAAGGCCGCAGGATCAAGACCCCAATCGGCGGCATTGGCCATCTCGGCGATTGCCGCTTTTGCGCGTCCATTCCAGCCTTTCGAGGTGACCCAAACCGGCGCGCCCTCGCGCGAGCCGTAGAACGAACGCAACTGCGCGAGCCACGCAGCATCCCGCTCATCCGCCCCCCCTTTTGTCCGCTGTATCTGAGTATCCAAAGCAGCCGCGAAACGGGATCTGAAATCCGGGCCGGGATCTGCAGGTTCCGCCTTTAGCACCACCTGCGCGCTGTCGCCCTCGCTTCCGGCTTCGTCCGCGCGAACAGGCGCCATCGACATCACGAGAAGTGCGAGACCAGCGAAGGCCCGGAAGAGAACGCGACACATGAAAACGAGAGCCCCTTGCTTGGATGCTCCACTATTGCATCAGATGCCGGGTTATGCACGCAGGGTTTCGCAACGATCTCGTGACATGGTTGAATTGGTCCGTGGGCACGCGTATATTTCTCCGTACACGGAACCTTTTTAAAATCTCCGATCAACGTTAATGCCTATGGTGCACCCGGTGATCCGCGATGCCCTGCCTATTCGGCAGCCTCGCGGCCGAACTGCAATTGCGCCAGGCGAGCATAGGTGCCGCCCTTGCGCAGGAGTTCGGCGTGCGTGCCGGTTTCAGCTATTCGGCCGCCTTCGAGCACAATGATCCGGTCCGCCTTCTGCACCGTGGCGAGGCGGTGGGCGATGACGAGCGTGGTTCGATCCTTCATCACGCCTTCCAGAGCACGCTGCACGGCACCTTCACTTTCGGCATCGAGTGCGCTCGTTGCCTCATCAAGCAGAAGGATCGGCGCGTTGCGCAGGATGGCGCGCGCAATGGCGATGCGCTGGCGCTGGCCGCCCGACAGCGTGATGCCGCGCTCGCCGAGCTGCGTATCATAGCCCTCGGGCAACGCACGGATGAAGGCGTCGGCCTGAGCGGCTTCGGCCGCGCGGCGTACTTCGCTCAAGGTTGCAGATGGCGTACCGTAGCGGATGTTTTCCGCCACCGTGTCGGCGAACAAAGCCACATCCTGCGGCACGACGGCGATGCGGGCGCGCACCTTCACCAGATCCGCCTTCGAGACATCGACGCCATCAACCAGCACCTTTCCCGAAACTGGATCGTAGAAGCGCAAGATCAAATTGAAGAGTGTCGTCTTGCCGGCGCCCGAAGGGCCGACCACCGCGATCGTCTCACCGCGCGCGACTTTCAGGCTGATGCCGTGAAGGGCCGACACGCCTGGCCTGCCGGGATAGTGGAAACTCACATTATCGAAGGCCACGGTACCCAACGCAGGCTCAGGCAGAGGAACCGGATTTTCAGGCGAACGAATGGTGGGTTTTTCCGACAAGATCTCTGCAATGCGGTCCGCTGCACCGGCAGCCTGGCTTATCTCGCCCCAGACTTCGGAAAGCTCCGCCAGTGCGCCAGCCGCAAACAACGCATAAAGGACGAACTGTCCAAGCCTGCCGCCTGTCATATCGCCGGCGATCACCGAGGATGCGCCATACCAGAGCACGCCGGTAACGCTCGCAACCGTGAGAAAGATGGCAATCGCCGTCAACAGGGCGCGCGCGACGTGGCGCTGGCCGGCATCCTTGAAGGACTGCTCCACTGCGCGCGCATAGCGTCCCGACACCTGCGCTTCGTTGGAGAAAGACTGCATGGTCCGGTGCGCAGCAAGATTTTCAGACGCGTAGGCCGATGCGTGGGCAAGGCTGTCCTGCGCCTGGCGGGAGAGGTTGCGCACCATCCGGCCAAAGCCAACCAGCGGCAGCACGATCAACGGGATCGCGATCAACACCATTCCAGAAAGCTTGGGGCTGGTGACGAACATCATGATGAGAGCGCCGATCAGCATGATGGCGTTGCGTGCGAACTGGGATAACGCGGTGCCCGCCGCGGCCTTCATCTGCGTGGTATCGGCGGTCAGCCGGCTCATCATCTCGCCGGAGTGGTTCTTGTCGAAATAGGCAGGTCCAAGGGTGGCCAGATGTGCGAAAGTTTTGGTGCGCAAGTCGGCAACGACACGCTCGCCGAGCCAGTTCACACAGTAGAACCGCGATGCCGATGCAAGCGCCAGCACGGCGCCGATGCCAATGAGCGTCAGGAAGTAGTTATTGATCAGCCCGCCGTCATGCCCGCCAAAGCCGTGGTCAATGACGCGGCGGACAGCCAACGGTACCGCAAGCATGGCGGCCGCCGCAACGATAAGCGCGATCACCGCGCCCGCCAGCATCCCCTTGTGGGCCATCAAAATCGGCTTGAGTTGCAGCAGCGGCCGCAGGGATTGACGGGACGCAGGCGTGCCTTCAGCTTGCGGGTTGTCTTCCGCGCCGCGGCGCCGGCTTCGTCTAGACATAGCTTATCAAAACCTTTTCAATGCCTTGCACCGCCCTTGACTTGGGCGGCTCACCTTCATGACAAAAACATGACCGGCGATTAGGCAACATGCCCGACCGGGCGGCTCGTCTCAAGGGACAATGGGACGCTGGGTGGATCACACGCGATGGCGGGCCGCGCAACGCCGCACTTGTACCCGGGCCGCTTTAGGGCTATGGAAGCGCCAGAAAAATTCGCGACAAGTGGAGACGCGCCAGCCGGGCCGCCTATGGGGCAGCCCAGTGGAGAAGCGCTCTATTCGGCTAACCTTAAGTGAGCGCCATGAAGAAAGACGCAGATCTCCATCCCGACTACCATCAGATCAAGGTGGTAATGACCAATGGCACCGAGTTCGTGACCTACTCGACCTATGGCAAGGAGGGCGACACGCTCACCCTCGATATCGATCCTACAACGCACCCGGCCTGGACGGGCGGCGACACGAAACTCATGGACCGCGGTGGCCGCCTGTCGCGCTTCAAGAAGAAGTTCGAAGGTATGGGGTTCTGACGTTCACGCGGTTTTGAACCTGCGAAATGTTCACGAGACGCCCGGATAACGCGCCGGGCGTTTTTCTTTTGGCCGTGCTGATCGTGAGATCTGGCCCGGACAAAAATAAATCAGGGCCCGGCGCTGTCGCCGGACCCTGTTGAAGACTTGCGATTGAGCGCGACGCGCGCCTTACTCAACCCAACTTGCTTTGAAAGGCGCGTTCCAGAAGATTCATCTGCGCTGCGACCGGATTTGCCGGACGCTCCACCAGAACGTCGGGATCACGCGCGGTGCTCATGGCGCGATCGAGCTGCACGATCCGGTCGTGCAAGCTGAAGCTTTCCTCGATCAGACCGCGAAGGCCTTCGGGAAGGTCGCCAAAACCTTTTACGTGAGCCGGCCGGCCAAAGGCCTGCAGTTTGACACGGCGGCGCTTCTTGGCAGCCTCTTCTTCGGTGATTTCGCCCTCCTTCAAGGAGCGGCGGATCAAAAGCCATGAGGCGAGATCGAGCAGGCGCGTCGTCAGACGCATGCTCTCGGTTGCATAAAGCACGCTGACCGCGCCCGCGAGGCGTTTAGCCTCTGCACGGCCGGGGCCATCGAGATACGCAGCCGTTCGCTCAACGAGCGCCATGCCTTCTCGGAAAATATGATCGAACTGTCCGGAGGACTGAAACCTGTCGCCGAACGACACGGTTGTAGAACTGCCCGAAAGGGCGCCATCGACGCGAGAACTGTTGTTC
>WBZN01001897.1_pt1 | contig 12090 bp, 9 predicted proteins | sample 5204281 | NCBI WGS metagenome assembly WBZN01 (sample SAMN12344347, study PRJNA552823) | activated sludge metagenome | biome: Activated sludge suspended growth; feature: Nitrification reactor; material: Wastewater; isolation source: activated sludge from nitrification reactor of wastewater treatment... | reverse complement strand
CTGCTGGAACGAGGCACCGTCCTCCGCCAGCCGGCGCTGCAGCGTCCGGGCGCTCAACCGCAGCTCCCGCGCCACTTCGCCGATCTCCGGCCGTCGCCCGGCGAGCTGGCGTTTCAGGATGCCCTTGACCCGGTCGCCGAGGGCCGCAGAGGAGCGCGCCTGCGCGAGCTCGGCTTCGAGCTGCGGCGCGAGCGCCGCGGCGAGCTCCGCGTTGTAGGTGACGAACGGCCGGTCGAGATCCGCGCGCGCGAAGACGATCGCGTTCTCGCTCTCCTCGAACGTCGCCGGACAGCCGAAATGCGCCGCATAGGCCGCGCGGTTTGTCCGCGGACCGCGCAACTCGAGCCGTTTCGGTTGCACGAGATCGCCGGTCCCGCGCCGGGCGATGCCGACCACCCAGGCGAAGCAGAGGTCGATGAGGACGGGCGGCTCGGTCTCCTCGGCGAGGAGCCAGCGGAATCGCACCCGGCACTCCGCGCCCCTCTCCGTGACCACCAGCTCCTCGGGACAAGTCAGCTGCTTGTAACGCGCCAGCCGCCCGAGGGCGTCGCGGAGCGAGCGGGCCGACACCGCGGTGATGGCGATCGGGTCGTAGCGCTCGACCCGTGGTTCGGTTCCGAGCGCGAGGCCGATCGCCGGATGGTCGCTCGCCTCGGCGATCCCGCGGTAAAGGGCGAAGAGCTCCTCGGTCGAGACCTGGATCTTCTCCTGCTCGAACAGCCCCGGGGGCAGGCCGGCGCGGTGCAGCACGCTCGCCGGCGAGACCCCGAGCTCCTCGAGCTTGCGAGCGAGCTGGATCGAAACGCGGAATCGGTCAGCCATCGCTTCCTTCCGGACCTCCGTCGTCACGCTCCCTCGCCGCGACTTACCGAATCGTAGCCAGATCGAGGACGAACCGGTACTTCACGTCGCTCTGCAGCAGGCGTTCGAACGCCTGGTTGACCGCCGAGACCGGCACGAGCTCGATATCGGCGGTGATGCCCTTGTCGGCGCAGAACTCCAGCATCTCCTGGGTCTCGCGGATGCCGCCGATGAGCGAGCCGGCGAACCGCTTGCGGCCGAAGATGAGGCCCATGATGCCGACGCCGAGCGGCGTTTCCGGCGCCCCGACCATCGTCAGCGTACCGTTGCGCTTCAGCAGGCCGAAATACGGATTCAGATCGTGCACTGCCGAGACCGTATCGAGAATGAAGTCGAAGCTGCCGGCGTGCTTCGCGACCTCCGTCGCCCGGTTCGAGACCACCGCCTCGTCGGCGCCGAGGCGGATGGCGTCCTCGACCTTGCCGGGGGTGGTGGTGAAGACGACGACCCGGGCGCCCAACGCGTGGGCGATCTTGACCGCCATGTGACCGAGACCGCCGAGGCCAACGACGCCGACCTTCTGACCTGCGCGGACGTTCCAGTGCCGGAGCGGCGAGTAGGTCGTGATGCCGGCGCAGAGGAGCGGCGCGGCGCCGGCCGGGTCGAGCCCGTTCGGCACTTTGAGCGTGAACGCCTGGTCGACCACGAGGCTGTTCGAATAGCCGCCATAGGTCACGCCGCCCAGGTGCGGGTCGGGGGAGTTGTAGGTGAAGGTCGCCGGTCCGGCGCAAAACTGCTCCTCGTGGTCGAGGCAGGCCGGGCAGGTGTGGCAGGAGTCGACCAGGCAGCCTACCGCTGCCAGGTCGCCCTCGCGGAACCCGCGGACGTCGCGGCCGACGGCGACGACGCGGCCGACGATCTCGTGCCCCGGGACGCACGGATAGACCGTCGGCACCGAGCCGTGCCACTCGTCGCGGACCTGATGTAAGTCCGAATGGCAGACGCCGCAGAAGAGGACGTCGAGCTGGACGTCGGTCGGCCCCGGCTGGCGCCGACGGATGGTGAGCGGCGTGAGCGGCGAGCTCGCGCTCGCCGCGGCGTAGGCCTTGGCTTCGTAGGAACTCGCCGCCCGCATCGCGGATGGCAACAGAACTTCGTGGACGGTTTCGCTCATGTTCGGTGCTCCTCCTGAACACCCACAATGTAGGCCGGCGGCGCCCCCGGGTCATTAGCAGAACGCGCCAATGTGGTTGCCGAACACGCCAGGGCGGTGTGCGCGGCCCGGTGTCGCCCTCGACCCCGAGCCTGCGTTCTTCTGGACAGGAGACACCTCATGAACCCCCAGCGCCCGCTCACCAACGATCGCACCCGCCCCGGGCGGACGGGCTGCGACCGCCGCCTTGCCGCTGTCGCAGCTCTCGCATTCCTGGCGACTCTCGCCGCAATCACTCCGGCGGCGACCGCCGCCTCGCACCGCCTGAGCCAAGGCCTGCCGTTCAGCGACGTGGTCGGGTTAGCGGTGAGCCCCGACGGCCAGTTCGCCGTCTATACCCACGACGCGGAGGTCGACCAGGCGCGGGAGCTCTGGAGCGTTCGGGTCGCCGGCGGCGCGCCGGTGCGTCTGACGAACCCGCTGCCCGGCGGCGTCGGTGTCAACTCCTTCAAGATCAGCGCCGATAGCCAGCACGTGGTCTACGCCGTCGCCCAGGAGACCGCCGGCCAGACCGAGCTCTACAGCGTCCCCATCGCCGGCCCCGAGGGGGCCTGGACCAAACTCAACGGGGAGCTGCCGGCGGACGGCGATGTCGGCTATTTCCTGGTCAGTCCCGACAGCAGCCGCGTCATCTACTTCGCCAATCAAACAACCAGCTCCATCTACGATGCTTGGACCGTACCGATCGACGGCGGAACACCGATCCGCCTGCGACCGCTCGTCACCCTGACCGGATCGAAGATCCTGAATAGCTCTTGCTGCCTCCAGATCAGTCCCGACAGCGAAAGGGTCGTCTTCTACGCCAATTTCTCCAATCTCGCCTACTACGAGATCTGGAGCGCCCGCGTCGACGGCAACGGCGGGATCGTCCGGCTGACCGAAACGACGGCCGCCAACGGCAATGTCTTCTTCAACACGTTCAGCCCCGACAGCAGTCGCGTGGTCTATGTCGGCCACCGCTTGGCCGACGGAATCCAGGAGCTCTACAGCGTACCGAGCGCCGGCGGCAGCACGGTGAAGCTCAATGGAGTGTTGACCCCCGGCGGCAATGTCTGGACCTACAGGTTCAGCCCGGACAGCTCTCGCGTCGTCTATCTGGCCGACCAGCAGACCCTCGGCGTCAATGAGCTCTATAGCGTGCCACTCGCCGGCGGCGGGGCGGCGAAGCTCAACGGCCCGCTCTCAGGTGGCGTCGGCCAGTTCCGGATCAGCCCCGACAGCGCGAGCGTCGTCTATCTCGCGGACCAGGACACCTTCGGCGTCGAGGAGCTCTACCGGGTGCCGCTTGCCGGCGGCGGGACGGTGAAGCTCAATCCCACGCTGGCCAGCGATCGCGACGTCACGGACCTGGAGATCGACCCGAATGGCGGGCGCGTCGTCTACCTCGCCGATCAGAATCACGACGAGGTGAAAGAGCTCTTCAGTGTGCCTCTGGCGGGCGGGACTTCAGACCACCTGAACGACAATCCGGTTTCGGGCGGCGATGTCCTGGACTTTACGATCGCTCCCCTGGGCGGTTTCGTCTTCTACCGCGGGGACATCCTGACCGACGGACGCACCGAGATCTTCCGGACGAGGATCGCCGGCAGCTCGAGCGCCGACGTCAGGTTGAACGGCCCGCTGGTGGCGGGCGGCGCGCTCACCTCGGCTTGGGCAGCCCTCCCGGACGGCCGCCAGGTGGTCTACAGCGCCGACCAGGAGGTAGACGAACAGCAGGACCTCTACGTCGGCGACATCTGTCTCCTGTGCGACGGCTTCGAGACCGGCGACCCGGGGCGCTGGGACTGAGAGGGCCGCGCCCTACTTCGCCAGCTCGTAGAGGTACTCGACGTACGACATCGTCGCGCCGTCGAAGCCCTGGACCTTCGGGTTGGTCGAGTCGATGACGAAGTACTCGTCCGGCGCATGGGCGCCACTGCCGTGGCCGAGGCCGAAGTGACCGGAAGCCAGTTTCAGCGGTTCGCCGGTGAAGACGTAGCCGGGGTAGGAGCCGGCGCCCCGCGGCCAGAGGAGAGGGTCGATTCCGGCGCGCTTCAGCACGCTGATCTGCGCCTGGATGAGCGGCGCCGAGGCCACCGTGCTCGTCGGGTCGTAGCCGCCGGTGACGTTCACTTCGAGGTCGCCGAAGCCGCGCTTCGCGAGATGCGCCTTGAGCGCGGCGACGGCGTCGGCCATCTTCATGTCGGGCACCAGCCGCAGGTCGATCTTCGCCACCGCGCGATGCGGCAGGATGGTCTTGCCGCCCGGCCCGGTGTAGCCGCCCACCAGCCCCTCGATATTCACCGTCGGCTGCGACACCAGGCGCTCGTTGGCCTCGCGCCACGGCAGGTCGTCGATCCAGTGCTGCACGCCGAACTGCGCCTTCGCCTTCTCCTCGCTGCGGCGCTCGGACGCCACGGCGACCATCGTGCGCTCCTCGGCACTGATCGGCCGCGGCTGCGGATAGCCGTCGATGGTGATCGTGTTGCCGTCCGCCGACACCAGGGTGTCCAGCGCCTTCACCAGGCGCCAGGCCGGGCTGTCCACCATCGCCTTGAGCGAGGAGTGGACGTCCTTCGACGGACCGCGGCCCCAGGTCTCGCCGGAGGCCACCAGCTCGAGCTCGACGACGCCCTTGGCGCCGAGACTCACGGTGACGATGCCGTCGGGGTCCTGCCCCGCCCCCGGCATGAAGACGCCGACGCACTTGGCGAGAGCCGCCGCCACCTCGGGGCGGTGGACCAGCTGGCCGATGTGCGGCGAGCCGATCTCCTCCTCCCCCTCGGCAACCAGGACGAGGTTCACCGGCAGCTTCCGGCCGGCGCCGCGGATCGCGTGCAGCGCCGCCAGGAAAGCGGCTTCCGGCCCCTTCTGGTTGACTGCACCGCGCCCGACGATCGCCTTGCCGAGCCCGGGCTTGTCGACCATCCGCGCCTCGAGCGGCGGCGACGTCCACTCGGCCGGATCGTACTGTTTGACGTCGTACATGAAGTAGAGACCGACCGTCTTCGCCGCCCCGGCGTCGAGCGTCGCAAAGACGCCGGGCTTGCCGTCGGTCGTAAGCACCGTGGCCTGCTGGAAGCCGGCCTCGCGGGCGAGCTTCGCCATGTGCTCGGCGCCGGCGGGGAAATTGAGGTTCTCCGCCGCGATCGACGGCAGGGCAATCCAGTCGCGCAGCCGCTGGACCGCCTCGTCATGCCGCGCCGCCACTTCGCGGCCAACATCCGCCAGGTCGTTCCCGGCGGCGAAAGCGCCGTTCGTACCGGCGAGGCAGACGAGTACGGCGGCGATCGTTTTCGTCAGCATCCGGACAGGAGTACGAAGGGCCTTTCCGGCACTTGCGGGCATGGCATCCACGGCAGGTATCTCCTTTGGGCGGGACGCTACCACTGCAGAGCCGCGAGAGAGCTCAGGTCGCCGATTCACCAGCGCCGCGGAGACGGCGGACGAGCGGCGGAGCGATCAGCAGCAAGAGGGCCAGTCCGACGAGCGGCACGAGGGTCCGCCACGAGATCGCCCCCTCCATCGTGGTGGCCCCCGCCGCCTGGTGGATGGCGCTGACGTAGAGGGTTCCCTTGATCGCCAGGCCGAGCGCCGTGCTCGCCAGGAACCTGCCACGCGGGACGTTCAGCAGTCCGGCGGCGAGATTGATTGCCGAGTGCGGGAAGCTCGGTGCCACCCGCACGGCCAAAAGAGTCGCGAAGTCGCTCCGCCGGGAGAGAGTCCTCAGCAGTTGGCTCTCCTCGCCTGGGCTGCCGCCGCTCCGGCCCGCCGCCCGCACCAGGGAGTAGGCACCGAACGCGCCGGCGACGCCGCCAGCGACGAACGCCGGGGCGGCGATCGCCGGTGGAAAGAGAATGCCGAAAACCCACACCATCAGGGAGCCGGGCAGACTGGCAGCGTAGAGCAGGGCCGTCACCAGCGCGAGCACCGGCGCGAGCCACCAGCGGTCGGCATACTCCCGCGCCAGAGCCACACCGGCATGCCAGTCGAAGATTCCCGCGCGTTCGAACGCGACGCCGAGGACAAGGATGCAGGCGAGGAGCCCGAGACCCCAGAAACGGCGAAGGAAGGTGCCGGCGCGCATGCTGAGGGAAAGTACCAAGGTGACCGCCTGCCCACCAGCCCCCGGTGAATCCCCGTCGGGCGCAGCCCCGCGCGCTGCGGTAGGCATCGCTGGATTCGCGGCCAGGGGCAAAACCGACGCGATGCCGGACGCGACGGCCTGCAGAAGGCATTCGGTCCATAATCGATTGCAGCTGGAGGACGAGTCGATGAGCAGAGGAGCTTTCGCGCCAGTGCTGGGCTTGCTGGCCGCGGTTCTGGTCGCTGGGACCGCGCAAGCCAGCACGATCCAGGTGAACAGCCTTGCGGACTCCACCGCCGCTGGCGACGGCCTGTGCACATTGCGCGAAGCGATCGTGGCCGCCAACACGAACACAGCTTCGGGGGGCGTAGCCGGCGAGTGCGCGGCGGGGCAGGCCGCCCCGACGCGCGACGCAATCGTCTTCGGCGTCGCCGGGGCGATTCAGCCGGCGTCTCCTCTGCCACCGGTGACCGAGCTGGCGCTGGTGAGCGGCATCGGCAGTATCGGCAGTCCCGACGCGCCCTGTCCGTCGTTTCTTCCGGTTTCGACGATCGAGCTCGACGGCGTGAATGCCGGCGGCGCCGGCTTGCAGATCACCGCCGGATCGAGCGTCGTGCGCGGCCTGGCGATCCACCGGTTCCCGGGCAGCGGAATCCTGCTCACCGGGGCCGGCGGCAACCGGGTGCAATGCAACTTCATCGGTACCAACCCGACGGGAACGCTCGCCCTCGGCAACGGCGGCAGGGGCGTCGAGGTCGTCGGCAGCGACAACATGGTTGGTGCGGACGGCGACGGCGCGAACGACGCCAACGAGGGCAATCTGATCTCGGGCAACGGCAGCGCGGGCGTGTCCCTGCGCCAGCTGGGCACCGATCGCAACCGCATTGCGGGCAATCGGATTGGAACGGACACAGCAGGCACGGCTGCCATTCCCAATGAAGGCGGCGGCATCAGCGTTAGCTTGGCCGCGTTCGGCAACATCGTGGGGACGAACGGCGACGGAGTCGGCGACGCCGCCGAAGGTAACCTGATCTCGGGCAACAGCCAGTCGGGCGTTTCCCTGACGGACGATTCGCTGCAGACCCGGGTCTCGGGCAACCGGATCGGGACGAACGCCGACGGCAGCTCCGCGCTCCCCAACACCAACTACGGCATATTTGTCGCCTTTTCCAGTGACAACGTGGTGGGCACGAACGGCGACGGGATCGCCGATGCCAGCGAAGGCAACCTCATTTCCGGTAACCTCGGTGCGGGCGTTTTCCTGGAGAGCAGCGACACACAGCACAATCGGATCTCGGGCAACCGGATCGGGACCAACGCCGACGGCACGACTGCGATCCCCAACGGCGTCGAGTACGGGGAACCGGGCGTCGCGGTAGGGCTCGGCGCCAGCGGCAATTTCGTGGGAACCAACGGCGACGGCATCGCTGACGCCCTCGAGGGGAACCTCATCTCCGGAAACGGCACCTACGGCGTGGAGCTGCAGGGAAACGAGACGCAGCAGAATCGGATCTCGGGCAACCGGATCGGGACCAACGCCGCAGGAACCGGCGCACTCCCCAACTTTCTCGACGGCATCTGGGTCGGCGCGGAAGCTCACGACAACATCGTGGGGACGAACGGCGACGGAGTCGGCGACGCCGCCGAGGGCAACCTGATCTCAGGCAACCGGCTGGACGGCGTCCGCCTTACGGGTATGCCCGGACCCATCCCCGCGCCGCCTTACCAGAATCGCGTTTCAGGCAACCGGATCGGAACGACCGCCGACGGCACCGCCGCGCTCCCCAATCAGGGCGTGGGTGTCAAGCTCAGCCTGGGTGCCTTCCACAACATCGTGGGGACCAACGGCGACGGCATCGCCGATGCCACCGAAGGCAACCTCATCGCGTTCAATGGCAGCGACGGCATCGCCGTTCTGGACGGCAACACGCTTCGCAGCAAGCTTTCACGGAATTCGATCTTCTCGAACGCTCTCCTCGGGATCGACCTCGGCGGCAACGGGGTCACCGGAAACGACCCCGGCGACGGCGACAGCGGGCCGAACGGGCTGCAGAACTTCCCCGAGATCCAGTCGGCCACGGTCGGGGGAGGAGGCATCGAGATCGTCTACTCGGTGCCTTCGCCCGCGCCGCTCGGCATCGAGTTCTTCCTCGCCGATGCCGACAGCGAAGAGGGCAGGACTTTCCTCGGCGCCGCAAGGTACGCCGCCGCGGGCAGTGCGACGCAGAACTTGCCCGCCGGCACCGCGAGTTCCGGAGACCTCGTCGTCGCCACCGCGACCGACGGAAACGGCAACACCTCGGAGTTCTCCGTCGCTATGCCGTTGGCTGCCGGCACCACCAACGCGATCTTCGGCGACGGATTCGAAAGCGGCGACTCGCTGGCCTGGGACGATTGCGTGGGTTGCGGCCCGTAGGGCTCGCGGCGCTCATCCATCCAACGTGACTCGGGCGGCGTTCGCCGGTGTCGATGACTATCCGAGGGCCGGCCCGACCGTGATCGACTCGGCGTGGTAGCGGTAGAGGCGTCGCTCCGGCGACCAGCCTCCGGCGCCGAGCCCCGCCTTGCGCTCGAGCTGACTGACGAACGCCTCGGGGTCGGGCAGCTGCTCCCAGACCGCGGGCAGAAAGGTCGCGCGGCGCCCAGCTTCCTCGAGTACCAGGCCGTCGACGCCGGGTGTCAGCGCGGCGAGGAGCTCGCGGCGTGAGCAGACCGGCAGCGCCTCGGGCGGCGTCAGGAGGGAGATCTCGATCGCGAGCTGCGCCAGCTCATGCGAACCGAGCGGCGGAAAACGCCGGTCGTCGAGCGCCGCGGCGCGGCCGTTGGCCGCGACGTCGAGCCCGAGCGCGCGCCGCGCCGCGAGCGAGCCGATGCAACCGCGCAGCTCGCCGGCGGCGCGCAGCGTGACGAAGCTCGCGCCCGGCTCGGCGAGGCGACCGGCGAGCCACGCCGGTGGCGGGGCGTAACTTTCGCGGTGCGCCGCCGCCACCACCGCCTGCCGGGCGATCGTCGCCAGGAGCGCGCGCCAATCGCCGGTGCCGCTCGCCTCAGGCAAGCGCGAACGCCCCATAGCCGACCACGCGATCGCGCCCGCCGGCGGTGTCGCCCGAGTTGCGCAGGTCGAGCTCGGTGACGACGAGCCCACGCCGGCGCGCAGCGAGCAGCAGACCGCACAACGGATTCCTGCCGCAGGCATCCTCGGCGGCGATGCCGTCCACGTCGCGGGCGACGATGGCGTCGGCGGTCGCCCGGTCGAGCACGGCGGCGGTGGCATAGTCGCGATAGTGCGAGAGATCGGTCGAGACGACGATCAGCGTCTCGTCGCCGCCCCACAGGCGATCGAGTACCTCCGCGACTTCCTCCGGTGAGGCGTCACCGACGACGAGCGGCACGAGCTCGAAACGGTCGAGCGCAACCTGGAGAAATGGCAGCTCGACTTCGAGCGCGTGCTCGCGGCCATGTGGCACGTCGGAGACGAAGGCCTGCGGCAGCCCGGCCAGGCGAGTTGCCGCGTCGCCCGCCACGCCGACCTCCCCCAGTGGCGTCGCGAACGCCTGAACCGACGGCAGCGCCAAGCCTTCGAACGGCACGAAGTGCGACGGCCCGAGGAGGATGACGCGCTCGATCGCGTCGCGCCACGGCTCGAGCTGGCGGAAGGCGCTGCCGGCCACCGGACCGGAGTAGACGTAGCCGGCGTGCGGCGCGATCAGTCCCTTCGGGCGCCCGCCTCGAGGCGGCGCGGCCGCGGCGAGGTGGCCGCGCACCTCGGCCTCGAGCCCGCGGGCATCCGCCGGATAGAAACGGCCCGCAACGGCAGGCGATCGGACCTTCACCGGCTCAGGATACTCCTCCCGCCGCAGAGGAAGTGGGTGAGAAATGCGGGCTAGGGCTCTGCTGTCGGCGGTTCGGTGGCCGCGCCAAAAGTCACGATACCGGGGGCGACGAGGAGCTCTCCCGGAACCGGCTCCCCGGCAAGCCGATAGACGGCACGCTTCGCGATCCGTTCTGCGGCGGCGCGAGGAAAGCCCGGCTCGCCGCTCGGTTGCACGGTCACAGTCAGCTCGAGATCGCGCCAGCCGACCTTGAGCATCTGCACGCCACCGCCCGCCCACCAGGCAATGTCGCCCACACTGGCGACCGCGGCCAGATCGCCGGCGGACATTCGCCGCAGCAGCGGCAGCCCGGCTTCTAGGGTTCGTCGCAGGGCCGCCGGGCTTTCGTGGCGGCGAATTTCGAGCGCGACGTCCAGGGTCGCCGCCGGACCATGACCATAGGCGCAGCGCGCGAACTTCGTTCCCGAGCTCGCGTCGAGCGGTCCGCTGAGCTGGCCGATCTCGTAGCCGGGCAGCTCGGCCCTCGCCTCCGACGCCGGAAACAGCTCACAGGCATGGAACTCTTCCGGTCCCCGCGGACCGGTGTAGGGAATCCCATCCGGGCCTGCGCCGCAGGCGAGCAAGAGGACGGGGAGTATCAGGGCCGGCAGGGCCGAGCGGCGGACGCGGATTCGCACATCCCGCAATCTATCGGATCCCGGCCCGACCGCGCCGCCGCGCCGGCGGCCGGACCGCCGTGCGCGATGCGGCGAGCGGCGGCTGGAGGGCAATGGCGCGAAGGAGTATCCTCGAGGCATGGCCGACGCTCCCGGGGGGGCCTCGATCCCCAGCCACGCCAATCACCCCACCCGCCCCACCCACCCCACCCACCCCACCCAATACTGGCACCGGGTGGACGACGGCCGCGTGCAGTGCGACGTCTGCCCGCGCTTCTGCAAGCTGCGCGACGGCCAGCGCGGCCTCTGTTTCGTGCGTGCCGCCGAGGGCGGCGAGATCGTGCTGGCGACCTGGGGCCGCTCGTCGGGCTTCTGTGTCGACCCGATCGAGAAGAAGCCGCTCAACCACTACCTGCCGGGCACGCCGATCCTCTCCTTCGGCACCGCCGGCTGCAATCTGGCGTGCGAGTTCTGCCAGAACTGGGACATTTCGAAGTCGCGCGAGAACGACACGCTCGCCGACGCCGCGACGCCGGAGACAATCGCGCGCGCCGCCGAGAAGCTCGGTTGCCGGGCGGTGGCGTTCACCTACAACGATCCGACGGTCTTTCTCGAGTACGCCATCGACGTCGCCGACGCCTGCCGCGCCGCCGGGCTCGCGACAGTGGCGGTGACCGCCGGCTACATCTGCCCCGAACCGCGGCGCGAGCTCTACGCCCACCTCGACGCGGCGAACGTCGATCTCAAGGCCTGGAGCGAGGAGTTCTACCGCAAGGTCTGTCACGGGCATCTCGAACCGGTGAAAGAGACGCTCGTCTACCTGAAGCGCGAGACCCGGGTCTGGTTCGAGATCACCACGCTTCTCATCCCGGGCGAGAACGACTCCGACGGCGAGCTCGACGCGATGACGCGCTGGATCATGGACGCTCTGGGGCCGGACGTCCCGCTCCACTTCACCGCCTTTCATCCCGACTACCGGATGCTCGATCATCGCCCGACGCCGCCCGCGACCCTGACGCGGGCGCGGACGATAGCGATGGCGAACGGCCTACGCTACGTCTACACCGGCAACGTCCGCGACGAAGCGGGCGGGGCGACCTACTGCCCGGGATGCGGCGCGGTGGTCGTCGGCCGCGATGGCTACGAGATCACCGCCTGGCAGCTCGAAAGTCACCTCGATACAGCCGCGTGTTCCGCCTGCGGTACGCAGATTCCGGGACGGTTCGAACCGCGGCCCGGCAGCTGGGGGGCGCGGCGGCAACCCGTCCGGCTCTCGACGTTCGCGCCCTAGGGTCGCTCGGGAACGCTAGTCAGGAGCGGCGCCGAAGAGCTCAGTCACCGCGGGTCCGTAGGCAGCGAGCAGGGCGTCGCGCTTGATCTTGAGCGTCGGCGTGAGGAGCGCCGGGTAGTCCGTGGGGGTGCCCGGGAGCACCAGGAGCTTCTTCGGCTTCTCGAAGTCGGAGAAGGCGGCGAGCGCGGCGCGCGCCCGCGGCAAGAGCGCCATGGCCGCGTCCTCACCGG
>WBZN01001896.1_pt1 | contig 12090 bp, 6 predicted proteins | sample 5204281 | NCBI WGS metagenome assembly WBZN01 (sample SAMN12344347, study PRJNA552823) | activated sludge metagenome | biome: Activated sludge suspended growth; feature: Nitrification reactor; material: Wastewater; isolation source: activated sludge from nitrification reactor of wastewater treatment... | reverse complement strand
CAGGGCCCACGTGCCCTGGCCCCGTTTTCCTTCCGACACGGGGGTTGATGATGAGCATCCGCATTCCGAACGGCGTGTGTTGCGCGCTGCTGCTCGGCGCCGTCGGCGCCTCCCTGGCCCAGGCGGCCGACGTGCCCGCGGCCCCGGCCGACGCGCTGCGCGCCGGCTTCGAGCAGCCGCCCGCCGGCGCGCGGCCGCGCGTCTGGTGGCACTGGATGAACGGCAACATCACCAAGGAAGGCATCCAGCTCGACCTGCAGTGGATGCACGACACCGGCCTCGGCGGCTTCCAGAACTTCGACGCCGCGCTCGCCACCCCGCAGGTGGTCGAGAAGCGGCTCGTGTTCATGACGCCCGAATGGAAGGACGCCTTCGGCTACACGATGAAGCTCGCCGACCAGCTCGGCCTGGAGGCCGCCATCGCGGGCTCGCCGGGCTGGAGCGAATCCGGCGGCCCCTGGGTGCAACCCGGGCAGGGCATGAAGAAGGTGGTGTGGAGCGAGACCGTCGTCGAGGGCGGCAAGCCCTTCGCCGGCAAGCTCGCGGCGCCGCCGGCCAATTCCGGGCCATTCCTCGACGCGCCCTTCGTCGACATGATGGCGCCCGCCGGGGCCACCGGCCCCTCCTTCTATGCGGACACGGTCGTGCTGGCCTTCCGCCAGACGGAGGCCGAGGCGCAGCCGCTGGCCGCGCGCGCCAAGGTGAGCAGCAGCGGCGGGCCCATCGATGCCGCCGTGCTCGCCGATGGCGGCATCGCCAGGTCGGTCGCGGTGCCCAAGGCGCCGGTCGGCCAGTCCTCGTGGATCCAGTTCGACTTCGGCCAGCCCGTCGGCGTGCGCGCGGTGACGTTCGCCGGCGCCGACCATTCGATGATGGAGCAGTTCAACGGTGGCCCGGCCGGGCCGATGATCCAGTCGAGCAGCGACGGGCAAACCTGGACCGACGTCGTGCAGGTGCCCAACGACGGCGCCGCGCGCCACACGCTGGCCTTTCCCACCGTCACCGCGCGCTGGTTCCGCGCCAACTGGGTGACGCAGCCGAAGGCGCCGCCCATCCCCGGCTTCGACATCGAGGAGATGTTCGGTTCGATGGGCATCGAGGTGCCCAAGCCCTCGCCCGACCTGCACGTGGCCGAGCTGCGCTTCGAAGCCGGCGCGCGCGTGCTGCGCGGCGAGGAGAAGGCCGGCTTCGGGCTGCTGCCCTCGTTCGATGCGCTGGCCACGCCGCCGATGGCGGTTGGCGCGATCGTTGCGAAGGACAGCGTCGTCGACCTCAGCGGCAAGATGCGCCCCGACGGCACCCTCGACTGGACGCCGCCGGCCGGCCGCTGGGTCGTGCTGCGCATGGGCTATTCGCCCACGGGCATCACCAACCATCCGGCATCCCCCGAGGGCACCGGCCTCGAGGTCGACAAGCTCAGCCGCACCGACGTGCACGACTACATGTCGCACTACCTCGACCTCTACCAGGACGCGAGCGGCGGCCTGATGGGCAAGCGCGGCCTGCAGTACGTGATCAGCGACAGCTACGAGGCGGGCGCCGCCAACTGGACCGAGGACATGCTGGCGCAGTTCCAGAAGCGGCGCGGCTACGACGCCACGCCCTGGCTGCCCGTGCTCACCGGTCGCGTCGAGGGGACGTCGGCCCAGAGCGACCGCTTCCTCTGGGACTGGCGCCGCACGCTCTCCGAGCTGATCGCCGAGAACCACTACGGCCAGATCACCGACATGCTGCACGAGCGCGGCATGGGCCACTACGGCGAATCACATGAATCCGGGCGGGCGTTCATCGGCGACGGCATGGAGGCCAAGAAGACCAACGACGTGCCGATGTCCGCGATGTGGACGCAGTTCCCGGGCGTGAACCAGGACAACCCGGGCTACAACGCCGACATCCGCGAGTCGGCTTCCGTCGCGCACCTCTACGGCCAGAACCTCGTGGCCGCGGAATCGATGACCGCGGCCGCCGGCGCCTGGCGCTGGAGCCCGGCGACGCTCAAGCCGACCGCCGACAAGGAAATGGCGATGGGCCTGAACCGCTTCGTGATCCACACGTCGGTGCACCAGCCGCTGGTCGACAAGGGCCCGGGCCTGGCGCTCGGGCCCTTCGGCCAGTGGTTCACGCGCAACGAGACCTGGGCCGGCGCCGGCGCGAAGGCCTGGATCAGCTACCTCGCGCGCAGCTCGTACATGCTGCAGCAGGGGCGCTTCGTGGCCGACGTCGCCTGGTTCTACGGCGAGGATTCGAACATCACCGCGCTGTACGGCAAGGCGGGCCCGCCCGTGCCCGAGGGCTACAACTTCGACTACGTGAATGGCGACGCCCTGCAGCACCAGCTCAAGGTGATCGACGGCCAGCTGGGCAGCCCGAGCGGCGCGCGCTATCGCGTGCTGGCGCTCGACGCGCGCGCCGCGCACATGTCGCTGCCCGTGCTCAAGGCGATCCGTGACCTGGTCTCCGCGGGGGCCGTGGTGGTCGGCCAGCCACCGGTCGATTCGCCGAGCCTGGCCGACGACCCGGCCGAGTTCCAGGCCATCGTGAAGGAGGTCTGGGGCGAGAGGGGCCCGCCGCTGCACAGGTTCGGCAAGGGCCAGGTGTATGGCAACTCGGAGCTGGGCGACGTGCTCGCGGGCGCCGGCGTGCAGGCCGACTTCGGTTACACGAAGCCGCAGGCCGACACGCAGCTGCTGGCCGTGCATCGCAAGCTCGCCGATGGCGACCTCTATTTCGTCGACAGCCGCAACGACAAGGCGCAGGCGCTCGAGGCCAGCTTCCGCGTCACGGGGCTCGTGCCCGAGCTGTGGCATGCCGAGACCGGGCGCAGCGAGGCCGTGGCCTGGCACGTGCAGGGCAAGCACACGGTCGTGCCGCTGCAGCTCGGTCCCTGGGAGTCGGTGTTCGTGGTGTTCCGCAAGCCGACGCAGGCCGCGTCGGGCGGCGTGCCCGCCACCCGCTCCGAAACGGTGGCGACGCTCGATGGCAGCTGGCACGTGGCCTTCCAGGCGGGCCGCCATGCGCCCGCGAGCGCGGAGCTCCCGCTCGGCTCCTGGAGCGACAGCAAGGACGAGGGCATCCGCTACTTCGCCGGCACGGGCACCTACTCGCGCACGCTCGACGTCAAGCCCGCATGGCTCGGCAAGGGCGCGCAGCTGTGGCTCGACCTGGGCGACGTGCACGAACTCGCCGAGGTGATCGTCAACGGCAAGTCGCTCGGCGTGGCCTGGCGGCCGCCGTACCGCGTCGACATCGCATCGGCGCTGCACGCGGGCAGCAACACGCTCGAGATCGCGGTCACCGACCTGTGGGTCAACCGCCTGATCCGCGACGCGCAGCCCGACGTGAAGGATGCGTTCACCTTCACCGTGCCCAAGTTCTACAAGGGCGCGGAGCCGCTGGTGCCCGCGGGGCTCGTCGGTCCGGTGAAGCTCGAGCGCGTGGCGCCGGTGGCGGCGAAGTAGCCTCCATGGAGGGATCGCGGGTGGCAAAGGCGGCGACCGGCCTGGTCCTCGTGGCCGCCCTGCTGCCCGGCGCGGGCGCGCTCGCCGCGACGCCGGACGATGCGAGGCCTGCCTGGCTCGATCCGGGGCGCGGCGCGGACGAGCGCGCACACGAACTCGTCCGGCACATGACGCTGGACGAGAAGGCCTCGCAGATGCAGAACCACGCGCTCGCGATCCCGCGCCTGCAGCTGCCGGCCTACAACTGGTGGAACGAGGCCCTGCATGGCGTGGTCTCGGTGCGCGCCGCGACCACCGTGTTCCCCGAGCCGATCGGGCTCGCCGCCAGCTTCGACCCGGCGCTGGTCGGGCGCATGGGCGACGTGATCGCCGACGAGGGCCGCATCCGCCACGCCGAGGCGCTGGTCGGCGGCAGCGACCTGCTGTTCGCCGGCCTGACGTTCTTCTCGCCCAACATCAACCTGTTCCGCGACCCGCGCTGGGGCCGGGGGCAGGAGACCTACGGCGAGGATCCGCTGCTCACCGCGCGCATGGGCGTCGCCTTCATCCACGGCCTGCAGGGCGACGACCCCGCGCACCCGAAGGTGGTCGCCACCGCCAAGCACTACGCCGTGCACAGCGGGCCCGAGCCGCTGCGCCACGGGTTCAACGTGGATGTCTCGCCGCACGACCTCGAGGACAGCTACCTGCCCGCGTTCCGCGCGGCCGTCGTCGACGGCCACGTGGCCTCGGTCATGTGCGTCTACAACGCCGTCGATGGTGTGCCCGGCTGCGCCAGCGTGCCGCTGCTCGCGACGACGCTGCGGCGCGACTGGGGCTTCAGGGGCTACGTGGTGTCCGATTGCGATGCCGTGAGCGACATCAGCGAGCACCACCACTACGTTGCCACGACGGTCGACGCGCGCGCGGCGGCGGTCAAGGCGGGCATGGACAACGAGTGCAAGGCATCAGGCGCCGATTTCGGTGCGCCCGTGCCGCCGGAGTCCAGCTGGAAGGAATACGCGGAGGCCGTCCGGCGCGGCAGGCTCGCCGAGGCGGACCTCGACCGCGCGCTCGAGCGCTCGCTGCGCTGGCGGTTCGCGCTCGGCATGTTCGACCCGCAACCGGTCGAGACGTCGACGACGCTGACCGCCAGCCTCGAGGACGTGCTGCCCGGCGGGCCCGCCGACAACGATGCGCACCGCGAGCTTGCCCTGCAGGCCGCGCGCGAATCGATGGTGCTGCTGAAGAACGACGGCACGCTGCCGCTCGCCGGCGGGCTGCACGACCTCGCGGTCGTGGGGCCGCTCGCCGACCAGCGCATCGTGATGTACGGCAACTACGCCGGTTTTCCTTCGCGCTCGACGACGGTGCTCGAGGGCCTGCGCCGACGCTATCCGGGCGTCGAGATGCACGTCGCGCGCGGCAGCGATTTCCCGGGCGAACCGGCGTCGCCTCCGGCGGGCTGGCTTGCCACGCCGAACGGCCGGCGCGGGCTCACCGTCGAATACTTCAGGGGCGGTGAGGCCGAGGGCGCCGCGGCATCGTCCGGCATCGCGACGGGCGTCGACGTCAATCCCGGCAGCGTCGTGCCGCTCGGGGCGCCGGCCGGCAGCTACACGATCCGCTGGACGGGCACCCTGACGCCCGCGGCCTCGGGCCGCTACCGCGTCGGCCTGGCCGGCGAATCGGCCACGCTGCGGGTGGACGGCCGGCTGCTGGTCGACAAGCGGGCCGCGCCGCTCGCCGGTCCGAAGACCGAGGAGCTGGCGCTCGAGGCGGGCCACGCGTACGCCATCGAGGTCGTGTCCTACCCGGGCCTCATGCACGCCGCGCGCCTGCTGTGCGACCCGGTCGAGCCAGCCGAGCGGCAGGTCGCGCAGGCCGTCGAGGCGGCGCGCGCGTCGCAGGTGGTGGTCGCGGTCGTCGGCATCACCTCGCAGCTCGAGGGGGAGGAATCGGCCGTCGACCTGCCCGGCTTCAAGGGCGGCGACCGCACGTCGCTCGACCTGCCCGCGCAGGAACAGTCGCTGCTCGAGGCGCTCAAGGCGACGGGCAAGCCGCTGGTGGTCGTGCTCATGAACGGCAGCGCGCTGTCGGTCAACTGGGCCGCCGGGAACGCCAACGCGATCCTCGAGGCCTGGTACCCGGGCGAGGAGGGCGGCACCGCGATCGCGCAGACGCTCGCGGGCGACAACAACCCGGCGGGCCGGCTGCCGGTCACGTTCTACAAGGGCGTCGAGCAGTTGCCGCCGTTCGAGGACTACTCGATGGCCCATCGCACCTACCGCTACTTCGGGGGCGAGCCGCTGTACCCGTTCGGGTTCGGGCTCGGCTATTCCACGTTCGCCTACAGCGGCCTGTCGCTCGACGCCGCCGCCATCCGCGCGGGCAAGGGCGTGGTGGCGAGCGTGCAGGTGCGGAACACCGGCGCGCGCGACGGCGACGAGGTCGTGCAGCTGTACGTGCGCTTCCCGGCGGCCGAGGGCGTGCCGCTGCGCGCGCTGCGCGCCTTCGAGCGCGTGCACGTCAAGGCCGGCGAATCGCGGCGCGTGCAGCTCGCGCTCGGCGAACGCGAGCTGTCGCACGTCGACGCGCGCGGCCGGCACGTGGTCACGCCCGGCGCCTACACGCTGGACGTCGGCGGCGGGCAGCCGGGCAGGGGCACGCTGTCGACGGTGCTGCAGGTCAGCGGGACGAAGGTGTTGCCGCGCTGAGCGTGCCGGCGCGCCGGGCCGCGCTGGCCTGGCTGCATTGGCCGGCGCGGCGACGAAAATGGGCTGGATCGAGGGGGGTTCATGAAGGGTTGGTTGCGTCCATTGATGCTGCTGTGCGCGTGCGCTTCGCTGGCTCAGGGCGCGATCGCGGGGACGGACTGCCCGCTGGCGCACGAGCCCTATTCCACGCGCTCGCCGCTCCTCGACCTGCTGCTCGACCCCGTTGCACGCGGCGTGCTCGGGCGCGAGGCGCCCGCGCTCCTGAAGGTGCCGTTCGGCCCCGACCCGGAGTGGCCGACCACGCCGCCGACCTTCGCGGCGATCCTGAGCCCCGCGACGATGGCGGCGATGATGCCCGGCGCGGTGCCCGATGCGGCGCGCCTCGACGCCGCGCTTGGCGGCATCCCGCTCACGACGGCCGCCGTCCGCGCGCGCTGCGCGCGCTACGATTCGAAGCCACCGCAGCTGCCAGCGCGCATCGCGCGTCCGGCGGTGCTGGTGTTCGACAAGATCAATGGCTTCCGCGACGGGCCGTCCGTCGACGCCGCGGCCGCGGCGCTCGCCGGCATCGCCGGGCGGCGCGGCTGGACGCTGGTCTCGACCGGCTACGGCGCGGTGTTCAACGCGCACGACCTCGCGCGCTTCGATGTCGTCGTCTGGAACAACATCAGCGGCGACGTGCTGACGAACCCGCAGCGCGCCGCCTTCCAGGCATGGCTGCGCCGGGGCGGCGGCTTCGTCGGCATCCATGGCTCCGGCGGCGATCCGGTCTACTTCTGGGACTGGTACGCCGACGAGCTGCTCGGCGCGCGCTTCAAGGGGCACCCCATGGCGCCGCAGTTCCAGGAGGCGCGCGTCGTGGTCGAGGCGGGTGACGCGGGCATCACGGCGGGCCTGGGCGGGGAGTGGCGCATGACCGAGGAATGGTATTCCTTCGGCACGAATCCGCGCGCGAGCGGCGCGCACGTGCTCGCGACGCTGGACGAATCCAGCTACTCGCCCGTCGGCATGGGTGGCACGGACCTGCGCATGGGCGACCATCCGATCGCCTGGTCGCGCTGCATCGGCGACGGCCGCAGCTTCTACACCGCCATCGGCCATAGGCCCGAATCCTATGTCGAGCCGCACAGCGTGGCGCTGCTGGAGCAGGGCATCGCGTGGGCGGCGGGCCTCGGCGACAGTCGCTGCGACGCCGGCAGGGAGCTGCCCGTCGAGGCGCACGCGCCGGCGAGGAAGGTGGCTCGATGAGCGCGCAGGATCGCCGCGCGCCGGGCCGCCGCACGCTCGGTCGCAGCACGCTCGGTCGCAGCACGCTGGATCGCCGCGCGCTGCTGCGCGGCGCGTTCGCGCTCGGCGCGGCCTCGCTCGCGCCGCGCATCCGGGCCGCCGCGGCTGTCGACCCGCTGTCGCACGTGGCCCCCGAGCTGCGCGCCACGCTGGAGTACATCCGCGCGCATTTTCCCGACATGCCGGGCCCGTCGCCGGAACCTGCCTGGGAGCGGCGCCTGGTCGCGGGGCCCGCGGGCGCGCCCGACGTGCCCGTGTACGTCGTCAACGCCCAGCCGCCGGGCGCCGCGAAGCCGGTGCTGCTGCACATCCATGGTGGTGGCTTCGTCGCCGGGCGCATCGAGACCGACCTGCCGCGCCTGCAGGCCATCGCGCGCGAGCACGACTGCGTGGTGGCCAGCGTCGAGTACCGGCTTGCGCCCGAGACACGCTTCCCCGGCTCGCTCGAGGACAACTACGCCGCGCTGCGCTGGCTGAACACGCATGCCGATGCACTCGGTGTCGATGCGGGGCGCGTCGTGGTGATGGGCGAAAGCGCGGGCGGCGGGCACGCGGCCATGCTGGCGATCGCGGCCCGCGACCGGCGCGAATTCCGGTTGCGCGCGCAGATCCTCGTCTACCCCATGCTCGATGACCGCACCGGCAGCACGCGGGCGGTGCCCGAACCGATCGGGCAGTTCATCTGGAAGCGCGACGCGAACCGCTTTGGCTGGACGTCGCTGCTCGGCGTGCCGGCCGGCTCACGGCGCGTGCCGGCCGGCGCCGTGCCCGCGCGGGTGGCCGACCTGGCCGGCCTCGCCCCGGCCTTCATCGGCGTCGGCTCCATCGACCTGTTCGTCGAGGAGGACATCCAGTACGCGCAGCGGCTGCTCGAGGCGGGCGTGCCGACGGAACTGCTGGTCGTGCCGGGCGCATTCCACGGCTTCGACATCATGGCGCCCGATTCGCCGCAGGCCAGGCTGCTGCACGAGGCCTGGAATGGCGCACTCGCGCGGGCGTTCGCGGGATGAACACGCCGGATGCCGGGCCCGGCCAGGGCACGAACCCGGACGAGCTGCCGTTCGTCGCGCCGTGCCGCGCGTTGCCGGCCTCCGCCCCGCTGGAATGGCTCCGGCTCGGCTGGCGCGACCTGCGCGCGGCGCCGGTGGCAAGCCTCGGCTACGGCGTGCTGATCGCGGCACTCGGTGCGCTGATCGCTTGGTCGGCGACCCGCATGGGCGTGCTGGCGCTGTACATGGGCCTCGCCAGCGGCTTCGTGTTCGTGGGGCCGTTCCTGGCGATGGGCCTCTATTCGATCAGCTACCAGCTGGGCAGGGGCCAGCGGCCGACGATCGCCTACAGCCTGCGCACCGGGCGCTCGCACCTCAAGGACACGCTCACGCTCGGCATCTGCCTGCTGGTGGTGCTGCTGGTGTGGGCGCGCGCGGCGACCATCATGAGCGTGTTCCGGCCCGATGCCGCCTTCCCCGACTGGCGCGACCTGGTGCCGTACTTCGGCATCGGCACGCTCGTGGGCGCCGTGTTCAGCACGATCGTGTTCGCGGTCACGGCGTTCTCGCTGCCGATGCTGCTCGACCGGCGCGCCGATGCGATCACGGCCGTGGTCACGAGCGTGAACGCCTCGTTGCGCAACAAGCCCGCGATGCTCGTCTGGGGCGCGCTGATCGTCGCCTGCATGCTGGTGGGATTCGCCACGTTCTTCGTGGGCTTCATCGTGCTGATGCCGCTGGTCGGGCACGCCACGTGGCACGCGTATCGGGCCACGATCGACGCGTCGGCGTGGCCCCCCACGCACGGGTAGGCGGTGCGTGGGTTTTTCGGTGCCTCGCGCCGGCGCGTGGGGCACGCGCTGCGCCGCTCAGGCGGCGCATGGCTTGCAGCCATGCCCTCGCGCTGCCGGCCCCCGCCGGCCCCATTGGCTCACTGCAAGAATCCAACGTAGCACTGGGCGGGTGCTCGGCAGCGCTCGGTGCGCCGCATTCGCGCGCAGCGCGTGCCCCACGCACCGGCGCAAGGGAGCGAAGAGCCCGCGCGCCGCCCCGGGCGCGGGAAGTGGCAGAACGGCAACTCCTGCGGCCCGAACGGTGCGCGAACCGGATCTGCCGCCAGAGCGCAGAAAACCCGGGCCGGAATTACAGGGAAAAAAGTCTTTTTGGACCGCCCCGCTGCCCGGTTCGTCCCGGAAGCGTCCTCCGGGTGCGTCGCGTGGCACGTGCAACCCGCAATCACCGAAGCGCAGGTACCTTCCTGCTGCGCCCCTGTTGCCGGCGTGTGGGCTACGGAGCGGCTCGCGCCGGCGTGTGGTATGCAGGCCGTGCCCGAATGCGGCGCACCGAGCGGTGCCGAGCACCCGCCCAGTGCTTCGCTGGATACTTGCAGTGAGCCAATGGGGCCGGCGGGGGCCGGCAGCGCGAGGGAATGGCTGCAAGCCATGCGCCGCCTGAGTGGCGCGGCCTGCATGCCACGCGACGGTGCGTGACTCTTGGCAGCCCGCGCGCCGCAGCGCGCGCGACTTCAGGCCACCTGTTCCGGCGACGACCCTGAGCGCGCCGTGCGCCGGCGCTCGTGCTCGAGCAGCTGGCGCTTGCGGATGCGGATGTTCTGCGGCGTGACCTCGACCAGTTCGTCGTCGGCGATGAATTCCACCGCCAGCTCGAGGTTCAGGTTGATCGGCGGCGTCAGCAGGATGGCGTCGTCCTTGCCCGAGGCGCGCACGTTGGTCAGCTTCTTGGTCTTGATCGGGTTGACCACCAGGTCGTTGTCGCGCGTGTGGATGCCGATGATCATGCCCTCGTAGAGCTTGTCGCCCGGCTTCACGAACATGCGGCCGCGATCCTGCAGCTGCCAGAGCGCGTAGGCCACGGCCTCGCCCGCATCGTTGCTGATCAGCACGCCGTTGTGGCGGTCGGGGATCTCGCCCTTGACCACGTCGTAGCCGTCGAAGATGTGGCTCATGAGGCCCGTGCCGCGGGTCGTCGTCATGAACTCGCCCTGGAAGCCGATCAGGCCGCGGGCCGGCACGCGGTACTCGAGGCGCACGCGCCCGTTGCCGTCGGCGGCCATGTCGGTGAGGTCGGCGCGGCGACCGCCCAGCGCCTCCATGATCGCGCCCTGGTGGTCGCTGTCGATGTCGACCGTGAGCGCCTCGAAGGGCTCCTGCACCTGGCCGTCGACCACGCGCTTGAGCACCTGCGGCTTGCCGACGGCCAGCTCGTAGCCCTCGCGCCGCATGTTCTCGATCAGGATCGTCAGGTGCAGCTCGCCGCGGCCCGAGACCCGGAACAGGTCGGGCTCGTCGGTGTCCTCGACGCGCAGCGCGACGTTGCTCTGCAGTTCGCGCTGCAGGCGTTCGCGGATCTGGCGGCTGGTGACGAACTTGCCCTCGCGCCCGGCGAGCGGCGAGGTGTTCACCTGGAAGTTCATCACCAGCGTGGGCTCGTCGACGCTGATCGGCGGCAGCCCCTCGGGCGCCGACTGCGAGCAGACGGTCAGGCCGATGTTCACGTCCTCGATGCCGGTCACGGCGACGATGTCGCCGGCGCTCGCCTCGGGCACGCTCTCGCGCTGCAGGCCGCGGAAGGTGAGCACCTGCGCGATCTTGGCGGTGCCGCGGTCCTCGTCACCGTGGCGCAGGGCGACGACGTCGCCGGCCCTGACCGTGCCGCGGCGGATGCGGCCGATGCCGATGCGGCCGACGTAGGAGTTGTAGTCGAGCGTCGAGATCTGCAGCTGCAGCGGGCCCTCGGTGTCGCGATCGGGCACGCCGACGTGCTGCAGGATCGCCTCGAACAGCGCACGCATGTCGGGCTCGACCCTGGTCGGGTCGGTGCTGGCCCAGCCCTGCAGGGCCGATGCGTAGATCACCGGGAAGTCGAGCTGCTCGTCGGTGGCGCCGAGCTGGTCGAACAGGTCGAAGGTGCGGTCGATCACCCAGCCCGGGCGCGCGCCCGGCCGGTCGATCTTGTTCACGACGACGATGGCCTTGTGGCCCAGCGCCAGGGCCTTGCGCGTGACGAAGCGCGTCTGGGGCATCGGGCCCTCGACCGCGTCGACCAGCAGCAGCACGGCGTCGACCATCGACAGCACGCGCTCGACCTCGCCGCCGAAGTCGGCGTGGCCCGGCGTGTCGACGATGTTGATGCGCGTGCCGCCGTACTCGATCGCGCAGTTCTTGGCCAGGATCGTGATGCCGCGCTCGCGCTCGATGTCGTTCGAATCCATCACCCGCTCGCCGACCTTCTCGTGGGCGGCGAAGGTGCCCGACTGCTTGAGGAGGCAATCCACCAGCGTCGTCTTGCCGTGGTCGACGTGGGCGATGATGGCGATGTTGCGGATCGGGCGCTGCATGGGGTCCTTGCTCGGGCACGGGCCGGTCAAAAGGGCGTGGAGGGTACCAGAAAGCCCGGCCGCCGGCCTGCCTATGTCTTTCCGTCACTTAGCCGACTTTTCGGGCCGTGTACTGGCAATTATATAAAGATTTGTTTATATATTGAAGATGGACATCAAGGGCCTTTCGGTGCAAGCGGCGGTCGGGGCCCTCAAGGGCCTCTCCGACCCCACCCGCCTGCGGCTGCTGGCCCTGCTCAGCCACGGGGAGCTGACGGTCGGCGAACTGTGCCGCGTGGTCGGCCAGAGCCAGCCGCGGGTCT
>WBZN01001895.1_pt1 | contig 12091 bp, 6 predicted proteins | sample 5204281 | NCBI WGS metagenome assembly WBZN01 (sample SAMN12344347, study PRJNA552823) | activated sludge metagenome | biome: Activated sludge suspended growth; feature: Nitrification reactor; material: Wastewater; isolation source: activated sludge from nitrification reactor of wastewater treatment... | reverse complement strand
AACACACGTTCCAGACCTTTGAGGAGGCGCGGCAGATCATTCGAGATTGGGTCGCATGGTACAACCAGGACCACCCGCATCAGGCGCTGGGCTATTGAAGCCCAGCGCCTGATGCGCGCGCAACACGTAACCCAGGTGGCTTGATTTCAGGGGAGCACTACAGTCGTCCAACGACAGTTCTTCCTTGCCGGAGTCACCTGATCGAGGAGCTTGCTGGGAAAATGCCCTACTGAAGTGCGTATTTTTAATGAACTACGAAAGCCGTGAACAGTGGAAGGTGTTTCGAGTGGAAACCCACTACTTGCGGACAAATCCGCAGTAGGCCAAGGCCTCCTCAAGAGAAGTCCGAAAGTTCTCATCTCCCAAATCAAGCGTTTGGTACTGACCTAGTAGCATTCCCATGCCCCACCCTAGCTGCGTATCTTCAAGCATCACGGCGAGAACGGGTTTGTTTAAACTGTCTGCAAACTTAACCTCTCTCCGTACATATTTGGATCTAATTGATTTTTGACTAACGCACAAGAGCAAAAGTCGGCTATTGGTAATACGTGCCTCGATCACGCTGTCCCACTCTGCCCCACCAGGAATTCCCCTGTCATACCAAATCTTATACCCCATCTCTGATAACGCACCTAAGATCGGGGCCATCAAGGCTATATCATCCCTTTTATAGCTCACAAAGACATAATCATCTGAGGATTCGCATGGATCAGGCAGTGCCATTTGAGTATCAGGAACGGCAGAAGGGTCCTGTGGGACGACAGTCACTGAGGATGCTCCGTTGGTTAAACTTGCAATGACAATTCCCACTGGTTTCATATTGACCACTGAAATGATTTCATCTTCGGTCATAGCGGCATTGCAAATCTCGTCTGGGGCCATATCATGGAATGTCCCGCTATGAAGACCGGTGTTTAGATATTCATCGAACTCCTCTTGAACGAACTGGAAATCAGGAGTCGCAAACTTGTAACAGGCCCAGGCTTTACGGAACTTCATATCTAAAACCAATGCTGCCTGTTCGGCTGCTTCCTTAGAGGACACACCAACGAATTCTTCACACATAAACCTCGCGTGGGATAGTCGTTCGATTAACTGATCATGATATGTCAGCAATGGACCAGGCATCCCAGGAACATCGTGGAGCAAATTGATGTTTCTTCGTATTTCCAGCCAGCTAGGGCGGGCAATGGTTAGCGGTGCAAAGCTAATTTGATAGCTGACCGTTCCAGATCCGTCATAGATGCTTGTCAGCAGATCGTCTATGATAGGCCATACTTGAAAATTGCATGCTAACCACGCTGAATCAGCCTTGTAGGATGGCATCCTCAGAAGGCATCTGTAGGAAGGAAACAAGGTTAGAACAGTATCGTGAGCGCCTCTAGTTGGGGGAATTGTCAGGGAATCCTCGATCAAAGTCTCGAGCCGTGTGAACGATCCCAAGCATCGCCGGAGCTTGTACTCACTCTCAACTGGAGCAACCGTTAGTATTGTTCGGAGGAAGGTTTTCTCTGAAAGAGTGATCCTTAAAGCAAAGCGAATATCCGGATAAGCAAGCATTGCCCTGGTGAGGACCTCAAAGGTTTGAAGCCAACTCATCTCATGACGAGTAGAAGGAACTACCGCGAGCGGAAAATGAACTAGCCCTTGTAACCACGTATTTGAGTCGGTTTCAAATCGCGCTAAATACATGATCCTAGCCTGTCCTTCTGAGCAATTCCCGAACGAAGCCAGCTTTCCGCTTGCCGTCGCTTGTAGGGGATAGGCCTTGACGTTGGCCACGCAAAATTGTGAAATCGATCTCCTGCTCGATCTTTTTTTCCTGCATCAGATCCTTCAACAACCTTACCAATTGTGCGTGCGTCCACTCCATTAAACAGTTTAGATCGATCACATCATATTCTGTATTCAGTTGCGTCCCGGGAGTTACCATGTTGACGGAAGTAACTGACCAACTGGAGCTATCTATCCCAGTTGTTATGGTCTGTTCAGCCCACTGACCTTTGTTAAGATGCCCGTCCCACCCAACATATAAGTCCCTTCCATATTGGTAAATCTGACAAAATACTATGCCGCGCTTGAATGTTAGTACCACCTGCTCCCGCTCTTCTTTTCCGTCGATTCCCCAGTGCCATAGCTTTTCCATGTGGCAATCGAAATCTGGACGTTGAGCAGAAGTTGATAAACGCAAGAATCCTTCTCGAATCCTTGAGCATTCTTCTGCGGCTCCGAAAACAACTGTTTGCCAGGAATCGACCAGCGTCAATAGTCTCGGGTCTCCCAGAGGCCTACCCTCGTTCCTAATGAAATGAGCCCTTCTAGAAAGAGCATACCCACAAGCCGCAAGGGCACTTGCCGTTATGAACAGCACAGGCAGTGCTGTCTCATCGGATGTTCCGCTTACAGAAAAGGCTAAAAATATTAAAAGAAGGGCAAATACATAGAAGATTTTGTGCAGTTTTGCTAGAGGGCCGCCAATGAACTCGGGAACTAAGCCATCAATTCGTTGCTTGGGCCTCCACATCTGCCAATAGTGAATTCGAGATCGCAGCAGTCTAGGTCTTTGGCCCCACCCGAGGATATAGGAAAATAGATCTCTGACATCTGGGTCATCTAACCTAATAACATTGCGCAGAACCTTTTGCTTCATTCCATAAGCTGTGTCTATGCGAAACTCAACAGGAAAGCGGTGAAATGGTTTTGCCCCAATCGTTATTGTAAGGTGCGCACGCTGTGTACAGGAATTATCCTCACCTGGCACCCAGCACTCCATCTTTACCCATGGTGGATAAACGAACGGGGAGGACTTCAACACGAGAGGGTCGATTGTATTCGAGCTGCATTCTTGGACAAGTATGTCATAAATGCGATCACGGATCGTTTCAGTCTGTCCCCAAGAATTCTCCTTTGTACGATGTAATATGGGACGGATATCTCGCACAGTGGATGAAGAGTTCATTCTCATGTCGCACCCCCTCCTAGAAATATACTTCCCCATTCGCGAGCACTAGCTAGTGGAGCCAATGGCATTGGGGATGCGCACCTTAAACTCAAAAGGCGCCTCACGCCGCCAATTAAGTATCGGCCGTCTTCAGCATAGCTAATATATGGCTCATTTATGCAGTTCGACGCACGGTGGTATTACCCTATCTCCGCATTGATGCAAGCCACAATTCTGAAATGATATAAGAGCCAATACTCGCATGGCAGCGAATGCTGCAATCTTATCGATCACAACCGCTGCAGTCTCCCCTAGAAGCCATTCTTCGGCGTTAGAGGCCTCGATTGTGCGCGCCTTTGAGCAAATTTGTACTCTTTGTAAAGTTTTCCCTCATTCAGGGACCACTCCTTAAGATTCTTCGGCTGCTCGCCAATCTCCGTTTGCGTGAACTTTGCAAGGTCCCTCACAATGTTTTCCTAAGAGACGATCGATGACTTCCTTCGCCCTTTCTGCTGAAAGCTTGTCACGCTTTTCCGAACGAAGACTTCAGGATGTCCCCCGCCATCACTTCAACACTCTCCGAATCGGCAACCCGGACTGCTTGTATGTGCCGCAAGGCATCAGGAATCTCCACATCGTTCCCGACTAAAATGGGGACTATGTGGCGCACGCCTCTTTCAACGGCAGCTTTAATCTCTTCCTTCTGATACAGATTGGGCTGGCCCGAGATCACGAACACAGCAGCGTCAGCCCGAGCAATCTTGTCGCTGGTTTTCTGCCACTCCTCACCTGGCTTGACATCCTGCGATCCGGTAACTCGAATATTCTGTTTCACGAGGGCTTCGCCCACGGCGCGAACGGCGTCTCGGTCCCTGATACCCCCAGACACGAAGACCGTATGATGAGGAGTCTCTTTCGGCGAAGCACTCACGCCGGGCTTCTTCCTAGTCCGAGACGCACGCCCCTCCGAATTCCTAAGTTCTAAGTAGTGCTCTCGTTTGGTTGTGGAGCCATCCTTACGGTTGATCTGAAGGTAGATCGTGAATTCCCCCCAGCCCGATGAATCCAATCGAAAGCCTGTCTTTCGATCAGAGATATGCACGACCGGATTGGGAAATGTCGGGTGGAGCGTATAGACCACGTGGTCAATGGCATCGAGTTGTTTCTTGTCCCCTTCCAGCCACACCGACCATTCCCACCAATCTTTACTCTTGAGTACCGTTTGCTGCTTAATCTGTATCGTCATTCGTCAGCACCTCCGGATTTCACGGTCACCTGAATCCATTGTGAGGTGGCCACAGACTCCCATTTCTTCCTCGCCTGTTGAATCTGTACCTGAATCAAATGGTCCTCCTGGACGCCGTTGACAAACACAAATGTACCTCCGGCTTCAGGAACAGGCGTCAGATCTTTCCAGTCTGAATAGGCTCCGCGGAGCCAGAGGCGATGGCGACAGTTGATCCCGTTGTCGCTACTTCCCAGTCTCTTCGCAACCGCGTCTGGTAGAATTTGCACTTTCACGGTTCGCCCCAACTCTTTTCTCCATAGTCCGATGGTATCCGACAATCTCATCAACGCATGCATGGGATTGGCCGTGCTTAAGGGAATGAGTTCATGCGACTGGTACATACCTCCAATGTCGATACCCTCTTCTACCAAGGCAATGGCTTTCTTGTTGTTTGCTCGCGCATATCCCATTTCATCAAGCACCCATTGATGAGTCGTCCACTGCCCGTCTTGCTTTGAATCACGTCTGGTAAGAATGGCGACAAGCGCATCACTATTCATGATCCGCTGTTGAACCGCCGGAGTGAGTTGCTCCCCTGCAAGGCGTTCTCCCGTTTCGACGTCAACCAGATGACTGGTGATCAATTGCCCCGCCTGCTCGACGATGTCCTTGTCTTCATTGCGAAACGAAAACCCCAGGAATATTTTCATCGTGTGATGAACCTCCTATGCCATACCCTCATAACCTCTACCCGCAGACTAGCCATAGGGAGATCACTCCAAGCCTCACTGCTTCGAGCGACGTTCCAGTTCGTTCTCAATCTCGATTGGCCATTCAATGCGTTCGTTTCGCCGCTCACGGGCTTCACGAATCAGCCTGAGATTTCTCGCCGTTGTCTCCGGCTCCCAAACTTCTCGCACAGCTGCCAGCGTATTGGCCAGGGCTGCCTCGGCCTTCTGTTGCTCGTTGGCAAGCACCGCTAATTCAAGAAGCGTCGCGTGGTCCCAATAGTCTGGTTTGCCCGAAGCGATACGTCGTTCCACGGCGTACGAGACGATTGGAATGAGTCGGGCGCGGCGCGCATCTGGAGGGTCTTTAATCTCCATCAAGGTCACGGCGTTCACTCCGGGATAGGCATCGCGCCAATCTGCTTCAAAACCCTTGAGGTAGGCCTCAAGGGCTTGCCCCAACAACCCACGTGCGAGTGACTTCTCACCGAGTTTGAGAGCTGCTTCCCATCGGTCTTTATAGACACGCCCGAGAATGCCATAGGTTTCGCTGCTGGGCCCACGGTTGGCCAGCAGATCGAGCAACACTCGCTCCGCCTCTACTCCACGACCGGCCCGATTCAATGCCAATCCAAACTGCTCTTGCACCAACACGGTGGCAGCCAAGGGGGAGGACATCTTCTGCACCAGCGCGATCATGTCCTCCCATCCCTTCACGGCCCGATAGGAGAGAAACAGATCAATCACCACTCCCGCTTCCGCATCGTGCACTGCCCCGAGTTCCTGTTCGACAGCCCGTACCGCATCGATTCCTTCCCTGCGAGCCTGTGTCAGTTTCTGGCGAAGCCCAGCGGAATATTGAACCCGATCTCGAAACACGTCGGTCTTCAGCCGCTTGATTTCGGGGAAACCTTCTACCAACTGGAAGACTGGGCTGTCCGTCATCATCTTGCGCGCATCCTGCAACTTTGTGGTCAATAACTGCAGGTCCGTATGGTTCCCTGATGGTTTGCCGTCGGCGCCGAGTTGATAGGGAAGGGCTCGAAGCGGTGCGACATCGAATGGCAGCTGCCCTAGGCCATGGGCAAATAGCAGCACGGTGCTGGCGGGTCGAATGGCATGGCGCAATCCCAATTCGTAAAAGACATTGGCATTCGCTGTCGTGAGATCAGCGATCGCGTATTCACAGAGGATCAACCGCTCATACATGGGCTTGTGGATCACGCCACCGGTCATCTCCTCATCAGCCCGCAACGGCTCAAGCCCGGCAGACACTATTGCCGGCGCGATGAGCTGATCATAGACGGCATCGAAGTCCACCAACCGACCCTCAGCAGCCGGCTTCTTCCCAAACGGCATGAGCACGAAACACAAAGGCAACATTTAGGAGACTTCTTTCAATGGCCCTTAATACGGCCACTAGATGACGTACCAATATCTAGAACGAGACGAAATCCGATGTCGCTTGTCCGACCATCGGCAGGGCAGCCTTGCGTAATCGATGTGGGCGGACCAGCCTCGTGCCCCCAGGAACCGCCGCGACAGACACGTCGGCTCCCGTTGTCCATATTTTGGTCGGAGTTCAGGCACCATTCCCACACATTGCCGGCCATATCCAGGACACCTTGCAGTGTGGCTCCATTTGGGTACATTCCGACAGCAGTCGTGCGTCTCAGTTCGCTTTGATACTTGTTCCCCCGGGACAGATCCCAGCCGTCTTTCCAGAGATGAGAATATCGTGGGTGGCTTAGAGGTGAGTGGGCTTCCCAAGGATACATACGTCCTGGGTCGCCTCCCATCGCCGCCTGGGTCCATTCCTCCTCTGCGGGAAGACGAATGCTGGTTCCAGTCTTGTCACTGATCCAGCAGCAAAATGCCATAGCCTCATACCAGGAGACATTCTCTCGTGGACAATTGGCTTCCTGCCATTTTGGCTGAACAGCTCCACGGCTCTGTTCTATGCTCACCCACCATCTGCTATTTCGATAGCCATCCTCTGCCTTGAGAAACGCCCCGAACTGTTCGTTGGTCACCGGGTATTTAGCAATACAGAACGGTTTGACCTCAAACACACGATCGCCCCCCTCTAATTTCAGCTTTCCTCCTGGAATCTCAATCCACTTGATGTCGGGCAAGCCATCTGAACGCAGGCCGACCCCAGCCCTAAGGTCCCCGAACTCCGCCAATTTTTGGCCAATCAACAGTCTGTCTTGATGTGATAACAACGCATTACTAAGCCGTTCGATCAGTATTTCCTGTGGATGCAACATCATTTGAAGCTTAGTCGAAGGATTTTTGCTAACTCGCTCCAATGCTTGTATTACTTCCTCTGCTCGTTCATGTTTCCACAACTCGTCGGATCGAGCCCCTGTCGCGTGCCATCGCGTTGCCATCATCTCTGCGTACCTAATTAGCCGTAAGTCGTCACTGCTGATATGGATCCATTCCCTCAACCTCGGCCAGTCACGAAAGAGAGCCTCATGCGCGACTTCAACAACAATAGCGTCTTGTCCATCCGTTAATTTTCGCCGGTCCTTTATAAGCAAGCGTGCGGTCACCAGCCGATCCAGGAGCGGGTGTGTCTCCCTCGGCACAATGGACCAGGTGGCTACGAGTCGCTTCGGCTTCTCTGAGTATTCATCGATTGTGACAAGCAAGGGGAACGCCTGATTTAACAGCATACGCCGTGCCATCTCATCGGCCGGAATGACGGGTTCTCGGTCCGGATCATTCCACGCCGCCTTCACCGCTGCGTCGATTGATCCTTGAAGACCTCCTAAATCTTTATACTCTTTCAAGACCAGGTCATGGTCGGCCCCACAATCAAGCAGTAGACGCTCAAGGATGAACGCAAGTAACGGAAGCGCATCGGCGCCTTCCGCATCCTGCAGGAGCCGCTCGGTGAGGGCTGGCTCTATCGTGAGCTTGCGCCCCGCAGCGGTTGAACGGGCAGCCGGTCCTTCGATCACCATTTTATACTCGGCTGGAGCGAGGGGTGGAAGGTTGAAGAGCGTCGGCGTGATGCCAGCCAACGCTGGCACGGTTTGCAATGGCTCATAGGAATCGGACCGGATGGCCGTTATAACCATCACACGCGGCATTCGTTGCTTTTCGCTCGATCCTTCGCCGGTAGCCTGACCGAGTAACCTGCCGAGTAGATTCAGTAACTGAACTTCTTCACCAGCGTCTTTGCCGAACAGTTCTTCTGCCTGGTCGAGACAGACAACGATGGTTGGTGGAGCGACCTCCCGTCCCAACCTTTTCTGGGCGAGGGTCTGAAGCTCGGTAACGAGTTCAACAATGCCTGCGGGCTTTGTGAGGCAGTCCCGGAGGTGCGCTCTTGTCTTCGGCGCCTTCTGCTGGCGAAACGTATCCTCCAGACTTTCCAGAAGGCCACTCTGGCCACTGATCGCGGCCCGTTCGGGACGAATCACTGGGAGCGGAAGAAAATGCCGATCATCTCTCTTAAGCCTAGGCCAAAGCCCAGCCCTCAGGAAGGATGACTTTCCAGCTCCAGATGCGCCCAGAATCACAAAGTGCTGTTCCCCGCTCGCCTCCATGCGCCGAAGCGTATCCAGGGCTCGAATTAACGGAGCCTCACGCCCAAAAAACACTGCGGCATCTTCAGCTTCTAACGCCTTGAGGCCGCGATAAGGTAAACGATTGAGATCATTTGGTGGCGGCCAGGGGAAGACGGATGGATCAAGTCCCGCTTTCTGCAGCCCGTACTTCAGACTAGCCAATCCCGCTCCAGCAAGCGACACCTGGGTCCTGGGCACGATTTGGTCCCGGAACACCTGAAACATCTGCCAATCCTCACCAGCGGTCACATCGCAGAGGTACCATTCCGCTGTCATTTCGTTCGGGAGCGTTTCAATAGGCGTGGGTTCGACGATCACGCCAAAAATAGTCTTGCCGAGTAGTTTGGCCAGGAGAAATTCGGCTGAGCACCACTTCGAATCCCGCCAGGCCGGCGAAATGAGAAAAAGGACGGCCTCACACCGATCCGTCGCAGTTTTCAAGGCCGCCTGCCAGCGCTCCCCTGACGACAGACCACGCGAGGGAGTGATATCCAGAAAATAGTCTCCCCAGCCGTTCTGCTCCAACCACAGGGCAACCGCGAGTGCCTTCGCATTATCTTGGCTCGAATGGCTGATGAAGATCTTGGACATTGTCGTCTGCTAAATAACCGTACCTATCAATCGCTCTCTTTCACCGATTACCGCCCGTCTTCAGGTAGATCTTTTTCTGACTAGGAAGCCGACCCATTTGTTGTGTCCTGCCAGGTACAAACCGACTCACTGTAAACAGCGAGTACCTAGCCGTTTGATTGTGGTGGCTTACTCGGCTAGTGCTTCTTCCCACGACGTGGGTGCCGCAATGGCTTTTTTGAAACGGCTTTTCGCCTTCTCGACCGTTTCGGTGATGGCTTCGCAGCGGGAGACGATGGGCTTGCGGCCGCTGCAGCTTCACCATCTTTCTGCTCCTCCGCTCGCGCGAGATGATGTACAATGGTTTCCAATGCTATCAGCACTGCAGCCTCTTTCCTCTCGCCGCCACGGACAGGAGTCAACTTTCGCTTCATGATGATGAGAAACTCCAGTTGCCCACGAGCCGAGTCTCGCTGCCGTTTTGTCGCCGCCGACTCAAGGAATACTCGTTGATAGGTTTCCACGAGACTGTCATGCTCGTCCGGCAATGTCCCCTTTTGGTACGCTCGAACGACCGCGATGTCCGCGAGGGTGAAGAGATCCCAGACGCTTCGTCGATCCTGAAAACGTTGTTTCGCTAAAACTCCCGCTTTTGATAGCCACGACTCATACGGCACCTGTACGTTTCCAAGCACGGCCTCAATCGCCAGCCAATTCAGGATCGGATACGGATCCCCACACTGCTCTTGTTCCTGTTTCTTCGCTGCTCGCTGGTAGAACTGCGCTGCCTTGACGAGACTAGCATTCACATTAGCTGGCACCGTCTGTAGCCCCGCCAGTCGCTTGTACGCGCTGCCCATAATGCTGAGCCGTTCGGATGTTTCTCCTAAAGCCAGTAAATGCCCACCACGTTGAATAGCCTGTTCAATCTTCGCCGTATCTCCAGTCGTTCCACCAAACCGTGCCTCAAGATTAATCCACTGCTCGATTGCTCTCAGGGACGACGAATTCTCACAGTCCTCGCTTTTCGCCGCCAGCTCGTAGTGGATCCCGGCGTTCTGGAACAACCCATGTTCGCCATACGCTAGCCCAAACTTCTCTTGAACATCCCCACGTTTCAACCACTCTGCGGCACAGTTCCGTTCGACTTCGACAAGGCTGTCTCGCAGCTTGGCAGAATCAGGATCCTTGTTCTCCTGGCAGAGCCTGCTCAAGGTAATCAACACCTCTTCCGCAGCAACAGTCGCGTCCTCATCCCCACCCGTAGACCGTTCCACATTCGGCCTGAGACGGAACTCAGGATCCCCATAGGCCTGATATGCGCCCCACGTTGTGGATTCCGGGTATTTGGCCCACGTTTCCTTCCGTGCTTCCCTCAGCGCTTGACCAAAGGGGTGGTCTGCAAGCAATGCGGTGTAAAATGTTTGGGCAAAGCAGTGTGCCGCATCGTCTCGAACGGGCCAGCCGGCTGCCACCACCGCGCGTACTCCTTTCCTGATCAATTCACGTGAAATACTGGCCGCCAGTTTATTCGGAGCTGCGAGATCGATCTGTCCCAGGTGGCAACAATTCAAAAATACCAACTCGGGAATCGGATCAAGCTGAGCTATCTCGGCTGCAGTGATAAAGAGATCGTTGTCAAGCACGACCCCGGCCTTGGCGCCTTGCGTTCCTGTGGCTGCTTCGTTGTAATATCCGTGGCCGGCGATGTGAATGATCCGGTAGGGCTGAGCAAACAGCTGATTCAGGACCTCAATAGGACCAAGCCGCTCACTCGAGTAATTCACGGTGTAACGCGACTTCAGCAGCGACGCGACGAGGCCTGCCTCCTGCCTAGCCCCAGGCAGAGACGGATACGTCGGCGGCGTCAGCGGATCCCCGACGACATACACGCCGGTCGATGTGGTATCTCGGACACGTTGTTCAGAGTCCGTGGTTTCAAGCTGTCGGACCATCCCCATGCGAACGCACAACGGTTCGCCTGAGTCAATCATCATCTCCCACGGATAATTCGCCGTCACGTTGTCGAGGACAAAGACCACGCGGTCTTGATTGAGGAGGCTGTCCTTGAGGTCCAGCGGAATTAAGAGTTTGAAGAGCGTTTTAGCAACATCTGCTCTGTAGCTGGTTGAGCCGATCGATCGCTGGATCAGCTGTTCAATGAGTTCCGATTGCGTTTCTTGCACCGTCGCTTCCGCACGAGCCCGGTCCGAGAGGGCGAGAAAGCGGAGTTTGTGCGGCAGACGATGCGTTGGGGCATCCTCCCTGAATGCGAGCTCGACCAACACGCTTACCAGATCCGGATCGAGATTTTTTTCGTCGCGGAAGCTTGCACGAAGCCGGTCTTGTAAAACCGACGGGAGTGTAACAGGATGAGGCGCAACGGCATCCTGAACGGCGGTGACGGTCCAGCGTCGCCAGTAGCCACGCGCGCTGGATGGCACGAGCCTAGTTTGTCCACCCACGCCCTTCTTCAACCACGTCGAGACCTGAATCTCCGTGTGCAGCTCCCTTTGAATGTGTGTGGAAACACGATGCGCCGATTTGGCGGCGTCGATCGCGATGTCCAAATAGAGCTCGACGAACTCCAGGTGTCCGATTCTGGGCAGGGTCGCATTCTGTTGCTGAAGGGCACGATTGGCGAGGACAACGCCCCGCACGATAGCATTGATGGAATCCTCGACCGCGATATTGGCCGCGGTATTCGAGCCGATCAGTAGGCTGTTGATGGTCAGCCCCCTGGATACGTCGGGGGCCTCAGTTGTGCCGCAACACTGGGAATATTGCACACAGTACTCTGTGATGCCCTGTTGTACGGCTTGAGTCAGGCGTGTAGGAGTCAATTCGCCCCATTTGCCAAGACCAATGACGATGGCACCATGTTGGATACCGTAGACCGATTGCACCTGGTTTGCTTTGCCAAGTACCACAGCGGCGGTCCCTAAGCTTCCCGGGTAGCGACCAAGATGGTATCGCTGCGACAGCGCGCCATTGACCATTTGATCGACGCGTTTCTCGGCCCCTGCGATGGTATCGCCTTGGT
>WBZN01001892.1_pt1 | contig 12126 bp, 10 predicted proteins | sample 5204281 | NCBI WGS metagenome assembly WBZN01 (sample SAMN12344347, study PRJNA552823) | activated sludge metagenome | biome: Activated sludge suspended growth; feature: Nitrification reactor; material: Wastewater; isolation source: activated sludge from nitrification reactor of wastewater... | reverse complement strand
AAGATCTCCGGCCTGTTCGCCATCGACAGCGTCGCCGGCGGTTTCCTCGGCACGGCGCTGCTGTCCTACTACTTCTTCGAGCGCTTCGCCGTCTCCGCCGCCTTGATCGGCGGCCTGTTCTTCGCCGCGCGCGTGCTCAATGCCTTCTCGCATCTCGGCGCGGCCTGGCTGGCGGCGCGCATCGGCCTGGTCAACACCATGGTGTTCACCCACATCCCCTCGAGCGTCCTGCTCGCCTCGGTGGCCTTCGCGCCGAACTTCTGGGTGGCGGCGCTGCTGTTCCTGCTGCGCGAGGGCCTGGTGGAGATGGATGTGCCGACGCGCCAGTCCTATGTCATGGCGGTGGTGCGGCCGGAAGAGCGCACCTATGCCTCGGGCGTGACGCACCTGGTGCGCCTCGGCGGCTGGGCGGTGGCGCCGGGCTTCGCCGGCTGGCTGATGCAGGCCGCCTCGCTCGCCGCGCCGCTGTTCATCGGCGCCGGCATGAAGATCGCCTACGACCTGCTGCTGTGGCGCGCCTTCCGCAAGCTGAAGCCGCCGGAGGAACGGGATCAGTAAAGAAATGCCCAGATGGCGGCGATGAACAGCACGAACTCGACCAGCGTCGCCCAGACGATCAGGCGGGAGACGCGGCGCTCGCGCGGCTTCATGTTGAGCCAGATCCGCTCGCGCCACCAGCGGTAGCCCGGCAGCCAGTGCCAGCGCGCCAGGCCGAGCAGGTGCCGGCGGATGGACATGCCCCAGGGCGTCAGGCTGCGGTCGACCTGGGCGAGGTCGGCCTCGCTCTGCGGCTGGCGGTAGCTTTCGCGGAGCGTCAGCAGCGCGCCGCCGGCGTGCGCCGCCGCCGTCACTCGCGTCGCGAGCTTGAGGCCGCCGTCGTAGTCGAGGCGGAAGCCGTCCGCGCCTTCCTCCCGCAAAGTCAGTCCGCAGGAGACGGCGAGGCCGTTCATTTCGTTGAGTCCTTCGAGGCGGTAGCGGCCGTCGGCTTCGACTTCGAAGCGGGCGATCTCAAGGTGGGGATTCAGGCGCAGGAGGCGCTCGATGTTGCGCGCGTAGCCGAGCGCCTGTTGCGGCGCGAGCGGCAGTTCGATGTCGACCCAGGCGGCGTTCTCCGTCGCGGCCGGTTCCGCCATCAACGCGCGGTCGCCACCATGAACGGCACGGCGAGCCCGCGCGCAAGCTGTTCCAGGTCCATGCGCGAGCGCAGGCCGAGCGTGCCCTTCGGCCGCGGCGGGCCGATCACCACCAGCTCGGCGCCGCACTCCCGCGCCGCGGCGAGCAGGCATTCGGCCGGCTTGCCGTAGCGCAACAGCGGCTCGCATTCGATGCCCTGCGCCGCGCAGCGCTCGGCCACGCCGCGCAGCTGCTCGCGCGCATCGGCTTCGAGCTGGCCTTCGACGTGGCGGCCGAAGGCGTCGCGCGTCCAGGCGTTGTTGAGCCAGTCGTCGCCCTGCATGCCGTCCCAGAAATCCGGCACGACATACAGGTGCACGATGCGGGTGTGCCCCGGCACCGCCAGTGACAGCGCCAGCGCCGCTGCCTGCTCCGCCCCGGGGGTGCCGTGGTGGGCGAGGAGCAGGGTGCGCGGCGCGAGGCCGGTCGCCATGGAACGGGCGGCTGCCATTTCGGCCGCCGCCGCGTCAGTTGCAGTACTCACTTGCCGACGTACAGCAGCACGCCGAAGGCGATGAGGCAGGCGGCGATCAGCGCGCCGACGTCCTCGAAGCGGTCGCTGACGAAAATCGACAGCTGCGTGCCGCGCTCGAACTTCTTCTCTTGTTCAGCCATGGCAGATCTCCTTAAATGAATTCGCGCACGAACAGCAGCACCACGATCAGCGAACCGACTGCCTTGATGAGGCCGACCACCGAGCCGATGATGAGCGGCTTGCCGCCGGCCTGCTTGATCGACGCCACGGTGATCTGCATGCCGAGGCCGGTGAGGCCGAAGGCGAACAGCCAGGCGATCCAGTCGCGGTAGGCCTTGATGATCTTCGAGTCGTGCCAGGCGGCCTTGTGGGCATTGCCGAGCGCGTCCTTGGCGCCCTTGTCCAGCCCTTCCATCTTGGCGACGCCGCGCAGCAGGACGTCCTGGTCGCGGGTGGACACCTTGCGCGCGGCGATCAGGTCCTGCAGCGCCTTGTTGTCTGCCGGAGCCGTCACCTTGGGCAGCGCCGCCTGCAGCGCGGCGAGGTCCTTCTCCTTGAGCAGCTTGTCCTCCTTGACCTGCTCGCTGGAGAAGTACTTGCCCTGGTAGTGGCCGGCCGGCGCGAAGACGCCCAGCGTGGACAGGATGAACAGGCCGAGGAAGCCGAGGACGAAGACCGGGAACTTGGCGATCAGCACTTGGCTGAGGTTGATCTTCTGCGCGCCGGCTTCGCGCTTGACGTACCAGGCGGCCAGCCAGACGACGATGATCGGCAGGAACAGCACGCGGGTGATGTTGAAGATCTCCGCCACCTTCAGCGTCTGGATGCCGTGCGGATCGAAGGCCAGGGCCGCGCCGGCGACCTGCGCCGAATTGAGGATGCCGGTGCCGGCCCAGGCGCCGAACTGCACCGGGCCCATGCCGAGCAGGTGGCCGATGGTCGGGAAGATGAACATGCACAGCACGCCCCACAGCAGGATGGTGCCCAGCGTGAAGGCGATGTCCACCGCCTTGGCGTTCACCACCGGGGAAGCCGCCACCGCCGCCGAGACGCCGCAGACGCCGACGCCGGAGGAGAGCACGCCGGTCATCGAGTTGGATGCGCCCATGCGCGGGCCGGCCAGCAGCACCAGCCAGACCGAGCCGAGGACGAAGATGCCGATCATCACCACCGACAGGGCGCCGAGCTGCGCCAGCTCCGCCGCGCTGTAGAGCGTGCCGAGCAGCACCACGCCGGTCTTCAGGAAGAAGCGCGCGGTGCGCACGCCGTTGGCGGCCCAGCCGGGGATGCGGAAGACGTTCACCACGACCATGCCGATGACGATGCCGAGGACGACGTAGTTGAGGTTGAGGATCTTGGCGAAATCCCAGCCCAGTGTCGGCAGGGCCGCCTTGCCCCAGTTGGCGAACATCGGGTCGAGGCCCCAGCGCACGACGAAGGCGATCGACAGGATGAAGGCCATGCCGGGGAAGATCGAGATGTAGTAGTCGAGGTGGCCTTCCTTCGGCTTCATGAGCAGGATCAGCAGGCCGATGGCGGTAAAGAGGCCGCCGAAGATGGTGGCGAAGTTCGCCTGCCCCCGCTTGACGTCGTCGAACTTGCCCGGCTTCAGGGCCTTGGCTTCGGGCGCCGGCTTGCCTTCGGCGACGGCCTTGTCGGCGGCGGCCTTTTCCGCCGCCTGGTGTTTCTCGACCGCCTGCTTCTGTTCCTTGTAGGCGCCGGGGTGCAGCCAGGCCTGCAGGCCGTCGGCGGTGCCGCTCTGGTTGAGCCAGCCCCAGGCCAGCATGACGATGCCGATGACCAGCAATGCCGGCGATTTGTGCGTGTAAACCATTTGGTCCCCCTCCTCTTGGTTGACGACTTTTTTCTTGTTGGGGGGTATTTCTACAACTTGACGGCGGCAACTACAACCTGATCGCTTCGATGCGGCGATGTAAAAATTCTATGGAATAATTAATTCAGTCTGCAGCAGTCAACTCGTTGTCTCGCGGCGGGCGCACCACGGTGACGCTGCAGCCCGCTTCGGCCACGACGCGGGACGAGACGCTGCCGAGGAAGCGGCGCAGGGCGGAATGACCGCGCGCGCCGACGACGATGCGATCGGCGTGATGCGTCGCAGCATAGCCGAGCAGGAGGCCGGCCGTATCGCTGCCGAAGGCAACATGGGTGCGCAGCTTGTCGGCAGGCAGCCGCAGCGGCGCGGCCCAGTGGCGCAAGGCGATCAGGGCGGCGGTCTGCTGGCCGTGCGCCAGTTCGGGCGCGGATTCCTCGCCGAAGGGCTGTTCCGGCAGCGCGGCGAACAGCGTCACGCGCAGGTCCGGCTCGGCGATCAGCGCGCGCCGCAGCGCCGCCCGCATCGCCTCGGCCTGGGCTTCGCGGCGATCGTCGAGGTCGATGGCCACCATGACGTGCGGTGCGCGCGACAGATGCTGGGCGGGGGTGGGGGCCACCGCTGCGGGTGCGCTCAGTGCCTGCAGCCAGCGCCGGGCCACGACCAGCGGCCCGGCGCGATGCCGGCGAGCGGCCCGCTCCGAATGCGGAACCTGTTGCGGATGGGCCAGGTCATGGGCGAGTTGCGCGGCGGTGGCGTAGCGCGCCTCCGGGCGGATTTCCAGGCAGCGCAGGATGACTTCCTGCAGCCAGGGGGGCAGCGCCGGCGCCAGGGAGCAGGGCGGCAGCGGGTCGATGTACAGCCGCCGCCGCATGGCGCTGCGCGTCGACGGCGCGCCGTAGGGCAGCTTCCCCGTCGCCAGCTGGTAGGCGATGACGCCGATGGCGAAGATGTCGCTGCGCGCATCGCTGCGGATGCCCGCCAGCTGTTCCGGGGAAATGGCGGCGCCGGTGCCGGCCGGGAGGGCGAACGCCTCCTCGACCAGGTCGGGCAGCTCGGCATGGCGGGCCAGGCCGAAGTCCACCAGCACGGCCGTGCCGTTTTCGCGCAACAGCACGTTGCCCGGCTTGAGGTCGAGGTGGATGACGTTCTGGCGGTGCAGGTCGTGCACGGCGGCGGCGACCGCGGCCGTCAGCCCGACGACTTCCGCCACCGGCAGGGGGGCGCGGGCGGCGGCCTCGGCCAGGTTGTCGCCGGCGATGCGCTCCATGACGAGCCACGGCGCGCCGTCGCTGCTGCCGCTGGCGACCAGGCGCGGCACATGCGGTCCCGTGATCCGGCCGAGGATCATCTGTTCCACCTCGAAGCCGACCAGGCAGCCGGGGTGGCTGCCGAAGCCCAGCCTGGGTATTTTCATCAGGAGCGGGAAGGGCGGCGGCGCGGCCCCTTCCGGGGCATCGACGGCGTACAGCAGCGCCATGCCGCCCTCGTGCAGCAGGCCGCGGATGCGAAAGCCGCCGACCTCCGTCCCGGCCGCAAGCGGGCCTTCGCCTACTCTCCCCTGATCAGTCGCCATGCCAGTCGCTCCGGCAATCCAGCATCGATTATCTTTTTCGCCGCCGCCTGCGCATCATAAGGCACGCGAAAGTGGGTGAGGGTGCCGGCCGCCGGGTCGTGCAGGGCGTAGCAGGCCGCCGGGTTGCCGTCGCGCGGCTGGCCGGCGGAGCCGACGATCACCAGCCAGCGGCGAAACTCGCTGAGGGGCAGGGGCACCCCCGGCACGGGCCGGAACGCGCGCGGGTTGCCGCCGGGCGTCGTGAAATACAGCAGCGGTTCGTGCACATGGCCGACGAGCACGATGCGCGCCGTGGTCGCAGCCAGGGCGCGCGCGGCGTCGAGCGTGCCGGTGATGTAGGGCCAGGTTTCCGGCTGCTCCGCGCTGGCATGCACGTACAGCCTGTCCTCCTCGGCCACTGCAAGCGGCAGCCCGGCGAGAAACGCCCGCTCGCGCGCGCCGAGCTGGTCGCGCGTCCAGTAGATGGCGTCGCGTGCCGTGTAGCTCATGTCTGGCAGAATGCCGCCGAGGCAGGCCGCGTCATGGTTGCCTTGGACCACCGGCGCGCCCTGCTCCGCCAGGCCGGCAATGATCTCCAGGCAGGCGACCGGATCGGCGCCGTAACCGACGAGGTCGCCGAGGAAGACGAACCGCCCGGCGCCCTCGCGGCGGGCGTGGGCCAGGCAGGCCTGCAGGGCCTCGAGGTTGCTGTGGATGTCGGCCAGCAGGGCGGTGCGCATGGGGCAATCATGCCCGAGCCGGCCGGCCGCGTCGACGCCGGACAGGGGGCGAAACTCGGGTTATGCTTCGAGCCATGAGCGCAACGCCGGAAATCCTCCTGAGGCGCCTGTTCGACGCGGCGGTGGGCGCCGCCGATCCGGCGCTGTGCGTGCCGCGGCACCTGCCGCCGCCGCCGCCGGGGCGCACCCTGGTGATCGGCGCCGGCAAGGCCGCCGCCGCCATGGCCCGCGCCGTGGAGACGCACTGGCCGGGCGAGCTCTCCGGCCTGGTGGTGACGCGCTACGGCCACGGCGTTGCATGCGAACGCATCGAAGTGGTCGAGGCGGCGCACCCGGTGCCCGACGAGGCCGGCCGCAAGGCGGCAGCGCGCATGCTCGCCGCCGTGCGGGGACTGACTGCCGACGACCTCGTGCTGGTGCTGATCTCCGGCGGCGGCTCGGCCCTGCTGGCCCTGCCCTTCGAGGGCATCGCCCTGGCCGACAAGCAGCAGATCAACCGCGCGCTCCTGAAAAGCGGCGCCGGCATCGGCGAGATGAACTGCGTGCGCAAGCACCTCTCCGCCATCAAGGGCGGGCGCCTGGCGGCGGCGGCCCATCCGGCGCGCGTCCTGACCCTGGTGATTTCCGACGTGCCGGGCGACGATCCGGCGGTGGTGGCCTCCGGCCCGACGGTGGCCGACCCGACCACCTGCGCCGAGGCCCTGGCCGTCCTGGAAACCCACCGCATCGACGTGCCGCCGCATGTGCGGCGGCTGCTCGCCTCGGGCGCCCCGGAAACGCCCAAGCCGGGCGACCCGAGGCTGGTGCGCAGCGAGACGCGCGTCATCGCCACGGCGCAGGCCGCGCTCGCGGCAGCGGCCGAGGCGGCGCGCGCGGCCGGCGTCGCGCCGCTGATCCTCGGCGACGCCATCGAGGGCGAGGCGCGCGAGGTGGCGAAGGCGATGGCCGGCATGGCGAAATCCTGTGTGCAGCACGGCGTGCCGGCGCAGCCACCCTGCGTGCTGCTCTCCGGCGGCGAGACGACGGTGACGGTGAGGGGGCAGGGGCGCGGCGGGCGCAACGCGGAATTCCTGCTGGCGCTGGCGGTGGCTCTCGACGGGGCGGCGCACATCCAGGCGATAGCCTGCGACACCGATGGCATCGACGGCAGCGAGGACAATGCCGGAGCCTGGCTTGCGGACGACACCCTGGCGCGGGCGCGGGCGCTCGGCATCGACGCCCGGGCGCGGCTGGCCGAAAACGACGGCTACGGCTTCTTCGCCGCGCTCGGCGACCTCGTCGTCAGCGGGCCGACGCGCACCAACGTCAACGATTTCCGCGCTATTTACATCGAACGGAATTCGCGTTAACCCGCATGGCCTTGCGCAGCTTGCGCAAGTAACATGCGGAAAGGAGGAACCATGGGCTCACCCGAGGAACAAGGGCAGTTGAGCGAAGCCGGGATCGCGCGGCTGATCGGGGGATTGCGCCGTATCCTGGCGGCTGACGCCCTGCTGGTCGAGCAGGAGGACCTGCTTCCCTACGAGTGCGACGGCCTCACCGCCTATCGCCAGCTGCCGCTGCTGGTGGCGCTGCCGGCCACCGAGGCGCAGGTCGTCGCCGTGCTGAAGCTCTGTCACGAACTGCGCGTGCCGCTGGTGGCGCGCGGCGCCGGCACCGGGCTCTCCGGCGGCGCCACGCCGGTCGCGCACGGCGTCGTGCTGTCGCTGGCGAAATTCATGCGCATCCTCGACATCGATCCGCAGTCGCGCACCGCGCGCGTCCAGCCGGGCGTGAGGAACCTCGCCATCTCCGAAGCCGTCGCCCCCTATGGCCTCTACTACGCGCCCGACCCTTCCAGCCAGATCGCCTGCACCATCGGCGGCAACGTCGCCGAGAACTCCGGCGGCGTGCACTGCCTGAAGTACGGCCTGACGGTGCACAACGTGCTGCGCCTGCGCGTGGCGCTGATCGACGGCACGGTGGTGGAGGTCGGCACCGAGGCCCTCGACTCGCCCGGCTACGACCTGCTGGCGCTGATGATCGGCTCCGAGGGCATGCTCGGCATCGTGCTGGAGGCCACCGTCAGGCTGACGCCGAAGCCGCTGCTGGCCCAGGTCGTGATGGCCTCCTTCGACGACGTCATCAAGGCCGGCAATGCCGTCGCCGACATCATCGCCGCCGGCATCATCCCGGCCGGGCTGGAGATGATGGACAAGCCGGCGACGCGCGCCGTCGAGGACTACGTGCATGCCGGCTATGACCTTTCCGCCGAGGCGATCCTCCTCGCCGAATCCGACGGCACGCCCGAGGAGGTGGCCGAGGAGATCGCCGCCATGTGCGCCGTGCTGGAGCAGAGCGGCGCCACCGAGATCCGCGTCTCGCGCGACGAGGCCGAGCGGCTGAAGTTCTGGGCCGGGCGCAAGGCGGCGTTCCCGGCGGTGGGCCGCATCACGCCGGACTATCTCTGCATGGACGGCACCATCCCGCGCAAGCACCTGGCGCATGTCCTGACGCGCATCGCCGAGCTGGCGGACGAATACCAGCTCCGCTGCGCCAATGTCTTCCATGCCGGCGACGGCAATCTTCATCCCCTCATCATGTTCGACGCCAACAAGGAGGGCGAGGTAGAACGCGCCACCGCTTACGGCGGAAAAATCCTCGAACTGTCGGTCCAGGTCGGCGGCACCATCACGGGCGAGCACGGCGTCGGCATCGAGAAGGTTGGCCAGATGTGCGCGCAGTTCTCGAAGGAGGAACTGGCCGCCTTCCATGGCGTCAAGGCGGCCTTCGACGAGCGCGGCCTGCTCAACCCGGGCAAGGCCGTGCCGACGCCGCGGCGCTGCTCCGAGTATCGGCTGACGGGTTCCGCGAAATGAGCGACATCACGGAAGCGCTGCGCGAGCGCGTGCTCGCGGCGGCGGTGGACAAGCAGCCGCTGCGCATCCGCGGCGGCGGCACGAAGGATTTCTACGGCAATCCGCCCGAGGGCGAACCGCTCGAGACGGCGGGCCATGCCGGCATCGTCGCCTACGAGCCGACCGAGCTGGTCGTCACCGTTCGCGCCGGCACGCGATTGGCGGAACTGGAGGCGGCGCTGGCGGAGCAGGGCCAGATGCTCGCCTTCGAGCCGCCGCATTTTGGCGATGCCACCGTCGGCGGCTGCGTCGCTGCCGGCCTTTCCGGCCCGCGCCGCGCCGCCGCCGGCGCCGCGCGCGACTACGTCCTCGGCGTGAAACTGCTCTCCGGCTCCGGCGAGATCCTCAACTTCGGCGGCCAGGTGATGAAGAACGTCGCCGGCTACGACGTTTCGCGCCTGATGACGGGCGCCATGGGCACGCTCGGCCTGCTGCTGGAGGTGTCGCTGAAGGTGCTGCCGAAGCCGCACGCCGAAGCGACGCTGAGGCTGGAGCTGCCGCAGGACAAGGCCATCGAGGCCATCAACCGCTGGGGCGGCCAGCCGCTGCCGCTGTCCGCCACCTGCTGGAATGATGGATTGCTGTCGGTACGCCTGTCCGGCGCGCGTGCGGCGGTGGCGGCGGCGCGCGAGAGGATCGGCGGCGAGGCCGTCGCCGGGGCGGAGGGCTTCTGGCACGCGCTGCGCGAGCAGCAGGACGGCTTCTTCTCCGGCGAGGCCGCGCTCTGGCGCCTGTCGCTGCCCTCGAAAGCCGCGCCGCTCAACCTTCCCGGCAGTCCGCTGATCGAGTGGGGCGGCGCGCAGCGCTGGCTCAAATCCGATGCGCCCGCCACGACGCTGCGCGAGGCGGCGGCCCGGGCCGGCGGCCACGCCACGCTGTTCCGCGGCGGCGACAAGTCGATGGGCGTGTTTCAACCGCTGCCCGAGCCACTGCTGCAGATCCACAGCAAGCTGAAGCGCACTTTCGATCCGCAAGGATTATTCAATCCCGGCCGGCTGTATTCCGGCTTCTGAGATGCAGACCAGCCTCGCCGATTTCATCCGCGACACGCCGGCCGGCCGCGAGGCCGAGGCGATCCTGCGCAAGTGCGTGCACTGCGGCTTCTGCACCGCCACCTGCCCGACCTACCAGCTGCTCGGCGACGAGCTGGACGGCCCGCGCGGCCGCATCTACCTGATGAAGCAGGTGCTGGAAGGCGCCGCGCCGACGGCCAGGACGCAACTGCACCTCGACCGCTGCCTGACCTGCCGCGCCTGCGAAACGACTTGTCCGTCGGGCGTCGAGTACCACCGCCTGGTCGACATCGGCCGGGAGGTGGTGTCCTCGCGCGTCACGCGTCCGGCCGGCCAGCGCTTCCTGCGCTTCGCCCTGCGCGAGTTCCTGTCGCGCGGCTGGCTGTTCGGGCCGGCCTACAAGCTCGGGCAATTCTTCCGCCCGCTGCTGCCGGCTTCCCTCAAGGCGAAGGTACTGCCAGCACAAAAGTCAGTCCCGGCAACACGGCGCGATCATCCGCGCCGCATGCTGATGCTCGCCGGCTGCGTGCAGCCGGGCATGTCGCCGAACATCAACGCCGCCACGGCGCGCGTGCTCGACCGCCTCGGCATCGCGACGCTCGAGGCGGACGGGGCCGGCTGCTGCGGCGCCGTGCGCATGCATCTCGACGATCACGAGGGTGCGCGCGCAGATGCGCGGCGCAACATCGACGCCTGGTGGCCGCACATCGAGCAGGGCGCGGAGACCGTCATCATCACCGCCTCCGGCTGCGGCGCGCACATGCGCGAATACGCCCACCTGCTCGAAGGCGATCCGGCGTATGCGGCAAAGGCGGCGCGCGTGACGCTGCTCAGCCGCGACATCGGCGAGGTGATCGCGGCGGAAAAGACCCCCCTGACGGCCCTGCTGCAAAAGTCAGCCGCTGCGGGACGGCGAAAAATCGCCTTCCATTCCCCCTGTTCGCTGCAGCACGGCATGCGCGTGCGCGGCGCCGTGGAGGAGATCCTGCAGGCGGCCGGCTTCGAGCTGGCGCCGGTGGCCGACGGCCACCTCTGCTGCGGCTCGGCCGGTACCTATTCCGTGCTGCAGCCGGACATCTCGCTCAGGCTGCGCGAGAACAAGCTGAAATGTCTGCAGGCCGGCGCGCCGGCGGCCATCGCCAGCGCCAACATCGGCTGCATCGCCCATCTGCAGGGCGGCACCGCCACCCCGGTCGCGCACTGGATAGAATTGCTCGACCGCCGACTCGGGGAATGAGATGGAGCTGAACAGCGCCGCGAAAACCTACGCCGATCTTTACGGCAGCTTTCGCTGGAACGTGCCGGCGCGCTACAACATGGCGCGCGAGTGCTGCGGGCGCTGGGCGGAGGAGCGTTCGCGCTTCGCCCTCTACTACGAGGACGAGGCGGGCGCCACATCGGCGTGGACCTTCTGGGACATCCAGACGGCGGCCAACCGCCTCTCCAACGTGCTGCACGCCCTCGGCGTCATGCGCCGCGACCGCGTCGCCATCCTGCTGCCGCAGCGGCCGGAAACCGGCATCGCCCACGTCGCCTGCTACCAGATGGACGCCATCGCGCTGCCGCTGTCGCACCTGTTCGGCCCGGACGCGCTGGAGTACCGCCTGGCCGACTCCGGGGCCAGCGTCGCCATCGTCGACGAGTCCACCCTGCCGAAGCTGTGGGCAGTGAGGGACCGGCTGCCGCAGCTGCGCCACGTCATCGGCGTCGGCGGCGCGCGGGAGAGCGGCGTGCACGACTGGGACAAGCTGCTGTCGCGCGCCTCGCGCCGCTTCCAGTGCGTCGACACCGCCGCCGACGACCCGGCGCTGATCATCTACACCAGCGGCACGACGGGCAATCCGAAGGGCGCGCTGATGGCGCAGCGGACGCTGCTCGGCAACCTTTCCGGTTTCTCCTGCTCGCACGATTTCTTTCCGCAGCCGGGCGACCTGTTCTGGTCGCCGGCCGACTGGGCGTGGACCGGCGGCCTCTTCGACGCGCTGCTGCCGACCTGGAACTACGGCATGCCGATCCTCGGCTACCGCGGCCGCTTCGATCCGGAGAAGGCCTTCTGGCTGATCGAAAAGTACGGCGTGAGGAATGCCTTCCTGTTTCCCACCGCGCTGAAGATGATGATGAAGTCGGTGCCCGAGCCGAAGGCGCGCTATGACGTCAACCTCCGTACCATCATGAGCGGCGGCGAGGCGGTGGGCGAGACGGTGTTCGAGTGGGCGCGAAGCCAGCTCGGCGTCACCATCAACGAGATCTTCGGCCAGACCGAAATCAATTACGTCGTCGGCGGTTGCGCGGCGGCCTACCCGCCGAAGCCGGGCGCGATGGGGCGGCCCTACCCGGGGCACCGCGTGGCGGTGGTGGACGAGGCCGGCCAGCCGCTGCCGCCGGGCGAGGTGGGCGAGGTCTGCGTGCAGCGCAGCTGCAATGGCGAAATGGATCCGGTGT
>WBZN01001891.1_pt1 | contig 12131 bp, 10 predicted proteins | sample 5204281 | NCBI WGS metagenome assembly WBZN01 (sample SAMN12344347, study PRJNA552823) | activated sludge metagenome | biome: Activated sludge suspended growth; feature: Nitrification reactor; material: Wastewater; isolation source: activated sludge from nitrification reactor of wastewater... | reverse complement strand
CGCGTTGGCCATCTCATCGAGCGTGCTCGGGCCAGCCGGGATCACGCGGTTCTCGATCCGCAGATGCGGCTTGCCCTCGGTGATGCCGAAGCAAGCGCGGTTCCAGCGGTAGATCGTGCCGTTGTGCAGGCGCAGCGCCTTGAGCTGCGGGATCTCGCCGCGATCGAGCAGCGCCATCGGATCCTCGGCGAGGTCGGTGCCGACCAGCGCGCGGAACCGGGCGATGTCCTCCCGGAAGATCTCGGTGACGGACTGCTTGACCCAGCGCGTGCCGAAGCTGACGCGCGCCTCGGTCTCGCGGAGGTGGTGGGTCTGGTTGCGGCTATCGACCGCCTGACGGAACAGCGCGATCCGCGTCTCCGCCCACAGCCGGCGACCGAACACGATCGGCGAGTTCGCCGACACCGACATGATCGGGCCGGCGAGCACCTGCGCGAGGTTGTAGAACCGCGCGAACTCGGCGGGCGTGACCTGGAGGTGGACCTGGAAGCTGGAGTTGCACGCCTCGAGCATCACCGAGTCATGATCGATGATCAGCTCGTCGAGTCCCTTGATCGAGAACTGGAACTTGCCGCCGCGCATCCCGGTGATGATCTTGTTGAGCTGCATGTACCGCGCGCTCGGCACCATGTTGTCGAGGCCGAGGTCGCGCTTGCGCATCGTCGGCAGGATGCCCATCAGCACCACGCCCATCCCGAGCTCGCCGGCGGCCTTGCGCGCGCGATCGACGAGATCATCGAGCTGCGCGTGCATCTTCGACAGGCCGTCGCCCTCGAACACCTGCGCGTCGCAGTTCGCCTCGATCTGGAACTGGCCGAGCTCGGTGGTGTAGTGCGTGTCGCGGAGCTGCTCGAGCAGCTCGAGCACGCCGCGCGCCGGTCGCCAGTTGTCGTCGATCAGGAACATCTCCTGCTCGGCGCCGATCCGGCGCACGCCGGTGTCGAAGCGATGCTCGGCGATCATGCGCTCGAGCGCGCGGAGGTCCGCGAGGATCGCGCTCGTGAACTCTCGCTGGCGTTCGCCTTCGAGCTTCCCATCCACATCCTTGTGCGACCGCGTCGTCATCCGGTTAGCCTCTCGTCCACTCGTCGAGAATCTGCGGCAACATGCGGCGCCATGTCACCCAATCGTGGTGCCAATTGGGGCCCCACGAGTCGACTCGGTTGGGGATGCCTTGCCGTCCGAGGACCTTCGCGAGGTTCCAGGACTCGCCGATGTCCTCGGCGCGCCCCTCTCCGGATGCGATCAAGAGGAAGCGGGAGCGCAGGACATCGAGGTGGTGACCACCGAGGGTCGGGACGAAGTGCAGCGGGGACGAGACCCAGAATTCATCCGAGAAGTCGTGCGGTTGCGCGTCGTAGAACCGCCGCAGGTCGTAGGTCCCGCTCATCGAGAGCGCCCGCGTGAACACATCCGGGAACCGGCACACCACGGCCGCGGCGTGGAACGCACCGATCGAGGCGCCGGCCGCCCACAGCGGGATCCCTTCAGTTTTGCAGTCCGCGCGGATCGCCGGGGCGACCTCGTGCCGGACGTACTGGTGGAACTGGTTCTGGAGCCACATCTGGTGGCGCGCCGAGCCTTCGCGGGCCAACAGCGCCCGCCCGGCGACGCTGTCACACGAGTAGAGCTTGATCCGGCCGGCGTCGAGCAGCGGGGCGAGCGAGTCGATCAACTGGAACCGCTCGATCTCCTCGGCGTCGCCGCCTGCCGTCGGGAACAGCAAGATCGGCTGGCCGATCGTCCCCCACCGTACGAGGGTCACGTCACGTTCCACTCGCTCGCTTCGCCAGCGCGCGACGATCTTGTCACCGCGCGCGCCCATCAGGCGGTCCTCGCGTCGGCGCGCCAGGCCTGGACCCGGCTCCAGAACAGCTCGGTGAACTGCTCGACCTCGTGCTTGGGGTACAGCGCGGTCACCTTCGCGCGGAACGCCGACTTGGCGGCGTCGGTGCCGAAGAACTCCCACGCGACCTCGTCGAGGTGCGGCAGGTGCTTGGCGCAGAACTCCTCGAAGCGCTCGGTCTCGAACCGCTGCTTCGCGATCGCCGCATAGGCGCGCAGCCGCTCGCGATACGGCATGTCCGGCACCGCCGCGATCGCGTAGAACGGCTCCCAGTCGAGCGTGCGGCGCATCGGCTTCTTGGTCACGGCGCAGAAGATCGACCACCTAAGATTTGCCTTGACCAGCCACGGGAAGTGGCGATGCAGCGACGTCACCTGCGAATCGGGACACGGGTTGGCGAAGTCGATCGGGTACCACACGCCGTCCTTGCGCAGCGACTCGCACGAGTTGAAGTCCCAGCCGAAGAACGCGTTGATCGTGAGCGTGGTGTCGCGCAGGATCTCGGCCTCGTCATCGGCGAGGAACTGGGTGTCCTGCATGTAGCGGTCATGCAGCGGGGCGTCGGGCGCGTACTTGACGAGGTGGGTCTGCGGGCCGAGCCCGATGCAGCGCACGAAGCTGTCGAACGGATGGACCGCGGCCTGGAGGTGCATCACGCACTTGCCGCTCTCCTCGTAGCGCTTGCGCAGCGAGGTCTCGTCGGCGATCCGGCTCACCGCGCGCCAGCCGCCGCCATCGTACGGCTTCATGAACATCGGGTAGTCGACCGCGCGGCCGACCGCGGCGAGATCGAACAGCTTGGCGTAGCTCTTCAGCGTGGGGGCGAGGTCGGGCGTCGGCTCGTACGACTTCGGCGGGATCATCCACGTCTCGGGGATCGGCATCCCGAGGTGGATCATCGCGCAGTAGGAGGTGTGCTTCTCCATCGACTGCACCGACCACGGGTTGTTGAGGACGTAGAGCCCGTCCATCAAGATCGCCTTTTTGATCCACTCGCGGCTGGTGTGATACCAGTGCGTCAACCGATCGAGCACGACGTCGTACTGACAGGGTTGCCGCAGATCGAACGGCTCGATCGTCACGCGCTCGACGGCGACGCCGACGGTGTCGCCGTTCCAGTCGATCGCGAGCCGGAGCTTGCCGAGGATCTGCTCGTAACACAGCGGCCAGCAGATGTCCGCGCCGAGCGACAAACCGATCTTGCGAGTGACGCTTGCCATGAGGTGCTCCGAGCCTACTCGTAGACGTGAAGAAACGGACCAGGCATCAGCCACGACAAGCCGTCACGGAGCCGATCGCGCCAGTTCTCCCAGTTGTGACCATCGCGGGCCTCGACGTAACGAACGTCCATCCCGGTCGACAGCAGCAGGGGGACCAGCGACCGGTTCTCGTAGATCAACGACTCGTACATGCCGCAGCTCACGAACACCCGCTCGGAGACCGGGACGGGCTCGGCGCGAAACCGGTTCATGAACGCGACGACGGGATCGAACAGCGGGCCGCGGTGGTTGCGGTCTCCGATGTCGGTGAACGCGAACGATCCGGATTGCAGCAGCAGCCGGCCGAAGAAGCCCGGGTAGCGGCTCGCGGTCGACAGCGCGGCGACCGCGCCGAAGCTCGCGCCCATCAGGCAGCGGCTCTGGGGATGAGGGTCGAGCGGGAACAGGCGCTCGACGTACGGCACGAGCTCCTCGGTGATGAACCGCGCGTGGCGCTCGTCATCGGCGTACTCGTGCAGCCGGTCGGGCGAGCTCGTGAACACCACGATCGCATCGGCGATCTCGAGCCGATCGATCAAGTTGTCGAGGATCGCGCCGAGCGAGGCGTAGCGCAGGTAGTCATGCCCGTCGTGGACCACGAGCAGCGGGTAGCGCCGGGTCCGCTGGAACCGGGCCGGGATGTAGAGCCCGAAGCCGCGCCGGCCGAACGTCTTCGAATCGATCCAGATCTCGTCGCGGTGGCCGGCCGCCGCGGTCGGATCGGGGTGGATCCAGCCCGGGATCTCGTAGCCGGTGCCGTGCGCGACGGAGTTGGCGCCGAACGGGTCGCGCGCGCGGTTCTGGTTCAGCGGATCCTGGATCCACTCGCCGTGTCCATTGCGGACGACCTCGAGCTTGTACTCGACCCGCGATCCGGCCGGCAGCTGGAGCGACAGGTGCCAGAGGTCGGTGCCCTCGACGCGCGCGAGCTTCTGCGAGGACGGCAGGCCGAACACCCAGTGCTTGAGGTGCACGGCCTCGGCCTCGCCGCGCCACACGAACGTGATCGACGAGCCGACGACGACCGGAAACGAGTGCGACGCCATGAACGCATCGACGGCCTCGCGCGTGCGCGGGCCGGCCTCGAGCTTCGCGATCACGGCCGCGCTCACAGGTGGATCCCGTGCATGAACGGGGTGCTGAACCGGCTGGGCGTGCCATCCCAGCCGAGCTCGACGTCGCCCGTGGTGGTGAGCCGCGCCGCGGAGGCGCGGACCAGCGTCCCGCCATCGAACACGACCCGGGCGCCGGGATCCATCGCGACGCAGGTCGCCGGGGCCATCCGCCGGGCGAACCGCTGGATCCCCGCGTGCGCGCCGAAATTGATCCGCCGCCGCGGGTCCGGGAGGACGACGATCCCCGGGGCGAGCCCGAAACCGGCGTCGAGCACCTGGGCGATGTCCGAGCCATACGGCGGATAGTCGTGGAACAGCACGATGCGATCGGTGAGCACCATCGCGCCGGCGGACCAGGCGATCACCGGCTTGCCCGCGGCGAGCTCGATGACGTCGAACAGCGCGAGCCGGTTGAGCAGCGACGCGACGTGACCGCCCGCGATCACGAGCGCCTCGGTCGTGGCGAGCGTGGCGCGCAGCTCGTCGCGATGCCGCGCGATCACGGCGCGCTGCCCGGCGCGCCAGCGGTCCGCGAACGCGGTGCGCAGCGCGTTGCACCGCTCGATGTGATCGTGGTCGAGGTGGCGGAACTGATCGACCGAGACCTTCTCCTCTTGCTGGAGGAGCTCGGGGTCGACGTAACGCAGCGAGATCGTGCGCGCCGCGTCCTCGGTCTTGTCGAGCCGCACGCGGTAGAAGCTCTGCATGTGGCGCAGCCGGGCCTGGCGCGCCCGGTACGCGACCGTGAACTCCGGGTCGCCGGCGAACACCTCGACGCCGCGCGCGTGCAGCTTGAGGTTCACCGCCGGCACGCCGAGCGCCGCGAGGTGGGCGGCATCGTCGGCCTCGCGCTCCTGATAGCCGGCGCGCACGAGCGCGACGCGGCCCTTGATCCCCAGCTCGGCCAGGGCGGCGCCGACGTCGGGCGCCGTGCCTTGCGGGCCGAGCAGGACGACCGGACTCGGCATCAGTTCGCCCGGACCTGCACGGTTCGCCCCACCAGATCGAGCATGTGCCGGAGGTGATCGTAGTTCTCGTGCTTGAGCCGGACCCAGGCGTTCGCCATGTAGCCGGCCTCGATCGGCTGCGTCGGCGTGCCTTCGGGCGGCAGGTGCCAGTCGATCAGGCTGTCGCCGAACGCCTCGCGGACCGCGGCGAGGCCCTCGTAGCCGGCGATGCGCCCGTCGCGATCCGGGCGGAGCGCGATGATCCCGGCGGACAGCCGCCTCGAGGCCCGCTGGCTCGGCCGGCCCGTGGCGACGAACATCGCCCACTCGCGATAGAGGTCGATGTCGTTGGCGACGTTGTAGAGATCCCACGCGCGGACGCCGGGCGGGCGGCATCCGATCTCGGAGAACTTGAGCCCCTTGGGTCCCGAGAACCACTCCATGTGCGTCGCCGAGGTCTCGATGCCGAGCAGCGTGACCACCTTGTGGGCCATCGCCTTGACCTCGTCGTAGCCCGGGGCGCTGTCGATCCGGTTCGTGGTGATGAACTGCGGCGAGATCCAGCGCGTGCGCATCGCCTCGAGCACGTTCGGATAGTAGTGCGTGGCGAACGCGTGGACGACCCGCCCGCGCAGGGTGAGCGTATCGAGGAAGCCTTCGTGGCCCTCGACGAACTCTTCGACGGCGATCGAGCGGCCGGCGCCGAACGCGCGCAGCGCCGGCTCGAGCTCGGCATCGCTGTCGACGCGGGTCGCCCCCGACGCCCCGGCGCCGTCGCGCGGCTTGAGGATCACCGGATACCCGACGCGGGCCACGAACGCGCGGACCTCCTCGGCCGAGGCCGCGGCGGTCGATTCCGCGCACGGGATGCCGCCGGCGCGCAGCACCTCCTTCATCGCCGGCTTGTCGCGACACAAGAACGCGGTGCGCGCGCTCGTGCCCGGGATCCCCGCCGCCTCGCGGACGTGGGCCGCCGGCATGATGTGCGCCTCGACAGTGGCCTCGAGGCGATCGACGTGCTTGTGGCGCTGGATGAAGCGCACCGCGCCGAGCACGGCCTGCTCGTCGCACACGTTGCCGACCTGCTCGTAGTGGGTGAGCCAGCGCCGGAGCTCGTGGTCGAGCGAGTCCTTCGAGCCCTCGCCGATCGCGCTGACCGTGGCGCCGATCTCGGCGAGCCCCTTGATGAACTGCTTCTGGTTCGCCGGGAACCGCGGCTCGATGAAGACGATGTGCATCATGATGCTTGGCTTCGGGAAGAGGTCAGTCGATCGTAGACCAGCTCGTACAGCTTGCCCTGGGCAGCCCAGGAGAAGTCCTCGGCCATCCCGTTCTGGACCAGGCGTTGCCACTGGCCTCGATCGCGGTACGCGGCGAGCGCGGCTTGCACCGCCCAGCGCAGCCCGGCCTCGTCGTGATGTTCGAACAAGAATCCCGTGCCGGAGCCGGTGCGCGCCTGCCACGGGCGGATCGTATCGGCGAGGCCCCCGGTGCGATGCGCGATCGGCACGGTGCCGTAGCGCAGGCTGTACATCTGGTTGAGGCCGCACGGCTCGTAGCGCGACGGCATCACGAACATGTCCGCGCCGGCCTCGATCAGGTGCGCGAGCTCGTTCTTGAAGCCCTGGTAGAAGCAGACCTGGCGCGGGAACGCCCGCATCAGGTGGGTGAACAGATCCTCGAGCGCCGGCTCCCCGCTGCCGAGGACCACGAGCTGGAAGCCGTGCCGGCGCAGCAGGTCGAACATCGCCGGATCGAGCAGCTTGAACCCCTTCTGCCCGACGAGCCGCGACACGATGCCGAGGACCGGCACGCCCGGGACGTACGGCAAGCCGAGGCTCGCCAGCAGCACCTGCTTGCAGCGCTCCTTGCCGGCGAGCTGCGCCGCGCTGAACCGGTGCGGGATGTGGCGATCTCGCTCGGGGGACCACTCGTCGTAGTCGACGCCGTTGAGGATGCCGACGACCGTGGTCGTGCGTGCGCGCAAGAACCCGTCGAGGCCCGCGCCGTGCTCGGCCGTCTGGATCTCGTGGGCGTAGGTCGGGCTGACCGTGCTCACGCCGTCGGCGTAGAGGATGCCCTGGAGCAGGAAGTTGACGCGCCCTGACCTGAGCAGCTCCTGGTGGAACAGGTGCGAGCGCGGCGCGAGGTTGGTGTCGGGAACGACGGTCGCCGGAAACCCGCCCTGGTAGTTCAGGTTGTGGATCGTGAGCAGCGTGCGGGTGCGGGCGAGCTCCTTGGCGAACATCGTCTTGACGATCATCGGCAGCAGCGCGGCTTGCCAGTCGTGCGCGTGGATCACGTCGGGCACGAAGCCGAGCGCGCGGCAGGTCAACAGCGCGGCGAACGACAGGCCGAGGAACCGCCGATGCTCGTCGGGCTGGCTGGTGTAGAGCCGGCCGCGGGCATACAGCGCGGGGCAGTGGACGAAGTAGATCGGCGGCGCGTGGCCGAGCCGGAACACCTGCATCCGATAGCGGTGTGCGCCGAGCGGCACGTCGAGATCGACGACCGGTTCGAGGCGGAGCTTCGAGGTCTCGATCGTGTCGTAGAGCGGAAGCACCACGCGCACGTCGTGCCCGGCGCGATGGAGGTACGCGGGCAAGGCCGCCATGACGTCGGCGAGGCCTCCCGTCTTGGCGAACGGTGCCAGCTCCGACGCGACGAACAGGAGGTTCACGGGGGACCGGACGTTACCATCTACCACCAGCGACGGAGCGAGGTAGCGAGCGGAACTGCCACCCGTTCGACCTTCGCGCCGGAGATCCGCATCTGGGCGAACGGCTCGAACGGATCCGCGAGCAGGTCGCGCCTCACCTCGACGCACATCGCGCGGCCGGGGCGCGCCATCACGTGGTCCCAGGCCAGCGTGCTGGGATGGAGGGGGTACGTCGTGCCGTCGGCGAGCGCGAGATCTCGCGACGCGAGCTCCTGGCGGAGGGCCAGGGCGACGGCGACCGGCGCGTGGTTGGTGCCATCGAGCGCACGGCCGATCAGGTCGACCTCCGGCCGCAGCGGCCAGGTCGGTAGGGCGTCGGGGCGATAGGCGGCGCGCAGGCGCTGCACGATCGCGAGATCGACCTCGACGTCGACGGTGCGCGGTGCGTAGGTGTGCAGCAGCAGCATCGCGCCGTCCTTGGCGAGCTGTGCGGTCGCGTCGTGAACCGCGGCGACGTAGCGATCGTAGGCCGCGCGGAGCAGCACGCGGTCCTCGGGTGAGGTGATCCACGGCATCAGCCCGGGGGTGACCTTGCCGGCCTTGAAGTCCTCGGGCGAGGCATCGACCCGGCGGTTGCAGTCGATGAACGTGCGCGGGATCCGGCACCGCAGGATCGCGACCGTCCGGGTGGGCTCGGCGACGACGAACTGCCGCGCGGTCGCGAGCCCGAGCTCGGGCGCGCCGGCGTCGGTGTTGACGTGGAAGAAGTCGACCAGCGCCTCGGGCAACGGGCTCGTCAGGCGGGCCGCGAGGCCGGTGAAGTCGCTGGTCCGCGTCGCGCCGTGGGGGATCTCGATCACCAGGTCGAGCGCCCCCGCAGGTGCACGGGTCCCGCGGACGAGCTCGACGTCGACGATCTCGGGAATCGACACGAGGGGCGGCATGGCGGCTGACCATGTCATGGACGTCCCGGGCGGAGCACCGAGCCAGGCGCGAAATCGTCGACGCGAACCAGCCGTGGCTCGCCATGGCACGGTCTCAGGTGTCCATGTCGAGCTCGGTCAGGTACCAGGCAGCCAGATCGCGGACCGTCGCGGCGACCGGACAGCGGTCGGCGACGGTGAGCACGACGCTCCGGGACGCCTCGCGCGGCTTGAAGCCATGACGCCCGAGCAGGCGTCCGATCGCGGGATCGCCCGCGAACCGGAACGCGATCCCGGTGTGACCGCGCCGGTACACCGCGGGGACGAGGCGCGCGAGCAGGTCGTCGAGCGCGCGGCGATCCCCAAAGGCATCGACGATCTCCGCGAGGTCACCGCGTTCGCCGCGCACGATCGCGTAGGCGCGCAGCCGAGCGGTGCGCCGCTGCACGAGCGCGGCGACGACGTAGCGCTCGTCGGGCTTGCGGAGGAATCGCCACCGCAGGAACGCCGCGTCGCGCCGGGAGGCGATCGCGAACATCGGCCGGCTCGACAGCCATAGCGCGTCGAACCGCTCGTCGACATCGTCGAGCCAGGTCAGCGACGAGCCGATCGCGGAGCCCGCCGCGCGCAGGTCTCCGAGCGTGAGCCGCGCGCGGTCGAGCACGACGCCGGCGGCGCGCGCGACGCTGCGGACCACGCGCCGAACGGCCCGAGGCACGCGCGGGTGCGCGGCGACGACTCGCTCGAGGTACCCGCCATGGCGGAGCACGCGGACGTGGCGGACCACCTCGCCGAGCTCGCGGTAGCCGACGTGCCGGTAGACCGCGACGGCGTTGCGGTTCGGGAAGCCGAACCCCAGATCGTAGGAGCCCTCGACGTGACGCTTGACCGCGCGCTGGAGCATGATCGCGGGGAGCGCGGTTCGATGCGCCTGATCGATCGCGAAGTTCGCGAAGTGGGCGGCACGCAACGGCCGCTCCCCACACCACAGCTCGCGCGTCGTGACGCCGGCGCACCCCACCGGTGCATCACCGGGCGCGGGCGCGCGCAGCAGGAACATCTGTCCGGGAGCGAGCGGTCCCTCGAGATACTGCCATCGGAGGATCGCGGGCAGATCGCCGGTCATCCGGAGGTTGGTGGCCCACAACCGCAGGACCTCCGCGCGCTCGTCGGTGGGATAGGTCAGGACCGCGCGATAGGAGGGCACGAGGTTCGGGAGCTCGCGGCCTTTGGCGTCGAGTGTCATGCGACGAGCGCCTGCAATGCGAGTGCGCGCTTCGCCAGCAGGGCGGGAACGCTCGCGCTCGCATGGCCCGCACGGTGCAGCGCGTCCGCGGTGTGCGAGAACGAACGACCATTCATCCCGCGGCGCCACGGAACCTCGAGCAGATCGATCCGCGTTCACCGCGCGTCGAGCAGATCTGGCGACAGCTCGAAGCGCGCGCCCGGCCCGCCTACTTCCTGACCTGGGGTTGGATCGAGAACTGGCTCGCGTGCGTCGCGCCCGACGACGCGCTGCAGCTCGCCGTGCTCGTCGGGGACGACGGCCCCGAGGCGGCGTGCTTCGTCTCGCGGCGTCGCGTGCGCCGCCATCACCTGCTGCCGACGCGCACCGTGTTCTTCAACGAGACCGGCGTGCCGCACCAGGACGCCGTGTGCATCGAGCACAACGCGCTGCTCCGGGCGAGCGGCACGCAGGTCGCGCTCGCGGAGCTGCTCCGCTTGTTGCCGGGCGAGTGGGACGAGCTCCGGCTGTCGGCGCTCGATCCCGACGCGTTCCTCGATCTCGATCGCTGCCCCGGGTTCCGGATCCGCATCGAGCGCAGGGTGACGGCACCGTTCGTCGATCTCTCCGCGGTGCGCGCGCGTGATGGCGACTATCTCGCGCTGCTCGGCTCCAATACGCGGGCGCAGGTCCGCCGCAGCCGCCGCCGGATCGGCGAGCACGTCCTCGAGATCGCCGGGACGGTCGAGCACGCGCTCGAGATCTACGACGAGTTGATCGTGCTCCACACCGCGCGCTGGGGGGATCGCGGCCAGCCAGGTGCGTTCGCCGATCCCTGGTTCGAGCGGCTGCATCGCCAGCGTGCGACCGAAGGCCGCGAGTGCCCGCGAGCGCTCGTCGAGCAGCACGCCGGCCGACTCCGACATCTCGGCGGCCAGCAACTGCACGTTGGCGAGCGCGGAAGCGAATTGTCGCTGGCGCAACTGGTCGGCCGACCAGACGCCGAGCGCCATGGTCAGCACCGTGGTGACGGCCGCCAGCACGACGAACAGCTGGTGGGTCAGCGGTCGCGCGGCGGGCCCCGGGGGGTGCACGTCGAAGCCCCGGCGCAGCACGAACACGAGCAGGTAAGCGCCGATCACGCTGATCGCGGCCTGCAGCATCACCAGCGAGAAGAACGGCGGACCCGGGACCTCCTGGTGCGCGAGCGTCATCTGCACCAGCGACGCGAGCGTCGGCAGCGCGAAACAGGCGAATGCGGGATGCGGTGCGAATCGCCGGTGTGCCCAGGCGAGTATCGGAGCCGTGGCCATGACGCTGACCATGGCCGGATCGACCACGCCGACGAGCCAGCCGAGTCCGACGGCCAGTCCCGCCGCGATCACTGCCGGCCAGACTCCCGCCCACAGGCCGATGGCGAGCACCGGCAGCGGCGCCAGCGAGACCTCGTGCGCCGGGAACAGCGGGACCGGGAACGCGCCTAGCAGCACGGCCACGGCCGCCGCGAGCGCGGAGATCAGGATGCCTGGCAGGGGTTTCATCGCGTCCCGTCCGTGGTGCTCGCGCGGGCGGCCGCCCTCAGATCGCCACGGCTTCGGCCGGCCCGTCCATCCAGTAGCCGCCGGCACCGACCGCCACCAGGCAGTCCTCGAGGTCGTGGCCGACGGCCGACTTGCTCAGGTAGCCGTGGAAGCCGAAGGAGAGCGCCGAGCGCATCAGCACGCTGCGATGCTCGTTGGCCGTGAACAGCACGAGCTGGCTCGCGCAGCCACGATCCCGCAGGGCGTTCGCGACGTTGAAGCCGTCGCTCGACTCCAGCAGGAAGTCGACGAGGATGATGTCGGGCCGGAGCCCCTGGGCCATGGCGATGGCCTGGTCCGGGTCCTCGCAGGAGCCGACCAGCTCGGCGACCGGGCTGTCCTCGAGCAGGGCCGCGACACCCGCCCGTACGACCGGGTGATCGTCGACCAGCATGACACGCAGGCGTGGGCACATGATCAGGCCTTGGGCTGGCTCATCAGGTGATCCGCGCGCGCCATGAACTCGGCCACGGCCGCGGCGGCGGAATCGGTCAGCATCACGAAGGAACGGCGCGCGTCGGCGGGATCCTGGTCGCGCACGAGCAGACCCGATTCCTCCATCGAGCGGATGCGGCGC
>WBZN01001889.1_pt1 | contig 12133 bp, 8 predicted proteins | sample 5204281 | NCBI WGS metagenome assembly WBZN01 (sample SAMN12344347, study PRJNA552823) | activated sludge metagenome | biome: Activated sludge suspended growth; feature: Nitrification reactor; material: Wastewater; isolation source: activated sludge from nitrification reactor of wastewater treatment... | reverse complement strand
GGTGACCTGGGTGAAATCGACCAGATCGGAGACCCAGAGGTCGCCCAAACGCCGCGCGGTCGGCGACAGAAGCGAAAGATATACCTGTTCGACGCTGATACCCTGGGCGCGCATGGCGTCGATGAATGTCACGGCATTGGCCGCGTCCTGTCGCAGGACAATGGCGGTGAACTCTTCGACGTTCGCCGGCTCGATCCCCTGCGGCTGCACAGTGATGCCGCGCAGTTCCGCGCCATCTTCGCGCCGGGCCAGGACGAGCCTCGGGATGATCTCGGTCTCAATCGCCCGTACCAACTTGGAAACGCCTTGCAGCGGCCCGCTGCGAACCACGGCCTTTCTGGCCTTGGGATCCCAGATCGCACCGTCCGGGATGTCCGCGAGATCGCCACAATAGCCTGTCGCCGCGAATTGTTGCGTCGCGTCAGCCATTGGTTTCCTCCCCCTGCCAGAACTCCTTGGATCCCCTCGGCACCGGAGTCCGGTGCGTCGATGCTCCTGTCGGACTTAGCAATTCGTGAGCTGCTTGTTCTCCAGGACAAACGAAAGCGGGGCGGGAGTTCGTTATTGACGAGCAGAAAAAACCTAGCGAGGCGGGTCTAAGTTGTCAAATCTTCTTTACGTAAAAAAGAATTGACACTCCAGTATGTCAAGTTTAGCGTGACATATCGCCGATTGGATGACGGATGCTCTCTCGGCTCAGGGCGGGAGACAAATACCGAGTTAATCCAGACGCTTACCGTAGTCCGCACGGTTTTTCCCGGGGACGCGGAAGCGGTAAAGGCAACGGGGGCGGAGGCTGTCACCTCATGATTACACTCCGGATCTTTGACAGGCTTCTGGCATCAATCGACCAATGCCCATGGGCTACATTCGCCGGGGAATGCGGCGAGCATGAGACAAGGTTCCGGACCCGGGACCGTCGGCCCATTTATAGCCCGGAAGAGCGCCGCCGCCGCGACGCCACGCGCTGGACGCTGGTGCAGGGGATCCTGGCCCCGATCCAGTTCCTGATCTTCTTCGTCAGTCTCGGCCTTATCTTCCGCTACCTGACGACCGGCGAGGGGCTGGCGCTTGCCACCGCCTCGGTCGTGGTCAAGACGCTGACCCTCTACGCCATCATGATCACCGGCTCGATCTGGGAGCGGGTGGTATTCGGCAAGTATCTGTTTGCGGCCTCCTTCTTCTGGGAGGACATGTTCAGCATGCTGGTCCTGGCGCTGCACAGCGCCTATCTGTACGCGCTGGTCACCGGCGCGCTCGATACACGCGAGCTGATGATGCTGGCGCTCGCCGCCTATGCATCGTACGTCATCAACGCGGCCCAGTTCCTGATCAAGTTGCGGAATGCGCGCCTCGAGCGGGCAGTGCCTCTGGGCTCTGAACGCCGGCAATTCGGTGGCGCCGGATGAACTCCCTCGCGGCCGAGCTCAGCGTGCCAGCGCCGGCCACCGCGCCAAAGCTGATTCGCGAGCGTGGCCAGCGCGAGGTGTTCTGCGGATTGACCGGCATTGTCTGGTTGCATCGCAAGATTCAGGACGCTTTCTTCCTGGTTGTCGGCTCCCGCACCTGCGCGCATCTGATCCAGTCGGCGGCCGGCGTGATGATCTTCGCGGAGCCGCGCTTCGCCACCGCCATCATCGAAGAACGCGACCTCGCTGGCCTGGCTGACCTCAATGCCGAGCTCGACAAGGCCGTCGCTCAAGTGCTGGAACAGCGCCCCGACATCAAGCTGCTGTTCCTCGTCGGCTCGTGTCCGTCGGAAGTGATCAAGCTGGATCTGTCGCGCGCGGCCTTGCGCCTGGGCCAGAAGTTTTCCCCGGCCGTGCGCATTCTCGCCTATTCCGGCAGTGGCATCGAAACGACCTTCACCCAGGGGGAGGATGCCTGCCTGACTGCTCTGGTGCCCGGCCTGCCGCAGGAGCCGCCGCATCCGGCAAGGTCCTTGTTGGTGGTCGGCGCGTTGCCGGATGTTGTCGAGGATCAATTCCGCCGGCTGTTCGACCAGCTCGGCATCGGCCCGGTGCACTTCCTGCCGGCGCGCAAGGCGGGCGATATGCCGGCCGTCGGTCCCAACGCCTCGTTCCTGCTGGCCCAGCCGTTCCTGGCGGATACGGCGCGGGCGCTGGAAAATCGCGGCGCCACGCATATTCCGGCGCCGTTCCCGCTTGGCGCCGAAGGCACCACGCAGTGGCTGGCCGCCGCCGCGAAGCTGTGGAACGTCGACAAGGCGCGGTTCGAGATGGCAACGGTGGCCGGGCGCGAGCGCGCACAGCGCGCCCTGTCCCGCTATCGCGACCGCCTGGTCGGCAAGCGCATCTTCTTCTTTCCCGACTCGCAACTGGAAGTGCCGCTGGCGCGGTTCGTCTCGCGTGAGCTGCAAATGGAGCCAGTCGAGATTGGCACGCCTTACTTGCATCAGCAGCATCTTGCCGCCGAGCTCGCCTTGTTGCCGCCTGACGCGCTGATCAGCGAGGGCCAGCATGTCGAGAACCAACTCGATCGCTGCCGCGCAGCGGCCCCGGACCTGGTCGTCTGTGGCCTCGGTCTCGCCAATCCGCTGGAGGCCGAGGGGCTGACGACCAAATGGTCGATCGAGCTGCTGTTCACGCCGGTCCATGGCTATGACCAGGCCGGCGACCTGGCCGAGCTGTTCGCCCGGCCGTTGCTGCGCAAATCGCTCCTGGTGGCCTGAGGTCATGAAGCTCACGCTCTGGACATATGAAGGCCCACCCCATGTCGGCGCGATGCGGATCGCGACCGCGATGGAAGGCGTCCACTATGTGCTGCACGCGCCGCAGGGCGACACCTACGCCGATCTGCTGTTCACCATGATCGAGCGGCGATCGAAGCGCCCGCCGGTCACCTACACCACGTTCCAGGCGCGTGACCTGGGCGGCGACACCGCCGAATTGTTCAAGACCGCGGCGCGCGAAGCGTATGACCGGTTCAAGCCCCAGGCCATGCTGGTCGGCGCATCCTGTACCGGCGAACTGATCCAGGACGATCCGGGTGGCCTGGCGCAAGCCCTGGCGCTGCCGATTCCGGTCGTACCGCTCGAGTTGCCCTCATATCAACGCAAGGAGAACTGGGGCGCGTCGGAAACCTTCTATCAGATGGTCCGCGCGCTTGCCGGTCCGGCGGCGCCGCGCCCCGGTGCGCAGCGTCCAGCGCGCGATCCGGCGCGGCGCCCGCGCTGCAACCTGCTTGGCCCGACGGCGCTTGGCTTCCGCCATCGCGACGATGTGCGGGAGATCACCGGCCTGCTGGCGCAACTGGGTGTCGACGTCCATGTGACCGCGCCAATGTCCGCGACGCCAGCCGACCTGGCGCGGCTGGGCGAAGCGGATTTCAACGTCGTGCTCTATCCGGAAATCGCCCTGTCGGTGGCGCAGTGGCTGAGCCGCACATTCGGCCAGCCGTCGGTTCAGACGGTTCCGCTGGGCGTCGGCGCCACGCGCGACTTCATCGCCGAGGTCGCCAAGCTCGCCGGCTCGGACCCGGCACCGGTGCTGGCCCGTCTCGAGTTGCGCCTGCCGTGGTACTCGCGCTCGGTCGATTCGACCTATCTCACCGGCAAGCGCGTCTTCATCTTCGGCGACGCGACTCACGCAATTGCCGCCGCGCGCATCGCGTCGGAGGAACTCGGCTTCACCGTTGTCGGGCTTGGCACCTACAGCCGCGAGTTCGCCCGTGAATTGCGCGCCGCCGCCAAACTCTATGGCGTCGAGCCGCTGATCACCGACGACTACCTCGAGGTCGAGGCCAAGGTGGTCGAGGCACAGCCGGAGCTGGTGCTCGGTACCCAGATGGAGCGCCACATCGCCAAGCGGCACGGGATTCCCTGCGCGGTGATCTCGGCGCCGGTGCATGTGCAGGATTTCCCGGCGCGCTATGCCCCGCAGATGGGCTTCGAAGGCGCCAATGTGATCTTCGATACCTGGGTCCATCCGCTGATGATGGGCCTGGAGGAACATCTGCTGACCATGTTCCGCGACGATTTCGAGTTCAACGACCAGTCGGCGCCATCGCATCTGGGCAAGGTCGCCGCGGCGCCGGAGGCGGGCGCGGCGCGCGCGACGGCGGAGATCATCAAATTGCCGACTGCCGCGTCGACCCCGCTGGCCGAGGTGAGCTGGGCGCCGGACGCGGAAACCGAACTGCACAAGATCCCCTTCTTCGTCCGCGGCAAGGCGCGCCGCAACACCGAGAAATTCGCCAAGGAGCGCGGCGTACCCACCATCACCGTCGAGACCTTGTATGACGCAAAAGCGCATTTCGGCCGCTAAGACGACGCCGGTTCGCGTCGTCATCCTGACGCTGGACAGTCACCTGGCCAGCGCCGTGGATCGCGCGCGCGAAGTGCTGGTGCGTGACCTGCCGGGATTGTCGCTGGAGCTACATGCGGTCTCCGAATGGGGCGCCGATCCGGCGGCGATGGAGCGCTGCCGCGAGGACGTGGCCAGGGGCGACATCATCATCGCGACCATGCTGTTCCTGGAAGAGCATGTGCAGGCCGTCCTGCCCTGGCTCCAGGCGCGGCGCGAGTCCTGCGATGCGATGATCGCCTGCATGTCGGCCGGCGAGATCGTCCGGCTGACGCGCATCGGCCGGTTCTGCATGGACGGCCCGCAGGGCGGCATGATCGCCTTGCTGAAGCGCCTGCGCGGTGGCGGCAAGCAGCCCGGCGCGACCGCAGGCGCAAAGCAGCTGGCGATGCTGCGCCGGTTGCCGCGCATCCTGCGCTTCATTCCCGGCACCGCGCAGGACATGCGCGCCTTCTTCTTCACGCTGCAGTACTGGCTCGCAGGATCCGACCAGAACGTCGTGAACCTCGTACGCTTCCTGGTCGACCGCTATGCCGACGGTCCACGGCGCAGCCTGCGCGGGACCCTGCCGGCCCAGCCGCCGGTCGAGTATCCGGAGATCGGCATCTATCACCCGCGCATGGCGGGACGGGTCGCCGACAAGATCGCCAAGTTGCCGAAGCCGGGAAGGCCGGTCAGAGGCACGGTGGGATTGCTGGTGATGCGCTCCTATGTGCTGGCCGGCAATACCCGGCACTATGATGCCGTCATCGCCGCGCTCGAAGCCCGCGGTCTGGCGGTGGTACCGACGTTTGCCACGGGGTTGGACGCGCGGCCGGCGGTGGAAGCGTTCCTTGCCAAGGGCGGTCGGGCCAGGGTCGACGCAGTCGTCTCGCTCACCGGGTTCTCGCTGGTTGGCGGCCCGGCTTACAACGACGCCAAGGCCGCGGAGGAGATGCTGGCGAAACTGGATGTTCCGTACATCGCCGCGCACCCGGTGGAATTTCAGACCCTCGAGCAATGGCAAGGTTCCGATCGCGGCCTGACACCGATCGAATCGACCATGATGATCGCCATCCCGGAGCTCGATGGCTCGACCGGTCCGATCGTGTTCGGCGGCCGGTCCGGCACCGCCGGCCGCGACATGCAGGCTGATCTGGAGCGCATCGACATGCTCTGTGCCCGGGTCGACCGCTTGATCGCCCTGCGCGCCAAGAGCAAGGCCGAGCGCAAGGTGGCGATCGTGTTGTTCAATTTCCCGCCCGACGCCGGCAATACCGGCACAGCGGCCTATTTGTCGGTGTTCGCGTCCTTGCTTCGCACGCTGCAGGCGTTGCGCGCCGACGGCTATGGGGTCACGGTGCCGGACAGCGTCGACGCGCTGCGTGACCAGATCACCCAGGGCAATGCCGCGCGGTTCGGCGCGCATGCCAATGTCCATGCGCGGATCGGCACCGACCAGCATGTGCGCAAACAGCGCTGGCTGAAGGAGATCGAGGCGCAATGGGGGCCGGCGCCCGGCCGCCACCAGAGCGACGGCAGCTCGATCTTCGTACTGGGCGCGGATCTCGGCAACGTCTTCATCGGCATCCAGCCCTCGTTCGGCTACGAGGGCGATCCGATGCGCCTGATGTTCGAGGGTGGCTTGGCCCCGACCCATGCCTTCTGCGCCTTCTATCGTTATCTGCGCGAGGACCTGGCCGCCGACGTGGTGCTTCATTTCGGCACCCATGGCGCGCTGGAATTCATGCCCGGCAAGCAGACCGGCATGTCCGGCGCGTGCTGGCCGGACCGCCTGATCGGCGACCTGCCGAACGTGTACCTGTATGCCTCCAACAATCCGTCGGAAGGGATGATCGCCAAGCGCCGCGCCGCGGCGACCTTGGTCAGCTATCTGACTCCGCCGGTGGCCAAGGCCGATCTCTATGGCGGCCTGCGCGAATTGAAGGCGTCGATCGAGCATTGGCGTTCCCTGCCGCCGGAGGCCGCCGCCGAGGGCGACCAGCTGGCGGAATTGATCCAGGCGCAGGCCGCGGCACTCGATCTGACGGCGCTCGAGCCGTCCTGGGGCGGCGATGCGGCGCGCCAGGTTGCGAAGCTGGCCGATGCGGTGCGCGAGCTGGAATACAGCCTGATTCCCGACGGCCTGCACGTGGTCGGCGAGCCGTGCTCGCCGGAGACGCGGCTCGAGTTCCTGCTGGCAATGGCGGAGGCCAATCCGGACCTGCCGGCCGACCGGACCATGATCCTGGCGCTGATCGCCGGGCAGTCGCCGGAACAGGCGCTGGCTGCCGCGGGCCTGCCGGCCGACGAAAGCACGCTGGCAGCCCTGCGCGAACTCGCCAGGGCCGCCAGGTTTCTGGCGGAGGACCATGAGATTCCGGCGCTGCTGCGGGCGCTTGACGGACGTTTCATCCGGCCGGCGCCCGGCGGCGATGTGTTGCGAAATCCAGATGTGCTGCCGACCGGCCGCAACCTGCATGGCTTCGATCCGTTCCGCATTCCGACCGCGTTCGCGGTGGCCGACGGAGCACGCCAGGCCGATCGCCTGCTGAATCGGCATCAGACCGCCTGCGGTTCCCTGCCTGAGACCATCGCCATCGTGCTGTGGGGAACCGACAACCTTAAGAGCGAAGGCGGGCCGATCGGCCAGGCATTGGCGCTGATCGGCGCCAAGCCGCGCTTCGACAGCTTCGGCCGCTTGGCCGGTGCGACGCTGATCGATCTCGAAGCGCTGGGCCGGCCGCGGATCGATGTCCTGGTGACGGTCTCGGGGATTTTCCGCGATCTGCTTCCCTTGCAGATCAAGCTGCTGGCCGAAGCCGCGTTCCTGGCAGCCGGCGCCGATGAAGCGCCGGAGCGGAATTTCGTGCGCAAACACGCGCTGGCCTATCAGCAACAGCATGGTTGCGATCTGGAAACCGCGTCGTTGCGGGTGTTCAGCAATGCCGATGGCGCCTATGGCTCCAACGTCAACAATCTGGTGGAGAGCGGACGCTGGACCGATGAGTCTGAACTTGCGGAAACCTATACACGCCGCAAGAGCTTCGCCTATGGCCGCGGCGGTACGCCCAGCCCACAGGCGGCGCTGCTGCAGAGCGTCCTGCAGAACGTCGATCTGGCCTATCAGAATCTGGACTCGGTCGAGCTCGGCGTCACCACGGTCGATCACTATTTCGACACGCTGGGCGGGATCAGTGGCGCGGCGCGGCGTGCGCGCGGCAGCGAAATCCCGGTCTATATCGGCGACCAGACCCTTGGCGAGGGGAAGGTGCGCACCCTGGCGGAGCAGGTCGCGCTGGAGACACGCACACGCGTGCTCAATCCGAAGTGGTACGAAGGCATGCTCAAGCACGGCTATGAGGGCGTGCGCCAGATCGAAACGCATGTGACCAACACGGTCGGCTGGTCGGCGACCACCGGGCAGGTGGCGCCCTGGGTCTATCAGCAGATCACCCAGACCTTCGTGCTGGATCCCGAAATGCGCAATCGCCTGGCCGAACTGAATCCGACGGCCTCGGCGAACGTTGCGAACCGCCTGCTCGAAGCGCATCGGCGGAAATACTGGTCGCCCGACGCCGCGACCCTGGAAGCCTTGTCCCGCGCAGGCGAAGAGCTGGAAGACCGCGTTGAGGGCATCAACAACATGGTGGCAGCATGACGATCCTCCTCGACAAGACTCCCGTGCGCGGCGGACTGGCGTCCCGCGCCGATGGTGAGGGCAGCGTCCAGGTCCAGCTCGATCCGTCGATGAAGATCGAGAACGCCAAAGTGTTCGCGGTCTACGGCAAGGGCGGAATTGGCAAGAGCACGACCTCGTCCAACCTCTCGGTCGCCTTTGCCAAGCTCGGCAAGCGTGTGCTGCAGATCGGCTGCGACCCGAAGCACGACTCGACCTTCACCCTGACCAAGCGTTTGGCGCCGACGGTGATCGATGTCCTGGAATCGGTGAACTTCCACACCGAGGAACTGCGGCTCGAGGATTTCGTTCACGAGGGCTACTCGGGCGTCATGTGCGTGGAGGCGGGAGGACCGCCGGCTGGCACGGGTTGTGGTGGCTATGTCGTCGGCCAGACGGTGAAGCTGCTCAAGGAGCATCATCTGCTCGAGGATACCGACGTGGTGATCTTCGACGTTCTGGGCGACGTGGTGTGCGGCGGCTTTGCCTCGCCGCTGCAACACGCCGACCGGGCGCTGATCGTGGCCGCGAACGACTTCGATTCGATCTTCGCCATGAACCGGATCGTCGCCGCGATCCAGGCAAAGTCGCGCAACTACGATGTGCGCCTCGGCGGCGTCATCGCCAACCGCAGCGCCGCCACCGACCAGATCGAGCGCTACAACAAGGCCGTCGGCATGAAGACGCTGGCGCATTTCCCGGATCTCGACGTGATCCGCCGCAGCCGCCTGAAGAAGGCGACCCTGTTCGAGATGGAGCCGTCGCCGGAACTGGAAGCGGTGCAGAACGAGTATCTGCGGCTGGCCGCCAGCCTTTGGGCGGGGACCGATCCGGTGATGGCGGAATCGATGAAGGACCGCGACATCTTCGACCTGCTGGGATTCGACTGATGACAAGCTCGACCTATCTGCAGCGGCGCGAGCAGCTTGAGACCTATTTCGACCGCACGGCGGCCGATGCCTGGTCGCGGCTGACATCGGACGCCCCGGTGAGCCGCATCCGCGCCACGGTGCGCGCGGGTCGCGACGAGATGCGCCGCAGGCTGCTCGACTGGCTGCCCGCGGATCTGTCGGGTCGCCGCATGCTTGACGCCGGCTGCGGCACCGGCGCGCTGGCGGTGGAAGCGGCGCGCCGCGGCGCAATCGTGACCGCCATTGATCTGTCGCCGACCCTGGTGTCCTTGGCCCGGCAGCGCCTGCCGCGCGATCTGGGATCTGGCAGTCTCACCCTCCAGGTCGGCGATATGCTCGACCCGGCGCTGGGCCGGTTTGACCATGTGGTGGCGATGGATTCGCTCATCCACTACCGCACACAAGACATGGTGCGGGTGCTCGCGACCTTGTCCGCCCGGGTCGACAGCTCGATCCTGTTCACCTTCGCCCCGCGCACCCCGGCGCTTTCGGTGATGCATGCCGTTGGCCGCCTGTTTCCGCGCGGCAACCGGGCGCCGGCGATCCAGCCGGTCGGCGCCGGGTCCGTCGCGCGGCTGCTGGCGGTCGAACCGGCTCTGGAGGGTTGGCGCGCGGCGCGCAGCGAACGCACGACGACCGGCTTCTACATGTCCCAGGCCATGGAGATCGTCCGGTCATGAAGCGCCTCAGCCACATTGCCGCCAAGGGCTGGTTGCACGTGACGCCGAGCTTGTTGCCGTTCGCCGATGCGGCGAGCACGGAATTGCCCCTGGGACGGCTGCTGCGGCTGTCGCTGTTCCAGATTTCGGTGGGCATGGCCGTGGTGTTGCTGACCGGGACACTCAACCGCGTGATGATCATCGAGCTCGGCGTGCCGGCCTGGCTGGTCAGCCTGATGGTCGCGCTGCCGCTGTTGTTCGCGCCGTTCCGGGCGCTGATCGGGCATCGCTCCGATACGCACCGCTCGCTGTTGGGCTGGCGGCGCGTGCCGTATATCTGGATGGGCACGCTGCTGCAGTTCGGCGGCCTTGCCATCATGCCGTTTGCGTTGATCGTCCTGTCGGGCGATTCCAACGGACCCGCGTTCGCCGGGCATGTCGGCGTCGCGTTGGCGTTCTTGCTGGTAGGCGTCGGCCTTCATACGACGCAGACAGCCGGCCTCGCGCTGGCGACCGATCTGGCTCCCCCCGGGTTGCGCCCGCGCGTGGTCGCGCTTCTTTACGTCATGCTGATGGTCGGCATGGTGGTGAGTTCTCTGGCATATGGGGTGTTTCTGGCGGAGTTCAGCCAGATTCGATTGATCCAGGTGATCCAAGGCGCCGGCCTTGCCACCATGCTGCTCAACATCGCCGCTTTGTGGAAGCAGGAAGCACGCAATCCGGCCTTGACCGATCCGCAGCGGGAACGGGTTTCATTCGCTGTGGCTTGGTCGCGCTTCACTGCCGAGCCACGGTCGTTGCGGTTCCTGGCCGCGGTCGGCCTCGGCACCGCGGGGTTCAGCATGCAGGACATCCTGCTGGAGCCCTATGGCGGCGAAATACTGAAGCTCGCGGTCGGCGCGACCACCATGCTGACGGCGATGCTGGCCGGCGGCACGCTCGTCGGCTTCGCCATTGCCGCACGGCGCCTGGGGCAGGGCGGCGATCCGTTGCGCTTGGCCGCACTCGGTGCGGTGGTCGGCCTGGCGGCGTTTTCCGCCGTGATCTTTTCCGCGCCGCTGAATTCCCTGGTGCTGTTCCTGGTCGGCACCGGGCTGATCGGAATGGGCGGCGGGCTTTTCTCGGTCAGCACCCTCACCTTCGCGATGGGACCGGCGCATGGCGGACAGGCTGGCTTGGCGCTCGGCGCCTGGGGCGCGGTGCAGGCGAGCGCCGCCGGCGGCGCGGTATTCCTGGGCGGCGCGATACGCGACACGATCAATGCGCTGTCGGTGCAGGGCCTGCTGGGCCCGGCTCTGACCGGCCCTTCCGTCGGCTACGGCTTCGTCTATCACATCGAGATTGGGCTGCTGTTTGCGACTCTCGTCGCAATCGGACCGCTGGTGCGAACTTCGGGAGCGATGCGCGCCCCGTCGAAATCTAAATTCGGTCTGGCGGAGTTTCCCGGCTAGACATTTTGAGGTTGTGGAGGTCGTCACATGCAAGCAGGCGCCATCACTGGCTATATCGACGTCGCACAGGTCGTTCTGTACGCGTTCTGGATCTTCTTCGCCGGCCTGATTCTCTATCTGCGCCGCGAGGATAAGCGCGAGGGGTATCCGCTCGAATCCGACCTGTCGGATCGAATGGTCGTTCAGGGCTTCCCGGCACTGCCGGATCCCAAGACCTTCCTGATGCGCAACGGCACCACGGTTTCGGCGCCCAACGGCAAGGCTGACACGCGCAGCGTCCAGGCCGAACCGGTCGGGCCATGGCCCGGGGCGCCATTGGTCCCGACCGGAGATCCGATGCTCGACGGCGTCGGGCCGGCATCCTATGCCAATCGCGCGGATGTCCCGGACCTGACCTATGACGGCCGGCCGAAGATCGTGCCGCTGCGGGTGGCGACGGACTTCTCCATCGACAAGACCGACGCCGATCCACGCGGGATGGAGGTCGTTGGCGCGGACAAGCGGGTTGCCGGAACCGTTTCCGACGTGTGGGTGGACCGTTCGGAAAGCCTGATCCGCTATTTGGAGGTCGACGTGTCGACGCCGAATGGCGGCGGCCTCATCCTGCTGCCGATGAATTTCGCCAAAGTGGACTCGCGTCGTCGCGTGGTGCGGGTGCAGGCGATCCTGTCGCACCACTTCGCCCAGGTGCCGCGGCTGCGCAACCCCGACCAGGTCACGTTCCTCGAGGAAGAGCGCATCGTGGCATATTTCGGCGGCGGCACGCTCTATGCCGAACCGTCGCGCGCGGAGCCGCTGCTGTGAGCGCCCCGCGCGTACGGGCGGTTCGCGGCTTGCCCGAGCCGTTGCCGGCCGGCGAGCGGCTGCTGTGGCAGGGTGCGCCGGATTGGCGCGCCCTGAGCCGGCGCGCGTTCCACACCCGCAAGGTCGCGGTCTACTTCGCGATCCTGATCGCCTGGCGGGCGGTCATTGCCGCGGAGGACGGCCAGTCGATGACCGGCGTGATCGGCGCGGCATTGCCCCTGCTGCTCCTGGCGACCGGCGCGCTGGGCCTGCTCAACCTCTTTGCATGGCTTTCGGCCAGATCGACGGTCTACACCCTCACCAGCCGGCGCGTGGTCATTCACTG
>WBZN01001888.1_pt1 | contig 12134 bp, 13 predicted proteins | sample 5204281 | NCBI WGS metagenome assembly WBZN01 (sample SAMN12344347, study PRJNA552823) | activated sludge metagenome | biome: Activated sludge suspended growth; feature: Nitrification reactor; material: Wastewater; isolation source: activated sludge from nitrification reactor of wastewater... | reverse complement strand
GCTGTCGGCCGTCGCGAGCGCGCGCTGCCGTAGCTCGGCGCGGCTCGTGTCATCGCCGAGGAACGCCTCGATGCTGTGCCGGACCACGTCGTCGGGCTCGGCCCATCCGAGGCCGCCCGCGATCAACCCGTCTCGCAGCTGGTGGCGCGCGGGGACGACCTGGTCGGGCACGATCGCGATGGCGAGCGCAGGACAGCCCAGATAAGCGAGCTCGCCCAGCGTGCCGCCGGCCGAGCAGATCGCCGCGTCCGCGCTGACGAACAGCGCGCCCGGGTCCTCGGGCGCTCGCCGGATCTCGACGACGTGGCCGGCCGCGCGCGCCAGCTCGGCGGCGGCGGCGAGCATGGCGTGATCGCGAAACCCGGGCCCCGTGATGACGACGAGCTCGAGCGGGCGGGTGGCGGGCACCAGCCCGATCACGCGGACCGTCGCCCCGACGGGATCGCTTCCTCCGAAGCTGAGCACGACGCGCAGTCGCCTGGCCGGACCAGGCCGGCAGGCACCGCGGGTGTGGCGTCGGATATCGCGCCGCAGCATCAAGTAGCGCCGGCCGAGCAGGTGCTGGCGTGCGTTGGCGTACGTCCCCGCGAGCACGGTCGCGTGATAGTTGTGATTGACCACGGTATTCGCCGCGAGCGCGCAGCCGCCGTTGTCATCGATCAGCACGGTCCGCGTCCCGAGCTCGTCGAGGCGAGGCACCAGGGCGCTGGCGAGCTCCGGTCCATCGATCACCACGGCGGTGACACGGGGATCGGACGCCTCGCGGAGGATCTCGCTCGGGCTCCAGTCCTTGATCAGGACCTCGATCTTGCGATCGCGCGCCCAGGCCGCGACGCTCGTCGCATCGCCGCCGAACAACGCGATCGGCTCGCCCCCGCGCGCCTCGACCTCCTCGATCAGGGCACACAGCCTGGCGACGTGTCCAAAGCCGCGCTCGTGCGAGGCATCCGCGCGGAACAGGATCCGGGGGCGTGTCACGCAACGCGCTCGAGCATCGCGCGCGTCGCGTCGAGCCCGAGCCGAGGTTCGGCGCGATCACTCGAGTACACGAAGCCCTCGGGGACCGGGGTTCCGGGCCGCATCCCCGTGAGCGTCTGGTGAAACTGAAACTCGGGCCACACGACGAGCAGGTCGCCGAGGTCGCTGGTCCGTGGCGTCTCCTCCGCGGAGATCAGCGTCTCGTGGAGCTTCTCGCCGGGGCGGATCCCGACGGTCGCGCGCGGAACCCCCGGTGCGACGGCCTCCGCCAGCGTCTCGATGTCGGTGGTCGGGAGCTTCGGGATGAAGATCTCGCCGCCGGTCATCAGCTGCAGCCCGCGGAGGACGAGCGCGACGGCCTCGGGCATCTCGATCCAGAACCGCGTCATCCGAGCGTCGGTGATCGTCAGCTCGCCGCGGGTGCGTTGCGAGCGGAACAGCGGGATCACGCTCCCCGCCGAGCCCATCACGTTGCCGTAGCGCACGATCGAGAACCTCGTCGTCCGGTCGCCGGCGTAGGCGTTCGCCGCGATCAGCAACTTCTCCATGCACAGCTTGGTCGCGCCGTAGAGGTTCGCGGGGGCCACCGCCTTGTCGGTCGAGAGCCCGATCACGCGTTGTACGCCGCAGCTCATGGCCGCCTCGATCAGGTTTCGCGCGCCGTGCACGTTGGTCTGCACGGCCTCGATCGGGTTGTACTCGCAGATCGGCACGTGCTTCATCGCCGCGGCGTGCACCACGATGTCGACCTCGCGAAGCGCGGTCTCGAGACGCTGGCGATCGCGGATGTCTCCGACGAAGAACCGCAGCCGGCGATCCGAGATCTGGCGATCGAGCGCGTAGTGCTTCTGCTCGTCCCGGGAGAACACGATCACCTTGCGCGCCTTCGAGAGCAGCGCGCGCTCGACGAACGCTCGTCCAAAGGATCCGGTCCCGCCGGTGATCAGGACGGACTTGTTCTCGAGCGTCGCGGTGGTCGCGGTCGTGAGGATGGAAGGAGGGGTCATGACGGTTCTCCAAGCGCGTGATGCAGCCGGTCGACGACGTGGGTGACATCGGCGGGGGTCAGGGACGGGTACAGCGGCAGCGAGAGGGTGCGGGCGTAGTAGCGGTCGGTGCCCGGGCGCGGGCGCGCGCGCTCGTGCGGACAGCGGGCCGCGTGCAGCGGGTGATCGAGGAGCGGGATGTAGTGGACCTGCGTCCCGATCCCTGCGTCGGCGAGGGCGGCGATCACGTCGGCGCGCGTGGTCCGAAATCGCTCGAAGTCGATCGCGACGGCGAACAGGTGATAGGCCGACTCGCGATCGGGCAGCGCCGGGGGAGGTACGACACCGTCGCCGCGGAACACGCGTGCGAGCTCGGCGCGGTAGACCTCCGCGAGCGCGCGCCGCGCACGCAGGAACTGCTCGAGCCGCGCGAGTTGCGCGAGCCCGAGCGCACACGACAGATCGCTGAGCCGGTAGTTCCAGCCGAGCTCCTGGACCTCGTAGTTCCAGGCGCCGCGCCGCGGGGTCTCGAACCGAGCGGGGTCGCGCTCGATCCCGTGCTGTCGCAGGCGGTCGATCCGGTGCTTGATCTGCGGATCGGTGACGATCACCGCGCCGCCTTCGCCGGTCGTGATGTGCTTGATCGGGTGGAAGCTGAACACCACCGCGTCGCTGTTGCCCGAACCGACGGCCCGACCCTGGTAGGTGGCCCCGAGCGCGTGGCATGCATCCTCGATGATCCGCAGGCCGCGCCGCCGGGCGAGCGCGCTCAGCTCGTCCATGTCCGCGGGCTGGCCGCCGAGGTGGACGGGGACGATCGCGCGGGTACGATGGTTGATCAGCGGCTCGACCGAGGTCGCGGACAGATTGCCCGTGGCCGGATCGACATCGGCGATCCGCACCGTGGCGCCGACGTAGTAGGCCGCCGCCGCGGTGGCCGAGAACGTGATCGGGGTGGTGATGATCTCGTCGCCTTCGCCGACCCCGAGCGCGGCATACGCGAGGTGCAAGGCCGCGGTGCCGCTCGAGCAGGCGCTCGCGTGGGGAGCTCCGAGCCACGAGGCGAGCGCGGCCTCGAACGCGGGGACGAGCGGGCCGCACGTGAGGAGAGGTGCGCGCAGCGCCTCGACGACCGCCGCGACATCGGCGTCATCGATCGTCTGCCGGCCGTACGGGATGTGGTTCATCTCGAGGGACCTCGCTGCGAGCGCCGGGCCAGCGCCGATCCGCGTCGAAATCGCCGGTTATGCGAGGCGCTGTCGGCGGCGCTGACGTTCCGGCGTCAGAGGCCGCCAGCGATGACGGCAGCGTACTGCCGCAGCTGGGCGATCCCGTGCCGGTGGCTCAGGAGCGTGCTCCGGGCGCCGGCGAGGGCAGCCGCCCAGGCTGCCTCGCGCAGCGCGAGCTCGGCGAGCACCCGCTGCTGGTCGGCCGTACAGGTCGGCCGCTGCGGCGGCACCGAGCCCAGGATCTCCTGCCGGCGCGCGTGCATCTCCTGGAACGCCGCGAGGAGGGCCTCGAGCTCGACGTCCACCGGGGGGAGCGGCGTGGCGGCGATCAGGTTGGACAGCAGCTCGTCGATCATCGCGGTGGAGCCCCACGGAAGGCCTCGGCGAGCTCGTTCATGATCCGCGTCGCGTGATCGAGGGCCTCCACGGACAACAGGATCGTGGCGTCGGTGAGTCGATCGGTCACGAAGTCGTAGAGCGCCTCGAGGTTCGCGCACAGCTCGGGGGCCGCCGCATGATCGAGGGAGGCCTTGAGCTCGACGACGATGCGCAGCGCGTGGTCGATCGCGGCGGCCTTGGTGTGCACGTCGCGGGTCTCGATCGCCCGGCGTGCGGTCACCAGGTCGCTCGCGAACCGCTCGAACAGCCGGTCGAGGATCTGCGTTTTGGGCGCCGATTCGAGATCGACGCGACGATAGACGTTGGCGGCCCGGGCGTTCATCGTGACTCCTGTTAGCCGAAGATGCTGGTCAGATAGGCGCTCTGGCTCTTGAGGTTCGACATCGCGGTCTCGAGCGCCGAGAACTGGGTGTCGAGCCGCGACTTCAGCGCATCGGCGTTCGAGTTGATGTGATCGATCTGGCTCTGCAAGACCGCGTAGCGATCCGTGAGCGACTTCGCTTTCGCGGCGAAGATGCCGTCGCTGCTCTTCGTGTACGAGTCGGCCATCGTGGTGACCGCCGTGGCGAACCCGCCGGTGACGAACAGGTCGCGCACCGCGTCGGGGTTCTTCGCCAGGGCCGCGGTGAGCGCGGTCTCGTCGAGGGTCATCGCGCCGTCCTTGGAGCGGTTGATCCCGATCGTCGACAGCGTGCTCGCGCCGTAGGAGCTGCTCATCACCGTGCCGAGCGCCGCCTGGAGCTGGCGCAGCGTCGAATCACCGAACAGCGTGTTCGTGCCCTTCTTGCTGCCGGTGTAGTCGAGCTGCACGTGGAGCGCGGAGTTCACCGCGTTGTACGCGCCGACCAGCGCCTTGACCTTGTCGCGCAAGCCGCCGCGATCCAGGTCGACGGCGACGGCCGCGGCGGGATCGGTGGCGCCGTGCGGCGTGAGCAGGGTCAGGGTGAGGCCAGGGATCGCGTCATCGACCACGTTGCTCCCGCGGGTCACGTCGACGCCGTCGAGGGTCACGATCGCGTCGCGCGCGGCGATCTTGACGTGGGTCGGGTCCGAGAGCTCGAGGCCGTCGCCGCCGTCGCTGAACACCGGCGCGGCGGCGGTGCCGGTGGCCTTGGCGGCGAGCACGAGCCGGTACGAGGCGCCGTCGTAGAGCACGGAGGCCGTGGTGCCGGCGTCCGCGTCGTTGATCTTCGCCGCGATGTCTCCGAGGGAGTCCGTGCTCGACCAGCTGACGGTCTTCGTGGCGCCGCCCGTGGTGATCGTGAGATTGCCGGTGCCGAGCACCCCCGCCGCCGCGGAGCTGAACGTCCGCGAGGCCGTGGTCTGTGCCCGCGCGAGCTGCTGGACGCGAACATCGTGAACGGTGGGCGAGGCACCCGACGATGCGGCGACCGAAACATGGGAATCACTCGAGGTAGCGGTGCGGGGCTGGACCTCGGAGGCGTTGTCCATTCCGCGCGCGAGCGTGCCGAGTGATGCGAGCGCCGCCGACAGGCTGCCGACGATGCTCTTCTGCGTGGTGAGGTCCTGTTGATGCTGGCCGAGCACGTCCGCCGGCGCGCGTTCGGCGGCGACCAGCTGGCTGACGAGCGAGGCGCTATCGATGCCGCTCGCGAGGCCGGTGAACGTGACGGAGCTCATCTTGGGATCCTAGGTCCTGGTTAGCGCAGCAGCGACAGCGCCGACTGCGGGATCTGGTTGGCCTGGGCGAGGACGGCGAGGCCGGCCTGGCTGAGGATCTGCGACTTGGTGAGGTTCGCGCTCTCCGAGGCCACGTCGACGTCGCGGATGCGCGAGTTCGCGGCCGACAGGTTCTCCTGCGACACGGCGAGGTTCGAGACGGTGACCTGCATGCGGTTCTGCACGGCGCCGACCTTGGCGCGCGCCGACGACAGCTGCTGGATCGCCTTGTCGAACACGCCGATCGCCGACTGCGCCTTGGCCGCGGTCGACAGGCTGGCCGAGGCGATGTGCATCGAGGTCGAGCCGAGGGTCGAGGTCGTCAGCTTGGTGACGCTCATCGCGAGGCGGTCGTTGGCGGTGTTCTGGATCCCGACCTGGAACGTGAGGCCCGCCGAGGCGCTGCCGTCGAGCAGCTTCTGGCCGTTGAAGTCGGTGACCGCGCCGATCCGGTTGATCTCGGAGGACAGCTGGGTGAACTCGGTCTGGATGTAGCCGCGCTCGTTGGCGCCGAGCGTGCTGTTCGATGACTGCACCGACAGCTCGCGCATGCGCGAGACGATCCCCTGCATCTCGTTCATGCCGCCTTCCGCGACCTGCGACAGCGAGATGCCATCGTTGGCGTTGCGCTGCGCCTGACCGAGGCTGCGAATGTTGGCCTTGAGGTTCTCGCTGATGCCGAGGCCGGCCGCGTCGTCCGCCGCGCTGTTGATCCGCATGCCGGAGGACAGCTTGCCGATCGAGGAGGCGAGCGCGGCCTGGGTGCCGGTCAGGTTCCGTTGAGCATTGAGAGACGCGACGTTGGTCAGGACTGAGATGGCCATCTGGAATTCTCCGGGTGTTGGGTTCGGACCTCGTCGGTCCCACTTGTTTGTTCGCCCGGTTCTCGGGTCCTGATAGGCGTGGTGATCAAAGTTTGATCACGCGCGCTGCGCCAGCATGGCGACGATGTGCGACGACACCGCACGCGAGACCTCGAGCGCCTGGCTCGCCTGGGCGAGCTCGCTCGCGGCGGTCACGGTGTCGGACTCGATGCTGCGGGAGATCGTCTGCTCCATGCTCGCTTCGAGCGCGGTGTGGGCAAGCTTGGCCTCGTCGAGCACGTTCATCGCGCCGCCCGTGTGGCTGCGTGACGAGGAGACCTGCTTGATCGCGGTGTCGAGATCGGGCAACGAGGCGACGAGGGTCGTCACGTCGTTCGCCGACAGCGCCGTCGCGAGCCGGTCGAGGAGCGGCAGCACGTCCACGCCCTGGGCGGCGGTGAGCTCGGAGCCCGCGATCGTGACCGGCGACGTCGCGGTCTCCCCGGTCGGCACCGCACGGACGTTCCCGTCCCCTTGGTAGATCCCGGTCGCCCCGAACGGCTGGGTCAGCGAGGCCGCGCCGGCGAGGAGGAACTCGCCGTCCGACGCCTTCGTGTTTGCGGCGCCGAGCGCGGACGCGAACAGGGCGCGCACTTGATCGCCGAGCTCGGCGCGGTCGGTGGCGTTGTACGTCGCCGACGCGCCCTGGATCACGAGCGCGCGGACCGACGAGACGACCTCGCCGATCGTGGAGAGCGCACCGTCGGTCTGCTCGAGGCGTTCGCGGCTCGCCTGCATCGCCACCCCGGTGCCCGTGCTGAGCACTCTCCGCATGCTCGCGCGATGCGCCATCAACCAGGCGGTGGGATCGTCCGACGGATCCGCCACGCGGATTCCCGACGAGACCTCCGCGGCCTTGGCGGCCACGGTCGACTGATGCTTGATCGTCGCGGCGGCCGCGACATCGATCAAGCGGTTTCCGGTGATGCGCATGGAGCCTCGCCCCGGGTGGTTACAAGCGATCGATCAGCGACCCGAGCATATCGTCGATCGTCGAGACGAACTTCACCATCGCGGCCGAGGCATGCTCGAAGCGGGCGAGGTTCGTCAACTCTTCCTGGGTGTCGACACCCGCGAGCGAGTCGCGGAGGCCATCGAGATGGTCGGTGACCAGCTTGTCCCGCGCGACGTCGCCCTTCGCGTCCGCACCCTCGAGCGCGACCTTCGACACGAGATCGATCGCGGCATCGGACAGCGTCATCGTGCCTGCGGACGCGACGTTCTGCGACCCGAGCGCGAACAGCCCGAGCGCGCCGGCGTTGTTGCCGGGTCCGGTGCCCGGGGCCGCGGTGGCGAGGAGCCGCGAGTCGGCGTCGAGCGCCGGATCGACCGCGATCGCCGTCGCGGCACCGGCGGCCTGGGCGAGCGGCGTGAACATCGGCCGGCCGCTGACGCCATCGAGCCCCGCGTTGGCGGAATGCACCGCGTTCATGCTCGTGGTCACGTCGTAGGCGAACTGATCGAGCTGGGTGCGAGCCCGCGCGAGCGTGCCGTCGCGAACCCGTAGCTCCCCCCCGAGCGAGCCGCCGCTGATCGTCGACGTCACGTCGCGCCGGGACCCTCCGTCGGTGACCTCGAGCTTGGCGAGGCCGGTGGTCGGATCGGTGGTCGCCTCGAGCGCGGCCGGGCGGTTGCCATCGACGAGCACCGCGCCGCTGTCGAGGACGAACCGCATCTGACCGTTGCCGTCGATCAGGGCGCGGCCGCCGACGGTCTCGGTGAGCTGCTTGGCGATCAGGTCGCGCTGATCGCGCTGGACCGGATCGTTCGACTTCCCGATCGCCTTGTTCGCGGCCGCGAGTTGCTTCGCGAGCGCGGTCGCGCGGGTGGCGCCGTCGCGGATCCGGAGGTCGGTCTCCTTGCGCGCGCTCTCGAGCTCGGCCGCGTGACGCCTGATCCCGGAGACCAGCGCCCGCGCGGCCGCGACCACCGCGTCACGCGAGGCTGGGTCGGTGGGAGCGGCCGCCACCTGGCTCGCGCGCGAGAACAGCGCGCCGAGCTCTTCGTCGAGCGTGGCGCCGCTGCCGCTGAGCGATGACTGGATGTCCGTGATGGCCGCGGAGAACGCCTCGGACATCGCGAGCGCGCCCCCTGCGGTGCGGATCCGCCCCGAGAGGATGTTGTCCTGGAGCCGATCCGGGCTGTTGCCGCGGACCCCTCCGACGAGGGGGGCGGCCTCGAGCGCCTCGAGATCGACCCGCTGGCGCGAGTACCCCTCGGTGTTCACGTTCGCGACGTTGTTCGTGGCGACGCTGACGCCGGTGTTCTGTGCCGCGATGGCGTTCGAGCCGAGCGACAGCAACGACAGCAGATCGGACATCAGTACGTCGCCAGGATCCGTGGTGCGGGGTTGGTCGTACGCTTCGCGCGGTGATCGTAGCCGGCGCTCTCGTAGCCGAGGAGGGCACGGACCGCCTCGGTCGCGGCGCTCGCGAGCAGGGCCGTGGCGTGCGCCTCGACGCGGACCGCCGCGAGCAGCTCGCGGATGTCCTTGGCGAGCGAGAGCGGCGCCGCGGCGAGCACCTCGCCGAGCCGGGCTACCATGTGACGTTTTTGCTCCACGATGTAGGTGATCCGGCCGTGGTCCAGCCCGGCGATCGCGCGGCGCTCCTCGGCGAACATCGCCGACAGCTCCTCGCCGAGCAGGCGGAGCGCGTCGACGGCCTCGGCTTCTGTCGGGTCCTGTCTCACTTCGCACCTCCCGATCGCAGGATGTCGTCGTCGACGATCCGCGACGCGAGCTTGTCCAGATCGACCGGGAACTCGCCCTGGTCGATCAGCGCGCGGATCTTCTCGAGCCTCGCCGTGATCCCGGGCGAGGGCGAGGGCGAGGCTGCCATCGCGGCCCCCGCGGACGACAGCGTCACGGTCGATGCGCCATCGGGCGCGGGAGCCGAACCCTTCGCGTCGGTGTGCGCCTTGCGGGTGTCAAGGGTTGTCGGCGAGACGACGAGGTTGGGGTCGATGCGCATGAGAGCCGTCCTTTGATCAGCGACTCGCCCGACCGGCGGATCTGTTTAGGGGCAGAAGCGGTTCTGGGTCGAGCGCCGCGCCGTCGCGGCGGACCTCGAAGTGGAGGTGCGGCCCCGTCGAGTAGCCGGTCGTGCCAACTCTTCCGACCTCCTGACCGGCCTCGATGTGGTCGCCCTCGTGGACGGTGACCGCGCTCAAGTGGGCGTATCTGGTCTCGAATCCGTTGGTGTGGCGCAGCGTCACCAGGTTGCCGTAGGTCCCCGCGGGACCGGCATGAACCACGGTTCCGGAGGCGGCGGCGCCGACGACGGTGCCGGTCGGGGCGGCGAGGTCAAACCCCGGGTGGTTGATCCCGGTGCCCTGGATCGGATCCATGCGCATGCCGTACCCGGAGGACGGTCGGCCGATCACCGGCATCATCAGACGCGGCGCCCCTTCGAGGGCAGGCCCGAGCTCTGGCGTTGGGGGCGCCGGGAGCGCGCCGGGGGGACGCGAGGGCAGCGCCGCGGTCTCGGCGCCCTTGCCGAGCTGCTTCGCGAACATCTCGGTCATGCCGATCCCGCCGGCAGCCGACATCTTGTCGGCGACCGCCTCATCGAGCATTTGCTTGAACGTATCGCCGGCGAAGCCGCCATCGAGCCCCCCACCACCCTGCGGGCGAGCCTCCGCCAGGAGCTGACGAAGGAAGAACGCCTCGAGCTGTCGTGCCGCGGTATGCGCGTCATCGCGAACCGGCGCGGGGTGCGCGGGGCCCACGGGCTTCACAGCGTCTCCAGATCCGCGCGGAGGGCCCCGGCCGCCTTGAGGGCGCGCAGGATCGAGACCAGATCACGGGGCTTCGCGCCGAGCGCGGCGAGCGCGGCCGCGACATCGCCCACGGTGGCGGCCTTGTCGACGAGGCGGATCGGATGATCGGCCTCGTTCACCCTGACGTCGGTGTGCTGGACGATCGCGGTGTTGCCGCGGCCCAGCGGGGCCTGGGGCTGCGATGCGGCCGGCGTCTCGTCGACCTCGACCGTGAGCGCCCCGAAGGTGATCGCCGCCGCGCGCAGCGTCACGGCCTCGCCGATCACGATCGTCCCGGTCTTCTCGTCGATGATCACCTTCGCGCGGACGTCGGGATCGACCGAGATCGCCTCGAGCCGCGCGATCAGCTGCGCGACCTGGCCTCGGTCCTGAGGGGCGATCGCCACGGTCACGGTGGCCGCATCGATCAGGTGCGCCGAGTCCGCGCCGAGCTCGGTGGCGATCGCGTCGCGCATCCGGGTCGCGGTGGTGAAGTCCGGCTGCTTGAGCACGAGGACGACCTCGCGCTGGGGCATCATCGTCGGCGCGCTCGCCTCGACGATCGCGCCGCCCGGCAGGCGTCCGACGGTCGGATGATTCTTCTTGGAGGTGCTGCCCGTGGCGCCCTCGGTGGCGAAGCCACCGACGGACATCGCCCCCTGCGCGATCGCCCACGTCCGATCGTCGGGACCCTTGAGCGGCGCCGCGAGCAGCGTTCCGCCGGCCAGGCTCTTCGCGTTGCCCATCGACGAGATCGTGATGTCGAACGCCATGCCGGGCTTCGCGAACGCCGGGAGATCGGCGGTGATCATCACCGCCGCGACGTTCTTTGCCTTGAGATCGGTCGGATCGATCGAGACGCCGAGCCGCTTGAGCATCTTGGTGAGCGCGCTCTTGACGATCGGTGACCGGGCGTCGTCGCCCGTGCCATCGAGCCCCACGACCAGCCCGAAGCCGGTCAGGTGGTTGTCTCGAACCCCCCCGATCGTGGTGAGGTCCTTGATCCGATCCGCGGCGGCTGACCGGGAGGCCAGCGTGAGCGCGAGTCCGACGGCGAGCGGGAGGAGCAGGCGCATGGGGTGCCTCAAAATGGCCACAGCTTGCTGGCGACGCGGGACAGCCACCCGCGCCGCTGCGTGTCGCTGATGTCGCCGCGTCCGGTGTATTCGATCTCCGCATCGGCGATGCGTGACGAGGGAACGGAGTCGTCCTCCGCGATGTCGATCCGCCGCACGATGCCGCTCACGTAGATGTGGTGTTCCTCGTCGCCGACCATCACCACCTTGGTGCCCTCGACGAACAGATCACCGCTCGGCAAGATCTGCATGACCCGGACGGGCAGGGTGGCGCTCACGTGGCCCTGGCGCTGCACGGCGCCGGCGCCCGAGAACTTCTGCTGCGAGGTCGTGGCGAACAGCTTCGCGGGGTCGACATCAGGATACTTGGCCTTGAGCGCGCTCACGAACCCGAGCGCGGCCGGGACGCCGTAGCTCGTATCGTCGGACTTGTCGAGCTTGGTGTCGGCCTGATGCGACGCGAGATCCTTCTCGTCGATCCGGATCACGAGGATGTCGCCGATCCGGCTCGCCACGTGATCCTCGAACAGGCCGGGGGCGCCCTCGGCGTAGAGGCTGCCCGACGCGGGCTTCGCGCGTGCGCCGAACTCGCCGGCATCGAGCTTGCGATGCTTCGTCTTGTACGGCGCGATGTGGGTCACGCAAGCCGCCGCGAGCACGGACAGGACGAGCAAGCACTTCATGGCGGATCTCCGACGATGAGCGTGGCAGGTGGGATCAGGACGCCACGGACGAGCGTCCGGGTGGTCGCGAGCCGAGCGGTCGCGGGGTCCCCGGGCCGCGCGTCGAGCTCGAGCGTGCCGGTGCCGCGGACGTGCACGGCGCCGCGGCGGACCTCGATCCGCACCTGCGTTCCACGCGCCAGGGGCGGCGGTCGCTCGACATCGCGGGCGCCGACGAGCGCCCCGGCCGCGATCGCGTGGGTGGCGGTGGCGCCGATCACCGAGGCCGCGGCGGCGATCGGGGGGCCTTCGACCGCGCGCTGCTCGACCGTGATGTCCCGGGCCGCGATCACCTCGCCCGGCTGGAGCGCACGCTGCGCGACGGCGACCGTGCTCATCGCGGAGATCGTGACGGGCACCCACACGGGCTGGTTCCCGCGAACGATCAGCTTGATGCTCGGGCGACCGGCGTGGAGCACGCGCGGGATCACCTCGCGGTAGA
>WBZN01001887.1_pt1 | contig 12138 bp, 14 predicted proteins | sample 5204281 | NCBI WGS metagenome assembly WBZN01 (sample SAMN12344347, study PRJNA552823) | activated sludge metagenome | biome: Activated sludge suspended growth; feature: Nitrification reactor; material: Wastewater; isolation source: activated sludge from nitrification reactor of wastewater... | reverse complement strand
GCTCGTCCAGTTGCGCGAACGTTTCGTGCGTGGCGTCCGCCGCGCCGGTGCCGGCCGCGTCGAGCGCTTCCTTCGACGGATAGAGCTCGCTCATGACGAGCAGCGTCTGGCCGGCTTTCTCCTCGAAGGTCACGGTGGTCACGGAGCCGTTCTCGCCGCCTTCCTCGTTCGTCCAGACGATGCGCGAGGGCGGCGTCACCTCGATGTAACGGCCGAAGAAGTCCATGCCGTCGCCGAAGTTGAGGCGGTACTTGCCGCCGGTGCGCACGTCCATTTCGCACGACCGCAGCGTCATGCCCATCGACTTCGGCACCCACCACTTCTTGAACAGCTCTGGCCTGGACCACGCCTCGAACACGAGGCGCGCGGGCGCGTCGAACGTGCGCGTGACGACGAGCTCTCGATCGGACTTCCTCTGCACCGTCGTTCGTTTCATGGCGGGCTCACCTTGCTTTCTTGCTTCCATCCAGCTTCTCCTTCCGTTTCAATTCTTCGACGACCTTGTCCAGCTCGCAGAACCGCGCGTCCCAGAGCTGGTGATACCGCTCGATCCACGCCGCCACTTCTTCCAGTCGGCGCGCGCCGATCCGGCAGGTGCGTACGCGGCCGACTTTCTCCGTGATAACGAGCCCCGCCTCCTCGAGGAGGCCGACGTGCTTCTTCATGCCCGTGAGGGTCATGTCGAACTTCTCGGCCAGGTCCGTGATCGACGCTTCCGCGCGACCCAGCTGCTCGAGGACGCCGCGACGGGTGACGTCCGCCAGCGCGGCGAACGAGGCATCGAGGCGGGCATTCGTGTACTGAACCATCTGGTTCAGTATCTAACCACAGGCTTCCGCGGCATGCAAGGCAGGGCTATTTCTTCGACGCGCTCACGAGGTCGCGAACCTCCCGCGGTGCCGCCAGCTCGAGTGCCGCGTTCGCGAGCTTGCGACACGCTGCGAGATCCACCTGGCGTATCGCGGCCTTCACGTCGTGCACGGCCGCTGCGACTCGGCTGCTCATCGAAGATCCGGAGCATCCGCGTGATCGGCCGCGCCGTAGCGCGACGGTCTGCGCCGAGCAGCGCGCGATGGCTCGATTGGCTACTGCTTGTGCCTGCGCTGCCAGCCCGGCTTACCCGGCGCCAGCCGCTCGCCCGCGGCAAGCGACGCGCGGACCTCGTCGACGGTCTCGGCGTCGGCGCGCTGGTCGTCGGGCGAGCGCCTCGCGAGCGCCCGGTAGACGCGGGATAGGCGCGGATTGCCGGCGAGCGCCTCGCGATGGCGCGCGAAGTACGCCCAGTACATGCGAGTCAACGGACAATCTTGCTTGGGATCGAACGCGCAGCTACCGCAGTAGTCGCTCTGCTTCGAGATGTAGTTCGCCGACGCGACGTAGGGCTTGGTGACCACGAGGTCGCCCACCGCCCACGTGCCCATCGCGAGCACGTTCGGCTCGACGACCCAGTCGTACGCATCGACATACGCGACCCAGAACCAGTCGGTTAGCTGTCGCGGCGACAGGTCGAGCAGGTTCGCGAGGTTCGACAGCACCATCAGCCGCGTGATGTGGTGGCTGTAGCCCTCGCTCCACACGCTCGCGACAACGCTGTCGACGCACGCGAGCCCGCTCGGCACACCCCAGTACGTCGGCGGCAGGGGTGCGCGGGCGCCGAGCAGCGATGGGCTCGCGCCGTCGTCGTCAGGCCGGGTCGGCCACGCGACGCCGCGCCACGCGCCGTGGCCGCCATCGCGCGGGGCCTCGCGGTCGACGCGCGCACCTGGCACATCGCGAAAACCGTCGGTCGCGACATGGACGTGGTGCATGAACTCGCGCCAACCGAGCACCTGGCGGATGAAGCCCTCCTGCGACGCGAGCGGGATGTCGAGCGCGGCGACGTCGCGGATCAGGTCTCGCGGCAGCAGCCGGCCGAGGTTGACGAGCATCGACACCCGCGAGTGAAACAGCGTGCGCTCGCGCACGGACATCGCGTCTTCGTACGGCCCGAACAACGGCAAGCAGTGCGTCTTGGCCCACGCCCAGAATCGCCGCGCATCGGCGGCGCTCGCCGGTAGGTGGGCGAGATCGATCGCGCCGGGGTGCGCCGCGAATTCGCGCTCGACGAGCGCGCCGACCTCGCGCGTGATCGCATCGGGCTTGAAGCGCGGCACTGCCGGCGCGGGCGGCTTCCCCGGCCAGCGCCTGCGATTCTCGGCGTCGAACGACAGCTTGCCGCCGACCGGCTTGCCGTGCGCGTCCATCAGCACGCCAGTCCGCTGGCGCACATGGCGATAAAACCGATCCATCCGGTACGGCGGCGACGGCTGACTCGCCGCGAAGTCGGCGGGTGTGGTCAGCCAGCCCTCGTGCGGCACGAGCTCGATCGCGCCGGCGCGAACCATCGGCTCGAGATCGACGCGCAGCTCGCGCTCCGCCGGCTCCATGCAGCGCAGCGGCCCGAGCGTGCGGACGAGCGGCGCGAGCGCGTCACGATATGGCCCCGACGCGACGACCGCCTTGACCGCGACGCCGCGCGCCGCCTGCTCGAGCGCGAAGTGGCGCAGGTTCGCGAGCACGGCGACGAGCTTCTGACGATGGTACGGCCGGCGCGCCGCCTTCCACGGATTCTCGACGACGACGATGCCGAGCGTGTCGGCGGGCTCGCGCGCGAGCGGGCCGACCTGATCGCTCAGCTGATCGTACGGGATGAACAACCAGCGTCGACCGTCCGATCGCGCGGGCGCTGCGGCGCGCAGCTGGGTGCGAAACTCGCTCACGCGGACAGCGTAGTCGCCCAGACGCGCATCCGCACGCTTGCCAACGCGCCGTCGGCGGCTATGGTAGCGCACACCCGAGGGCCACACGCTCCACAAGGCGGTGCGCGAGCAGACGCCGCTGCTCGTCGGCGAGCGGATCCACGCGGCCTCGCCGCAGGGCCAGCTGGCCAACGTCGAGCAGCTCGACGGCGCGCGGGTCGCAAAGATCGAGGCGTTCGGCAAGCACCTACTCCATCGCTTCACCAAGCGCGGCCGCGCGCGCTGGCTCCACGTGCACCTCGGGCTCGCTGGCCGTGACAGATCCGGACGACAGCGGTCGGCTACGGCGAGACCGTCACGTCGTCAAGCCAGCCGTCGACGACGTCGCTCGAGAACTCTCCGCGCAGCCACAGCGCGGTCACGGCCACCAGGCTCGCGCGCAGCGCGTCTTCGGTGGCGGGGATGCCGTCCAGACGAGTCCAGTGCGAATCGAACGCGAGCGAGATCTCGACGTCGAACCAGTCGGTGCTCGCCGTCTGCGACCGATCGAAGCGCCAGCGCACACCCGCGCCGTCGAAGAGCACCAGCGGCGCCTCGAACGGGCTCTCGGTGGATGCCTCACGACAGCGGTAGCTCAGGGTGCCGTTCGCGAACCGCGACAGATCGCCGGAGAACGAACTCGCCGCCTGAAAATAGTCGGTCACGCCCACGATGTCGTGCCGCTGCAGCGCCTGGTCGGTGGCGTCCCACACGGCCTCTGCGTGCAACGACGCCATCACGGAATAGTCATTCGAGTCGGTGCTGAAGCCCTGAAGCGACCAGCCGTCGGCACCGGTATCGAACGTCTCGTGGAGTGCCGGGACGCTCATCTCCGACGTATTCGTGCACGAGGCGAGCACCATGATGGACGCGAGCCGCATGTGCGGAACCTACACGAGCGAGCCTGCCAACGGAGATTCAGGCTGCTTCGCCGAGCTGATCAATCCACAGTCGGCGCCGCGTACAGCCATGACGACCGCCAGAGACATAGCTCGGACTCAGCCTGATCACGTCGAGGTCCGGATCCTCCCCGGGTGGATCCTGATCGCCGTTGGCGCATAGACGATCGCCACGGGTACTCGATCGGCGTTCGTGACCAGCGCCAATCGTTCATCGTCTTCTGCGGATGCCGACGACGTCCAGCCGCATCGTGGGTGCGGCGGGATCGCACCGGCCGCGCTCCACGACGCTGGTTCTGTCGTCACGTCATTGCGCTTGCGCGGTCGCCTCGAGCCGATTGGATTCACCGCCCAGGGCGTCGATCAGCCAGAGCTGGAAGCGATAGGTGCCGGCTGCGGGTGGCACCATCGAGAGGGTCACCTGGACCGAGCCCTCGGCGACGCCCGCGCTGCTCCGTACATCGACGATGGGCAACGTCTGGCGCGAGCCGTCGAGGAGCTCGACGGAGACGCCCAGCTCGAGCACGTCGGCGTCGGGATCGACGAACGCGAGCGCCCCGGCGAGCAGGTTCTGCTGTCCCGTGGTCAGCGTCATGGGGGTGAGCGAGAGGTTCGAGATCGAGGGTGGCGTGCCATCGGGCGCGCTGTCGGTGCAGCCGATGGCCCAAGAGGACACGAGAACGAACGCGGAGAGCATGCGAGACATGAGAGATCCTTCCGGCCGAGGTGGCCGATGGTGACGTTCGAAATGGCGGTGGTCTGGACGAGAAGTCGCCGAGCACGCTCAACGCGGCGCCGCCGTTCAGCGGGCTCACGGTCCAGCGGGGCCGAGCGTCGCCGAGTCGAGCGGCGATTCGCATGCGGCGATTCGCATGCGCTTCGCGTGGCCTTGCGTGTTGCCCGCGCCGCCGCTGCGGAGGAGCACGTCTACATTATTGTTCGTTCAGAGGTCTCCGCGCGCGGCTTCACGATGCCGAACCATCGGGTTGTCGTCGCGGACCTTGGATACGGTGTCGATGGCCTGCTCGGCATCAACTTCCTTCGGCACTTCAACCTCGAGATTCGATTCGCAGAACGGTGCATCCTGGTCGAGAAATCGCTCCCTGACCACGTGGCAAATTGGCCGCGACGCAGCCGACCACGCCCAGCGACCTCCACTTCACTTGACGCGGCTCATGTGGGTGGCGGCAGTGCCGCCGGCGAGGATCGCCAATGCGACGCATCCGATCTCGAGTGCGACGTTGGCAAGCCCGCTTATCACGGTGCAGCCGAGGTTCGGCTCGGGTCCGGGCAATGCGAACGTGGCGACTCCACCGGCCGGGACGGATAATTCTTGGTCGGCGACGCTGCCCTGCTCGCATCGACCGCCAGTCGCGACGTGGACTCGCGCGGTTCCGGCGGGGATGCCGTCGATGTGAGCTTTGCGCGAGAATTTGCGATCGACGACGAGTATGTCGTTGATCGTGACGGACATCGCGCGCGATGCATCATTGAGGATGACGTCGACGGCACCGGTGTCAGGTTGCGGCGTTGCGTAGACCGCGACGACGTCGTGAGGGTGTGCGCAGGCGGCGAGCAAGGCGCCAGCGATAGGAAGTAGACGCATGTCGAACGAGACTGCGAGAAGCTCGGAGCGGTTGCTCGCGCGCCACGCGTGTCGATCGACGGGGTCGAGTGCAACTACTCGAGAGGCCCGGTCGTCGTGTGCGGGCATCGACGCTGCCTTTGGCGATCGCTCACGGGTTCGGCGGCGGCCTGATCGGCCTGACGATGTCGACCGCCCGCGAGCTGTCGTCGCGCGGGGTGACCTGCAGCGCATGATACGTGGCGGATCTCGCGAGCCCGTAGCCGTACTTGGCCATCGACACCGCCCCTCATGGCGAGCTACGTACTCGGCGATGAACAGCACGACGGCGATCACGAGAGCTCGGTGGATGGCGGCTGGCGGCGTGCTGGTCGCCGCGTGTGTGCTCGTGGCTGACCTCGTGATCTTCGTCCGCCTCGCCGCTGCGGGCTTCATGCCAGCTGGCCGCGATCTGATGGGCTACGTCGTGTATGGCGGGCTGTCGCTCGTGCTGCTCGCCGTCGCGCTCGGCGCGCATCGCCGGGCACGGCGTGGGACGCTCGAAACGGTCGCCCCGCTGTTGACTCGCCTGGTGCCGTGGCTCGCAGGGGCCGGCGTCGCGGCAGGCATTGGTCTCGGTATCGTGTTCGCGCGGGACAGTGTCGAGAGCGAGCAGCGGCGCTCGCAGCACCTGTGCGAGCTGGTGTTGCGACCCGACGCGCCGTCCACCGAGCTCGCCGCATGTCTGTCTCGTGCGACGGCGTGCCGCCGGATCGCAGCTGCCGAGGACGCTCGGCTCGGTGACCAGCCCTGGAGCCATGACACGAGCTCCCCGATCCGCACGCGCGCGATGCAGCTCGGCGTCGAGTGTCTGCAGCGCGAGTCCGCGGCACCTCACTGACAAGACAGACGGGCGCGTCTCGCTGACGTTTGCGCTACGCGCGCCCTCTCAAATGATTCCAGCCATCCATAGTGTGAACACCGGATCGGCGGCAGCGGCCCCGTGGTACCGCGTTTTGCAGGGTTCTTGCGCTACCGCGTAGGTAATCGTGCGGCTGGCCGGCGTGTCGCCCAAGATGCCCTCGCCTTCCCGATTTTCGTCGCACATTGTTGCGCGCGTGCCGCGGAACGTCGATCGCGATGCGCGCGATCGATGCCGAGCTGGTGACCTAAATTAGATGGTGCGCGGCGGTCGTGCAGCATGATCGAGAAGAGAACGATCCCGATCACACAGAAGATCTGCGCGCTATCCAGCACCTCGCGGCGCGGGCGCCAGCGGTACTCCTCGAGGAGCAGCCGCAGCAGCAGGTACCCGATGAGGCCGACCATCGTCGCCGCACGCGCGGCGCCGCGGCGCCACAGCCGGGTGGAGGCGACCAGCAGCCCGAGACAGCCGAGGCTTTCGTAGAGCTGGACCGGGTGCAAAGGGACGCCGACGAGCTCCGGCGGCAGGTGGCCCCCCTGGTCGAGCCGCACCGCCCACGGCATCCCCGAAGGCGTGCCAAAACAGCAACCTTCCAAGAAGCAGCCGATCCTTGCGATGACATCCGATCCTAGCGCTGCCACGCTCATCGGCGCGCCCCAGCTGCGAACGAAATCCGCGCCCTGGAGGCGGGCGACGACGAGCCCCGCCATCATTGTTGTCGCGAAGGTCGCGAGGAACGACCAACCGTAGCAGTCGCCGTGGAACAACGCGCGCACCGTCCGGGCATCGAGCCGTTCGTCGAACCACAGGTGTGCGAACTGGCCGGCCACAGCGCCGGCGAGCGCCATCACCACCAGCAGCGGCCACCGCCGACGCGCCTCCGGATCGCGGCGCCACCTGCGCCCCAACCACCCCAGCGCCACCGCCATCGTTGCGATCAGGAGCACCACCGCGACGGACACGCGCGCGTTGGCGACCTCCACCTCGGGCAACATCGGCCGGGACTACCTGGCGCACGAGCCGCAGGGGCCTTTTCCGCTGCTGCAGTACTCCGGTCCGGTGCACCCCGACGACGCGGGGTAGTGTGTACAGGTCGCCTGGGATCCAGGTTCACCCAGCGGCCCACTGGAAAAACGCACGCAGCAGGCGCTGAGCGCTTCGAGCGTCCCGACCTCAGCGCAGCAGGAGCAGTTGAGGTAGTCGGGCTGCGAGCCGCCGGTCACCAGCATGAGCGCGCCCGGACGCTCGCTCAGTGTCGACCACTTCAAGTCGGCGAGGGTGGCCGTCTTGCCGCCGCTCTCGATGGTGACCTTGGTCCCGTCGATCCGGCCCTTGCTGGCGTCGAACGCGATGATGTCGTTGGGCTTGATAGAGACGTTCAATGAGCCCGGGCCGCTCACGTCGGTGGCGATGATAGTCCGGGTGGCCTTTGGCTGACCCCGCTCGCACGCGGTGGAGGCGAGGCCAGGGATCAGAGCGACAAGTAGCGCGGTGGTAGCGGTTCTCATGGTCGGTTCTCCGTGATGCGAGGTTGCGAGACGAGCGATGCGGTGCCTGCGGGCGGCCGCGGAGGTGATCGACTCAGTACGGCGACGGGTTGGCGTGCGCGCGCACCAGCGCCCGCACCGGCGCCGCCGAGTCGCAGCCAAACTCGTTGAGGCCCCCGGTGATGGTCCCGACGCCGAACAGGCTCACGTCACCGTTGTGGAGCGGCTGCCCGCCCGGCCCGTCGCTGGTGAGCGAGGGGAACTCGATCGTCGCAACCACGTCAGGTCGGCCGGTTCGGCGGATCTCGATGGCCAGATTGAGCCTGAGGTCGATGCGGTTGCCGCGCGAGAGGGTGCCGGTACCCTCGGCCGAGCCGGTCAGCTTCAGTGCCGTCGCTCCGATCTGGGTCTCTAACGAGATCGTCGGCGCCCGCAGGACCACGTTCCAGCCTTTGCTGGTGTCGCCCGGTGTCACGCTGTCGAGGCTGACGGTGGCCCCGGACAAGGTCACCGCCGGGAACGACAGCTTGCCAAGTTCGCACGTGCCCTGAGGCCCGACGTTAAAAAACAGGCCGAGCGCGGCCGGATCCAACGTCGACTCCAGGTGGTCGGGTGGTGATCGGACGTAGACCTCGGTGTCGGGCCCACCGGGCCACGCGAGCGGCGGCCAGTCCTGGTCAGATGATCCTGACCAGCGGATTGTGCCGATAGGCTGGTCGGCGGATGCCTCCGTGGTCGTCACGTCGAACGTCGCCTGTCTAGCTCCCGCCGGGATCGCGATCGTGGCCGGGAAGCTCATCCGCGTCGGATCCGAGTTGACCAGGCGAACAGTCCAGTCGGCCTGGAGCGGGCAGCTCGTCACGACGTCAACGGTCAGCTTCTTCTTGCCCGCATTATCGACGCTCATCGGATCGACCAGCGCCGGGTTCGGAAGGATCTGCACGAGGTTCACGCCGAAGACATCGAGCTGCCGCGTGGCCTCGCCGCACGCGTTCCGCGCGGTCAACGTGTACGAGTGGCGGCCGAGCTGGTGGTTGACCGGGGCGTCACCCATCGGGCCCAAACCCGCGAGGAGACGGACCCCGTCTCGACCGAGCTCGGCGGTCTCTGCGCCGGCTGCGGTCCAGCGGAGCCTCGTCTGAGTGCACGCGTCATCGTACTGGAGGGCTGGGCGCGACTGTCCGGGCGCGTCGACGGAGGGGATGCCGCGCACCGTCTCGAGGCGCACGATCGACGGCGGACGGACCACGGCCACATGGTTGCGCGGCGCCGCGGCCGTGCCCACGCACAGCGGGGTACAGCTCTGGGTGGCCCAGTGCCGATCCCAGTGGGCTCGGACCGCGCGGAGCATCGCCGGCGTCACCAATCCGGCTGCCGCGAGGTCAGACAGCACGGAGGAGCCCGACGGTCCCAAGCCGAAGGCGAATGGATTGCCACCGCGTTCGGCACCGAACCAGACGCAACCGGTCGTCGCCGTCGGCGGCACCGTGACCTCGACCACTGAAGAAGTCCACGACTCGATGTGTCCAGGAACCCCGCAGGGCTCGAAGTAGACCGTCCTGTCGGTCGGTTGAGTTGCCGGGAAGCTGCCCTCGATGCGCAGCCGCGCCCCCTCGCAGACCTCCGGCTCGACGCGGCCGATGCCGGCCGTCAGGCCGGTATCCGAAACGACGACGGATCTCGCCAGTGCCGAGCGCTTAGCATCGCCTGTGTCATGCTCGCGCGACGAGCCCGAGCATGCGGCCAGTGAGAAAGCGACCAGCGAGAGCGCCTTCCACGGCACCTTCACGACTGTCATCATGATCGACAACCGCGCGTCATCGGAGGCCAACACCCCAGTGAGGCCTTCATGCGCCCCCGGTTCGCTTCCGTTCGTGGCCCTGCTTCGAGTCGTATCGCAGAGCTTTCGCATCGGCTCGGAACCGGCTGGCGACGTGAGCTGGCGAAGCACGATGTCGATCTGTGCCGCTGCCTCTGTTGTTGCGACTGCCGTTCCTGGCATGGCGGCCAAGCGTTGGCCGTGGCTGCTCACGAGACGTTCGTGTTCTACAAGCGTCTCGGCTACGACAGCACCGCTATTCGCTAACTCCAGACGATCGCACGCTGCACGCGAGCGCGCGGAGGTCGCGTCTGCGCTCTGTTTGCCTGCACACACCAACGACGCCCGTTCCATCGCTTCCCCCAATCGGAATTGTCGACGCATCCGACACTACACAACATGAAACGCCAGCCAACGGAGATCACGCGAAGTTCACGCCAAAAGCGGACGACACCGAGCACTGCACAATTTCGCGGCTGCGAACCCAAGGCACCCATCTCTGCGCCTTCGTACGGGTCGTCGCCTCGGTGCGTTGAAGCTCCAGCCGCAGACCGCAACAATTTGATGCGGGATTTCGCCTCGACACCGTGCAAGTGCTGTGAGTCTTCGCCACAACTCCGAGCTTAGCGCGCTCGTTGAAGAGCGGAGAGGGCTCTGTGTGGCTATCTGATCTGTGTGGCTATCCCGCTCGCGACCTTCTCGCTGAACGGTTCACTTAGCCGTCGTCCCGGTGTCCACGCGTTGGACTGGCCGCCGTGGCCCTTGGGGACAGGGGGATCCGTCCAGTCGTGAACGGCGGCCGGAGGGTGAGCCGGATCCCGTAGCCTTCGATGGCGACGCCCGAAACCGGTGGAGCGTGCGAAGCGCCGCATGCAGCCAGCGCCAAGGCGAACACGACGCGACCGGTCACTTGAACTCGTCGTAGCGCAACAGGCCGTCGACGACGAGCGGATAGTAGTCACCCTTGCTGCCAACGTAGATGTGCGCCTTCGACGTGAGCCCGGTCGGCGCGTCCATGGTGCCGGCGCAGATCGACATGTGCGTGCCGCCGTCCTCGTCCCACAGCATGCTCGAGCCGCACTCGCCGCAGAAGCCGCGCCGCACCGTGCTGTTCAGGGCGTGCCACTTGAGCCCGCGCTGTTCGACCAGCCGGAAGCCCGCGCGCTCGACCGCGGTGTATGCACCGACGTGGCCGTGCCAGCGGCGGCACTTCGAGCAGTGGCAATAGGTCACCTGCGTCGGTTCCCCGGTCACCTCGTAGCGAACAGCTCCACACGCACACGCGCCGGTCCTCATGGCTGGCACTATGCCCCGAGAGCTCGCCATTCAATTCGGTACTGCCAAAAAACCGTACTGTGTCCGCGCAGTTCGGTTCGGCGGCAGCGATAAACTCAGGTGCCCTTGTAGTCACCGAACGTAGCGATCTGTCGTGCGCGCTCCCCGATTCGTAATCCACGAGATACGCGTTGCATCGTGGGATATCACTTGGGGATGACAGCATTCGTGGCGCTCCTGCGTGCGATCAACGTCGGTGGAACCGGCAAGCTCGCGATGACCGATCTCGTGAAGCTGTGTGAACGGGCCGGGTTGTCGGGGGCACGCACGTACATCCAGAGCGGCAACGTGGTGTTTCACAGCAGCGCGAGCGAGGCCAAGGTCAAGACGCTCCTGGAGCAGGCGCTCGCGGCGAAGCTCGGCAAGCCGGTCGGCGTGATGCTGCGCCGCGCCGCGGAGCTCGATCAGGTGCTCGCGAACAATCCATTCAAGCAGGCGCCGCCCAATCGCGTGATCGTGATGTTCCTGGACACAGCGCCACCGAAACAAGCGATCGCGGCGGTGCAGCCGCCGGCTGGAGAGGAGCTCGTCCTGCGCGGGCGCGAGCTCTACATCAGCTACCCCGACGGACAGGGCGCGTCGACGCTGAAGGTGCCGTTCGCCAACATCGGCACCGGGCGCAACCTCAACACGGTCAGCAAGCTCGCCGCGCTCGCGCATGAGTTGCCTGCGCCGTGACCGTCTACTCGACGTTCGGGATCGGCTTGTCGGTGGGTAGCGTGCTGGGTTTGTCGTCGGTCCCTGACCGAGACCTTGCGACCGATCGGATAGATCCGTCGTTCGAGTCTTGCTCGCACCACGAGTCCGCCACGCGTCGTCGTGCCGCCGATGAGATTCACGACCGTTCGTACGTGCGGAGCGGCCGACCGCGCCAGTTGATCGAGATGAACGAGAACAGGCGGTGCTCGATCTTGTTCCACTTGCTGGTGCCCGGCGGAAAGTGGCTGACGTGGATCGCCAACCCCGTCGCACGAGCAACGCGTGCGATGCCACCCCAGCCCATCGCCTCAGCCTCGGCACCTGCCCAGAGCCGGCGTGCTCGCTCGTCCATGGTCGCCTTCAGCAGGCGCCACTTCCGTCGAACCTGGGCCGCGCCGTCCACCACGAACGCAGATCACGTTCGCGCGATCGCGTCGATCCCAAATCGACCTGGCACGCCACTTCGAATTCCACGGGAGGTACGTAGCACACGCGATCGTGCCGTGAGCGTGGGTTTCCGGTACAACGTCGTCATGACGTATAGCGCGGGTATGGTGGCGTTGGTGGTTTTCGGGTGTGGTCTAGGACTCAGCTCGTCGTCGTATGGCAATGACGACGTTGTGATTGTCTACG
>WBZN01001884.1_pt1 | contig 12143 bp, 7 predicted proteins | sample 5204281 | NCBI WGS metagenome assembly WBZN01 (sample SAMN12344347, study PRJNA552823) | activated sludge metagenome | biome: Activated sludge suspended growth; feature: Nitrification reactor; material: Wastewater; isolation source: activated sludge from nitrification reactor of wastewater treatment... | reverse complement strand
GTCGAGAAGGCGAACAAGCGCGCCTTGCTGGAAAGCCTGCTGGGCGACAAGGCGATCGCCCGCGCGCTGGTTTTCACCCGCACCAAGCACGGCGCCAACAAGGTCGCCGAGAATCTCGCCAAGGCGGGTATCCGCGCCGACGCCATTCACGGCAACAAGTCGCAGAACGCTCGCCAGAAGGCCCTGAACGACTTCCGTAGCGGCAAGGTCCGCGTACTGGTGGCAACCGACATCGCCGCCCGCGGCATCGATGTCGATGGCGTCACCCACGTCATCAATTTCGATTTGCCGAACGAGCCGGAGAGCTATGTCCACCGCATCGGCCGCACCGCGCGCGCCGGCAATGAGGGCATTGCCATCTCCTTCTGCGATTCCGAGGAGCGCAGCTATCTGCGCGATATCGAGCGGACCATCCGCCAGGCGGTTCCGGTGGATGCCGATCACGCGTTCCACGCCGCGCATATCGCCGAGGGCAAGCGCGGGGCTGCCGGTGCGCCGCCCGCGCGCGCCGGCCGCGGCCGTTCCGGCTCGTCCCAGGGCCATTCCGGGCACGACAATCGCCCGGCGGGCGGCGGGCGCCCGTCACATGGCCACCATCGCGACGCGGAAGCGCGCAGCGAGGGCGGTCATCGTGCTCGCCGGCACGACGGCGACCAGGCCCGCAGCGAATCGCGGCAGGCGCGCGGTGATCAGCCCCAGGATCGTCCGGTCCGAGATCGGCAGCCGCGCGACCGCCAGGATAGGGACGGCCAGTCCCGCCACGGCCAATCCCACAACGGCCAGTCCCACCAGGGTAAGGCGCATCCGCACGCTCAGCCCCGCGGCGCGCACGCCCATGGCGACAAGCCGCATCGCGGTGGCGGTCGTCCGGCCCAGCACGACGGTGACCGCCAGCCGCGCCAGGAGCGCGCCGCAAGCGGTCAAGCGCCGCAGGCTGCCGCGGCGCGCGTGGATGCGCCCAACGGCAACACCCCGCCGCGGCGCTCCGGCCACCCGCACGCCGAACGCCGGCAGCGCGAGGGCCACAAGGGGCAAGCCCACGCCGGCAAGCCCGGTCAGCGCCGGCCGCAGCGTTTCGAGCCGGTGCGCATGGGCTGAGGTCCGTTAGCCGAAACAGAAAGCGCCGCCAGGAGACTGGCGGCGCTTTTTTTGTGGCCGCATGACAGGGGCGATCGGAAGTCGCACCGGGTGCTATTCCGCGTGTGCCCGCGAGCGGGGCGCCGGCAAGATGCGCGTGGCCGGCAGGTGGATCGTCGTGACTGTACCCCTGCCGACCTCGCTGCTGATCCGCAACGCGCCGCTGTGCAACTCGCAGAATGCCTTGACGATGGAAAGGCCCAGGCCGGTGCCCTCGTATTTGCGCACCAGCCAGTTCTCCAACTGCACGAAGGGTTTCGCCACCTGTTCGATCTCGGCCGGCGACATGCCGATGCCGGAATCGGTCACCGATATGTCGATGCCGTCGCCGCCATCCGACAGCGCGGCCTTGACGCGGACGATGCCGCCGCGCGGGGTGAACTTGACGGCGTTGGAGAGCAGGTTGAGCAAGGCCTGCTTCAGCAACCGCTCGTCACCGATGACCATAGGCAGGGATGACGGAACCTCCGACGACAGGGACAGCACATTCGCATTGGCCTTGCCGCGCACCAGGATCATGCAGGACGCGATCATGGCGTCGAGCGAAATGTCGCTTTCGCTGATCGTGGTCTGTCCCGCCTCCACGCGGCTGAGGTCCAGGATGTCGTTGATGATGGCAAGCAGGTGGCGACCGCTCTCGTGGATGTCGCCGCTGTATTCCCGGTAGATCGGGGCGCCGAGCGGACCCATGAGCTCGTCCTTCATGACTTCGGAGAAGCCGATGATGGCATTCAGGGGCGTGCGCAGTTCGTGGCTGACATTGGCCAGGAACTGCGACTTCGCGCGGTTTGCCATCTCGGCATCGAGCTGCGCGCGGCGCAGGGCGTTCTCGGTCTGCTTGCGCTCGGTGATATCCTGGATGGTGCCGAATGCGGAGATCAGGTGGCCGGCCTCGTCGTAGTTCCGCTTGCCGATCTCGGAGACGTTGGCGATCGAACCATCCTTGCGCACGACCCGGTATTCGATGCTGAAATCCTGCTGGCGGATCGCCGATGCGCGGACGAACTCCTGCGTCGTGCGGGCGCGGTCATCCGGATGTACAAAGGCGGCGACGAACTCCTTGACCGTGCGATCGAGCTCGGCGGCCGGGGCGCCGAAGAACCGTTCGGCGGTCTCGGAGAAGGCCAGTCGCGCATCCTCCCAGGCGTCGGTCGCGCCCGGAATCGCGTTCCAATGGATGATGCCGGCGACGCGTTCCGCCTGCCGGTAGCGGGATTCGCTTTCGCGCAGGGCCTGCTCGCGCGATTTTTCCTCCGTGATGTCGACCATCACGCCATAGAGCCAGCGCTGTCCTTCATCGCCCTTGATCACGCTGATGAGGTCGCGGATCCAGACCACCCGACCGTCGGCGGCGATCAGCCGGTATTCCAGGTTGTGGTCGATGCCTTCCTTGGCGCGCTCCTCGCCCTCGCGGATGACGCGTGCGCGATCATCGGGGTGCAGGCGCTGCGGCCACATATCCTTGTCGACCCAGTCCGCGGGGGAGAAACCGGTGATGCGCTCGATCTGCGGGCCGACATAGGTGATCCGCAAGGTCCTGACATCCGCCTCCCACGGCACCGCACGCGAGGATTCGGCGAGGGCGCGGAACCGCTCTTCGCTGCGCCGCAGGGCGATTTCCGTGTCCTTTACGCCAGTGATGTCGAGATGGGTGCCGATCACGCGGGTCGGCCGGCCGTCCTCGCGGCTGACCACCCGGCCGCGGCTTAGCAGCCAGCGCCAGCCGCCTTCCTTCGTGCGAACGCGGTAGACGACCTCGAAGGTGTCGACGGAGGATTCGAGAGATGGCCCGAAGCGATTGCGGATGGCGGCGAGGTCTTCGGGGTGTGTCAGCGATTCCCAAGCTGCAAGCATCGGTAGGATCTCGTCCGCGCCATAACCGAGCCGGCGCAACATGGTCGCGTCCACATGGAATGTGCCGGTCTGCAAGTCCCAGGCCCAGGGGCCGACGCCGGTGCTTTCCAGGGTGAGCTGCAAACGCTCGTCGCTGCGCCGCAGCTCCTGTGCGACCCGACGTTGTTCGGAATCCGCCTGGATCGCGGCCATCACCGCGCCACAGGCGCCGGTCAGCGGCTCAAGGAAGTCGACAATCTCCTGGTCATAGCCGCCGGCGCGATTGGCAAGGCCGATCACGCCGATCTGGGTCTTGCCGGAGAGCAGCGGGATGCCGAGAAAGGCGTTGAGCGGCGGATGCCCCGCCGGGAGGCCGCCACTGCGCGGGTCTTCCGCCGGGGAGTTGGCGATGACCGGCTGCCCGGTCCGCACGACCGCGCCGAAGAGCGTGTCGAGATTGTGGAACTCGAAGCCGCTGGAATGGCTGTCCTCGTAGAGCTTTCGCGTCGCGGCGTCCCAGGCGATATTGGTGAGGGCGTGAATCTTGATGTAGCGCTGGCCGTCCGCATCGCTGCTGAGCTCGCCCACGAAGCCGTAGCTGCTGGCAGTCAGCTGCAGCAGGATGCCGAGCATCTGTTCGCTGGCGGCTTTTCGCTCCGCGCCGCCGATATAGCTGCTCTGGATCTGGCGGACCGCGTCGAACAGGGCGTTGGCGCGTTCGATCGATTGCCTGGCTTCGACCTGGGCGGTGATGTCGCGGGCGGTGCCGCGATAGCCGCGGAACCGCCCATCCGCGTCGAACAAGGGATGTCCACTGATGCTGGCATACTGGCGCTTGCCCGTCGCGCCGGTATAGGAGAATTCAAAGTCGCGGAAGGTCTCGCGCGCATCCAGCATGGCGCAGTAGCGCTGCCACACGGGATCGGCGGGATCGATACCGGGCATCTCCGTGCGCTGCAAGCCGATCAGATCCGTGCCGACCAGGCCGCCCACAGGAACGCGGCCGGTGTCCATCGTGAAGCGATACGCGGCGTCGATCTCCCACAGCCATCCGGCCGCCGCCTGGCTGAATTCTTCCAGGCGCTCCTCGCTGACTTTCAGCGCGGCGCGGGCGGCGGCGTGCTCTGCTGCCGCGGCCGCGAGGCGCCAGGCGCGGCGCCGCAGGACCAGCGCCCAGGTGCCCAGGGCCAAGCCGGCTATGGTGATCAGCGGAACGGCGACGATCATGCAGCTTGCCGCGGCGCCCAAGTCCGGCCGCTCGCGCAGGCACCGCGCGCAGGGGTCGGGTCAGGCGACCTGCGGGTGAAGACCGGCGAAATGGCGCTCAAAGCGGGCATGGCGATGGGTCAGCTGTGGGGCAGCGGTCAAGAGTATGATCATGGGCCAAACAGGATTAATACTCTGTTGCCAATAAGTGGCCATCATGACACCTTATCATGCGCTCTATCTTATTGTTCTAGATATGTATTTTACATCGCCGCCGCCTGTGCCGCCGGGCTCCCGTGCCGCGGTGGAGTTCGGGCGATCGGCACCTGCCGGCACCATTCCCGCTCCGCCATCCTATCCCGTCAGCGGCTGCCGTGACTCTGACCCTTCGACGCGGCGGGACTGATCGGTTGGCTCAGCCGTTCTTGATCTGCGCCAGGAAGCGCTTCAGCTCCTTGTCGGGAACCTCGACCATATGCTCCGGCGCCGGATAGGCCCCGGACCTGACGTCGGCTGCGTATTCGGAGAAGGCGGCGACGCGTTCGCGTTGCAGCTTGTCATAGGCCTTGGCGAAGTCGCGGTACTTCTTCGAATGCCGCGGATAGTGGCCGCGGTTGCTGCCGAGCACGTCCTCGGCGAACAGGTACTGCGCGTCGCAGCCGGCGCCCGAACCCATGGAAATCAGGAACAGTGAACTGCGCTTGGAAATCTCCGTCGCGACCCGGGCCGGCACGACTTCGATCTCGGCGCAGAAGGCGCCGGCTTCCTCCAGCGCCTTGACCTGCTGCCAGACCAGCATCGCCGTGTCGGCGGTTTTGCCCACGGCGCGGAAGCCGCCGGTCCAGGTCGCCTTGGGCGGAATCAGTCCGACATGGCCGCAGACCGGAACGCCTTCGTCGCGCAGACGGCGGATGATCTGCGTGCTGGCGGCGCACCACACCGCGTCGCCGCCGGCCTTGAGCGCCTTGAACGCGGCGCGCAGGTATTCCTCCGCCGAGACGAAATCGCCGTATTCAAGCCCGGGAAAGGTGAAGCAGGTTGGCGCCGCGTCGCGAAACTCGCGGCCAAGGATCTCCGGCGGCACCGACAGCATGTCGATACCGGCGCGTTCCGCAGCTTCCGCTTCCTCCAGCGTCTCCACCCGCAGCATGCTCAATTGCCGCTTGCCCTTGAGGGCGAGAAGGTCGGCGACGGTCAGTCTGGCATGCGGCATGGATTCCCCCGATTACGATGCTTCTGCGGTCAACAAGGACTTGAGCTTGACTTCCGGCGACGCGAGTCGATCGGGCGCCGGTCTGGCACGCTTCTGGATCAGCATTTCGGCCAGGCGAATCTCCTTCGCCACCTTGCCCAGCGGACCGAAGCCGCTGGCGGCCAGGAGACGGCCGTCTCCGTCGAGATGGAAGTACAGCTCGGCCCCGTCGCCCAGATCGCGCCTCACCTGGGTCGCGGCCTGGTCGGCGAGGCCGGCGATGTGCAAGGTCAGCTCGTACTGGTCCGACCAGAACCATGGCACCGCTTCATGCGCAACCTCGGCGCCGAGCATGTTGCGCGCAGCGAGGTTGCCCTGGTCGTGGGCGTTACGCCAAGCCTCCAGGCGGATGCGGCGGCCGCCATAGAGCGGGTGCGGGACCGAACAGCAATCTCCAGCGGCGAAGATGGCCGGATCGCTGGTGCGCAAGTGATCGTCGACGCGGATTCCATTCTCGATAGCGAGGCCGGAGGTTTCCGCGAGTGCGACTTCGGGTACCGCGCCGATGCCGGCGATGATCGTGTCGCATCGAATCTCTGTGCCGTCCGCCAGCACGACGTGCCGCGCGCCATCCATCTCAGCGATCCGAACAATGCCGGTCCCGATGTGGAACCGGACGCCGGCCTGCTCATGGCGCCTGGCGATCAGGGCGGCGAGAGGTGCCGGAACCCCGCGCATCAAGATGCGCGGCGCGGCCTCGACCACGGTCACCTGGCAGCCGCGCGCGATGGCGCTGGCCGCGATCTCCAGACCGATGAACCCACCGCCGATGACGCAAAGCCGGGCACCCGGCCGCAGGCGGTCCCGCAGAGCCAAGGCATCGGCGAAGCTGCGGAGATAAAGAACATGCGGGGAATCGGCGCCCTCCGCCGTCAGGCGGCGGGGCCGGGCGCCGGTGGCGAGCAGCAGCCTGGCATAGGAAAGACGGCGGCCATCCGCCAGCACCACCTGATGCGCGGCACGATCGATCGCCGCGACCCGCGTGCCCAGCAGCAGCGCGATGTCCTGCTGCGCGGCGGTCTCCGCGGTCAGCGGATGCGCCGGCTTCGGCGCGCCTTCCGCCACCATTGCCGCCTTGGACAGCGGTGGCCGCTCATAGGGCGGCAGCGCCTCCTCGCCGATCAAGGTGACGGCGCCGGCCCATCCCGCCGCGCGCAAGGCTTGCGCCGCGCGCGCGCCGCACTCGCCGGCGCCGACGATCACCATTCCTGGCATCATCCCCGGTTCCGCCATTCGACTTGCCTCAGCCGACCTGGACCAGGACCTTGCCGCCCTCGACCTTGACCGGATAGGTCTTCAGGTTGATGCAGACCGGAGCGCCCTTCGCCTCTCCGGTGCGATAGTCGAACCGACCGTTGTGCATGGGGCATTCGATGATGTTGCCCATGACCAGGCCGTCGGCCAGGTGCACCTGCTCATGGGTGCACAAGCCGTCCGTGGCGTAGAACTTGTCGTCCGCCGAACGGTAGATGGCCAGGGTCAGGCGGCCGTGGTCGAAGCGCATCACGTCTTCCTCGTCGATATCATCGACCCGGCAAGCGTCGATCCAACCGTCGGTGCTCATGCTTCCTCCCGGAGTTTTGTTGCGGCAATTGGATGCCGCTGTGGCTGTTTTCGTTCTGCGGGTCGCGGACTCTATTCGGCGGGCGCGGCGGCGAAACCGGCGGCGACCGCATCGCGCGCGCCCGGCAGCGGCCGTCGCACGAAATAGGAAGGGTCCTTCGCTTGTCGGATCAGGGCCGGGATGATCTCCTTGTAGGCCGCCCAGCAGCTCGGATAGGGCGCCGGCGTATCCGCCTTCATCACCTCATGCAACGCCGGCAGGGCGTGATACGGCACCATCGGGAACATGTGGTGTTCGATATGATAGTTCATGTTCCAGTACATGAAGCGGAAAATCGGGTTCATATAGACCGTGCGGCTGTTGAGCCGGTGGTCGAGCGTGTCTTCCGCCAAGCCCGCGTGCTGAGTCAGGCCGAAGAACAGATGCAACCAGGCACCGAACAGCGAAGGCATCCCGACGAACATCAGCGGCAGGATGCTGCCAAGGGCAATCGACCAGATGATCAGCCCAAGATAGATCGCCAGCCAAATCCGTGCGGTGCGGTAGACCTTGGGGAACTCCGATTCTGGGATGTAGTCCCGCTCGGCGTCGGTGACACGGCCGCAGCTGTGCAGCATCACCCTGCGAAATTCGGTGAGCGCGTTGCGAATGTGCAGCAGGTTCAGCCCGAGAGTCAGGAACGAGGGCGGCCGGGTCGCGGCGATCTCGGGATCGCGGCCGACGATGATGGTGTCGGTGTGGTGCCGCGCATGGCTCCAGCGCCAGGGCGTCGGTTCGCGCATCACCATGAAGGAGGCGACCTGGTACAGCGCGTCGTTCATCCAGCGGGTCTTGAAGGCGGTGCCGTGGCCGCATTCGTGCCAGCGCGAATCCGACGGCGCCGCATAGATGACGCTGTAGAGCAGGAAGGCCGGCAGGGCCCACCAGCTGCCCCAGGCGAGATAGAATAGCATGCCGGAGCCGAAGATGGCGGCGAACCAGATGAGGGTGTCCCGGACCGCCGGCCCATCGCGGCGTTGCATCAGTTCTTTCATCCGCTGGCGCGGGACAGCGCAGCGATACCACGGGGCAGAGGCGAGACCCTTGGCCTTGGCGGCGGCATTCTCCGGGCCGGTCAGGCTGTAGTCGCGCATGGTCAGCGTCGTCGACATGCGGCCGATCCTCTCAATCTCGGCGGGCACGGGGCGCCGCCAAATCGCGCGTCTGGACAATACTGGCGCAGCGTGACAACCTCAATCCGCCAATGATAGAAACTATCAAAAGCTATCATTGCTGGATCACCAGGCGCTGATGGATGTCATCAGCGATGGAGCCGGATCGATGAAACGACGCCCCACCATCGAGGACCTCGCCCGCCAGGCCGGTGTCAGCGTCGCCACCGTGGACCGGGTGCTGAACAAGCGCCATCCGGTGCGTGAAGTCACCGCGCGCCGCGTGCTGGCCGCGGCGGAGGCGCTGGGCTATCACGCCATCGGCCTGCTGCGCCACCGCCTGGCCGAGGCACCGCCGCAGCGTACCTTGGGCTTCCTGCTGCAGAAGCGGGATGACTACTTCTATCAGGCGCTGGGCGCTGAATTGACCGCGGCGACACGCGCCTCGCGCGCCATCGAGGGGCGTGCAATCCTCGAATTCGTCGACGAACTGGTGCCCTCGTTGATCGTCGCCAAGCTGCGCGACCTTGGCGCCAGGGTCGACGCCCTGGCCGTGGTCGCCGTCGATCACCCGCATGTCAGTGCCGCGATCGCCGATCTGCAGGAGAACGGCGTCCCGGTCTTCACGCTGCTGTCCGACTTGACCGCGCCGGGGCGCGCCGGTTTTCTCGGCATCGACGGCCGCAAGGCGGGCCGCACCGCCGCCTGGTGCATCTCGCGCACCGCGAAACAGCCCGGCAAGGTCGGCATCCTGGTCGGCAGCCACCGCTATCTGGGCCAGGAACTTGCCGAGATCAGCTTCCGCAGCTATTTCCGCGAACACGCGCCCGATTTCCGCCTGCTGGAGCCCTTGTTCAACCTCGATGACGACCGCATCGCCTATGAGGCGACGGTCGACCTGCTGCACGGCAATCCCGATCTCGTCGGCATCTATGTGGCCGGCGGCGGCATGGAGGGCGTCATCGATGCCCTGCGCGATGAGCGTGCCGGCCAGCGCGTGGCCGCCGTCTGCAACGAACTCATCCCGGCGACCCGCGCCGCCCTGATCGAAGGGTTGATCGATCTGGTGATTTCGACGCCGTTGCCCGAGCTGGCAGCAAAGGCGGTCGAGGCCATGGCCGCGGCCCTCACCGGGGCGGAAATCGGCCTGCGGCAGATCGAAGTCCAGGCCGAACTCTATATTTCCGAGAACATCTGACCTTCGGCCGGCCGCTGGCGCTGAGGGGATTTGCAAGATTTTGCCTCATCCGATGTCCCTGACCAGTATGGCATAATAATTTCAATTGAACAGAGGATGAGAATGTTTATTCTGAGAACGGAATTCCGCCCAATGATGGGGCGCGGCGGCGCGGGAGGAGCGTTCTGCCGGCCGCCGCGGGGCGATGGTCCCAATTGCCGCGGTTTCGCCGTAAGATCGAGCGCCCGGTTGCATATCGGAGGTTGAGCGGCGGCGGATTGGCCGTCGCGGCGTTTGCAGGGGTTCCCTGATACCGGGGAAGAGAACCGGCCAGCACAAGCGCGCCGGCAATAACGACGGAGGAGGATATGAGGAGATTATTGCTCGGGTTCGCGGCGTTGGTGGCCATGTCGGCGCCGGCCCTCGCGACCGATATCGGCGTTTCGATGGCGAAGTTCGACGACAACTTCCTGACCGTGCTGCGCAACGGCATGCAGGACTACGCGGCGAGCAAGGACGGGGTCAATCTTCAGGTCGAGGACGCCCAGAACGACGTCTCGAAGCAGCTGAGCCAGATCCAGAACTTCATCGCCCAGGGCGTTGACGCGATCATCGTCAACCCGGTCGACACTGACGCGACCCCGGCGATGACCAAGCTCGCCGTCGCGGCGAACGTGCCGCTGGTCTACGTCAACCGCATGCCGTCCGACAACCCGCTGCCGCCGAAGGTGTCCTTCGTCGGCTCCAACGAGGTCGATTCCGGCACGCTGGAAATGCAGGAAGTCTGCAAGCTGATGGGCGGCAAGGGCAACATCCTGGTGATGATGGGCGAGCTCTCGAACCAGGCGGCCCGTCAGCGCACCCAGGACGTCCATGACGTGATCGCGAAGCCGGAATGCTCCGGCATCAAGATCGTCGAAGAGCAGACCGGCAACTGGGACCGTACCCAGGGCACCGACCTGATGACTAACTGGATCAGCTCCGGCGTGCAGTTCGACGCGGTGGTGTCGAACAACGACGAAATGGCGATCGGCGCCATTCAGGCGCTGAAAGCGGCCGGCGTCGACATGAGCAAGATGATCGTCGCCGGCGTCGACGCCACGCAGGACGCGCTGGCGGCGATGAAGGCCGGCGATCTCGACGTCACCGTGTTCCAGAACGCGGCGGCGCAGGGCTCCGGCGCGGTCGACACGGCGCTGAAGCTGGCGGCGGGCGAAAGCGTGGACTCCATGGTCTGGATCCCGTTCGAGCTGGTCACCCCGGCCAACATGGACCAGTATCTGTCCAAGAACTGAGCCGTTGAAGGCAATCGCGGGGCGCGCCTGCCGGCGCGCCCCGCGCCCTTCGTTCCGCCACAGGAGATCCGCGGGATGGCCACAGCCGTTGCTGCACGCACCGACCGCAAAGTCGCCGCCGTCCAGGGCGCGACGCTGCTGGAGGTTTCCGGTGTGCGCAAGGAATTCCCCGGCGTGGTCGCCCTGGACGACGTTTCGTTCCACCTGAAGGCCGGCTCGGTGCATGCCCTGATGGGCGAAAACGGCGCCGGAAAATCGACCCTGATGAAGATCATCGCTGGCATCTATCAGCCGGATTCCGGATCCTTGCGCGTGCGCGGCGAGGAGGTGCATCTGCACTCCCCGCTCGATGCCCTGGAGAGCGGTATCGCCATGATCCATCAGGAGCTGAATCTGATGCCTTACATGACGGTTGCCGAGAACATCTGGATCCGGCGCGAGCCGAAGACCGCGCTCGGCTTCGTCGACCACAACGCCTTGCACCGCAAGACGGCGGCGCTGTTCAAGAAGCTCAACATCAATATCGACCCCGAAGTCGAGGTGCGCGACCTCTCGGTCGCCAACCGGCAGATGGTCGAGATCGCCAAGGCGGTCTCCTACGAATCCGACGTGCTGATCATGGACGAGCCGACCTCGGCGTTGACCGAGCGCGAGGTGGCGCATCTCTTCGAGATCATCCGTGACCTGCAGGCGCAGGGCAAAGGCATCGTCTACATCACCCACAAGATGAACGAGCTGTTCGAGATCGCCGACGAGGTGTCCGTGTTCCGCGATGGCCGCTACATCGGCACCCGTGCGGCCAAGGACGTCACCCGCGACGAGATCATCCGCATGATGGTCGGGCGCGAAATCACCCAGATGTTCCCGAAGGAGACCGTGCCGATCGGCGACGTGGTGCTGTCGGTGCGCGACCTGTCGTTGAAGGGGATCTTCCACGACGTGTCGTTCGACCTGCGCGCGGGCGAAATCCTGGGTGTTGCCGGACTGGTCGGCTCAGGCCGCAGCAACGTGGCGGAGACCCTATTCGGGGTGACGCCGGCGAGCGCGGGCGAGATCTGGATCAACGGCCGGAAGGCCGCCATCGGCAAGCCCGGCGACGCGATGAAACATGGCATGGCGTTCCTGACCGAGGATCGCAAGGAGACCGGCTGTTTCCTGATCCTCGACGTGCAGGAGAACATGCAGATGGCTGTCCTGACGCATGGCTTCGTCAAGGGCGGCTTCGTCGCGGAATCGGCGGTCGAGCGCAGCTGCGGCGAGATGAAGGACGCGCTGCGGGTGAAGACCCCGGACATGCATGAGAGGGTCGAGAACCTGTCGGGCGGCAACCAGCAGAAGGTGCTGATCGGCCGCTGGCTGTTGACCAAGCCGAAGATCCTCATCCTCGACGAACCGACGCGCGGCATCGATGTCGGCGCCAAGGCGGAGATCCACAAGCTGATCACCAGGCTGGCGGGCGAGGGTGTCGCCGTGATGATGATCTCCTCCGAGATGCCGGAGATCCTCGGCATGAGCGATCGCAACGGCG
>WBZN01001883.1_pt1 | contig 12144 bp, 9 predicted proteins | sample 5204281 | NCBI WGS metagenome assembly WBZN01 (sample SAMN12344347, study PRJNA552823) | activated sludge metagenome | biome: Activated sludge suspended growth; feature: Nitrification reactor; material: Wastewater; isolation source: activated sludge from nitrification reactor of wastewater treatment... | reverse complement strand
CCCTGCAGGAGGGGCCCCAGGGCGGCCGCCCCGGCCAGGCGCTGCACCAATTTGTAGCCGATATTGCCACTGTCGAGCCCCGGGAACACCAGGATGTTGGCCGCCCCGGCCAGCGGGGAGCCCGGGGCCTTCCGGGCGCCCACCTCGGGGACGAGGGCGGCGTCGGCCTGAATCTCGCCATCCGAGGGGATGTCCGGCGCCAGTTCCCGGAACCGCGCGGCGGCCATCCGCACCCGGGTGACGGTGGCGCTCTCGGCGCTGCCGCGGGTGCTGAAGGAGAGGAACGCCACCCGCGGCTGGTCGCCCACCAGGCGGGGCCGGTCCCGGGCGGCGGCGAGGGCAATCTGGGCCAGGACCTCGGGCTCCGGGTCGGGCACCACGGCGCAATCGGTGAACGTGAGCACCCGGCCGTCGGGCAGCGCCATGTAGAAGCTGGAGCTGACGGTCCGGACCCCGGGCGCGCAGCCGATGGCCCACAGGGCCGCGCGCAGCACCTCGGCCGTGCTGGCCACCGCACCGGCGACGCACGCATCGGCCTCGCCGAGGGCCACGAGGGAGGCGCCGAAGCGGAGCGGGTCGGTGGCGAGGTCCAGGGCGTGCACGGCGTCGTGGACCCGGTCGGGGCGGCGGTCGCGGAGGTGCTGGGCCACCCGGGGGTAGCGCGGGTCGTGGACCGGGTCGATGGCCCCGGGGCCGATGAGGATCGGGGTGGCGATGCCCTCGCCCGCCAGCCGCGCCGCGGCCGCCCGGACCCGCTCGTCCCCCGCCTCGGGCAGCACAATCCGCGGTCGCCGCGCGGCGGCCCGGCGCAGCAGGTCCTGGCGGAAGCTCACCGGTGGAAGCGGCGCCGGAGCGCGGCGTCCACGACGGGGTGCACCAGGGTGGAGACATCGCCCCCGTAGCGCGCCACCTCGCGGACCAGGCTCGAGCTCAGGTAGGTGGCATCCTCGGGAGGCACCAGGAAGACGGTCTCGAGGCCGGGCAGCAGGTGGCGGTTCATCATGGCCATCTGGAACTCGTACTCGAAGTCGCTCACCGCGCGGAGTCCCCGGATGATGAGCGTGGCGCCGGCGTCGCGGGCGAAGTCCACCAGCAGGCCCTCGAACGTGGCGAAGCTCACCCGCGGCTCCTCGCCCACCACCGCGCGGAGCATCTCCAGCCGCTCCTCCACGGTGAACAGCGGCTGCTTGGTGGAGTTGCGCGCGATCGCGACGATGACCCGGTCGGCGAGCGCGAGGCTCCGGGTCACCAGGTCGGTGTGGCCGCGGGTGGGCGGATCGAAGGAGCCGGGGTAGACGGCGATTCGGGTCATGGCGCGTAGCAGAAGGTAATGGCCGTGTCGCCGTAGCGACGGGTGTCGTCGCCCGGCACCGCCGTCTTCGCGGGGTGTTCCACCGCCAGAATGCGCGCAAACGGCGTCCGGCGGAAGAGGGCCACCAGCGCCGCGGCGTCGTCCCGGCTGTACGGTGGATCGGCCAGCGCCAGGTCGTAGGCGCCGGGCGCGAGCCGGTCCGCGAAGCGCCGCGCGTCGCCCCGATGGACCGCCACCCGCCCCTCGACCCCCAGGGCCGCGACGTTCTCCCGCAGCGCGGCCAGCGACGGCGGGTTCAGCTCGACGAACTCCACCCGGCTGGCGCCGCGGGAGAGCGCCTCGAGGCCGAGCGCGCCGCTGCCGGCGTAGAGGTCGAGCACCCGCGCCCCGGGGAGCGCCTCCTGCAGGATGCTCATCCAGGCCTCGCGCACCCGGTCGGCGGTGGGCCGGACCCGCGGATCGGCCGGCACCGCCAGCCGGCGGCCACGGAACTCGCCGCCGACGATCCTCAAATCGACGGCTCGGCGGCTCGGCGGCTCGGCGGCTCGGCCGGGAGCGATGCGTCAGGGGCCCGGCGGCCCGGCGGCTCGGCCGGGAGCGATGCGTCAGGGGCCCGGCGGGTCGGCGGCGGGGCGCCCGCGGGCGTGAGGGCCACGATGCGCGCCTGCAGCGACACGGTGCCCTGGTACTCGTTCTCCTCGAGCCGGAAGGCGCAGTCCACGGCGGCCGCCGGCGCGCCGGGGCCGGCCCACGGCGCCCGCTCCGCCCAGCCGAACCCGATGGCGGCCACCCGGCTCCCATCGCCGGCCAGGGTACCCTTGAGGTGACTGCCGCCCACCTTGCGTACCCCCTCGAAGCGCACCCCCCGGGCCCCGAAGACCGGGGTGGGATTCCCCATGCCGCACGGCTCGAGGTAGCGGCAGAGGCGTTCCAGCTCCGCGGTCACCTCGCCGAGTTCCAGCACCAGGTCGACCCGCTGCTCCGGCCCCAGGTCCGCTTCGCCCAGCGTGGCCCGGGCCACCGCGGCGAAGCGCTCGCGGAAGGCCTCGAGTCGATCGCGCCGGATGGTGAGTCCGGCGGCCATGTGGTGCCCCCCGAAGCGTTCCAGCAGGTCGCCGCACTGGTGCAGCGCCCCATGCAGGTCGAAGCGCGAGATGCTGCGCCCGCTCCCCTTCCCCACGTCGCCGTCGAGGGCAATCAGGAACGCCGGCCGCCCGTAGCGCTCCACCACCCGCGACGCCACGATCCCGACCACGCCGGGATGCCAGGTGTCGGAGGCGAGCACCAGGGCGGTGTCCTGGCCGGGGTCGCGGTCCCGCTCCACCTGCTGGATCGCCTCCTCGAGGATCCGCTGGTCGAGTCCCTGTCGCTGCACGTTCAGCGCCTCGAGCCGGGTGGCCAGCTGGAGCGCCTCGTCGGGATCGTCGGTCACCAGCAGGCGGATGCCGTCGGCGGCGTCACCGACGCGGCCGGCGGCGTTGAGCCGCGGCGCCAGGATGAACCCCACCTGGCCGGCGCGGATGTCTTTCTCGGCGAGCCCGCTCACCCGGATGAGGGCGGCCAGGCCGGGCCAGCGCGTCTGCCGCAGCAGCCGGAGGCCGTGCCGGACCAGCACGCGATTCTCGCCCACCAGCGGCACGATGTCGGCGATGGTGGCGAGCGCCACGAGGTCGAGGAAGTGCAGCGGCAGGTTGGCCGGGAGGCCGAGCGCGGGGACCAGCGCCTGCACCAGCTTGAAGGCGATGCCGGTGCCGCAGAGCTGGGTGAGCCCGGAGCGATCGCCCGGCTGCTGCGGATCGACGATGGCCTCGGCGGCCGGCAGCGCCTCCCCCGGCAGGTGGTGGTCGGTGATGACCACCCGCAGGCCGCGGGCACGGGCCTCGGCCACGGCCGCGACGGCGGTGATGCCGCAGTCGCAGGTGAGGATCAGGCCGGCCCCCGCCGCGACGGCCGCCTCGATCCCTGCCTGGCCCAGGTCGTAGCCGTCGCGCAGCCGGTGCGGCACGAACGGCGTGACGCGTGCTCCCGCGGCCCGCAGGGCCCGGGTGAGCACGGCGGTGGCACACTGGCCGTCCACGTCGTAGTCGCCGTGCACCAGGATGCCGGTGCCATCATGCACGGCGCGCCGGATGGTCTCGACCGCCTCCGCCATCCCGGCGAGGCGGAGCGGGTCGGCGAGCTGCGCGAGCTCCGGGCGGAGGAACCGCCGGGCCTCGTCGGGATCGGTGAGGCCGCGCCGGACCAGCAGCGCGGCGAGCGCATGGCCCACGCCCAGGCCCTCGCCCAGGCGGGTCACCAGCGCCGGCTCCGGGGGCGCATCCACCAGCCAGCGGAGCGGCGGGACCGGGAAGCGGCTATTCAATGGTTTCGTCGGCGTAGAGAATCACGCCGCAGCTCTCGCACGCGTCGATGAGGGTCCCGGCGCGGATCTGGCTGCGCCGGTTGAGCGGCACCTGGGTGAAGCAGGCGCCGCAGGACGGCCCGCTGAGCGCCACCACCACCCGCACCGACTTGACCGAGCGCAGCCGCTCGTAGCGCCCACGCAGGGCCTTGTTGACCTCACCCGCCGCGGCCTCGCGGGCCGCCAGCGCCTCGCCCCGGCGCGCCTCCGCCTCGGCCCGGCGCAGGTCCAGCTCACCGCGCGCGACCTTCTGCGCCTCGCGCATCTCGGCGAGCCGGCCGCCCGCCTCGGTGCCCGCGGCCTCGAGCCCGGCGATGATCTCCGCCTGCCGCAGCCATTCCGACTCCTCCTTGGCGAGGATCGAGCGGGCCAGGTCGAGCTCGGCCATCACCGCCTGGCTCTCCTTCTGGTTCCGGATCTGGTCGAGCCGGGCCTTGCCCCGCTCCTCCAGCTTCCGGTAGTTCTCCAGCTTCCCTTCCATTTCCACCCGGCGCCGGGTGGCGTCGGCCACCGCCTTCGCGTTCTGGGCCACGGCCTGCTCGCCCTCCACAAGCTGCTGGTCGAGCACCTCGACCTGGGCGAGAATCGCGTCGAGGGCCTGGTCGGCCTCGAGCAGGGTGCGGTCCTTCGCCTGCAGTTCGAGCAGCTTCAACAGATCTGGGTGCATCGGGTGGCCTCGGCGGTTGGGCGGTTAGGCGGTTAGGCTGTTGGGCGATTGGGCGATTGGGCGATTGGGCGCGAGCTGCGGGCTAGCCTGGGGGAGCCGCACGGCGAGTCCCCCGCCGCCCGGACTGGAACCCCTGGGTCCGGAACTCCTCCGGGTAGCGCTGCTGCAGCTCCCGGGTCTGGCGGTCCTTCTCGGTCATGAGCCGGGGCCGCTCGGCATCGCTGGCGACACGAATGGCCTCGTTGAGTTGCCGCCACGCGCGGAAGGCGGGCCGCGACTCCAGCCGGCGCGCGGCGCCGGCAAAGAGATTGGCCTGCCCCGCCTGGTCGAGTGGCACGTCGGTGCCGGCCACCCGCTCCCACAGCTGGCGCAGCGCGTCCGGGAGCCCGTCGGGCGGCAGCGCCACCCCTGGCTCCCCGAGGCCGAGCAGGACGTCGAACAGCATCCGGCTGGCGGCGGACTCGAACCACTCCGGGTGCAGCTCCTCGTGCGCCCGGTGCCGCCACTCCTCGCTCTGGATCATGAGCCGGAGCAGCTGCACCTCGGTGCGCGCCCCGGAGCGGGGGCCGGAGGGCTCCACCGCGCGGCGGGCGACCGGCTCGGCTGGCGGTTCGGGACGGCTGGCCACTTCGTGCTCCAGCACCTTCTTGTCCACCCCGGAGCGCTCGGCGACGAGCGAGAGGTACAGCTCCCGCTGAATCGGGTCGCGGGTGGCGCGGATGGTGGGGAGCAGGCGGTCGAGCGCCTCGCGCCGATGCTCGATGCCGGTGAACCAGCCGCGCCGGTCGAGGATCTGGATCTTCCGCTCCATCACGTCGATGGCGTCGCGGAGCACGGGCGCCAGCGCCTCGGCCCCGCCCCGCTGCACCAGGGTGTCGGGGTCCTCGCCCTCGGGCATGGTGGCCACCCGGACCCGCACCTCGTGGCGCAGCAGCTCATCGGCGGCGCGGAAGGTGGCCTTGAGGCCCGCCTGGTCGCTGTCGAGCAGCAGCACCGCCTGCGGCGCGAAGCGCTTGAGCAGCGCCGCCTGCTCGGCGGTGAGCGCGGTGCCCAGCGGCGCCACGACATGCTCGACCCCGGCCATCACCAGCCGGAGCACGTCGAAGTACCCCTCGACCAGGATGACCGTGCCTTCCTTGCGGATGTGGTTCTTGGCGGCGTGCAGGTTGTAGAGCGTGCCGCCCTTGTGGAAGACGGGAGACTCGGGGCTGTTGAGGTACTTGGGCTCGCCGGGACCGAGCAGGCGCCCCCCGAAGCCCACCACGCGGCCGCGCAGGTCGTGGATCGGGAAGAGCAGCCGGCCGCGGAACCGGGGGATGACGGTGCCATCCTCGCGCCGGGCGAGGAGGCCCGCCTCGAGGAGCAGGGCGGGCTCGAGGCCGAGCTGGGTCATGGCCTGCTGGAAGGCGGCGCCGCGCGGGGCGTAGCCCAGCTCGTACGGGCCGGCCGTCTCGAGGTCGATCCCCCGGCCGGCGAGGTACTTCCGCGCGTCGGCCGCCTCGGGCAGCTCGGCCAGCTGCCGGACGAACCAGTCGTGCGCCACCGCCACCGCCTGGAACAGCGGCTCGCGCGGGTCGGGCCCCTGCCGGGGGCCTGACTCGGGCACCACCACGCCCACCTTCTTTGCCACCTCGCGCACCGCGGTGGGGTAGTCCATGCCGTACTGCTTCATGTACCACGAGAAGACGTCACCGGCTGCCTTGCAGACGAAGCAGTAGAAGCTCCCCTTCTTGGGGATCACCGCGAAGTTGCGGTGCTGGCCCCCGTGAAAGGGGCAGGCCCCGCGCCAGTCGGCGCCGGTGCGCTTGAGGTCCACCTTCTCGCCGATGATCGAGACGAGGTCGGCGGCGTCGCGCACCTGCTCGATCACCTCGTCGGGGATCATGCTCATCCGTCGAACTCCACCACCGTGACCCCGGTGCCGCCCTGGTTGGCGGGGGCAAACGCGTGGCTCCGCACCCGGCGGTCCCGGCGGAGCACCTGCTGCACCCGGTCGCGCACCACGCCGGTGCCCTTGCCGTGGATGATCCGCAGGTAGGGCTGCTCGGCGAGGACCGCGGCGTCGAGCGCCGCGAGCACGGTCTGTTCGGCCTCCTCGCCGGTGAGGCCGCGCAGGTCGAGCTCGAAGCTCGCGGCCTCGGTGGGCTCGCGACTCGGCGGCTCGGCGACTCGGCGGCTCCGCGGCTCGGCCTCCAGGGGGGTCAGGGTGTGGGTTTCCACCACCAGCTTGAGCGAACCGACCCCGACCACCGACTTGCCATCCCCCCGCAACTCCACGACCCGTCCGACCGTCCCGCTCTGCAGGCGAACGCGCGTCCCCACCTCCAGCCGCCGAGCCGCCGAGCCGTCGAGCCGTCGCTCGAGATCGTCCATCGCCCGCAGGGCGCCGGCGGCTTCCGCCGCCGCCTGCTCCACGGCGCGCCGCGCCTCCCGGGCGCTCTCCTCGCGCGCCTCGCCGGCCCGGGCGATGGCGGCCTCGACCTTTTCCCGCGCGTCGAGCAGGAAGGCCCGGGCCTGCTCCCGGGCCGACTTCTCCGCGTCGCGCTCCCGCTTGCGGAGGGTGGTGTCGCGGATGTCCTGGGCCTCCGCCTGCGCGGCCAGCGCGGCGGCGCGGCCCTCCGCCAGCTCCAGGCGCGCCCGCAGGTCCGCCTCACGCAGCGACAGCTCGCGATCGCGCGCCTCCACCTGCGCCAGCAGCGCATCGAGGCTGCGCTCGGCCTCCGGCACCTGCGCCTCCGCGGCCGCCAGCACGTCGCCCCGCACGCCCAGCCGGCGGGCGATCGCCAGTCCGTAGGAGCGGCCCGGCACGCCCTTGGCCAGCAGGTAGGTGGGCCGGAGCGTCGCGGCATCGAACTGGAGCGAGGCGTTCACCACCCCGGGCGTGGTGGTGGCAATCCGCTTGAGCGCGCCCAGGTGGGTGGTCGCCAGCGTCAGCGCGCCGCGCCGGGTCAGCGACACCAGGGCCGCGGCGGCGAGGGCGGCCCCTTCGGCCGGGTCGGTCCCGCTCCCGACCTCGTCGAGCAGGACCAGCGAGGCGTCGTCCGCCTCGTCGAGGATCTCGCGCAGCAGGGTGAGGTGCGCGCTGAATGTGGAGAGGCTCGCGGCGATGGACTGCCGGTCCCCGATGTCGGAGAAGATCCGGCCACAGACCGGGAGCGTGCTGCCAGGTCCCACCGGCGGGATGATCCCGCTCTGGGCCAGCGCCACGTGCAGGCCCACCGCCTTGAGCAGCACCGACTTGCCGCCGGTGTTCGGGCCGGAGAGCAGGATGGTCCGTTCCCCCTCCTCGATGGCGAGGTCGAACGGCACCACCACCGGCGCCTGGGCCGGCCGGGTGGCCGCCGCCGCGCCCGCGAGCAGGAGGGGATGGCGGCCGCGGACGATCCGCAGCCCCGCCGGCGCGGTGGCCACCGTCGGCGCGTGGCCATCGATGTCGACCGCCCAGCGGGCCCGGGCCACCAGGTCGTCCACCGCCACGCACATCTGGTGCAGCGTACGCAGCTCGGCCACATGCGGGCGAAGCCCCTCGCTCAGGTCGCGCAGGACCTTGAGCTCCTCCCGCGTGGCGCGCGCCTCGGCCTCGCGCAGGGCGTTGCCCAGGCCGATCACCGCGGCGGGCTCGAGGTAGAGCGTGGCGCCGCTGGCGGACTCGCCATGGATGATGCCGTCGGGGCGGGTACGGAGGTCGCGCGGCACGGGGATCACGTAGCGGCCATCGCGCAGGGTCACGCCCCCTTCCCCGCCGACCGCCCGGAGGATCACCTCGAGCTTCTGCACCAGCCGCTCCCGCGCGGTGCGGATGTCGCTGCGCGCCTCGGCGAGCGCGGGGCTCGCGGTGTCGCGCACCCCGCCGTCGTCGTCGAGCGACTGCTCCAGGCGCTTCTCCAGCGGCTTGACCGGCAGCGGCGCCTCGAGCGGCGCCACCTGCGGCGCATCGGCCGCCACGCGGCGCAGCTCCCCGACCACCAGGCGCGCGGCGGTCAGGGTGCGCCGCAGCGCCAGCAGCTCCTGGCCGTCGAGTACGCTGCCGGGGATCCGGAGCCGGCTCAGGATCGTGGCCGCCTCGGGAACCGCTTCCGCGACCACGCCCCGGCCCCCGCGGGCCAGCCGCGCCAGCTGGTCCACCCGGGTGAGTTCCTCGCGCACCAGGGCGGCGTCGGTGCAGGGCCGGCGGGCCCGGACACTGGCGGCGCCGAGGGGGCCCGCGGCGCGGGCAGCCACGTCGTCCAGCACGGCGGGGAATTCGAGGTCGGTGAGCGGCGCGGCCCACCCGTCGGGCTCGCCGGGAGGCGCGAGGGGGGAAAAGTGCCCCGGAAAGGCGGACGGGGTGCCAGCGTCCGAAGACACCAGCACCCCGTCCGGGGTATTCGTCTCGATCTGGTCGGCCATCAGGCCCGCGATGCTCCGCGCGGGGTGCGACCGGTCTGCACTACAGCCATGCTGGCCTAGACCCGAGGGGTTCGCGGATAGGAGCGGCGGCTCTTGCGCTGCGCCGCGTTCTGCTTCCGCTTCCGCTTCTCGCTCGGCTTCTCATAGTGGCGGTGCTTACGCAGGTCGGAAAGGATCCCGGCCTTCTCGCACTTCTTCTTGAACCGCTTGAGGGCCCGCTCGAAGCTCTCGTCATCGTGGATGATGACTTCGGACATTACTGGACTCACCCCTCTCCGGTCGCCATTGAAGGCGTATGGTATTGAGAACGGCGAACTTAGGGGGTCGGCCCCGCAAAGGCAAGGGCGGCCCCTCCGGCACGCGGGAATCGCACGCCCTCGCGCCTGCCGCCCCGCCCTACTCCAGCGTGAACCACTGCACCTCGACCCGGCGGTTCTGGTCGGGGTCGGGGCCGGCGGGCTCATCCCACCCCCGGCCGACGATCTCCAGCCGCTTGGGGCTCACGTTGTACCGGGCGATGAGCAGCTTCTGGATCTCGCCCGCCCGGTCGCGGGAGAGCTCCACCGCCTTGAGGGCCATGCGCCGCACCAGGTCCTCGCCGCCGCGCTTGCGGAACTCGTCGACCATGGAGTTGTCCACGTGGCCGCGCAGCAGCACCGTCGAGCCCGGGCTCACCGTGAGCAGCTGCTTGATGGCCTCGAGGTTCCGCAGGTTCTCGGCCTGGGACTGGTCCAGGTTGGCCGAGTTGGGCTGGAACAGGAAGCGGATGTCCTTGGAAAGCAGCGGGTCGTTCTCGATGCTGCCGCCCGGCCCGCCGGCGATCGGGGCGATGGCGATGGTCTCGCCCTTGAAGACCCCGGCCTTGTCGAGCGCCGCGAGCGCCGTCCCGTCGGCGAAGCGCGAGGGATCGGCGGGATCCTTGACCAGCTCGCTGCCGTAGGCGAAGACCGCCGACTGGTAGATCCCGCCGAAGCTCCCGGCGGCGTCGATGGCGCCGGAGAAGAAGGCCAGGTTCTCGGGCAGGTTGGAGAGGTGCACCTTCTGCAGCTCGGCCCGGGTCTGGTCGGGCGACCACTTGAAGGCCTGGCCCACCACGGCGAGCTGGCCCTCCGGGGTCTGGCGCACCAGCCGGTTGCCCTCGAGGATCCCGCGCACCAGCCCCTCGACGATCTGCGGGTGCTGCTGGGCAAAGCCCTCGTTGACCACCAGCACGTCGGCGATGATGAGCAGGTTCTTGTTGCTGGTGAGCAGCCGCGCGCCGCTGCCGCCCTTGGCCAGGACCTCGGAGGTCTTGGGCTCCCAGGTGACGGCGCCGGCCAGCCGGTTGCCGCCGGACTTGAGGTCGTCGAGGAAGAGGTCGCCGGCGGCGAAGCCGTCGTCGGTGTAGACGAGGTTGAGCGTCTCGGGATTCGGGGCGCCATCGAGGCTCCCGAGCATGGTGATCCCGAGGCCGGCCTCCTGGGCCAGGTAGCGGATGAAGAAGTCGGTCTCGGTGAACTGGGCGGCCGCCACGACCTTGCCCTTGAGGGCGTTGATCCGGCGGATGTCGCTCCGCACCACGATGCCGTCGGCGCCGCGGGAGAAGCCGAGCTGCACCGGCACCTTCACCTTGAACTGGCGGCCGTAGACCGCCAGCACGTCGGTAGTGGTGACCGAGGCGGCGAGCCGGCCGCTGTTGAGCGCCGACCAGCTCTCCTCCTCGCTGATCGCGAGCTTCACCCGGCAGCCGCAGTACTTGGTGAGCAGCGAGGCGGGGTTCGGGGCGAGGCCGCCGTTGGCGGCGATGAGCCCGGCGTAGCCGGCGTACTCGCTGATCTCGATCAGCACCGTGCTGTCGGCGGGGAGCTGGTAGGCGGCGGCGGGGGCCAGCACCGGCACGCTGGTCTGGACCTCGCTCACCTCGCTCGCGGGCTCGTCGGTGGAGACCCCGGGGATCGAGGGGAGAGCCACCGGCTTGCCGCGCAGCATCTGGGCGCCGAACCAGACCAGCCCGCCGATCAGCGCGAGCGAGAGCAGCTTGCCCAGGAAGGTGACCCGCGGCTTCTCGTCAGCCATTGGACGGCCCCATCTCCTTCTGGGCCGCCGGGCCCTGCGGCGTGGGCCCCGCCTGGATGCCCTGGCTGGCGAGGAACTCCGCCAGCGCCGCCTGCTCGAGCGCCTTGCTCTCGCCTTCCTTTTCCCGGACCTTGTCCATGTCGACGAGGTCCTTGGCCACCCGGGCCTTGCCGGCGGCCTGTTCGTAGCGCTTCTGCAGCGCCTCGTCCACGGTCTTCATCGTGTCGCCCAGGTCGCCCACCTTGAAGCTGGCGTTGCTGAGGGCCCCGGCCGCCTCGGCCTGGGCCTCCTTGATCTTGACCTGGTCGAGCTGCTTCTCGAGCCGCTTGACCTTGTCCTCGAATTCCTTCTGCACCACCTTGGCCTGCCGCAGGTTGGCGGTGTAGGCCTCTTCCGTCTCGGTGAGCTCGGCGGCGTCGGTGGCGAGGTCGGCCTTGAGCTCCTGGAGCTCCCGGGCCAGCGTCCCCGCCAGCTCCATGTTGCCCGCCTGGTGGTTGGCCAGGATGCGGCGCTGCAGGTCGGCGGCCTTCTGGGTCTTGGCCTTGACCTGTCCCTTGAGGCGCTCGGCCACCCCCGCCATCCGGGCCAGGGCCATGTTGTAGCTGGCCATCTTCTCCCGGAACTCCTGCCGGGCGGCGTCCATCAGGGCCTCGGGATTGGACTCCTCGAGCCCGGAGATGAACAGGCCGAGAAACCCCTTGAACAACCGGCCGACGCGGGCAAACAGGCCCATGGTGCCTCCTATGGTGTGGTCGCCGCCCTCGCGGCGCGATCAAGTATCGGGATGCCCGCCGTGACTGTCAAAGGGGCTCCGGCTGGCCGAGCGGCCGAGCCGCCGAGCCGCCGAGCCGACTACATGAACCGGCGCAGCTCCTCGATGCGCCGTTCCAGCTCCTCCGGCGCCAGGTCCCGGAACCGCGCGGGCAGGAACCGGGTGTCGGTGCACTCCTTGACCGCCACCAGGTCCATGTACTCGAGCTTCCGGGTGTTGGCGTTGGGACGGACATCGCGGAAGGTGGCGAGGAGGATGTCCTTGAGCGGCGGCCGGGGTTCGGGCGCCAGCTCCCAGGTGCGCAGCCCGCGCACGAACACCCCCTCGATCTCGTTGCCGCCCAGGGTGAGGTCGTCGGGCAGGTCGGGGAGGTCGGCCTCGGTGAGCGGCACCTTGATCTTCCGGGCCACGGCCAGCAGCAGCGCGCGGCGCTCCGCCTCGGTCTCGGGCGGGAAGAGCGGGATGTGGACGTCGAGCCGCCCCTGGCGCTTGAGGTCCACCTCGAGCAGGTCGGGGCGGCTGGTGGCGAAGACCCAGATGATCCGGCC
>WBZN01001881.1_pt1 | contig 12149 bp, 11 predicted proteins | sample 5204281 | NCBI WGS metagenome assembly WBZN01 (sample SAMN12344347, study PRJNA552823) | activated sludge metagenome | biome: Activated sludge suspended growth; feature: Nitrification reactor; material: Wastewater; isolation source: activated sludge from nitrification reactor of wastewater... | reverse complement strand
GGCCCAATTCAATCCCTTCTTTGGCAGCTCGCTCGGCCAGTCTGGCTCGAAGTCGCGAATTGGCCGAGACGCCTCCTACAACGGCGAGGGCCGACACCCCTGCCAGTTCTACTGCGGCGAAGGCCTGCCGTACGAGCACGTCCACGATGGCTTCCTGATAACCGGCGGCCAGATCAGCCTGTTGTTCGGCAATGGCCTGTGGGCTCATGCGCTGGAGGTGATAGAGCAACGCGGTTTTGAGCCCGCTGAAACTGAAATCCAACCGCCCGGTTCTGACACGTGAGCGAGGAAATCGTACGGCGGTCGGACGGCCCTTACGCGCTGCGGCATCGATGAGCGGCCCGCCCGGGTAACCAAGGCCGAGCATCTGCGCACCTTTATCGAAGGCCTCGCCTGCTGCATCATCGATGGTGCGTCCCATGAGCTGAAACCCGCCCTTCTCCTCCGCGTGGAAGAGGTGGGTATGTCCCCCTGATGCGATCAACACGACACAGGTTCTAGGAAAAGCCAGGCGGTCGATCCAGGCCGAAGCGATATGCCCTTCCAAATGACTGACGCCGACCAACGGAATGCCCAGAGCATAGGCTGCGGACTTGGCGTAACTCAGGCCGACCAGCAGAGCACCCGCCAACCCGGGTCCCTGTGTGACGGCGATCGCTCGGAGATCTTGCCAGCCAAGGCCTGCTTCTTCTAGCGCCCTTCGAGTGACCTGATCTACATTCTGGATATGAGCCCGCGACGCAAGTTCCGGCACCACCCCGCCGAACCGCTCATGCACGGTCTGTTGAGATGAAATGATATTGGCCAGGACCTGTCCGTTCCCGTCAAGCACGGCGGCGGCGGTTTCGTCACAGGATGTTTCAATGCCGAGGATAGGGCCGAGAATTGTCGTCGGGGCAGCTGTAGTCATAAAGGAGACCAGCGCCGCGTGTCGGGAATGACAGGCGGCTCGGGCGGCCGTGAGGATATCGAGGAGGCACGCCGAACCACGGGAACAATGAAACCTACTACAGGCTGTTTGGGACAGAATGAAGTCACCAATCGGTTCCGTGCTGAAAAGCGACAACCCCCGGATCCGGTTGCGGACCGCGGGGGTTGCCGGGTGGTCTCTAGGATCTCAACGACGAGTCGATCCTCTCGTAAAGGTCGTCGCTCGCGCTAGACGCCTGCCATCGCTTCCTGCTCGATAAAGGCCGGCGCGCCATCGCGCAGCACGACTTTGATCTTCCGGTTCTCCTTGAAGCGACCCTTGATGAGTTCTTCAGACAGGGGATCGCCGATCGCCCGTTGGATGATGCGGCGCATCGGGCGCGCACCGTAGAGCGGCTCGTATCCTTCCTTGATAAGCCACTGCTTCACTTCGTCGTCCACCTCGATGCTGACGCTCTTGTCGATCAGGCGGAGATTCAGTTCGTGCAGCAGGATATCCAGGATGTGGATCAAGTGCTCCTTCTCCAGGGAATGGAAGATCACGATTTCGTCGATCCGGTTCAGGAACTCCGGGCTGAACGAACGCTTGAGTTCTCCCATCACGTCTTCTTTTCGGCGCAAGGCCTGTCCGCCCTTTTCATCGTTCTGGAATCCGAGCGACACGCCTTTTTGGATCATCTTCGTGCCGATGTTCGAGGTCATGATCACGACCGTGTTCTTGAAATCGACCTTTCGACCCAGGCTGTCCGTGAGGACACCGTCGTCGAGCACCTGCAGCAGGACGTTGAACACGTCCGGATGCGCTTTCTCGATTTCGTCGAACAGCACGACCGAGTAGGGACGACGTCGAACCTTTTCAGTGAGCTGTCCGCCCTCCTCATAGCCCACATATCCGGGAGGGGCGCCGAACAGCCTTGAACTGGTGAATTTCTCCTGGTACTCCGACATGTCGATGCGGATGAGCGCATCTTCGCTGTTGAAGAGAAACTCCGCGAGGGTCCGTGCCAATTCCGTTTTTCCGACACCGGTCGGGCCGAGGAAAATGAAGGATCCGATGGGTTTCTTCGCTTCCTTGAGGCCCGCTCTGGATCGACGAATGGCACGCGCCACAGCCGAAATAGCTTCGTTCTGTCCGATGACCCGCTTGTGGAGGAATTCTTCCATGCGGAGCAGTTTATTGGACTCTTCTTCTTCCAACTTGAAGAGCGGAATGCCAGTCATCTTCGACACGACATAGGCCACTTCTTCCTTGCCGATGGTCGGCTTGTGTTTCTCCTGATTCTTCTTCCATTCCCGCTTGGACTCGTCGAGCAATTTTCGCAGACGCTCTTCTTCTTCCCGGTGACGAACGGCTTCCTCGAAGTTTTGCATCGAGATAGCCAGTTCCTTTTCACGGGAGATCTTTTTGAGTTCCTGCTCCAAGGCTTTGAGTTCCGACGGAAGGGCATAGGTTTGCAACTTCGCGCGGGAACCGGTTTCGTCGATCAAGTCGATTGCCTTATCCGGCAGGAACCGGTCGGTGATATATCGGTCCGCCAACTTGACGGCCTCCACGATGGCGTCTTCGGTAATCTCCACACCATGGTGTTCTTCATACCGGTCACGCAAGCCCTGGATGATACGGACGGTCTCATCCGTGCTTGGCGGTTGCACATGAATGGGTTGGAAGCGCCGCTTGAGCGCACCATCTTTCTCGATGTGTTTGCGATATTCGTCGAGCGTCGTGGCGCCGATGCATTGAATCTCACCGCGCGACAGGGCCGGTTTGAGCATGTTGGAAGCATCGATGGATCCTTCCGCGGCTCCCGCCCCCACCAACGTATGCAGTTCATCGATGAAGATAATGATATTGCCCGCCTGCACGATCTCCTTCATCACGACTTTCAGGCGCTCTTCGAACTGACCCCGGTATTTGGTACCGGCCACGAGAGAACCCAGATCGAGTGCAATGACGCGACGGGACAAGAGATTGTCTGGGACCTCAGACGCGATGATACGTTGAGCGAGTCCTTCGACGATGGCGGTTTTTCCAACCCCGGATTCGCCAATGAGCACGGGATTGTTCTTAGACCGGCGGCTGAGAATCTGGAGCACGCGCTCGATCTCGTCCGCGCGTCCAATGACGGGATCCAACTGCCCTTCCTGGGCCAGTTGAGTCAGGTCGCGTCCGAATTCGTCGAGTGCCGGCGTGTTGCTCTTGCGGTCCCGCTCGCGCGGCGCAGATTTCCGCAGGAAGGTGACGGTGAGTTGCCGGGCGGTCAGGAGGTTGGCGCCCAGGCTCCGGAGAATCTTCCCGCCGATGCCTTCTTCTTCTCGAAGGAGACCCAGCAACAGATGCTCGCTGCCGATATGGTTGTGACCGAGCAACCGGGCTTCTTCGACCCCGTACTCGATGACTTTTTTGACCCGGGGGCTGAAGGGGATTTCCCCGAAGGTCATTGTCGTGCCGCCGCCCGGCAGGTTGCGCTCGATTTCGAGGCGAATCTGTTCGGTCGAGAGGCCCATTTTTTTCAGGATCATCAGCGCAATCCCATCCGTCTCGCGAAGGATGGCCAACACCAGGTGCTCGGTGCCCAGGTAATCGTTCTGATGGCGCTCGGCTTCTTCACGTGCCAGGATGATGATCTTGCGACCCTTGTCCGTGAACCGTTCGAACATCCCGCCTCCTTATGGTGATGGGGTCTGTAAGAGAAGCCTTAGCTGAGTGAATCGATGCAGGTCAAAGGCTCGAAAATACTGATGATGTGATTCTAACTACCGCAATATGGGGTGTCAAGGTATTGAGCGAATCGCGAACGGTGCGCTGCGACTGCTGAATCGCATGCGTGCGAGACCGAGCATGCATGCGCGCTCCCGCGTCGTTGTTTGACAGTAAAAGAATCATCCCGATACAATCCCGCACCTTTCAACCGGCTCCTCATCTCAGCGTACGTGGTCTCATTTATGAAAAGCAAAAGCATCGGGATCCTGACGAAACCGAAATTTCCGGAAGTGAAGGCCACCGTTCAGGCCGTGGTTACCTGGCTGCGCTCGCGGAACATCGATGTGCTTCTGGATACGACCTCAACGACATTGCTCGGAGAGCAAGGCGGGTTTCAAAAAACTCAACTTGCCAGCAAAGCCGATGTGCTACTGATTCTGGGCGGCGACGGGACGATGCTGAACGCTGCGCGATTGGCCGGCGAACGCAGTATTCCGATTCTCGGAGTGAATATGGGCGGCCTCGGCTTTTTGACCGAGGTCGTTCTGGAGAATTTATATCCCTCCCTGGAGAGGGTGTTCGCAAATGACTTTGTCCTCGACGAACGGTTGATGCTGAAGACGCACGTGCATCGACATGGCGAAACTGTGACCCGCGGAGTGGTCTTGAACGATGTGGTCATCAGCAAGGGCACCCTCGCCCGGATGATCGAACTCAAGATCGCCATTCAAGGCCAATTCGTCACGAACCTGCGCGGCGACGGACTGATCGTCAGCACGCCGACGGGATCGACGGCCTACTCGTTGTCAGCCGGAGGCCCCATCATCAATCCGGCCGTCCCGTCATTGATCCTGACGCCGGTCTGTCCCCATACGTTGACGCATCGCCCGTTGATCGTGCCGGCGAGTGCGGAAATCGAGGTTGTGCTGACCAGCAGGGATGACGGGGCGATGGCGACGCTGGACGGCCAGGTCGGTGTGGCCTTGACGCAGGGAGACACGGTTGAGATTCAGGCTTCCGAGCACCTGACCAGGCTCATCCGATTCCCTGAAAGCAGTTATTACGAAGTATTGCGGGAAAAGCTGAAATGGGGAGACGGGTGAAAAACAGCGGGCGCGTCAGGCGCGCCCGCGTTCGATGTGGGTCAGCATGTCGGCGTTCGATGCGAACTTGAACTCCCCGATGGCGTCAGGCGAGGCGGCATGGGCCTTTTCCACCGCATCTAATACTTTGAGCCCGTCGAGGTCCACCGGTTTACTCTTTCGTTCCTTGAGGATGGTCTGCAGTTTTGCGAGGACCTCGCCGACGGCGACGCGTGATTGAGAGGACTTCGTCGTCAGATAGCGCGAGATGACTTCCGCGCACCAATCCCCGTCCCGCTTGGCGATCCCGACCAGACCTTCGCTGGCTTTGCGCGCCCAACCGGCGAGAAATACGCCCTCAACCACCTGCCCTGATTTTTCATCGTAGGCTTGGAACAATGAATCGTCCGGATCGTTGCCGGTTTTGGTCGGATTCGTGACGTACACGCCGTTCTTGTAGGGCAATCCTACGGTGTCATCCACCCGATCGCCCACGGCAAACACGACGCTGTCCACCGGGAACTCATACAGCTGTTTAAGTCCGACCGCCGCGGTGTCTTCCCCCTTCGGCTCCAACTTATTTTCTTCCATCTCGAGGGCGCGCACGCGGTTATTGGCATCGACCAGCACCCGTTTCGGCGAAGCCAGAAACCGGAACCCCATTTTGGATGGGCTTCCCGTCGGTTCACATTTCGTAAATTCCGCAGTCACGCTCGCCAGCACTTCGTCGGCGTTCTGACCGACTGCGGCCAGCCGGTCCTTGATGCGGGCAAATTCCACGGCAATCCCTGCCTGATCCATATTGGAGCAGACGGCCCGAATCTCTTTTGGATTGTATTTGCGTTCAACCGGTCCCCGGCGGGCGATCGCGGTGACACGCTCGACCTTCTTATACTTGATCAACCAATGGGCGATATCGACCATCACATCGCCGACACCGATGATTGCCACATGTTTCCCCATATCGAAGGGGCGGTCACCAAAACCGGGCAGGCGATTGAAGTGGTACACCACATCCTTGGCATGGAAGACGCCTTTGGCGGAATCCCCTTCGACGCCGATGGCTTTCGTTCCCTGGGCGCCGATGGAGAAGGCAACGGCGCTGGCCCCGAACCCGCGCAACTCCTCGACCGTAAGGTCTTTCCCCTGCCCGACGGACACATTCCCGAAGTAATGCACGTTAGGCTGCTCGAGCATATCCCAGTACTGTTTTTTTAAACCGCCGCGCAGTTTGAACTTGCTGGGGAAAATCCCGTACTCGGCTAATCCGCCGAACTTGATGTCGCGATTGAGAATGATGACCTCATGGCCTGCATCGGCCATTTTCTTGGCCAGGGCCATTCCGGCAGGGCCTGCGCCCACAACAACTACTACATGTCCGCTTGTCTCGGAACCGGTTGCACTCATTATCTACCCTTCAATCTATATCGAGAATGAAATGAATCGTGATAACACATCGACCTTCGAACGACTCATGACCACCAGACAGCCAAAGTTTCCAAAATTTTTCGCACGTTAGCATAGGGTTCCTCGGGCTGTCAAAAGCTGCGAGGAGCCTGGAGCGCCGGATGCCGGCCGACCAGAAGGTCGAGCGGTCCATTTTCCCGGTCGCTATCCGCCGGCGCTGCCGACCGGTCCGCCGGCCTGGGTCATGCGCCAGGGATCGAGAAGCTGACTGAGTCGCTTCTCCGGCAACACATTCTGTTCGCGAGCCACTTCCCGGACGGTCTTCCCGGACTTATAGGCATCCTTGGCCAGTTTCGCGGCGGCTTCATAGCCGATCACTGGGGCCAGCGCCGTACACATGGCAAGGCTTTCCTCAATGAGACTCTTGCAGCGTTCTTCGTTCGCCTTGATGCCTGCGATGCATTTCACTGCAAAGTTGGTCGAGGCCGTCGAGAGCAATTCGATGGACTGCAACAGGTTGTACGCCATCACCGGCAGCATCACAATCAATTCAAAGTTAGCCGCCTGTCCTCCGACCGTGATCGTGACATCGTTCCCGATGACCTGGGCGCAGACCATGGTGACGGACTCCGCTATCACGGGATTGACTTTGCCCGGCATGATGGATGAGCCAGGTTGGGTTTCCGGAAGATTGATTTCCCCGAGTCCGCAACGCGGACCGGACCCGAGCCAGCGGATATCGTTCGCAATCTTCATCAGGCTGACCGCCAGGGTGCGCAATTCCCCGCTGGCCTCGACCAGCGAATCCTGAGCGGATTGCCCTTCGAAGTGGTTGACCGCCTCCTTGAAACTGCACCCGGTTTCTTTGGAAATGAGAGCCATCACCTTGCCGGCAAATTTCGGGTGACAGTTGAGTCCGGTGCCGACCGCGGTGCCGCCGAGGGCGACTTCGCTGAGCGCGGCCTGTGCCCGCTTCATCCTCGCGATACCCAGCTCGATTTGCCTGGCATAGCCGCCGAACTCCTGTCCCAACCGGACCGGTGTCGCATCCTGTAAATGGGTACGTCCGATCTTGACGACTTTGTCGAACTCGCGGGCCTTGCCGCTAAGCGCCTTGTGGAGTTGGGTCAATGCAGGGATGAGTTGCCGTTGGATGGTTTCCGACGCTGCGATGTGGATGGCAGTCGGAATGACATCGTTGCTCGATTGTCCCAGGTTCACATGGTCGTTCGGGTGCACCAGTTTGCTGCCTCTGGCGCCGCCGAGTAGTTCCGTCGCCCGGTTCGAAATGACCTCGTTCGTATTCATGTTCGTCGAGGTGCCGGAGCCGGTTTGGAAAATGTCGACCGGGAATTCGACATCGAAACGACCGTCGATGACTTCGGTGGCGGCGCGAACGATGGCGTCCGCCGGTTTTTTATCGAGCAGTTTCAGCGAGTGATTGACCGAGGCGGCGGCGCGTTTGATGAGTCCCATCGCGCGAATCATCGCGCGCGGGATGCGCAGTGAACTGATCGGGAAGTTGTCGATCGCGCGGGCCGTCTGAACACCGTAATAGGCATTGGAGGGAACCGGCAGCTCTCCCATCGTGTCGCGCTCCATGCGCGTGGCTGTCGTCAGTGATGCGGTGTTGTCGGGTGTACGCGAAGCGTTCTTCATCGTCGGTCTCCTCGAATGACTGGCGGTTGACGTGCTGGAATCGCGCATAATAAACGCTCCCCCTGCGGAAGCACAAGCGGCGCGTTGGGCAGAGGAGGATTCGTCCCACGTCGTGGGGGAAGGACTTAGCCGGCGACGGGGGATCAGCAGAGGGCGCGATAAAAAGAAAAGGCCCGCCGGAGGGCGGGCCTTGCTTCGTCAGGCGGAGAGATTTCTTTAGGCGATTTTGACGTCGATCTGTTTCGGTTTCGCCTTCTCCGATTTCGGCAGGTGCAGATGCAGGACGCCGTCGGCATACTCCGCCTTCACCTTACTCTCGTCCACCGAATCCGGAAGTGTGAAGCTCCGGACAAACCGGCCGTAGGACCGCTCGATCCGATGGTACTTCTTCCCCTTCTCTTCCTTTTCCTGTTTCCGCTCACCCTGAAGCGTGAGGACTCCGTCTTCGACCGTCACCTTCACGTCTTCCTTTTTCACCTCGGGAAGCTCGGCCTTGATGGCATACTCGGCTTCGGTTTCGCTGATATCGACGGTCGGCGCCCAATCGGCCACCGTCATAATTTCCTTCCCCTGCGCGGCAGCCTGGCCCGCTCCCGGTCGCGTAATCATCCGATTCAACCGGTCGGACATTTCTTCCAATTCCCGAAATGGATCCCATCGTACGATCGCCATGGTGGAACCTCCTTGTGTAGATGTCTTGATGGTGTTCACTTGAGCCATCCTACTTACTAGAAAGGAGGTAATCTCCACGCCGATGAAGTCAAGGGTGGAAGTGGAAGAGTTATTCTCGGTGACAAGGTCTTGACATTGGCCCCCCCGGCATTATTTAGTAGCCCCCTTCACAGAGGAGGGGCTCGCGATGTTGGAATTCATTTCCTATGGACTGCTCGGCGGCATCATGATGGTCACATCCGTGGTTTTGTGGTGGTTCATCGGTCGGACCGAATAATTCCCCGCCAGGCTTATCGTCGGTCGATCGGCACATAGTGCCGGTCGTGTTCGCCGGAATAGATCTGGTCGGGCCGGTAGAGTTTGTTCTCCCGCAATTGCTCCAGCCAGTGCGCCAGCCATCCGCTCACCCGCGCGACGGCGAAGAGCGGCGTAAACAGGTCCACTTCGATGCCCATCTTGTCGTAGATGATGCCTGAATAAAAATCGACGTTCGGGTAAATGCCCTTCCCTTGTAATCGTTCCCCCGCGAGTTGTTCCACGGCCACCGCCACTTCATAGAGCGGAGACGTTCCGCAGACATTGAAGAGCCGCATGCAGAGGTCCTGGAGCACGGTCGCGCGCGGATCTTTCACCTTGTACACGCGGTGCCCGAATCCCATGAGTTTGTGTTTGCCTTCGAGTCGCGCGTCCACCGCCGCACGGGCCTGCGCCGGGCTACCGATCTCCCGCAGCATCGTCACCACTTCTTCGTTCGCACCGCCGTGCAAGGGGCCTTTCAGTGCGCCGATCGATGAGGCCACGACGGTATAGGGGTCGGCCAGCGTCGACGCCGTCACCATGCCGGCGAACGTGGAGGCATTCATCGTATGCTCGGCATGAAGAATCAGGCAGTCGTCGAACACTTCGCTCCACAGCGGATGCGGCACGGTTTCCGTCAGCATATAGAGGAAGTTCTCGGCAAAGGGCAGATCGTCCCGCGGAGGAATGTACTCGTCCCCGCGTCGCAGCCGAGCCCATGCCGCCACGATGGTCGGGAGTTTGGCGATCAGGCGCACCGCCGACCAGTAATTGTTTTCCACGTCCTTGACGTTGCGGCCGGGGTAAAACATGCCGAGCGCCGCGACCGCCGCTTGCAACGCGTCCATGGGATGTCCATGTTCAGGCATCACCTTCAACAGATCCACGATGCGAAACTTGATCCGTCGATGGTGGGTGACATCATCCACCCATTGCGTCAGTTCGGTCGCGGTCGGCAGTCTTCCGAACAACAACAAGTAGCTGGTTTCGAGAAAGGACGAGTGTTGACACAACTCTTCGACCCGGATGCCACGATACTCGAGTATCCCTCGGGTTCCGTCGACATCGCTGATGGCTGATTTTGCGGCGGGAACACCGGCAAGTCCCGGCATAAAGTCGTGCGGCATAGGTTCGGTCTCCTCTCCTCCACAATACGAATGCCGCATCACCAGTGATGCGGCCGGTTCCAGGAACTGCCCCCCCGAGCGGACTCATTGATGGCAGCCGCGAGATCTCAGCTTATCATGATCGGCGGAATCGGCTCAGCCTTCACCTTGAATTGATGGGACTCGCTTGGCATACTACATCAATTGCTAATGATGAGCGACCGTGGGACAGGACTTGACTCGATTGACGCGAATCCTTGTGCTGGTCGGGCTGTTGGCGGCAGGTATGGCCTTCCTCATATTTGGACGTGGGGAGCGGCCGATCGCTCAAGAGAATCCCGCCGCCTCTACCGGACCGCAGAGGGCGGGACGCAGCACATTGAGCCATGGCGGACCGGGTGCCGGATCCCCTCCCGGCCAACCCGAACGCCTCCCTGCAAGCGACCGGAATGAGTTTTTCAATCGGTCTCCGTCCGCAACAACGAGGTGAGGCATGAGTCGGGTCCGCTGGCTGGCGTTGGGAATACCGATAATCTTTGCTGTGGTTGCTCCTGCCTGGGCCGATGACGAGCAGGTATTCTTTGCCGTCGTCAGTGATGTGCCGAAAGATAAGACGCGCATTTCCGCAAAAGTCCTCCAGGACGGTGTCTCCTCAGACCTGAAACTCATTCCGGGGGACCTGGTCGTCGGGAATCCGGTCTGGCGCACGTTGGAAGTCTGTCATGCGCTCAAGATCGAAGGTGTGAAAATCGGCGACGGGTTGAAGGTGATGTCCGCGCGCGTGCTGGATGCCAGCATGTTGCCGATGGGGCTGCAAGGGTTCGCGGGAGATTGCCTGATCAAGAAAGCGGTGGAGATTGCGCCGTTGGCAGATTAACAAGAGTTAGGACGCGCAGTCGGGACAGGTCGTCCGTTCCTCTTCCGCGTCGCATTCGTCGGCAGTGAGGGGAAAAAACTGCTCGCAGAGCCGGCAGGTGCGGATTTCGAAATAGGCCACCCCCTTCTCATCGATCTCGGTAGGGAGCAGCAATTCGAGTGGGTCGTATCCCAGTCGGACGTCGTCCTCGAACCGGATAATGGCCAGGCGGTCATTGAAGACTTCAAACGTGGCTTCCTTCCCCTTCCGCTCCAGCCGATGTCCCACGACAAACACCGGTTGGCCCTTGCGTTTGGTGCGCAGATCTTTCAAGGTGCGCTGCGTGGTCGTGGCGCAGGAGAATCTGCCGGTCTGGTCGCTGGTATCGGTTCCAAAAATTGGCATCGGTGGTTGGGGTCGCTTTCAGGTGAATGTCGTGAGTCCATGTAACACAGGTGAAAAATTTGCGTCAAGGGAACCCTTCAAGACGGAGAAAGGATAACGGCATGGCGGAGATCACCATTTATCAGAAACCCACCTGTTCAACCTGTCGCGAGGCGGTGCGTCTGGTGCGGGAGAGCGGGCAACCGTTCAGGGCAATCAACTATTACGAACAACCGTTTACGAAGAGCCAGTTGAAGACCCTGTTGAAAAAAGCCGGCCTTTCGGCGCGAGATGTGTTGCGCACGAAAGAAGATCTCTACAAATCGTTGAAGCTGGCCGATCCGACGCTGAGCGAAGACCAGTTGCTGGATCAAATGATCGCACACCCGGATTTAATCCAGCGGCCCATTGTGGCGAAGGGCGATACGGTGATGCTGGCGCGCCCAGCCGAAAGCGTGACCGAGCTTCTCTGACGTGACCAGGGTGGGATCTACGGCGACTAGGTAGCGAGGCCGCGGCGCGAAAATGGGGGGATGAACCTATGTTTGCATTCAGCTCGATGGATCGCGTGTCCTTGCTGGGGCGGGTGTTACAAGGTCTCAATCTTCGGTTTCCCTCCCTGTTTGTGCTGTTCGCCCTCCTCACCCTGGCCGATCTCATTGTCCCGGATGTGATTCCGCTGGCCGATGAAATCGGACTGGCCCTGCTGACGCTGCTCTTGGGGTTGTGGAAGGACCGCCGATTGCTCCGTCGGGAGGGAGCGGCTCGCGGGGCATCCCGCTGACGGGACGGGATGCCTGCCTGGTCGTGGGATGGTTCCGGAATGAAAGGATGTTCGCGCGTCCTGAATATTCGCGGTTACGGGCGGTCGAGATGGCCGAAGCGGAGCTTCCCAATCTCCGGGTCGATCCACACCTTGAGGTCTCCCGATAACACGCTGAGCAATGTTTCCCCCACCAGTTGACGTCGCCACCCGCGCAGGACCGGAATATCGACTTCTTCCACCGGCGACGTGCGTTCGACCAAGGCCTGCAAATCACCGGTCGTGGCAATCA
>WBZN01000788.1_pt3 | contig 12150 bp, 9 predicted proteins | sample 5204281 | NCBI WGS metagenome assembly WBZN01 (sample SAMN12344347, study PRJNA552823) | activated sludge metagenome | biome: Activated sludge suspended growth; feature: Nitrification reactor; material: Wastewater; isolation source: activated sludge from nitrification reactor of wastewater treatment... | reverse complement strand
CTCGTGCGAAACCTCTCCCGTCCCGGTGTCCTGGAGGACGAGGTCGAGGCGGAGCACTTCCGTCCCGGGCGGCGCCACGTACGAGCCCAGCAGCACGAAGTCGCTGCCGAGGCCGCGGCGCAGGCGCTGCAAGGTATCGGTGGCCAGGCTGTCCACCTCCGGCAGCGCGAGCTCCTGACGCACGCGGGTCACGATCTCGCCGGGGACCGTGCGCACGCCTTCGCCGGCCGCGATCTCAGTGGTGAGCATCTCGGCGAAGGCGGTCGAAAGCCAGGCGTCGCCGGGCGCGCCGGAGATGTTCTTGAAGCCGAGCACCGCCACGGCCTGACGAGGACGCGCCGGCGTCGGACGGGCGGCGGGCGGCGGCGCCGAGCTGGTCGTCGCCACGCCGGGCGGCCGGCGGATCTCCCGGGCGCGCCACAGGATCGCCCCGCCGATCAGCAGCGCGGCCAGGAGGACGCCGGTGAGGACGCGGATTGCTGGCGACGCATGCCAGGCGCCGGGAGTTGGGCCGGGAGTGGGATGCAGCGGTTCGGTGGCCTCGGCACCGAGCGCGTGCACCGCCGCACCGGCCGATGCGAAGCGATCGGCGGGGCGGCGCGCCATGCAGCGCTGGATGACGCGCTCCCAGCGCGTGTCGACTTCGGGCCTCACGCGGCGCGGCGATGGCGGCTCGACCTGCAGGCGGGCGACCGCTACCGACAGCGGGGAGTCGCCGCCGAAGGGCAGGGTTCCGGTCGCGATCTCGAACAGGATCACGCCGAAGGCATACACGTCCGCCGCCGCGGTGATCTCGCCCCCCTCCACCTGCTCGGGCGCCATGTACGACGGCGTGCCGAGGATGGTGCCGGTGAGGGTGACGCCGCTCGACCCGCCTCCCGAGTCGGCGCCGGTGCGAGCGAGACCGAAGTCAGTGACTACCGCGCGCACGCCGTCGCTCCGCTCCGGCGCCGGCACCAGCATGACGTTGGCGCTCTTCAGGTCGCGGTGCACCACGCCGGCCTGGTGCGCGGCATCCAGACCGTCGGCGATCTGTCTCACGATGGGCAGCGCCTGCGCCGGCGTGACACGCCCGTCGGCGGCCAGGCGGGTGGCGAGAGTCTCGCCGGCGAGCAGCTCCATGGTGATGAAGAAGATCTGGTCGACGCCGTGGGCTGGGGCCAGCGACGCTGGCGCTGCCGAGGCCGACGGGTCGGACAACGGTGTGTCCGATGGCGCGCTCGGCGGCGGATGCGGGCGTTCGTGGCGGCCGGCGTCGTAGATGCGGCAGACGTTCGGGTGCGTGACGCGTCGCGCCAGGTGGATCTCGCGTCGGAAGCGCTCGAATCTCCGCGGGTCGCCGCTCACGGTCTGGCGCAGGGCCTTGAGCGCCACGCGCCCGCCGAGCTCGCGGTCTTCGACCTCGTACACCTCTCCGGCCCCGCCGCCGGCGAGAAAACGCACCACGCCGTAGCGCCCGGCGATCAGCTCGCCCGCCGCAAACAGCGGATCCCACGGCGAGCGCCCGAAGTACGCCGCGGGCTCGCCGACGTGCGTCGTTTCGCCGGAGCCGGCGCTGCGTGGCGCGTCCTTGGGTCCTTCGGCCAGGTGCGGCTCCTCCCTCAGGCGGCCGCCGCGGCATCGCGGCGGCGAAACTCGACGGAGCGCGGGCGGTGCGCGGTCAATCGTCGTCCTCGGCGGCCGCCTCGGCGAAGCGCTCCATCTCTCGGCGATCGCGCTTGGTCGGTCGTCCGGCGCCCGCCTCGCGGACCACGGGCGGTTTGCGCAGGAGGTAGGCCATGGTGTCGCGCGCCGGTCGCGGTGGGCTCAGGTCCTCGAAGAGGCGCGGCGCTTCGGCCTTGGGCAGCGGCTTGTCGTGGAGCTCGCGCACCACCAGGATGCGCGTCCAGTCGCCGATCGCGACCTCGAGGCGGTCGCCCAGGAGGAGGGCGCGGTGCGGTTTCACGGCGGTGCCGTTCACCTGCACGCGACCGAGGTCGCACGCATGCGTCGCCTGGGTGCGGGTCTTGAAAACCCGCGCCACCTGAAGCCACTTGTCGACCCGGACGGGCACGCCGGCAGTCTACAATGTGCTCCTCCTCATGTTGCGCATGCAGCAGATGCAACGTTCGAAGCGGCGCCTCCTGCTGCTGCTCGCGGCCTTGCCGCTGCTGGTGTTGACGGCGGCGGCGCTGTATATGGTCGGGATGGCGTGGTTGGAAGGCAAGCCGCGCACGTTCTGGGAGGCGGTGCAGTGGGCCGGCGGCACGATCTCGACGACCGGCTATGGCCCGGACACCTTCTGGCATCACCCGGTCATGGCGCTGTTCGTGGTCGCGGTGCAGTTCGTGGGCGTGTTCCTGATCTTCCTGATCGTGCCGGTCTACCTGATCCCTTTCCTGGAAGAGCGTTTCGAGCCGCGCCTGCCGAGCTCGGCCGCGCCGCTCTCGGGGCACGTGGTGATCTACCGCTTCGGGCCGGCAGTGGCGATGCTGATCGAGGAGCTGCGGCGCGCCGCCGTGCCGGCCTTGATCGTCGAGGAGGACGAGGCGCAGGCCCGCCGCCTGCTCGAGCGCGGCGAATTGGTCGTCCTCGGACGTCTGGAGGACGGCATTCTGGACCGCGTGCACCTGGCGGCGGCACGGGGCCTGGTCGCCAACGGCAGCGACGACCGCAATGCGGCGCTCATCCTGGGCGCGCGCCAAGCCAACTTCGAGCGCGAAGTGCTGGCCCTGGTCGAGGAGCCGTTCCACCGCAAGCCGATGATGCTCGCCGGCGCCAGCGCCGCTTACACGCCGCGTCACATTCTCGGCGCGGCGCTCGCGGCGCACGCCAGCCGCCGCATCAGTCCGCATCTCGCGAGCGTTCACCACCTGGGCGCCAAGCTGCGCATCGGCGAGGTACGAGTGGGGCGCCGGTCGAGCCTGGCCGGCAGAACGCTCGCCGACTGCGACCTCGCCGGCGTCACGGGAGCGCGGGTCATCGGGCAATGGGTGGGCGGCCGCCTGCAGGCACCGATGACCGGTCACGATCTGCTGTCCGGCGACGGCGCGCTCGTGGTCCTCGGGAGCGACGACAGTCTCGAACGTCTCGCCTTGCTGTGCGAGGAATCGCATGCCCGCCGCGGCGGCCCGTTCGTGGTCGGCGGCTTCGGCGAGGTCGGCTACAAGGTGGTCGAGCTGCTGCGCGACGTCGGCGAGGAGGTCATCGTCGTCGACCGCGCGCCGCGCGACGGCGTCGACATCACCGGCAACATGCTCGACCACGCCGTGCTGTCGCGGCTGCCGCTCGACCGCGCGCAGTCGATCGTCATGGCGCTCGACAGCGACAGCGCGACGCTGTTTGCGACCGTCATCGTCAAGGATCTGGCGCCCGCCGTGCCGGTGATCGCGCGCGTCAACCAGGCGGAGAACGTCGACAAGATCCACCGCGCCGGTGCCGACTTCGCGCTCTCGATCAGCCAGGTGGCCGGCGAGATGCTGGCCCAGAGGCTGCTCGGAGAGGAGGCCGTGACGGTCGACCCACGCCTGCGGGTGAAGCGGGTCGCGGTCGGCAGGCTGGCCGGACTGTCGCCCGCCGGCGTGACGACCGTGGCGCCGGGAGTCACCTTGGTCGCGGTCGAGCGCGGCGCCGAGGTCATCGTCGATTGGCCCGACGGGTTCACCTTGGCCGGTAGCGATCAAGCCTATGTCTGCGGCGCCGGGGACGGCGTGCGCGGCTTCGAGGCCGCGGCGCGCTCGGCGAAGGGCGTCTCCGCGGCCAGCCGACCGGGTTGACGGCGGAAAGTTCGAGCCCGGACCGCTGGCCGGTTCAGCGGTTGCACGCCGGGTGCGCGTTTGGCGATAGACTGCCGGGGCGGATCCTGCCGGAAGCCAGTGGCGGTGAGCGGCGCAGCCCGCAGACAGGAGGAGCCCCATGGCTTCCAAGTTGTTCGTAGGGAATCTGGATTTCCGCACTACCGGCGAGGAGTTGAGCGCCTTGTTCTCGCAGGTCGGCGCGATCCGGGAGGTGTTTCTGCCGCTCGATCGCGAGACGCGGCGGCCGCGCGGCTTCGCCTTCGTCGAGTATGAGAACGAGGAAGATGCGGCGACGGCGATCGAGCGGCTGAACGGTCATGAGCTCGGCGGCCGGCCCTTGCGTGTCAACGCGGCCGAGGATCGTCCGCGTGGCGGCGGTGGCGCCCCCAGTGGTTTCGGCGGCGGGCGTCCGTCCTTCGGCGGTGGTGGTGGCGGTGGCGGCTTTGGTCCCGACGCGCCGCCGCGCGGCTTCGGCGGCGGCAAGCCCAAGGGCAGCCGGCGCAACCTGCGCGCCAAGAAGCGCGGCTTCTAGCTCGCCGCACCAGCGTCCGCCCGGACGGCACACTCCGCTGTGCCGTCCGCGGGCACCCTCCACAGGCTCCGGGGCACCGGCTGGGCGTGACCTTCACCGCCGGCCTTTGCCGCTCGGCAGCTACGCTCCCCCGCGCAGCTTGCTCACTTTGCGCTCGCGCTGCTCCTCGATGCGCTGGCGCTCGTGCACGTAGTCCTGCTCTTCCTTCTCCCGCTCCTCCGGGGCGTGCAGCTTCTGGAGGCGATCGCGATGCAGGATCTCGAGCTCGGCGATGCGGGCTTCGGCCTGCCGCCGGATCTCGGCCACTTCCTGGCGCTGCTCCGGCGTGAAGGTGTCTTCGCTGGGACGGGCGATGCCCTGACTCTCGATGCGTTCGAGCGCGAGCTCGTACGCGGACTTCATGCGCGGCGACTTGTCGTTCGACATGTTGCGATTGTACTCGCGGGCTCGCGCGAGGCCCGGCCGAGGTGTCGGACGAGCCGCGCAGTGGGGCGGCGCTACTGCGTGAACGCCTCGGTGTCGAGGAAATTGCGGTTCGTTCCACCGAGCTGCGTATAGGTCTTGGAGGCGCACGGGCCGCCTACCGTCCCCGTGCAGTGCGCGAGGTCTTCGACGACCAGCTGGAAGCCGATGTTCGTCATGCTCGCCGCGAACACCCAGAACCGTTGATTGACCAGCAGGCCGTCGAGCACCTTCACCGTGACCTCGACGTTCGCGGGACCGAAGAACGTGAAGTCGCCGGAGTTGTCGCTCAACTGGACAGCCGGCGCCGTCGCGAGCGTCGGCAGATCGGGCTGGTTGAACGTCAGGTGGACGCGAAAGCGCCCACCGACGAGGCGCAGCTCACCGGAAGGCGGCACCACCAGGCCCGCTTGGACGAGACTCGGGCAATTTCCGAGGTCGAGGGCCGGGTAGTCGCAATAGCCGCTGACGACGGTGTAGGTGCCGGCGGGGAGCGCCGGGGCGAGGACCGTCTGGTCGAACTGGTCAGCGCTCGAGCACGGCGCGAAGTCGACCCAGGAACCCGGGACCAGGAGACGATTGCCCGACAACTGTGGCCGGTAGAACTCGACCGTGCTGCCGCAGTAGCGCGAGCCGAAGAGACGCACGGTGAAGGGATGGTCGGCGAGGCGCGCACCCACATCGATGTGAATGCCCTCCGGAAAGCCTTGCGCCCGTGCGATTCCGCAGGCCGGCAGTGCGAGGAGCGCTGCCATGAGGTATTGGGAGAAACGCTGCGGACATCTCATGGCAGTGCCTGCCTTTCGTGTGTAGCGCCTTCGGCTCGGTATTGTTTCATGGTTTTGGAGCATATTTATTGCGCTCCGAGCGGTCCGGGACGAGTTGCTTCGAAACCTGTGCGGCTCGTCAGCGGGTGGCGTTCTCGCAGGTTCCTAACATTCCCGTCGTACGTTCTCGTGAGTCGAGCATCGACGCCCGACTCGTGCGAAAGAGGATCGAAGCATGCGAAACGAATGTGGACCGGTTGCGGGTTCGAAGCTCAGAGCCGCTCTGGCGGGGCTGGCGCTGGCTCTGATCGCGGGTGGCGCCGTGGCGGACACCAAGGATGCGCCGGTGGTGCGCGGCGACCTGGGGCAGCGCCTCGATGGCATTGCCCGGGCGGCGGCCGGCGAGGGATTTCAGGGAGTCGTTCTGGTGGCCAAGGACCGCTCCGAGGTTCTGGTGCAGGGCTACGGCAAGGCGGTGGACAAGCCGGCTTCGCCGTTCGCACCCGGATCCGTGGTCCCGATCGGCTCGTGCGTCAAGGACTTCACCAAGGTCGCGGTCTATCAGTGGATCGAGGCGGGCAAGCTGAAGCTGACCGACACCATCGGGACGTTCTTCCCGCAGGCGCCGGCGGACAAGCGCGACATCACCGTCCAGCAACTGATGGACCACAGCTCGGGACTGCCGCTCGGCGTCGGCGGCGGCGATCGCGCGTTGCTCACGCGCGATGAATTCTTGAAGCAAGTATTCGCCGCCCGGCTCGAATTCGCGCCCGGCACCTCCGAGCGCTATTCGAACGCCGGCTTCAGCGTGCTCGCGGCGATCGTCGAGCAGCTCGCGGGAGAGCCTTTCGATGCCTACGTGAAGAAGCGCGTTCTCGATCCGGCAGGGCTGCGCGAGACCGGATTCCTGATGCCGAAGTTCGACGCGGCGCGCCTGGCGCACGCGTACGCCGACGGCGAAGACCGCGGCACGATGTTCGACATCCCGCACCTTGGAGACGGCCACGGGTGGGCGATGCGCGGCAACGGCGGTTATCTGTCGACGGTGCGCGACATGCTGCTCTTCTATCGCGCGGTACGCGCCGCAGGCGCCGGCGGTCTGCTGCGGGATCCCGAGCATCGGGATGCCGTGGTGTCCGGGCGAGGACCGACCGTGCTTGCCGGATCCGACCTGGTGTCTTTCTTCCTGTTCGCGTCCTACCCGGGAGCCGGCGTCGAGATCCTCATGGCCAGCAATCGCGCCGAGTGGAAAGCGCAGCAGCTGCTCCAGCGGTTTGAGCCTGCCCTCGGGCTGGGCGGCCCGGGCGAGGCCTCGGGTCCCGTCCTGCCGGCGCTGCCGGACAGCGGCCCGGGGCGCACGGTGAAGGCCTACCTCGACGCGTTCAACAGCGGCGACCCGGCGATGATGCGTCGATTCTTCGCCGAGCATGCCGAGAACGGACCCAAGGCCATGCCGATCGAGAAGCGTCTCGAGACCTATCAGCGACTGCACGGTGATCTCGGAACGCTGCAGGTGCTGGGCGTGCGCGTTGCGCCGGAAGGTTTCGAGGTCGAAGCCGCAGGCGATCATGGCCAGGCGGTGACCATGGGTTTCGCGGTCGCGCAGCGAGCGCCGTTTACGCTGGGTGGCATCCGTGTCGATCTCGGGCGCCCGATGCGGCGCGCGGGCGCGCCCTCCGATGCTCCGCCCGCCGTCGCCATCGCTCTGCCCGACACCGGTCCCGGTCGGACCGTCGCCGGCTACATCGCGGCTTTCAACAGCGGAGACGAGGTGGTGATGCGCACGTTCCTGGAGCGCCACGCCGTGCCGCCGCCGCAGGGTCCGCCGATCGAGCAGCGGCTGCAGAACTTCCGCGGTCTGTGGCGGGAGCTCGGGCGGCTCACGCCGGTGGCGGTTCGCGATACGTCGGAGGGGCTGCGCGTCACGGTGCACGGCGAGCGCGGCGAGCGCGCCGACATCACGTTCGGCGTGGAGAAGGCGGATCCCTATCGGTTGGAAGGGCTCGGAGTCGAGGTGGGGTAGTGCGTGCCGCGAAGCCGGGCTTGGGGGTGGCGCGCGATCCTGGGCTCGGCTTCGCTATCCTGTAGCCGTGCAGCCGGCGCCGACGCAAACCAGGATCCTGTTCCTGTTCGTCGACGGCGTCGGCCTCGCGCCGGCTGGACCGACCAATCCGCTGGCGGTGCTGCCCACTCCGGCGCTGCGGGCCCTGCTCGGCGGGCCGCTGGTGACTTCCTCGGTGCAGAGCCGACCGGGACTGTTGTTGAGCGCGATCGACGCCGGCTTGGGCATTCCGGGCAAGCCCCAGAGCGCCACGGGGCAGACGGCGCTTTTTGCCGGCGCGAACGGTGCCGCGGTGCTCGGCCATCATGCGACCGCCTTTCCGGGGCCCAGATTGCGCGCGCTGCTCGCCGAACACTCGATCTTTCGCCGCGCCGCCGAGGCCGGCCGCAAGGTGACTTTCGCGAATCCCTTCACGCCCGGGTACTGGCGGGCTCTGGCCGAGGGGCGCCGCAAACCCTCGGCGTCGTTGCTCGCCATGCAGGCCGCCAACGTTGCGTTCCGCGGCGTCGACGATCTGCGCCGGGGCGAAGCGGTGTCCTGGGACATTCGCCGCGACCAGTTCTCGACCCTGACCGGCGAGTGTGTGGAGCCGGTCGAGCCGGCGGCTGCCGGCGCCGACCTGGCGCGGCTGGCTGGACGCCATGACCTGACGCTCTACGAGACGTTCCTCACTGACCTCGCGGGCCACGAGCGCTTCGCCATGACGGTCGACGAGGCCATGGCGCGAGTCGACGGTCTGCTTGGCGGCGTGCTCGCCGCGCGGCCGGCGGCGCTCACCGTCGTGCTCACCAGCGATCACGGCAACATCGAGGATTCGCGGCACAAGGTGCACACGACGCACCCCGTGCCGCTCCTGGTCGTGGGCCCCCACAGCGACGACTTCGCGGACGTGCGCTCGATCCTCGAGGTCGGGCAGCGAATCCTCGCGGTGCTCGGAGTCGTCTAGCCGCTGCCGCGCCACGGTTGCAGCAGGCAAGGCGCGGCGGAGACTCCGGGGCGCCCGTCGGCGCTCGCAACGCGCAGGCACCTTTGCTCCGTGTCTCGGGGGCCTCGCCGCTCCGCGGCGCTCGCCTGGCCCGCCGGTCTCTTCAGCGGAGGCGGTCCCGGAACAGGGTGCGCTGCCAAGCTGGCGGACCGGCCGTCTCGACATGCAGGGTTGGCCGGCGGGCGGCGCTGGTGGGAGAGCGAGAGCCCGTCCCCGTAGGCCGGCCAAAAGGGCACTTGAATTGCATAACCTCCTCGCGACCCCGCTTGCGGTCGCGCGGGTTCGCCAGAACCACAGCCCGGGAGGAGAACCACTCGATGATCGAAGTCCAGAACGTCAGCCGCCGCTACGGTGATTTCACCGCCGTCGACGGCATCTCCTTCGAAGTGAAGGAGGGAGAGATCGTCGGCATCCTCGGCCCCAACGGTGCCGGGAAGACCACCACCATCCGCATGATCACCGGCTTCCTGCCGCCGTCGAGCGGCCGGGTGACGGTGTACGGCAAGGACCTGTTCGAGGAGCCGGGGGCCGCTCGCCGCGACATCGGGTACCTGCCGGAGAACGTGGCGATCTACCCCGAGATGCGGGTGCGCGAGTACCTGGAGTACCGGGCGCGTATCGAGGGCATGAAGAGCGTGGAAGCCAAGCCGGCGATCGCCGAGGCCGTCGAGCGCTGCCTGCTCGCCGACGTCAAGGATCAGATCGTGGGCACGCTTTCCAAGGGCTATCGCCAGCGGGTGGGCTTGGCCGCGGCGATCGTGCACAAGCCGCGCGTGCTGGTGCTCGACGAACCCACGGTCGGGCTCGATCCCAAGCAGATCATCGCCATCCGTGAGCTCATCCGCGAGCTCGGACAAAACCACACGCTGCTGCTGTCGACGCACATCCTGCCCGAGGTGGAGCTGCTCTGCCGGCGCGTGCTGATCATCGACAAGGGCCGCATCATCGCGCAGGGTACCCCCGAGGATCTGCGCGAACGCTGGCTCGGAAACGCCTTGCTGCGCGTCGTCCTCAAGGGCGACGGCGCCGGCGCCGCGGAGGCGCTCTCGACGCTGCCGGGTGTCGCGTCGGTCAAGGACGCCGGCTCCGGCCACGGCGAGCATCGCTTCACCGTCGAATGCGCGAGCGGCGCCGATCCGCGCGAGGCGGTCTTCCGCGCCGCGGTCGCCAACGGCTGGGTGCTGCTCGGCCTGCGCCAGGACAGCGGCTCGCTCGAGGATGTCTTCGTTCGTCTGACCACCCAGGACACGGCGGCGCCGGAGCGCGCGGCCGCGGAGGCTACGCAATGAACGGTCTTCTCGCCACGCTCAACCGCGAGCTGCGGGCGTACTTCCTCTCGCCGCTCGCCTATGCGGTGCTGACCTTCTTCCTGCTGGTGAACGGCTTCGTGTTCTGGGTCATCGTGAGCTTCCTCTCCGACCCGCGCTCGCGCGGCGGCGCGCCGGTCGAGCTGTTCTTCGGCCAGACGGTGTTCTTCTGGCTGGTGCTCCTGTTCATCGCGCCGGCGATCACCATGCGCCTGCTGTCGGAAGAGCGGCGCAGCGGCACCATCGAGGTGTTGATGACCTCGCCCGTCACCGAAACCCAGGTGGTGGTGGGCAAGTTCCTGGCGGCGCTCACGTTCTACATCTTCCTCTGGCTGCCGACGCTGATCTACGTCGGGCTGGTGCAGCACTACAGCACCGTCGACTGGGGCCCGGTCGCTTCCTCGTTCCTCGGCATCCTCGGCATCGGCGCCGTGTTCGTCGCCGTCGGCGTGTTCGCGTCGGCGGTGAGCCGCAATCAGGTGGTAGCGGCCTCGCTGGGGTTCGCCATCCTGATTCTGCTGTTCAGCTTCGGCTTGCTCGAGAACCTGGTGAACGCGCAGTGGCTGAAGCAGACCTTCGGCTATCTCGATCTGTGGAGTCACATGGACGATTTCTCCAAGGGCATCGTGAACACGCGGCGGCTGATGTACTGCGCCTCGCTCACCGTGTTCTTCCTCTTCCTGTCGTCGCGGGCCCTCGAGGCCAACAAGTGGAGGTGAGCAGATGAGCGACGAAACGAAGAACGAAGCCAAGAACGAAACCACGAACGAAACACGGGCGCCGCGCGCCGAGAAGAGTGACACCCAGAAGTCGCTGATCAAGGGTGGCACGCTCGGCGCCGGAGTGATCCTGGCCGCGGCGCTGCTCCTCATCGTCAACTACTTCGGCTGGAAGTACTACAAGCGCTTCGACTGGACGAAGAGCCAGCTCTACACGCTGTCGGAGAAGACCACCAACGCCCTGAAAACGGTGGACCGGGACATCGACGCGATCGTGTTCCTGCGCCCGTCGGACGAGCTCTTCGGACCGACGCGCGAGTTGCTCGACCGTTACCAGGCGGCGAACAAGCACATCCACGTCCGCACGGTCGACGCCGAGAAGAACCGCGCCGAGGCGCAGCAGCTGGTCGATAAGTACAAGATCAACGGCCTGAACGTGGTGGTGTTCGACACCGGCAAGGACCGCCGCGTGATCGAAACCGCCGACCTCGCCGACTACGACTACTCCGGCATGCAGATGGGCCAGCCGGCGAAGATGACGGGCTTCAAGGGCGAGCAGCGTTTCACCGGCGCCATTCTCGAGCTGGTGGAGAGCAAGAAGCCGAAGATCCTGTTCACCAGCGGTCACGGGGAGATCTCTCTTGCGCCGGGCGGCGAGGAAGGCCGCAGCCTGAGCCAGGCCCAGCAGCTCCTGGGGCACGACAACTTCGCGCTCGAGGAGTGGGCGTCGCTCGGCAAGACGGCGGTGCCCGACGACGCCGATCTCGTGGTGATCGCCGGGCCGACCACCGCCTTCGGCAAACCAGAGCTCGACGTCCTCTCTGCCTATCTCGCCAAGGGCGGGCGGGTTCTCGCCATGATCGACCCGACGCTCGCCGGCGACAAGCTGGCGAACACCGGGCTCACGGAGTGGTTGGCCGGGTACGGCGTCAAGCTCGGTGAGAACATCGTGGTCGATCCCTCGAATCCGCTGCCGATGTACGGCGCGGACACCATCTTCGCCAACAACTACGGCGATCACGCGATCACCAAGTCTCTGCGCGCGGCCCGCGTGCCGGTGGTGCTGTCGCTCGCGCGCTCGGTAGCGAAGGGCACGCCGCAGACCGGCTTCGAGGCGACCGAGCTCCTCAAGACCAGCGATCAGGGCTGGGGTGAGACCAATCTCGCGAAGCTGCGCGAGGTGGCGAAGGACGAGGCCGATCTCAAGGGTCCCGTGCCGCTCGCGGTGGCCGTGGCGCCGGTTGCCGCGGACGCCAAACCGGCGGGCGACATCGACGAGGAAGACGCCGACGCGCCGAAGCCGCCCAAGCCGGCCGCTCTGCCCGCGGGCTCGCCGCTCGCCAAGACCCGGCTGGTGGTGTTCGGCGACGCCGACTTCGCGGCCGACTCGGAAATCGGCAACGCCGGCAACGCCACGCTCATCGCGGACACCATGAACTGGCTGGTCGAGCGGCAGCAGCTGCTGGGCATCCCGCCGAAGTCGCCCGAGCAGGTTCGCCTGTCTCTCACCCAAGGCCAGTTGTCGCTGATCTTCTGGCTG
>WBZN01001880.1_pt1 | contig 12151 bp, 15 predicted proteins | sample 5204281 | NCBI WGS metagenome assembly WBZN01 (sample SAMN12344347, study PRJNA552823) | activated sludge metagenome | biome: Activated sludge suspended growth; feature: Nitrification reactor; material: Wastewater; isolation source: activated sludge from nitrification reactor of wastewater... | reverse complement strand
AATGTCGCGGTCGAAAGCCCCCAGGAACTGGTATGGTCCGTATCCGTTGCGGCGTCCTTGCCATACTGTCCGCAATGATCGCGCGCGATGTTCTCGACATCGCTTTTATCAATAAAATTTGTATCGTAATGAATTGTCATCGCTTCCGGGTTTTGCGCCTCGACCTTATATGGCGCGCCCCACACGGCGACGCAGCCGGTTAATAGGGCCGTTCCAAGAATAAGAGCAAACTTGTTCATGTGCAAAACTCCTGCTCCCCACATATGCGCGCAAAATCTGAAGCCAACCTGAACAGAAAAATATTTGTCTTTCAGGTTCCCTTCATGTTCACCGGAGAAACTTTTGATGAGGTACACCGAAGGATTCCCATGCTGACCATGAGCATCATAGAAAACTGCAATGAAACAGGACGACTCCATTTCGAGGGCGCGAGGTTGCGGCAGCTTGCGCCGCTCAACGCATCCATCATCGATATATCAACCGGGGTTACATCCGACCGCGAACGGGTCGAATCTTTTATCGAGGGTATTTACGCGCAAATATATGGCGCCTCCCTGAAGGTGGCTTACCCTATTCTGATAAGCATTCGCGACGCAGAAGGCGACATTCTTGCCGCGACGGGGTTTCGTTATGCGCGTGACGAACCGCTTTTCCTGGAACATTATACGCGCGCGCCAATCGAACGTGCGCTGTCATCGGAATACGGCATGCCCATATCCCGTGATGAAATTGCTGAAATCGGTAATCTGGCATCCGGCGGCGGCGGTGCGTCGATATTCCTGTTCGCGGCGATGGCGGCTTATTTAAACGCCAAGAATATTCGTTATGCCACAATCACCGGCACGGGATTTTTGAAAAAGCGCCTGAAAACGCTTGGTCTCAAGCCGCATTTCATTTGCGATGCCGATCCTGCCCGACTACCGCCGGAGGAAATAAGTTGCTGGGGCAGCTATTACAATACACGCCCCAGCGTTCTTGCCGGATCAGTGGAAGACGGCATTTGCCACCTGCGAAAGGCTTTGGGCGCTGTGTATGAAGAGTTGCCGTATCCCGTTTATCCTTGCCTGCATTTCAGGGAGTGGACATGAGCGTATTGTTTTCCGCCCTTTCCCGCCATGCCAACCTGACGCCAGGTAAGACGGCGCTTGCCGGACAGAGCGGTAATATTCCCTATAGCGCCCTTGCGCGGCTTGTGGGAGAAAAAGCCAGAATACTGGAGCAGCGTGGAAAAGCTGCGTTCGGCCCGCATTACACCGTAGGTCTGCGGATGCCGAACAGCATTGAATGGATACTCTGGGATCTGGCGGCCCTGAAGACCGGCATTCTTCTTGTTCCTTTGCCGCCTTTCTTTCATGAGGATCAGATCAGGCATGTCGTTCGCGCCGCCGGGATAAAAGAGATCATTGCACCAGAAGGATTTATAAATACAGGCGAACTCGGATATATTCCAGTTCCAGACGGTACGGTAAAAATTACCTTTACATCGGGGACGACCGGAACGCCGAAAGGTGTCTGCCTTTCACTGAAAGGCATGGAAGACGTCGCCGTTTCCCTGATCGATGTTATCGGTGCGGAATATGCCGAACGGCATTTGAGCGTCATGCCTTTGCCCATCCTGCTGGAAAACGTCGCGGGCGTTTACGCGTCGTTGATGGCGGGCGCAACCGTTTACCTGCCCGATCCCGTCGCTACGGGCATGGCGAATCCCTTCCAGCCGGATTTCCTGAAACTGGCGCAGGCGATAGCGGAACGCCAGATCACATCCATCATCCTTATTCCGGAGCTTTTGCGCGGCCTGATGGCCGTGGCGCGAATGCAGCCGGCATTGCTTTCTTCCTTGCGCTTTATCGCGGTTGGCGGAGCCAAGGTTGCGCCGGAACTGATTGAAGCTGCGCGGGCTCTGGGGCTGCCCGTATATGAAGGATATGGATTGAGCGAATGCGCGTCCGTCGTCGCATTGAATACGCCGGGAGAGGATAATCCGGGAACGGTCGGTAAAATCCTGCCGCATATCGAAGCCTTCGTTGAAAGCGGTGAAATCATCATCAAAAACCCTGCCTTTCTCGGTTATCTCGGCCAGGACAGGCAAGCGCCGTTCCATACCGGCGACCTGGGTGAGATCGACGCGGATGGAACTATGCGCATATCGGGACGGAAGAAAAACATCATTATCACTTCACAGGGGCGCAATATATCGCCCGAATGGATCGAAAGCCTCTGCCTGGCGCAGCCGGAAATCGCGCAGGCTTTCGTTTATGGCGACGCGCTGCCAGGTCCCGCCGCCCTGATCGTGCCGGCGGGAAAAGACGTGGATATCGCGGCCGCCATCGGCCGCGTCAATGCGCGATTGCCGGTCTATGCCCGCATCATGCATTGCCAGCCGGTTCAGCCCTTTACGCCGCAAAACGGCATGCTAACCGCCTCGGGGCGGCCGCAACGGGAGAATATAGCCGTTACCTATCGATCCATCATGAAAAAGGAGGAAGCCGTGAATTTTTATGAAACGCTTGCGCGGGAGACCGCGCCGCAACGCCAGGCGCTCTATACCGCGCCGCAATTGATATCCGGCCTGAAAGGCAATATCAGCCGCGGGACATATATAGCCTACCTGACGCAGGCCTATCACCATGTGAAGCACACGGTGCCGTTCCTGATGGCGATGGGCGCGCGCCTGCCGGAAAGCAAATCCTGGCTGCGCGGCGCGATCGCCGAATATATCGAGGAGGAAATCGGTCATGAGGAGTGGATATTGAACGACATCACCGCCGCGGGCGGCGACAGGGAAGCGGCGCGCGCCTCACGTCCGCACCGGGAGACGGAGCTTCTGATTGCCTATAATTACGATTATATCGCGCGGAAAAACCCGGTCGGCTTCCTCGGTATGGTGTTCATGCTGGAAAGCACAAGCACGGAAATCGCGACGGCCGGGGCGGACGCGCTGAAGAAGGGCCTGAATTTACCACAGAACGCCTTTACCTATCTTTATTCACACGGATCGATAGATCTGGACCATCTGGAATTCTTCAAGAAAACAGTGGGCATGATCGATGATCCAGCCGACCGGGATGCAATCATCGACGTGGCGCAGAACACTTTTTTCCTGTTCGCGGACGTTATAAGGAGCATCCCGATGACGGATGAAAATCGAGATGCGGCTTGAAAAATCCACCGTTTTGCTGACGGGCGGCCGCGGCGGCCTCGGTTCCATGATCGCGGGGCAGTTACGGAACAGGGGCGCCATCGTCAAAACCGCCGGTAAAGACGAAGGCGAAGACATGCGCGTCGATTTTTCGGATATGGACGACGTCGGAAAATTTTGCGAAGACCTGTCGCGCATGCCGGTCGATATCCTGATTAACAATGCCGGGCTGCAATATTTCGGCCGCACGCATGAGCAAACCGCGCCGCATCTGCACGCGATGATCGCCGTCAATCTGGAGTCGCCGCTGCTTCTGGCGCGCGCGGTCCTGCCGGGCATGCTGGCGCGGAAAAATGGCCGTATTGTCAATATCGGCTCCGCTTTCGCCGGCATTCCGTTTCCGCATTTCAGCGTCTATTCGGCGACAAAGGCGGCGATGCGGGCCTTCAGCCAGTCGATCCGCAGAGAATATGCGGGAACCGGCATAGGCGTAACCTACATCGCTCCGCGCGCCCTGCGCACGGGCATGAGTGCGGGGCCGGTGCATGAACTGATGCTGCGGACAAAAAGCGCGATGGACCTGCCGGAAACGGTTGCTAATAAAATCGTTTCTGCCATCGAGCTGGATAAAAATGAAATGGGTATCGGCATGGCGGAAAATATGTTTTCCCGTCTGAACGGCCTCTTGCCTGGCGTGGTCGACCGCGCATTGCGCCAATCGCGCGACATAGGCGACGATATTCTTAAAACCTGCAAAACATAAAGAGGAAAGTATGAGAAAAATCTTTTTACTGATGCCGCTTCTGTGCGGCACTGCCCTGGCCGCCCTGCCTGCCGCCGCGCAAAACGCGCAGCCGGGCGCGATTGCACAGACCGCTTTCGACCAGAAACTGGCCGATATCGCCGGCACATGGGATCGTATCAAATACCAGATGCCGTATAAGGACGCACAGATCAAGGCACTTGACGCCCTGGAGACCGAGGCCGATTCATTATCCGCTTCGTTCCCCGATCGCGCCGAGCCGAAAATCTGGGAGGGCATCGCCTATGCGACTGAATCCGGCCTTGTCGGCGGGATGAAGGCTTTGCCCAAGGTGAAAAAGGCAAGGGCGCTTTTTGAAGCCGCCATCGCCATCGACGGCGACGCCATGAACGGCGGCGCGCACACCAGCCTCGGCTCGCTTTACTACCTTGTTCCCGGCTGGCCGATTGCGTTCGGCGACGACAGCATGGCGGAAAAGGAACTGAAAACCGCGCTCGCCATCAATCCCAACGATATCGACGCCAATTACTTCTACGGGGATTATCTGGTGCACCGGAAGAAATACGCCGATGCGGTTCCCGTGCTGGAACATGCCGAACAGGCGCCGCCACGGCCAGGGCGCGGTGTTGGCGATGCCGGGCGCAGGCAGGAGATACAGGCGGACCTGACGAAGGCACAAAAAGCGCAAGCAAAGGGCGATGAGGATTAACGCATCCGCAGGGTGGCGATCCCAAGCGCGGCCCATCCAGCCATCAGCAGGATTCCTCCGAAAGGCGTGCCGTAGTTAAACATGAATATGCCCGTCAGGGCCGCGGCATAAAGGCTTCCGCAAAAGACCAGACTACCGGCGATGAAAAGCAGCGCGGGAATGCGCAACACGCGCCTTGATTCATCGTTCAGGCTTAAACCCAACACTACGATCAGAACGGCATAAAGCTGGTGATAGCGCAGCGCCACCTCGGCCCCGCGCGTCATATGGCTTGCGAGCGCATGATCGAACAACGCGCCCGCCGCAACGCCGCACAGGCCCCAGACCGCGCCGAATGCCAGAACGATCCGGGGCATGGTGCTCAATCCTTCACGATCACCGCGCCATGCATGCCGAGGGCCTCGTGCGGGTGGCAATGGTATTCGTACGTGCCGGGGGTTTTGAACGTATACGACCAGGATTGTCCCTTATGCTCCAGCATAGGGCTCATGGCCGCGTCCACGCCGTTGGGCACGGATTCGAACATGACGTCGTGCGTGTCGTTCTGCGCATCGATGAAGCGGACGGTGTCGCCGGGTTTGATGACCAGCCTGGCGGGACTGAAACTGTAAACCTGTTTCGCTTCCGGAGCCGTCATCATCCGCACGGTGTGGGTTTCGGCAAAGGCCGGGGCGGCGGCCGTCACGATCGCAACCGCCATGAGCACCGTTTTCATGCATTCCTTATTTCGTGACATCGACCGTCACCACATCTGATATTACGGGCGGGTTGTGCAACATATGCGCGCCGTCGCCCATGACAAGCTGCAGCGTGTGTTTGCCAGGCGTCAGAGTGACGTCCGCCTCCGTCTGGCCCTTGCCGTAATGTATATGCTGCGCGTCCTTGAGAATCGGCAGTTTTTTCTGGTCCTCCGTCAGTTGCGTGTCAATCAGAAGGTGGAAATGGCCGGTGCCGGGATTCACTGTGCCGGCGGGTGCCACCTTCATGCCCGTCACACCGAATTCGAGATGAACGGGGCTTTTTACCATGTCACCGTCCTTGACGTTCTTGAAAAACGCCTTGGCCGGTTGCGGCGGGGTGTCGGTAGCGCGGGCCGCGGCGGGCGACAGGACAAGGGCCAAAGCGGTGAGGGCGATAAGGGGACGTAGCATAATCTAATCTCCAAAAGGTTAATGCATAAAGGACAGTAGCCGCATTTTCTGAAGGCAGCCTTAAGATTAGGCCGGTCCTTCGGCAATGGCAATAAGCCCGCGCACGCGCGGCCATTTTGAAACATCGGTTTCTTCAACGATGCAGCTTTTAAAACCACCCGCCATGATAAACCGGCGCAAGCCGTCGGCGGTATAATGACGATGCGTGGAGGCATCGGCGAATTTCCAGTGCCGCATGGTCGCGGCGTCCGTTGCATAGACGACTATGCGGCCGCCAGGGCGCAGCACGCGATGGCATTCGCGTATAACAGCATCGCTCCAGAAGTAAACGACATTAACCGCCAGAATTTTATCTATCGAGTTGTTCGCGAGAGGCAGAGATGAAAAATCCCCCTTAATAAGCCGTACACAACCGGATTTTATATATTTTGCGTTGCGTTTTTCCGTTTGCGACAGCATTTCACCGGACTGATCGATCCCGATAATCCGGCCCGACGAGGTGCTGGAAGCCAGATGGCGAATTGCCATTCCCGGCCCGCATCCCAATTCAAGAACATCATCGTGTGGTCGGACCGACAACGCGGCTAACGCTAACGTATTCGGTTTTGCATTTAACGCCGACATAAGAGCGCCGACGATATTGCCCGCGTGCCCGGAGGGATGTTTTAATTGTCGTCCGAAAGCGTCCAGGAAGGACATTCCGCTCTCCTGCAGATAAATTCATATTTAATTTAATAGCCTTAAGCTTAAGCCTGGCTGAATTTTGCTGTATCCTGATTGAATGTTAACCGGTCGGAGGCAGGTAATCTGCCATCCCTATCGATGGCGTATTATGAGCAATCATCTTAAAATACTTATAGCCGGTGGATATGGCACGTTCGGGGGCAGACTGGTTGAACTGCTGGAGAATGAAGCGCGTCTGACGCTTGTGGTAGCGGGCAGGTCGTCTGAAAAGGCAAAAACTTGGTGCCAGTCCCGCACAGCGGCGACCGCAACGTTAATCCCTGCCTATTTCGATCGCACCGGAGATCTGGCCGCGCAGTTGGTGGAACTTAGGCCCGATATCGTGGTGGATGCCAGCGGGCCCTTTCAGGATTATGGAGCGGACGGCTATCGTCTGGTAGAGGCGTGTATCGCCGCCAAAATTCATTATCTCGATCTCGCGGATGGATCCGATTTTGTGAAAGGCATCGCCGCGTTTGACGAGCCCGCCCGGAAAGCGGGCGTTCTTGTTTTGTCAGGCGTTTCCAGTTTTCCGGCTTTGACGGCGGCGGTCGTGCAGCTTCTGAGCCGCGATATGGCGAAGGTTAATTCCATCCGTGGCGGTATTGCGCCGTCGCCTTACGCAGGCGTCGGTAAAAATGTCATCCGTGCCATTGCCGGTTATGCAGGGCAGGAGATGACATTGACGCAGGCCGGCAGGAGCAAAAAAGCGTGGCCGCTGACAGAATGCATGCGCTATACGATTTCGCCGCCCGGACGCCTGCCATTAAAAAATACATTGTTCTCGCTCGTCGATGTGCCGGATCTGAAGGTACTGGCCGATCTGTGGCCGGAAACGGAGACGATCTGGATGGGGGCTGGTCCGGTTCCTGAAATCCTGCATCGCGCACTGATCGGTTTTGCCTGGCTGGTGCGTCTTAAAATTATGAAGACGATCTTGCCATTATCGGGCCTGATGGATTTTGTAACCAATCATGTGCGCTGGGGCGAGCATCGCGGTGGCATGTTTGTGGAGATCGCTGGGCAGGATGCCAAGGGTGAGACGGTCAGAAAATCATGGCATCTTCTAGCCGAAGGACGGGACGGACCCCTGATCCCTTCAATGACGGTGGAATCGCTGGTGCGGAAAATCCTTGAGGGCGACAAAATCACACCCGGTGCGCGGACGGCATTGCAGGATATTACACTGGATGATTACGACAGGCTGTTCAGGCGCCGTACGATTTATACCGGATTTAGACAGGATGTGCCGCAGCATGGAATGCCGCTATACATGCATATACTGGGCAATGTCTGGGAAAGCCTGCCTGCGCCGATCCGCGATATGCATGATTTTAAACAGGCTGCGTCGGCGCAAGGCAGTGCTGTTATCGAGCGCGGGAAAAATCCGGTAGCACGGCTGGTGGCCTATCTGATTGGGTTCCCGGCGGCTGGACAGGATGTACCCGTTACTGTTCGTTTTACAGCGCAGGATGGTGTCGAAAAATGGACAAGGATTTTTAATGGTCGCGAATTTTTCAGTTTGCAGTATGAGGGGAAGGGTCGCGATCAACGGCTTCTGATGGAACAGTTCGGTCCGATGACATTCTCCATGGCACTGGTGTGGGATGGTGAGGCGTTGCGTCTGGTCCTGCGCGGGTGGAAAATGTTCGGCATTCCGATACCGATGGTGCTGTGCCCGCGTTCGGATTCATATGAGACAGTCAGGGATGGAAAATTCAACTTTAATGTCGAGATATCGCATCCGCTGATTGGCAGGATCGTGCATTATAACGGCTGGCTGGAAAAGCAATGATTGAACGCAAGCCATATAGTTATCGTGATGATCCCGATGTTCCGGCTTTCGACGACAGCCATCCGCTGATGATTTTCGACGGCATCTGCGTCTTATGCTCTGGTGGCGCCGGGAAAATGATGCGGTGGGACAGGAAAGCGGTTTTTCGCTATGCGACTGCACAGTCCAAACTGGGTAATGCGCTGCTCAGGCATTACGGCTGCGATGCAGTGACGTTCGATACGGTCCTGGTTGTTGCCGGTGGCAAGGCGTTTGTGAAATCCGGTGTCTATCTGGAAGTGACGCGGTTGCTGGGCGGATGGTGGAAATTATGGCTGGTCTTCAGCCTTGTGCCCAAATTCATCCGTGATCCGGTTTACGACTGGAAAGCACGCAACCGGTATAAATGGTTTGGCAAGACGGGCTATTGCCGGATGCTTCCCGATCAGTACGCGGAGCGCATTATCGACCGCTAGTCCTGTTCAGATCGTAATCCGGATGCCACTGGCCGGGATTGAGATGGCTGAACAAGCCGGTTTTGATGCCAGCCAGCGTGCGCAGCATTTCGGTTTTGACGTAGGGTGTCTTGCAGAGCAGGCCAAACGTCCAGTCGCGCAGCCATGCGGCGGCATCGATATCGGACTGGAAGAACGGGGTCAGCCAGCGGCTGGCGATCTGGTAGAAGCCGGTGTGGTTTTTACGGGTTTTCGTGTAGCAGGCGAGCGCCTGATTAATATCAGGGGTACCCTTCAGGCATGAAGCCAGCGTCAGGGCGTCGATCAGGCCGAGATTGGCGCCTTGGCCCAGCTGCGGGCTGGTGCAATGGGCGGCGTCGCCGATGAAGACCAAGCGATCGTCATGCCATTGCTTCATGATGGTATCGCTGTACTGGGCGAAGGTCAGATCGTCGACGGAATGAAACTGTCGCACGAACGGTTCAAGGTCGGGCCAGTAACCCAGTACCTGTTCTTTCCATGGATCGAGGCCGGTTTCACGCCATTCGTCATAAGTTCTGGCCAGAAGGCTCCAGAAGAAAGCCAGGGTTTCCGTCTGGTCCGCTAGGCGTTTGCCGATGGCGAGGGCGCCGATCATCACACGGCCGCGATCATAGCGTTGCTGTAATGCATTCTGGCCAAAGGCCTGGCCCGGATCGGTACAGACACCCCAGACTGCCCCATAACAATAAGGCTTGTTGTATTTCAGATTGCCGTTGCGGGCGCGCAGGGTTGATCGTGCGCCGCTGGCATCGATGACCAGATCAAAGCCGTCGTAACGTGTGCCGTTACGGTCGATAACGCTCCTTTTGTCGTGCCGCAGGTCCGTATCCACGATATCGCAGGACGTCATGATTTTAACAGGACGGCGCAGGACTTCGTCATGCAGGATGGAAAAAAGCGCGCCGCGGTGAATGCCGAGGCCGAACAGATGCGGTTTCAGGTCTGTGTAGCGTATGTCAAAGACAACGCGACCATTGGCGGACTGACCATACAGATCGAAAATCTTAGTGCCATAGGCAAGAGCTGTCTTGTCCAGTCCAAGGCAGGCCAGGCAGGCAAGGCCGGTTGGCTGCAGCATGATCCCGGCACCGAGTGGCCGGGGTTCGGCAAAACGTTCGAATAGTGTAACGTCATGCCCGTCGCGTGTCAGGAAAAGTGATGCTGCGAGGCCGGATGTACCGCTACCGATGACTGCTATTTTTAGAGAAGGCATATTTAAATCCAGTCATGCCAGAGGCATTTTTAAAATAAACCGTGCGCCGGCCGATACCGGGACGACGCTGATTTCTGCATTATGACGTTCGAGTATCGATCTGACAATATCAAGTCCCAGTCCGGTACCACCCTTTTCACGACGTGTTGTGAAAAAGGGTGTAAAGATTTTATCCATGTTGGCAGCGGAGATACCTTCACCGTTATCTGTTATCGTGATCTGAAGTTCATATTCGCTTTTCTGCATGCCGACTATAACGGATGTGGCGCCGTGCCGGTGCGCGTTATCAAACAGATTCGAAAGTACGCCTTCCAGGTTTTCTGCCGACAGAGCTACGGCGCAGGATATGTTTTGATAGAGGATTGAGAGGCTTTCGGCCGCAAAGCGCTGCTGCAGGCGCGGCAGGATCGTTCCGATGTCTGTAACCCCGCCGTCCGGTATCAGCGCATCCGCCCGTGCCAGTTCAAGTAGACGGCTGACCAGTCGGGTAAGACAGTCCGTATCGTTCAGGATCAGGGACAGAAAATGGTTTTTCTTCTCCGGCTCCATATCGTCGCAATCCTGCATCAGCTCGGCGGCGCCGCGGATAGAAGAAAGCGGCGTTTTGAATTCATGCGAGACATGCATTGCAAAAGTCCGCATGTAATCAGATCGTTCATGCAGCGCCTGCGCCATGGCGGCAAAGCTCTTGGACAATTGCGCAACTTCTTTTGTTACAGGGTGTTCTATGGGGCGGATGTGCGCTCCCTGATGACGCTCTTGTAATGACCGGCGAGAGCCTCGCGAACTTCCGGCATATCGGCGAAGGAAAATCCGGTTTCTTTCGGTCCCGAGACGACAATCCCATCGCTGTCAAGAATGCGGATTCCGGCCAGAGTTGTTTTTTGAGCTTGCGCCATGACGTCGTTCAGTGATTGCCCAGCCGCTAGTTCAGGTCGCATGCCGGTTACTGTCGTGGTAGCGCCACCGGGCTTGCGCCCCAGAATCTCCTCGGTCAGATCCAGCTGTGCAGCAATGGGAGTATAGGGATCTTCCGGTGTAGGTGGCGTGTAATAGGGCAGGGCCTTTCTGTATACGGCCTGCCCGGAAAGCAGGGGTTTCAGTTCATGCACATACTTAGTTCCAAATCCTACCCTTCTCCACCATTCGCTTCCTAAAGCATTGATTTTAAACAAGCCTTTGAATTTTAAGCGTCTTTTTTGCCCAACTGGTACATAATGGGGCATGGGAGACGTGAGCAAAATACCTATATACTCATAATAGACAGGCGGTCCTGTCCGTTTATCGATAATCTCGGGACGCGTGCAGGGCTAGTGCCTCATAGGCCGCTTTGCCCCCATCCTTTTGATGGATTGGTGGAATCCATTATATTCACCACACGCGTCATTATTGATATTAATAAACGAAATAAAATGTTTTTTGCTCCGGCCGTTCGGGGCATTTTTTATTAAATCGTATTTACGAATTTTTTACACCCGGCCGCAATACCTTAACACCCTTCATACGCCGCTTCGCGCGACAATAAACGTATCCACCCCTGTATCGGAGGTTTTTATGGATGCTGTTTTTGTCGTCCTTATTATTGGCTCTTACATCATGATGTCCGTGTTCGCCATTCTCGGCGACGACCTGAAAAAAGGGTCGTGACATGACGGTGCTCTATGCCATCGGCGCGATCATTGCCGTTGCCCTGCTGATTTACCTCCTGATTGCCATGCTGAAACCGGAGATGTTCCCATGATGAGCGGTAACGACTGGCTGCAGATTGCCATTTACATGATTGTCCTGCTGGGCTGTGCTGGTCCGCTGGGCGCTTATATGGCGAAGGTCTATCAGGGCGAACGCGTTTTCCTGACGCCTGTTCTCGGTTGGCTGGAACGCGGCCTTTATAAATTGTCCGGCATTGATCCGGATCGGGAAATGCCGTGGAAGCGTTACACCATGGCGACATCGCTGCTGATCAGTGGCGGGCTCTGTTTTCTGGCGGGCTTCTTAGATTGGATGACTGACCGAACGCTCTCCGGAATTTCTTCCGCCATGCTTTGCGTGGGGCTGTTCGCCACGGTGATTGGACTCGTGCTTTGGTGCCGCCATCGTGAGGCCGAAAGACACCGACTCATCCTCCTGGATGACAGCGGCGAAGTCACCAAAGAGGACTACTCTCACATACGTTGCCTGTCAT
>WBZN01001879.1_pt1 | contig 12155 bp, 7 predicted proteins | sample 5204281 | NCBI WGS metagenome assembly WBZN01 (sample SAMN12344347, study PRJNA552823) | activated sludge metagenome | biome: Activated sludge suspended growth; feature: Nitrification reactor; material: Wastewater; isolation source: activated sludge from nitrification reactor of wastewater treatment... | reverse complement strand
GGCACCGACGTCGGCGCTGGATAGGTAAATGCGCAGTACGGTCTTGCTCGCATCCATCTCGTCCGGGCCGCGCACGAGCCAGGCGTATCTCACCGCGCCCGCATAGGTCTTGAAATGGACCGCGCCGCTGGCTCTATCGGCCGCCCGAGCAGCGCTTGAAAGAGCCAACACCGTCGCCGCTATGCCAAGAACGTTTCGAAACGAGATCATGGCTTTCTCCTTTAAAGATAGAACGTCTAGAGCTGCTCAAAAGGCGTCGAGCCTGTTGTCCCGGCGTGCGTCTCACTTCGAGATCGGAGCGTCGAACGCGTAGTCCTGCTTGTCCGAGCAGTAGTCCTGCTTTCCCCGCGCGTCGGGGCACGACCCCTCGCCGGCGCGCAGTGTGCCTTTCACTCGTTTAGGGTCCCGGCGGTCGAGCGCGACGACCACGCTGACGAGCCCGTTCGCGACGTTGACGCCCTTGCTCTCGACCCTGCCGTCGCCGGGACAGAGGAAGAAGTACTCGGCTCCGGCTTCGGCGTTGACCTCCACGGCCACGAACGACGCCTTCTCCTTCGCGCACCAGAGCCGGAGCGTGTCGAGGAAATCCCCGGCCTTCGCCCAGGCGGCGATGGAGGGCTCCTTTTCGGTGAAGACGATCCAGGTCATCCGGTCGGCGCCGGAGCCTTCGCCGAAGGCGGAGGAGTAGCGGGGCGAGAAGCTCACCTGTTCCTGAGTTTGTGCCGTGGAGCCCGGGCGCCCCTTCGAGCGCTCGAGTGTGCCGTGGCCGCTCGCGCTTCCGAAGAGCTGCGCGACAAGTGGAGAAGCGCCGGCGAGAAGCACCAAGGCGCAGACGCGAAGGAATCGTTTCACTGTGCACCTCCTTTCGAGAAAACGGACGGCCGCCATGTGACTGCTCGCCGAACAGTGCTCCCGGGCCCAGCGTCCGGAGATCTCCACATGCCCTGCGACGGCTTCGCGTGGAGCAAATCGTCGACGCAACGCAGCAGATATCGTGGATGATCTCGCCACGAAGATGCTCTCCCTCGGACAGTTGGTCAACGGCGCCGCAGGAAAAGCATGCCGCCGGCCGCGAGCAGCAGCAGGAGGGCAGCAAGCCCTGTCGAGCTCAGCGTCGGGACTTGAACCACGGTCTGCTCGAGCTCGAACGAGCCGCTGTCGCAGGCGAAGCCTTGGGGACGGGCGACACCACGCTGATCGGTTGCCAGTGTGCAGGCCCCCGATGGGATCGCGTTGAATGCCGCGCTGGTGGCGGGAATCGCCATCGTCGGTGTGCTGCCGGGCGCGTTGAGGGCCACCGCTGCGAGCTGCGGATCCTGGCCCGGCCGATCCGTTCCGGCGGTCAAGAGGGTGTCGCATGAGGTGTCGCTCGGGCTGAAGGTCACGTTGTAGCCGCCGGAAGTGAAGAAGCCGCCGCAGTTCGCGCCGCCGATGGGGTCCGCGATGACGCTGCGATCGACGATGACGTTCGGCACGAAGCTCAGGGCCAGGAGGTTCGCGATCGGCGGGCTGACGGTACCCGGAGATCCATCCACACCCCGGCTGCCCGCCGGGGCACCGCCGCCAGCGAGCCCCCCGGGCCCCGGGCCTCCCGAGAAGCCCCCGAAAGAAGTCAGCGCGCGGTTCTGCGCCACGGTCACGTGGTCGAGGGTCAGTCCGCTGAAGACGTCGATCGCTCCGAGCACGCCCACGTCGCCCTCGTTGCCGCCGTTGCCGCCGTTGCCGCCCGGGCCCGCAAACTCGCCGCTGGTCGGGGCCGAGCCGCCGGTGCCACCGCTGCCGCCCGCACCGCTCACACCGCCGCCGGTGCCGCTGCCGGTCACCGTGCAGTTGACGAGGGTCACCCCCAGACCGCTGCTCGACAGCGCCGCGCCACTTTGAATCGCCCCACCGGCGTCGCCGCCAGGACCACCATTTCCTCCGCCGCCGGTGCCGCCACTGCCGCCCGTCCCCCCGGAACCCCCTTTTCCGCCGCTGGCGGAGACGGTGTTGTCGACGAAGGCGGTGTCGACGACCAACAGGGTCCCGGCCTGGTTGAAGACGCCGCCGCCGGCCGCGGTGGCCGAGCCGCCGGCGCCACCGGCTCCGCCTGGCGCGCCCGTTCCGCCCGCGGCGCCATCGCCGCCCCGACCTCCGGTGCCACCCAGGGCCACGGCATGGTTCTCCGCGATCACGCAGTCTCGAATGGTGAGATCTCCCTCGCTCAGGATCCCTCCACCGGTTGCAAAGGTCGCGGCGGCTGGATCGCCAGGATTGCCGGGAGTGCCGTCCGCGCCGGCCGGGCCGAGGGCGGTGACCGAGCCGTTGCGAATCGTGAGGCCGGAGAGGGTCACGGCAACGCCGGCACCGATGTGGAGGACCCGGTGCGACGAGTTGCCGTCGAGGGCGAGGACCTGGGCTCCCGGACCCTGGATGGTCAGGTTCTTGTTGACCAGCAGCTCCGCCGCGACGACGATCGCCCCGCTGACGCTGAAGTCGATGGTGGCACCTGGGCTCGCGGCGGCGATCGTGTCGCGCAGGGAACCCGGGCCGCTGTTCGCCGTGTTGGTCACGGTGTCGGCCCGCAGCGGCACCGCGCCGAGCCCGCTCAGGATGAGGGCCACGGCCATCTGCGCGACCCGCGGTCGATGCGGAGGGAATGGGCGACGAAGGGCTGCCTTCAGGACCTCGGGAGAACCCCCAGTTGAGAGCATGTTCATTCCTTCCAGGCTCATCGGCCTCGAGAAGCGACCGCCGCTCGCCGGATCGACGAGCTCGCGCCTTCTCCATGTTCGACGGCCAAGCAGCTGCCGTGTTACCAGAGCGGCCCGCCGCTCCTGGCCGACTGGACATCGGGAGGTCGCAATGACCAAGATTCCCCTGCGTCATGCCCGTCTTCGTCGATCCCGCCATCCCCGAGCAGGCTCCCGACCCCGTTCTGAGGGAGTTTCTCGAGGCGACCGACGAGCGGCGCGCGCGCGATCTCCTCGGCGATTTGCTGATGTCCGCGGCATCGCCGATCTTGTGGCGCGTCATCCGGAGCCGGCTCCTCGGCGTCGAGCGCGCCACGCAAGAGGATGTGCACGCGCAATCCCTGCTGCGGCTGACTCGCTTGCTGACCGCCCAACGCACCGGGGCGGCGCCGATCGAAGACTTCGGCGCCTACGCCGCCGCGGTGGCCACCAATGCCTGTCACGAGCACCTGCGCGCCTGCTATCCGGCGCGGACGCGCTTGGCGCGTCAAGTGCGCTACCTGTTCACGCACGACGCCGGGTTGGCGCTCTGGCAAGCGCCGGGAGGCTCGTCGATCGGCGGCCTGGCGCGCTGGGTCGGCCAGGCGCCGCCGGCGCAGGCGCAGGATGCGTTGCGCGCGGCGGCCGCGGATGCCTCGCGTCTTCTGCCCGGGCGCGACCCGGCGCTGGCGCGACTGGGCGACGTGGCGCGAGCGTTGCTGTCAGCGACCGGAGGCCCCGTCCCGCTCGAACCGTTGATCGAGGCGTTCGCGCTGATCCGCGGGATTCGCGACGAGCCCGCGGAGGCAATCGCCGAAGGCGATCGATTCCAGTCGGCTGCGGCGGCCACCTCGTCGGAGGACCGCCTGGCCGATGCCCAGTACCTGCTCCGCTTGTGGGCAGAGATCGAGGCGCTGCCCCGGCGCCAGCGCGTCGCCTTGCTGCTCAACCTCCGCGATGCCGCGGGGCGCGACATCCTGCGCCTGCTGCCGACCACCGGCGTGGCGGACCTGCGGCGCATCGCTCTTGCCCTCGAGCTGCCTCTTGCCGAGCTCGAGTCGCTGCTCCCGGCGCTGCCGCGCGACGACGCGTGGATCGCCGATCGGCTCGGCCTTACGCGTCGCCAGGTGATCAATCTGCGCAAGTGCGCCCGCGAGCGGCTGGCTCGCCGGCTGCGAGGACTTTGAATGGGCGACGGTAACCTCGATCCGCATTCGCCGTCTCGAACAAAGGAGGGCCATATGGACGAGGCCCGATCGACCCCGCCCTCGCCGGACGCCGAGCGCGGAAGATTGGCCGACCTGTTTCGGACGGATCTCGCCGCCGCTGACGCCGCGCGCGAGACACCCGACGACGCCGAGGTCGCTGCCTACCTCGACGGCACGCTCGACGACGCGGACCGCGAGGCCTTCGCCATGCGGCTCGAGGACGACCCGCTTCTACGGGCCGAGGTCGATGCCCTCGCCGCGCTTCGGCGCGAGTTGGGAGCGCCGCGCCGACCCACGAAGGCATGGGTCTGGGCGCTCGCGGCCGCGCTGGTAGTTACGCTCGGTGCCGCCTTTCTCTGGCGGGCAAAGACGGTCCAGATGCCTCCGGCGGCCGGCGCGAATTCCGCAATGCCACCGTTGATCGCCTCCCTCACTGACTCGCCGGGCGTGGTGAGTCTGGACGCAAGCGGAGTCCTACATGGCTTGCGCCTCTCGGGTGACTTCGAACGCCAGGTCGCGGCGGCGCTGCGCGACGGCGCGCTGCCGCGCTCGGCCGCCACGGATGGCCTGGGGGGCCACGCCGGCGTCTTGATGGGAGGCGCCCCGGCCGGGACCCACGAGCTCGCGATCCTCGCTCCGATCGCGACGGCGGTGCGTGAGACCACGCCGACCCTACGCTGGCACCGGGAGCCCGGCGCGAGGAGCTATCGCGCCGAAGTGTTCGACGCGGACCTGACCGCGGTGGCGCGCAGCGCCCCGCTCGAGCGTCTCGACTGGACCGTCGCGCCGCCGCTAGTCCGCGGTCACGTCTACACCTGGCAGGTCACCGCCGAGACCTCGGGTGGCGTCCTCTCGGTCCCGGCACCGCCGCAGCCCGAGGCGCGGTTTCGCGTTCTCGACGAGGCAAGCGCAACCGCGGTGGCAAGCGACCTCCTGGCGGCCGGCGGGAGCCACTTGGCGGCGGCGGTTGCTTTCGCGCGCGCCGGCCTCTATGCCGACGCGGCGGGCGAGCTCGACGCGTTGTCCGCGGCGAACGCCGGTTCGCCGGTCCTCGCGCGGTTGCGCAGCAATCTCGCTAACTCGCCGTAGCTCAACACGGCAGAAACCCGAACCCGCCAGGGGGCCTAGCCCCGAGGTGAGGCCCGTCCGTCGCCAATCAGCACGAAGGGCGCCCAGTAGAAGGGGTGGCGGGTCCGCGGGTCACGCAGGCGGCTCAAAGCCGCGGCCCGCAGGGCGTCCGCATAGCTCTCGCCGTCGCGGGCGCGGCGCTGGAACTCGACCAGGAGATCCCCCGTGCTGGCGGCGTCGACACTCCACAGGCTCACCACGGTGTTGCGCACGCCGGCGACCGACAGCGCCCACGACAGGCCGATGACGCCCTCGCCCGCGGCAATACGGCCGCGTGCGGTGTCGCAGGCTGCGAGCACGGCGAGATCTGCGGGCAAATCGAGCTCGAGCAGCTCCCGGGCCTCGAGCCGGCCATCTTCGGTCGCGTCGGCACTCTCCGGTGCGAGCAGGAGCGCCGAGTAGAGCGGGCTCGCCGGCTCGAGCACGCCGTGGGTCGCAAAGTGCAGCACGCGGAAGTGGCCGAGCGCGCGTTTGACTTCGCCTTCGCGCGCGTCGTCGCCGACCAACACTTCGCCGCGATTCGAGCCGTACAGCGCGGCCACGGCTCGCGCCTGGGACTCCGCTCCAGCCAGGCGCGGCAGACCACCCGCGAAGTCGGAGCGCCCGATCGCCAGGAGATCACGGTCATGGGCACTCGCCGGTGGCGCCTTGCGCTCTCGCCAGGCCATGAGAGCGGAGAGTGACGGCGCCAGCGTCAGCGCCGAGTCCTCGATCAGGTACCGGCCAGCCTTCGGCTGCAGAGCGGCGAACGGCAGCTCCCACAGCGCGCCGTCGGGTACGAGATAGACGCGCGAACGGCCGCGCAGCTCGGCGCGCAGCGGGCCGAGCAGCTCGGTGAAGAGGGCGGCGCCGTCGTGAGCCGCGCCCAGGTCACGCCTCGCCAGTCGCCCGCGAAAGGCGGTCACGCGAGCACGCCACGTCGCCGCGCCGGTGGGCATCGTCACCACCCGGAGCGCGACCGCGGGTCCGGCTCCGCGCTCGAGCACGAAGACGAACGTAGCGCGCTCGGTCACGGTGAACGCGAGCGCCACGCTGCCATCGGCGAGCAGTGGCGCCAGGTCCTCCGGAGCCACGATGTTGGACTCGCCGCGGGCCAGGCGAAGCTCGGGATGGGAGTTGAAAAGAGCGGTGCGCGTGGCGCCGAGCTGGCGCCGCGCTTCTTCGAGACGGGCCGCGACATCGCCCGGTGGGGCGCCCTCCGGCTGCGCATCGCGTTCGGCCTCGAGGAGGCGGACCGCTCTCTCCGCCGTCGCCTCGAGCTCGCGCTCGGCGGGCGACAACAGACGCTCGCCGATGCGATGCCCGCCGTGCAGCACATCCGCCAGCACTCGGGCCCGCGCCTGCTCGCCGACCTGAAACGCCGTTGCCAAGTCGCCCTTGCGCACGGCGATCGCGAGCAGTCGGTGGTACGGCTCCTGGAACTGCTCGAAGAATTGTTGACGGTTGCTCTCGTCACCCGCCACGCGCTCGCGTTGCCGCTCGATGGCGTCGATCGCTGAATCGAAGGCAGCGACGGCTTGGGTGACCTCGCCTCGCGCCTCGCGCGCCTTGCCGATGCCGATCCACGACTGGCGCAGGGCGCTCAACGAATCGAGGCGGCGCGCGATCTCCAGGGCCCGTTCTGCCGCGGCGAGCGCGGCGTCGGGCTGACCCGCCGCGAGGCGCGCCTCGCTCAAGGAATTCAGTGCGTCCATCAGCAGCCCCAGGCTGCCGTGGGCCCCAAGGCGCTTCACCGCCGATTCGGCGAAGCCGATCGCCGCCCGAACCCGTTTGCAGCGCAGCTCCAGCTCGGCGCGTGCGATCTCGAGCTCGCCGAACTCCTCTTGCGCGCCGGCCTTTTCAAACGGTCCGCGCGCGGCAGCGAAGGACGCCAGCGCGCCCCGCTCGTCGCCGGCCTCGGTCTGGACCTCGCCCGCCTGCAGGTAGTCCGCGGCCTCCCCGATCGCGTCGCCGGCCTTCCGGTCGATCGCGGCGGCACGCCGAAAGTCGTCCAGCGCCAACGCAGATTCGCCTTGGTATCCATGCACGAGGCCGATGTTGGCGAGCGCCGAAGTGTTCGTTGGGTCGAGCTCCAGGGCGCGCAGGTGGGCGGCGAGTGCGCACGCGAAGTCGCCACGGCTCTGGCACCCCAGTCCGAGATTGCCCTGAGCCCGGCTGGCGTGCTGCTTGTCGCCGAGGCGAAGGAAGACCGCCAGGCTGCGGCGGTAAAAGCCCTCGGCTTGTTCGAGGTCGCCCAATCGACCGGCCAGAATGCCCCGCAGATTCCACAGCTTCGCGAGCGCCGCTTCGTCGCCGAGCTCCTGATAGATCGGCTCCGCCCGGTCGAGGAAGGCCGGAACCCGCCCGAGTTCGCCGCGGCGCAGGTGAGTGCCTCCGACTTCGAGCAGCGATTCGGCCAACGGAGCCCGCAGACCGGCGGCCTCGGCCACCGTCGCCGCAATGGTGAAGGCCGCGAGCGCTGTGTTCCAGTCGCCATGGTCTCTCGCGCCGCGGCCTTGCGTGAGCAGAGCGGCGCACAGGTCGGAGGGTGGCAGGTCGGCGTGTTCGGCTAGGAGGCGGGCTCGCGCTTGCGCGTCGGGCGCGGCGACCAACGCACTCCCAACCGCCTGCGACTCGGCCGGCGGCACGGCCTCGGCGAAGGCTTCGCGGGGCCAGCGCAAGGCGGCCAGCAGGCACAAGGCGACGGCAACGGACCGACTTCTCCGCCCTTGCTGGAGGGTGTGGACACTAGACAGGACGAGAGATCTCATGCGCCGGAGTGCCTAGCCACTCGTCTTTCGAAATTTCGTCTGGGCGCCGAGCCAACCGAGGGAGCCTCCCGGCGCGACTAGGCCCCCTTCTCCGGCGAGGCCTGTCATCCGAGATCTGTTGCCCATGGTCCGGCGAGCATACGGCCGCCGGGGCTCGCAGCGCACAGCCGGCGGCAGGTAAGGCTCGCCGGGCCCGTCCTCTAGTACCGGCCGGTTCCGTCTGGATTGACGAACGCACGCGCAATGCTCTTCCGCGTCGAGGACGGCGTGGCGGTCGTCGACGGCACCCTACTCCTCGCCCTTCACCCGAGGCGCAAGCGGTCCAGATGCCCCAACTGCGGAGGGCGCGTTCTGCTACACAGCTACTACCAACGACGCCTACGTGACCTGCCGTCCTTTGGTCACAGCGTGGTCGCGCAGCTGCGTGTGCGGAGGCTTCGTTGCTGCTCGGGGCCCTGCGGTCGCAAGATCTTCACGGAGCAGATCCCCGCGGTCGCCAAGAAATGGGCGCGAGAGACCGTCCGGGCGTCCCGGATGCTGCGCCGCTTTGGCTACGAGCTCGGAGGTCGACCATCCTCGGGACTTCTCGGTGCCGTCGGCGGCGGCGACATCCGGCTTCTCATCGACCGCTCGCTATGCCCCAGCGCTGCGACGGGACGCAGATGCGGTGCGCTTCTGGATCGAGGTGCCGTGCAACGGCCCCATCGAAGGGCAGATCAATCGGCTCAAGACCATCAAGCGGCAAATGTACGGCCCGCGCTGGTTTCGAGCTCCTGCAGGCACGAGTCTTGGGCTTCGACGACAGCTCGCTCGCGCCGCAGGGGACCAACAAGAGTGCGTGAGATCCCCGAGATTGCGTGAGAGCCGACCAGAATGCAAGGCGACAGCTGCAGGCCGACATGCGCCGGCGCGCCGCTCAATCGCCGCGTAGAGAGCGCGCCGGGTCGATGCGGGTGATGCGCCGCGCCGGCAGCCAGCAGGCGAGCCAGGCCGCCGACAGAAGCAGGATCGAGCTGCCCGCGAGCGTGCCCGGGTCGACGGCGCGCGTCGAGTAGAGCTGCGTCTGGAGCGCCGGACCGAGAGCGAACAGCGCGAAGAGCCCGGCCCCGAGTCCCCAGATCACCGGCCGCAGGCCCTGCCGGATGAGCAGGCCCCGGACTCGGCCGTGGGTGGCGCCGAGCGCCAGACGTAGGCCGATCTCGGCCTGCCGCCGCGCGACCACGTGGGCGACAACGCTGCCGACGCCGACAGCTGCAAGGAACAGCGCCAGGCCGGCAAAGGCGCCGAGGAGCCACATCACGGCCCGCCGCTGGCCAAGCGAGGCCGCCACCAGGTCGCTCATGCTCCCGGGACTGACCAGCGGCAGCTGCGGGTCGACGGCGGCGAGGGCCCGGCGTAGCGTGGCCGCCCGGGCGGCGTCATCGCCGGACGCACGCACGGCGATCTGCAGGTACGGCGCCGGGCGTTGCGCCAGCGGGCGGTAGAACTCCACCTCGTTCTCGGTTCCCAGCGACACCGAGCGCACGTCGCCCACGACCGCGACGACCTCGACATCGACGCCGCCGCCCTGCGAGCTCAACAAAAGATGTTTGCCGAGCGGATCCTCGGCGGGAAAGAGCCGGCGCGCCGTGGAGCGGCTCACGATGACGACCTCCGGCGCGTCCGCGCGATCGTGAACGTCGAATTCGCGGCCCGCGACGAGCTCGATCCCGAGAGCGCGGAAGAATCCCGGCGTGATCGAGCGCACCAGGCCGAACGGGCGGTCCTTGAGCGCCGGCACCGCGCCCTCGACGCGGGCGAACGGCGACTGCCGATCGTGTCCGGTGAGCATCAGGCCCTGCACGACGGCCGCCGCCTGGACGCCCGGCGCGCGCTCGAGCTCCTCCTTCAAGCGCTCGCCGAACGCCGCCTGCTCCGGCCCTCCGCCATAGCGGGCCAGCGGCAGTGCGACGTACGCCGCGAACATGCCCCGCGGCTCGAATCCCGCCGGTGCCCGCAGCAGCTTGACGAGACTGCTCACCAGCATCAACGCTGCGGCGAGCAGCACGAACGAAAGCGCCGCCTGCGTGCCCAGCAGCACCTCCCGCGCGCGCCGCTCCGGGCGGTCGACGCTGGCGCGGGTCTTGCGGAGCGCGAGAACAACGTCGCCGCCGGCGAAGTGGAGTGCCGGGAACAGCCCGGCGAGGAGCGCCGCGCCGGCCGCCAGCGCGACGGCGAGCGCGAAGGCACCCCACTGCAACGAAACGCGCGGCGCAAACAGCAGGCCCATCGAGACCAGCAGAGGTGTGGCGCGCAGGATCAGCAGCGCCACGGCGATGCCGAGCCCTCCGGCCCCCAGACCGAGCAGCGTGCACTCGGTGAGCAGCATCGTCACCACCCTGGCGCCGCTTGCCCCGAGCGCGTTTCTCACCGCGAGCTCGCTCTGCCGCGCGCGAAAACGGACCATCAACAAGTTCGCGGCGTTGCTGGAGGCGATCAGGAGCAGCAGAACGACGGCGATGCTCAACGTGGAGAACGTTGGCTTCAGAGCGCCGAGGGTGTCGTCCGCAAGAGTACGGACTCGGATGCTCCAGGAAGTGTCGGCATTGTCGGGATACGCGGCGCGGTACCCCTCGGCGATTCCCGCGAGGCCGGCCTCCGCCTGCGCCGGTGTCACGCCCGGCCGCGCCCTGGCGAGCACGCGCAGGAAGCTCACTCCGCGTTGGAGCAGGATCTTGCTGTAGCTCGGAATCTCGAATGGATGCGTGGTCCAGACGTCGGCCGAGCCGAACCACGCCCGCGCCTGGGGCGGCAGCACGCCGACGATAGTGTGCGGCACGCCGTTGAGCGTGATCGCCCGGCCGACCGCCGCCGGATCGCCGGCGAAGAGGTGCTGCCAGAGCTCGTGGCTCACCATTGCCACCGCCTCGCCGCTCGACTCCTCCTCGGCCCGGAACGTGCGGCCGAGCTCGGGCCGCGTTCCCAGCACGTCGAAGTAGTTGCTCGTCACCTGAAAGCCGTCGAGCTGGAGCGGCTCGCCCATCCCGGTGAGCGCGAAGGCGGCCCTGGTGTCCGCGGCCACGGCCTCGAACACCCTCTGCTGTTCGCGGAGCGCGAGGAATTTGGTCACCGAGAACGGCGACTGCGTGACATTCGCCCCGGGCGCTTCGCCGTACAGACGCACCAGCTCCCGCGGCCGTTCTCCGGGCAACCCATGGAGAAACACGTCGTCGAGCAAGCTGACCAGAGCGGTGTTCGCGCCGATGGCAAGGCCGAGGATGGAAATGACCGCGAGAGAAGTCCACGGCGACTTCCGCAGTGCCCTGAGCGCGGCGCGAAGGTCTTCGAGAAGGCAGGTCATGCGACCGGCGCAGCAAACCCGGTGCCAAAGCGACCACGGGATTCGGAGGCCCGCAGGCGCCGCTCGCACCGTTCCGGGTTCGCGCGTGGGACGTTCCCATCCCAAAACCGGACGCGGCGGCCGGCTCTGGTGGCAGCTTTGCGGCCAGCCTCGATTGGGATCACGGCTCCAGCAGGAGCGGTCGAGAGCTGCTCCTTGAGCGGCATTTCGAGCGGGCGAGCCTCACGTTTCGCAGAATACGAACGGCCGTCGTAGTGCTCTGGACTCGCGTACGACAAGACACCCAGGGTATGCGAAGAGCCTTGCTCGCCGGGTCATCGTCGAGCGCGTGTCAGCTTGGCTCAAGAGCGTCGCGCTGCTGCGCAAGGTGAAACACCGAGGAAGAGCGAAAGAATAAGGAATCTCGAGTTCGCGACGTGAGAAACCCAGGGCTTGGACCACCCGCTGGCGCCGTTCGATTGCCCGCCACTCCAACGAACCGCAGGAGTTTGTTGCTGCGCGGCCGCTTTGTACCATCGATCAACGCTCCGAAGCTCGGTTTTTCAGCGACCTCCTAATGATCTCCATCTCCGATTCGACATTCGCCTAAGTATGTCGCACGCGAGGCGCCCCGCAGTGTCCACCAGTCACCAGCTGCAGGGCGGCCCTGGAATTTGGCGACGGCCAAGTGAACGCAAAGTCGTATTGGTGCGGCTGCGTGAGACCAGAATTCTCACAGGTCGGCGCAGGGGACGCCTGGAGGACGGGCGATTTACAACCCAAGGGGGCCATCCGCCGCGAGCGGTGGCTTGCTGGGACTGAGCTGACGCGGACAGTCGTCAAACCAATCCCTGAAGACAGCTGTTGTAAGGCCAATAGACCTGACAGCACCGCCGAGAACTCCTCCAGGCTCTGCGGCTGCGGAGCAGAGCCAGAGCGGGTCTCGCGCAGGCCCGCGGCCTTCGTGCACGCGACGCGAGAGCGCGCCTCGAGGCGATGAAAGAGACGAAGGCGGTGCGGAAGAGGCGAGGGAGCCGCA
>WBZN01001877.1_pt1 | contig 12168 bp, 8 predicted proteins | sample 5204281 | NCBI WGS metagenome assembly WBZN01 (sample SAMN12344347, study PRJNA552823) | activated sludge metagenome | biome: Activated sludge suspended growth; feature: Nitrification reactor; material: Wastewater; isolation source: activated sludge from nitrification reactor of wastewater treatment... | reverse complement strand
TCGCTTCGCATCGTCTGTAGTGGCGCGTCAACAGTATTTGCCTTCGGTCGTGCAAAAAGGTGGTGACTTTTATGCAAGCTGGAAAGCTGTTTTATCGCCTGACGATCGCGCTACTTTGCAGAGCTTCGCGGACATGATGCCGCCCGTGGTGCGTGCCTTAAGTTTGCTGCCGTCAGGTAAGAAAGATCTGGATTCTGAATCGCAGTCGCCCGTCGATCTTGTAGCAGGCTATGTTACTTCCTTTGTCGATGACTCAGTGCGTCAGGCTAGTTCTCGTGTAGTCACATCGATGTACTTAAGCAAGAATAAATACCTCAGTGTTCATGACTGCTGGATGCATGCGCTTTCAACGGCGAGTGGTCGCATGAATTTTGATGAGGATGAGATAAAGAAATTTGTGCAGCAGTTGGATGATTGGGAGCGCCCCCTTTTGACTAGCGAGTTTGCTCAATTTCGGCTCTGCTTTCGCCTGGAAGAGCCACCTCAGAAAGAAAGTGATACCAACTCTACCCAGAAGAAAAATAAATCTGAAGCGGAAAAGAATTGGCACGTTCACTATCTTTTGCAATGCGTCAACGATCAAAGTTTGCTGATACCGGCTGAAGATGCGTGGTCGAATCTTGGAGCTGTGAAGAAAACTTTTGATGCTTCCAATTTTAAACCTCGTGAGCAACTGCTTCGGTCATTAGGACAGGCTTCGCGATTTTCAGTCGAGGTCAACGAAAGTTTGAAAACTCCTACGCCCTCGGGTTTCAATTTGAACAATGCTGGTGCGTTTCAATTTCTCAGCGAAACTGTAGAAACCCTTGAACAGGCAGGCTTCGGTGTGATGTTGCCGGCGTGGTGGCGAAAGGGTGAGAAATCCAAGCTCAAAAAGAAAGCGAGTGTTGATGGTGACGCTGATCCGAAAGAAGGCGAGGAGCAAGAAGAGGATATTGCGCGCAGAGTGAAGGGACGTTTTGGAGTCGACAGTGTTCTTTATTTCGATTGGGAATTGGCTCTGGGCGACGAACGTCTGACTGAGGAAGAATTGCTTACGCTAGCCTCTTTGAAAACTCCACTGGTGAAGATTCGGGGGCAGTGGGTGCTTGTCTCTCAGGACGATATCAAAGCTGCTATCGCATTTTTGCAGAAGAAGACTCGCACGAAAGCGAATCTGAACGAGATAGTCAAGCTCGCTTTGATTGGGGCTGACAGCGATGGAACTGAAGTCGAGATTCGTGCAAGTGGATGGGTTGGCAAATTTCTCGGTAACTTGAATTCTCCGCAGATACTTGCCGAGATTCCGCCATCAGTTTCTTTTGCCGGCAATCTTCGGGATTATCAGAAACGCGGATATTCCTGGATGAATTTTCTTTCGCAGTTTGGCATGGGCGCCTGCCTCGCTGATGATATGGGACTTGGAAAGACGATTCAGACACTCGCTCTGATTCAGAAATACAAGGATGAAGGCGTGAACGGACCAACGCTGCTAATCTGCCCGACGTCAGTAGTTAGCAATTGGGTCAAAGAAGCATCGAAATTTGCTCCCAATCTGCGAGTCGTGGTGCACCATGGTGGCAAGCGCAAGAAAGGTTCGACTTTTTTAGATCTGGCAAATCAGAACGATGTAGTCATTTCGTCATACAGCTTGCTTGACCGTGACCTTGATCTGCTGCTGCAGGTTGCCTGGTCGGGACTTATTCTCGACGAAGCACAAAACATCAAGAACTATCGCACTAAGCAAGCGAGCGCCGCCAGACAATTGAGCAGTTTGTATCGTATCGCTCTGACAGGAACTCCGGTAGAAAACGGTGTTACCGATCTCTATTCGATCATGGACTTTTTGAATCCTAACTTGCTTGGCTCTCTGACTGATTTCAGAGATCGTTTTCTTGTGCCGATCCAGGTGGATCGCAGTCAGTCCGCTCAGATGCAATTGAAATCGATCACACAACCGTTTATTTTGCGTCGATTGAAAACCGATAAGAGTATCATCAACGACCTGCCGGATAAAATGGAAATGAAAGTTTTCTGTTCACTGACTAAAGAGCAGGTGACTTTGTACACCGCGGTTGTTGATTCAGTGACGGAGCGGTTGGCCGCTGCCGAAAATAACGAGCGGTTGGGGGTTCTCTTGTCAGGTGTGATGCAGATGAAACAAGTCTGTAACCACCCGGCTCATTTTGCGGGTGATAACTCTGCGCTCGACGGTAGATCAGGAAAACTCGAACGACTTACCGAGATGCTCGAAGAAGTTTTGCGATGCGATGAGAAGGCACTGATTTTCACGCAATTTGCCGAAATGGGCAAAATGCTCAAGCAGCATTTGCAGGAAAAGTTTGGTCGAGAAGTCTTATTCTTGCACGGCGGAACACCGCGCAAGTTGCGAGATGAGATGGTCGAGCGTTTTCAGTCTGCAGATGGACCTGCTTTATTTGTTTTATCTGTGAAAGCTGGTGGCACAGGTCTGAATTTGACTGCTGCCAATCACGTTTTCCATTACGACAGATGGTGGAATCCGGCAGTAGAGAATCAGGCTAGCGATCGCGCTTTTCGTATTGGTCAGAAGAAAAATGTTCAGGTTCACAAGTTTATTACGGCAGGCACTCTCGAAGAAAAAATAGATGAATTGATTGACGCTAAACAGAAGACCGCTGATAACGTAGTTGGATCGGGAGAGGGTTGGATTTCGAAATTGTCCAATGACGAGCTGAAGCAGATATTTAAGCTCAGTGCGGAGGCATCGATCTAATGTCACACGATGATATTTTCAATTCCCGCTATGGACCGCGCACTGCTCGAGGTGGCATCAAATCGCAAAGTGAGCGCGGAAAATTTGGCAAGACCTGGTGGGCAAAGCGTTGGCTTGGTGTGCTTGAAGAATTGGATCTGGGTGGGCGGCTCGCCCGGGGACGGGTGTACGCCAGACGTGGTCAGGTGCTTTCCATCGATGTTCAGGAAGGGCTGGTCTCTGCCAGAGTGCAGGGGTCGCGTTTGCACCCTTATGATGTGCAGATTCGTGTCAAAACAATTCCGTTTGAAAAGTGGACGCTTCTGTCGGAAACGGCTTTCAGTCAGGCGATTGTGGCGGCAAAACTTTTGTCCGCCGACATGCCGGAGGATATGGAAAAGCTTTTTGCAGAGCATGGTTTGTCGTTATTTCCGAAGAGCATGAATGATTTTGAAACAGACTGTTCTTGCCCTGACTACTCCAATCCATGCAAACACATCGCATCTGTCTATTACTTGTTGGGCGAAGAATTCGACCGTGACCCATTTTTGATTTTCCGTATGCGCGGTCTGCCTAGAGAAAAGTTGATCGATTTGATAACCAGCGTGGACGGAGCGCCAACTTCTGAGCAGGACAAAGTCGAAGTCAGCTCTACAAAAAAGGTAGTTAAAAAACACAAGGTAGGGCGAAGTGGCGCTGAACTCAATCGGGCGCGTATAGAAGATCTGCCGCTGGAAGATTTTTGGAAAGTTCAATCAGCACAGCATCTTGTCGGACCGGTGCATCGACCGTCCTCGAGCGCGGCGTTGCCAAAGCGGCTGGGTAACTTTTCTTTCTGGCGGTCGAGTTATCCGTTCTTGCCCACGCTGGAGCAGATTTACAAAATTGCCACCGACAATTCCATTCGTGATCTGTCAATCGAGCAGCTCGATGGCGGAGATGCCAATTGACAGTCTCTGGCTCAGTCTAAAACGGTTAGAAATTGGTGAGAAATCGGACAGGAGTCGGTTAGGTGGTCTGACTTATTGTGTATGTGTACACAGCGCAAGGGTTCCGCCAATGCAAACGAATTTCCAGCCCAACCTGTCCGGTTCTTCGTTCATATGTTTTGCCCCGACTGCCCAACTGGGGGCGGAACCCGCGTCTGTGCATATTTTAGTCGCAGACCCAGCAGACAGTCTGCGCCAGCCTTATCAGCAAATGATAGCTGATGCGTTTGGACCGGGCGCTCAAATTTCATTTGTCAGAAGCGGTCGCGAAGCTGCAACCTCTTATCACGTAAAACATTTTGATATGGTGATTCTTGCTGTCAGTGCTTCAGATACCGATGCTTTTGAGACCGCAAGTCAGATCTGGTTGCACCAGCCAGACTCTAAAATTATTTTCTTGACCGAAGTCTGCCGGGAGTGGCATCTGCGTCGCATCAAAAAGCTGCTGCCAGAGAAAGGTTTATACGGTTATATTCTCAAGGCGCAGAGCGGGGATCGCATCGGCTACGGAATTGAATGTGTTCTTACTCACAGAAATATTTTTGTCGATCCACTGACGAGAAGATTCTTTCGAGATTCCGCTAAGAGCACGCTGACAGACGCAGAATACGACACCCTTGTTGATATGACTCTTGGACTCACTGATCGCGTCATAGCGGCGCGGCGCAATGTATCCGTGCGGGGAATTCAAAACCGAATCACTTTGATTTTTCAAAAGTTACTCGACCAGGATCCGCTGAAAGCGCTCGATCAGGATGGTGGCACGGTCAACATGCGTGTGCGCGTTGTTGTTGAAGCAATCCGTCGTGGACTGATTGATGTTGAGCACATTGCCAGTCACGACCGCGAGCTGGTCGCGTTCGTCGAAAAACGGTTATGAAACCTGTACATGCGTCTCTGGTTAATTTGCTGCTTGTTTTTTACTTTAAACGCATTTGGATAAACTCTAGAGTTTGGCGCGTAAGTAAGCTTCAGTTGGACCGCTTTATCGAACCAGGGCTGCGCCTCGTCGAATCTGTTCCAATCGAAATAGGTTTGACCAATTTCGAAAGTCAACATCGTTTCCGCGGAATGTGTGCCAGTCGGTTTTACTTGCCTCAGGGATGATTGGAGCAGTGAAATCGCTTCTTCGTATTTGCCCATTTCTGATAACGCATTGGCGAGGTGGCAGGTTACGTATGCCGTATCCACCGCTTGTGGTCCGAGAATTCTTGTGTGTATTTCCAGCGAGCGCCTGGCAACGGGAATTTGTAAATCTGGTCTTCTTTGCAAGTGATAAATGGAGTAAAGCTGATCCAGTGTGCACGACACTTGAGGGCTTTCCATGCCGAAAGCAGTTTCTTGTTTTTTCAGAAGTTGCAAGAGTCGGTCCGTGTAATTTGAGTACTCGCTGGGTGGTAGGCTCTTTTGCCGACCGTACAGCTCGTCTTGTTCGTCAACAATCTGCTCGCGTTGCTGGGCTGGAGTCGCGGTGGATTTGTCTGTGGCATCGGTGCTCGATTCCTGTACTTGTGTGGTTGCAGGAACTGCCTTCTCGCCACACAATGCAGAGGGTGCGCAAGATAACAAAATTGTTGCCAATAAAGCGATCGCGCCCGTGTCTTTTGAGATGAAATTCATTACTATGTACAGGTTCTTGCGCGAGTCTGGGATTTGAAATTACTTCCAAGAGTCTTTATCGTGGCAGCGATTCCTGTAATTTTTGGAATCGCGATGATGACCATTTTAGCTTATCTTGTTTCTGCACAGGAAGCTGAGTTGAGTCGAGAGAAGAACGCTCGCGCGGCAATATCAGATGGCATGACTCTCTCGACGGCGCTCTCCAGCGGTGCGATGGCCGTCTTCGAATACGCCTCGACTCAAACTGAAAGCACGCTGCGCCCTTATCTAAATTGCAAGGACAAGGTAGAAAAAGCAGTCTCTCGGTTGAAAACATCGATGGCTGGTCGTCCGCAGCAACTCGAAAAGGTAAAGCGTATTGAAGCAGAGTGCAATAAGACTCTGACTCTAGCCCAAGAAGTTGTTGACTTGATTCGTCTCGGCGGTACCAACTTTGCCCCGATGCGATTGAGAGAGGTGAGGGAGCTTGTTAACGACCAGATCGTCGACAATAAGTTAGACACCGAAATTGCAGGGTTGGATGTTCCTTATGTTCAGCAAAATGATTTTACGGTCAGTCAGTATCGTCAGCTGATCGGCGTTCTCTTGTATGGTGGCGCTGCTTTCGCTATCGTTCTTAGCGTGCTGATGCCTTTGCTTCTAAGCCGACAAGTCACGAGTCGGCTTAATGTGATTGTTGAAAACAGTAAGCGGCTGGCACTACGTGCACCGTTGCTAAACCGCGTTCAGGGAGCGGATGAAATCGCCGAGCTGGATCAACAGTTTCACGAAATGGCGGGGTTGCTGGAACAAGTTAGCAGACAAGAACGCGCAATTCTAGCCAATGCAGGGGCTGTTATTTTTACAATCGATCAGGATTCGAAAATTGTGGAGATTGGCAACGAGTGCGAAAAAGTGTGGGGATATGGTGCAGAGGATTTGTTCGGACGGCGGCTTATAACGTTAGTTAAAAGTGATTGCATCGACGATTTGCGCAAGCAACTGCAATCCATCGATCCAGGTTCGACGTCAACCTTCGAAGAAGATTTTGTGAAAAGTGACGGTCAGTTCGCTGTAATGTTGTTGAGCGTACACAACGGCAGTGAGAGAAAAGTTGGCGAACAAAAATTTTATTGTGTAGCGCACGATATCACGGAACGCAAGCAACTGGAGAAGCAGTTGCGCGAGAGTGAGGCGAAGGTTAGATCGCTTGTTCAAAATCTTCCTGCTGGACTCATGTTGATCGATCAATATGCAAGGGTCAGGTTCGCGAATGATAGTGCTCTGAATTTGTTTCACGTTAGCTCGTTCGACGATGGGATGGTACTACAGCGATTGCAGCTCCCACACGGTGCTACGTCCATCTTTGACCTGGCATTTGCTCACGCGGGACAGAGTCTTGTGTCTTCAATTAATACAGACGGAAGCGAAACTCCAATTGAGCTGTCCTTGAATGTCGCCGAAATTGACAATGAGAAATTCGTGCTGGCGATATTAGCTGATTTAACTGAACGTCTGACTATCGATCGAATTAAACAAGAGCTGTTGCGTACCATGTCGGATGATGTGGCTGAACCTATGGGACAGATTGCTCAGGTCTTAATTCGATTACGCTCCGGTGAACTGGGCAATCTAACCGAGAAGGCTTACAGTCGGCTGGATGTATCGGTTAACGAAAGCGACCGTTTGCTTCGGCTGTTCGACGATTTCTTGAGGATTCGCATGGGAGACGAGCTGTTTGAAGTGACGCTCAAACCATGCTTGCTCTCTGAAATCGTCACCAGGGCGGCTGGTGCCGTCGCTGTGAAGGCGGCGCCAAAAAGAATCATAGTTGTTCCTAGAGTTGCCGAATGTCAAATAAACGCGGATTCTGAAAGAATAGTGCAAGTGCTTGTTAACTTGCTGACAAATGCAATCAAGTTTTCACCGCAGCAAGGTAGTATCATAATTTCCAGTGATATCGTAAATGGTGCCGTTCAAATAAGGGTCAGAGATCAAGGCAGCGGTATCCCCGCGGTCGCGCTGCAAACGATTTTCGAACCTTTCAAGCAAGTTGCCGTCACTGACGCAACCAGAAAAGGCGGCACGGGGCTGGGTCTGGCTATTTGTAAGAGTATTGTGGAAAAGCATGGTGGTCAAATTTGGGCGTTAAATAACGAAGATACCGGGGCGAGCTTTTTCGTTTCATTACCACTGGCGATGCAGTAATTATTTCGAGATAAGCTTGTTCGTGTCGTAACCACTGGGATGCAGCAGTTATTTGTGCTCGCTAAGCTATTTTGAGCTCAAATTCGCAGGCTATGAATCGTTTCTCGTCCATAAATTTCAGATGTCCGCTGTTTGCTTGAATAATGGCGCAAGCGAATTCCCACGACAGACCTTTCGGTGCTTCAAAGACGGGCGGGCGTGGATGCGAAACCCTGATCGATACTGTTTCGCCCTGTTCGTCTTCATCAAAAAAACTTTCAATAGTTAGAATTTGACCTTCAGGACAAGTTCTGAGCAAATGACCGAGGACGACTTTAAACGCGTGGGAAGCGCTGTCAGGCTCGACTAGCAGCTGCAGTGAGCGGTCTATTTGCACATGTACTTCAACATTGGTTTGTTGCTGTTCGGCCTCGGTCGAATCCACGACGGCATCTACAATGTCAGCGAGACTTGTTTTTGTTAAAGCTTTAGATATAGTGGAGTATTTGTATTTTGCGGTCTTCATAATGGTTGTCAAAACGTTCATCAGTTCGACGCTTTGCTCTTCCGCCGACTGTACTAATTGCGTTCCTTCGGAACTGAGTTCACCCATTGCACCAAGCTGCGCGAGATGCAGTTGCGAGTGAATCGTGGTCATTGGTGTCGCGATATCGTGCGCGATCATCGCTACTAACGTTTCTTTCAATCGCTCCAATTTATGGCGATCAGTCGTATCGATCATTACAGATAGAAACTGTTTTTCTTTGTTTGGGGATGTATCGAAACTTTCGACGATGACGTCTGCCGTTCTGGATGTGCCATCAGTCTGGGCGATTTCAGTTTCACTGAGATGATTCTTGACCGCAAGACTGCTCTTTTCAGAAGCGAGCACTGGAATTATCTCACCCAGTCTTGTGCTTCGCAGAACAGACTCATCCCGCCCCAGCAAGGTGACTGCGCTGGGATTGCAGTCGAGAATTTGTCCCTTCTCGTTGAAAATGAGTATGCCTGCCGGCATTTTTTCTTTGATGGCGGCAAATCTGTCTTCGCTCTTTCGGAGATTATCCTGTATCGCTTTTCGAGCTGTTATGTCGTGAGCGATGCAGAAGACATCGTCTCTTGATGGCGCTTTCCTGAACGACCATAGAACATCTATGAACTTTCCGGATTTTGTGTTGACGCGATTTTCAAAAGTTTCCATTTCCTCTGTGCTTTTCAGTTCAGCAAGAAACTTTGTGGTTCTGCGTTGATCGGTCTCGTGAATATAGTTCATGAGATTCTTGTTCAGCAACTCGGTCGGCTCGTAGCCCCAGGCTGAGCGAGCTGCTGAATTTACACTTTTTATAATTCCGTTCGAATCGATAGTACAGATTACGTCGGCTGCTTTTTCGATGCTGGCTAATTCGCGTTCTATCGCCTCTGAAAGCGATTCTGCCATGGTGTAAAAAATTTCTTCGAGATCGGCAATCTCGTCCTCGTCCTTACCTCTGGAAGGCGGCACCAGTTTATCCAGCTTTGCCAGCCGTTTGCTGTTAGCCGCAAGCCTGGACAAGCGTGTCACCACATTTTTGTAGAGGATGAAAGCTGTTGTCGAGCCGAGGACGACAATGATAGTCATGGCGATCAGAATCAGCGGTCCCATGGTTTGTGCCGTGGAAGTGTCGCCGGAGTTTTTCAGGCTTTGAGTTAATTGATTTGTAAGCCTTTTATTTATGACAAATAAATTGTCAGCTTGTTCTTGCGTTGAAATTTGAAAGCTCATGATCTTTAGCGCCGGTGCAATTCCGTGTTCCGCTTTCATTTCAATCGATCGTTGCATTAACTTCAGTGATGATTGAATAGACTCTTCCAGTTCGAGAGCTGTTCTTTCTTGTTCTGGAAAGTCTTTGCAAAGTTCCTTCAAGAGATCGATTTTTTCACGAACCTTGATTCGCGTGTTGTCTAGAATTTGCTGCTCGCTCACTGCCTCATAATTACTCGCTGTCCAGAGCTTTGCTGTCGTTTGTGTGATTGTGCGCATGAGGAATTCGCAGGTGTCCAGTGCCTCTCTGGCGCGCTGTGCTTCTGTCAGTTGATGATCTGAGTAAGAGTAAGTGAATCCGAGTAACAGCAATACTATTGCGCAGACCACCATGGGTAGTGCAGCAAGCAGTTCGAATTTATGCCAGAGTTTGAGGCGAAGTTTTGCCACTTTTTTGCTCTAAACGATGAACTTGTATCCAAGACCATGCACGGTTTGCAAGACCTGGTCCGCCTCTGCACCAAGTTTTTTTCGCAGACGATTTATGGAAGTGTACACAGAATCAACTGAGGCGTCTGCTTCTGCTTTCCAGACTCGATTCAACAATTCTTCGGCACTGATTACTTTGTTTGGATTGAGCATGAAATATTCCAGCACTGAAAATTCCAGTGGCTTGAGTTTGACCATCTGTCCTGATTGCGTGACGGTTCTGCTTCGAGAATCAAGTGAAATATTTCCGGCTGTTAGCTTGTCGTTGGTCTGAATGGGAGGTCTTTTGAGTAGCGCTTTCACGCGCACTACGAGTTCCGGCATGGCGAATGGCTTTGTTAAATAGTCATCAACGCCGCTATCGAAGCCTTCGACTTTCTGATTAATTGAACTAAGTGCCGTTAACATCAAAACGGGCGTGTTTCCGCCTTTGTTTCTGTAAGCTGTGCAAATTTCAGTGCCTTGCATGCCGGGAAGTTGGCGGTCCAGGATAATCAGATTGTAGGCGCCGGTCAAACAATGTTCGAGACCAAGGGCACCGTCCGTGACGGCTGTGACATCGTGGTGGTCAAATTCAAGAATGTCTTTGATTGAGTCAGCAAGAGCTTCGTCATCTTCGACAATCAAAATTTTTGACATGGTTACAGGTGCCGTTTCCTGAGGGAATGTGAGTGGCGATTCCAATTGTTGTACCATCAGTGAGGATTTTTTCCAATGAGACAAAGCCGAACTCAGCGAGTTCGGCTTATCCTCTGGCGAAACTTTTCTAGGCGATGCTTAGATTTGGCAAAAAGCTCAGGGCGGCATCCTGTTTGTCAGGGTGCGGTCTGGGGATTGAATGCATTCCCTCGCCGCCTGCTTTGCCATTTTTTTCGGCAGGTGAAGGTTGATTGGGGTTTTCCGAACCCTCACCTCTTTCTCCGGCGCTGGAACCATTTGGTTTTACTTCGCCAAGGTGCTCGTTTATCGTTCCGCCGCCGCCACCGGGTTTGCCGTCGCCGATTGATCCCCCACCAGCTTCTCCATTGCCTCGGCTGGATTTATTTGTGGGTCCGCTGCCTGCTTCGGAGCCTCTGCTGGATTCAGTCAGCGGTCCGCCACTGAATTCGGTAACGGGTCCGCTGCCTGACTCGGGGGCTCTGTTGGATTTAGTAATGGATTCGCTGCCGGATTGAGGACCTTCGGTTGCGTACGGGCTTTTCCAGACGCCCGGTGTCTTTTCCCACACGCTTCGAGCGATTGATGCAGCGGCTTCGCTGCCGGCGCCGTGACCTTGTGACATGGACTTATGGCTAATTTCTTCGTTTCTCATAGAATCATCCTCAGATAGGGTTTCGCTTGGAGGTATGCGAACATCCTATTGGCAACCACGAGCCAATTTAAGGTGGGTAACTGTGGAAAGCGATCACGTAAAAACGTGAATTACGGGTATCAGTGTTGACCGATCAGAACCTTATGATCAGTTAGGGTCTGGCACACTCGCGGATCGTCGCAGATGCGGTCCGTCAGGTATTTGAAAAATTTCTGTCCGCCCACCGCGTCTAAGTGCGCTGAGTCCTCAAAATCTTCCGGCAAAAATTTCAGGTCCTGCACTGGATCCCAGCAAGGCACGTGATTATTCGAGGCAATAGCGCGCACGGTCTTCTTGTACTTAGCCCAGGTGTTAGCTGGAAGCACATCAGTATGCTGCACTGTGAGCGGCATGAAGGTGACTTCGATCGGTATGTTGTTTTCTTTTGCGAGGGCGATAATCTTCTCGAAGTATTTAGTCTGCGTGTCGAATTGGGCTTCGTTCACGGGCAGATATATCTTCCTGAACAGAGCGAGATCTTTCGCGTCTCGTGCCGGAGCGAACTTCGCATCGGCGCGCTCTTTCTTTTCTTCAGACTGCTGCTTGGTCAGCGGTGCCTTATCCTCAGTGCCAAGCATCGCCATGGCTTTCTTCAAATCTTCCGGGTGATGTGTCACTCTGGATGTTTCGTGGGCGAGCATGGCGCGATAGTCGTCTCTGTAATAGTAGAAACTCGAAACGCTTTGCAGTATCGCTTCAGTTAACTCCGGAATCGCGGTGTCGAAGCGGGTGTTGCCCTGGATAATATCGCCGACACGAACCGGAAAGTCTGCCAGTTGTACATAAGTGGATGTTTTTTCAATCTTAGTGCGGTGGTTGTCCAGAAAGTCTTTGGGACCACTGAACAGCAAAATCATTTTTGGTTTTTTACCAGATGCCAGATATTTGTTCAAAATCAAATACTGGTCTGACATCATGCAACCGCCGACGGCACTATTAGCAATCGTAATGTCTCTTCCAAGGCGCTTGCCGAGCAGACTTGCGAAGTAGTCTGACTTTGCATACGACCAGATTTTGTATTTCATATACCAGTCGTCATATCGAGTCTGGCGTTTGTAAAATGCGTCATCGCAACGTACAGATGGGAAGAGAATTCCAG
>WBZN01000985.1_pt1 | contig 12168 bp, 15 predicted proteins | sample 5204281 | NCBI WGS metagenome assembly WBZN01 (sample SAMN12344347, study PRJNA552823) | activated sludge metagenome | biome: Activated sludge suspended growth; feature: Nitrification reactor; material: Wastewater; isolation source: activated sludge from nitrification reactor of wastewater... | reverse complement strand
GTCCTGTTCGGCGCGGCGCTGGTCGTGCGCCGCCTCGTCAGGGGCCCCGACCCGGCCGAGCAGGGCATGTTCACGCTGTTCGCCATCGCCTACCTGCTGATCGGCGTGGCGCTGTTCGGCATCGGGCTGCTGGGCGAATACATCGGCCGCATCTACGAGGAAGTGCGCCGCCGGCCGCGCTACATCGTCGGCGCCGTGCTCGAGAAGCCGCGCGAGCCGCCCATCGACCCGTCGGTCGAGACGGCCATCGTCCCCGCGCTCGCCGAACGCCCGGTGCCCGCCGCGCGATGAGCCGCGCGGTCGTGTTCGCCTACCACGACGTCGGCGTGCGCTGCCTGCGCACGCTGCTCGCGCACGGCATCGAGGTGCCGCTCGTGGTCACGCACGAGGATTCCCCCGGCGAGGCGATCTGGTTCGACAGCGTGGCGAAGCACGCGCGCTGGCATGGCTGCGAGGTCGCCATGCCCGCCGACCCGAACACGCCGGAGTTCGTCGCGCGCGTGCGCGCCGCCCGGCCCGACTTCATCTTCTCGTTCTACTACCGCTTCATGCTCAAGGCGGAGCTGCTGCAACTGCCTGCGCGCGGCGCCTGGAACATGCACGGCTCCCTGCTCCCGCAGTACCGCGGGCGCGTGCCGGTGAACTGGGCGGTGCTGCAAGGCGAGCGCCAGACCGGCGCCACGCTGCACGCCATGGAGGTCAAGCCCGACGCCGGCGGCATCCTGGCCGCGCAGGCCGTGCCGATCCTGCCGGATGACACCGCGGTGGAGGTGTTCCGCAAGGTAACGGTCGCCGCGGAGCTGGCGCTCGACGGCGTGCTGCCGGCGATGCTCGCCGGCACGGCGGTCGCGCGGCCGCAGGACCTGTCGCAGGGCGGCTATTTCGGCCGCCGCACGGCCGCCGACGGGGTCATAGACTGGCGCCGGGGGGTGCACGGCGTGCACAATCTCGTCCGCGCGGTGGCGCCTCCGTATCCCGGGGCCCATACCCTGGCCGGCGGCCTGCCATTGCGCGTGCTGCGCACGCTCCCGGCCGCCGGGCCTGGCTCGGCGCGGCCCGAGCTCCGCTGGAGCAACGGCGAGGTGGTGGCCGCATTGCCCGATGGCGCGCTGCGGCTGCTGGAATTCGAACTCGACGGCGTCATCTGCAACGCGCAGGCCTTCCACGCGCGCTTCGGAGCCACCGCCCTGGCGCTGCCCGACGGCGCGCCAGGCAAACCGGACTGACAAAGAAGCACACCATGAGCACCAAGGTCCTGATCCTCGGCGTCAACGGCTTCATCGGCCACCACCTCTCGGCCCGCATCCTCGCGGACACCGACTGGCACGTGTACGGCATGGACATGAACAGCGAGCGCATCGCGCCGCTGCTGGCCAATCCGCGCTTCCACTTCTTCGAAGGCGACATCACGATCAACAAGGAGTGGATCGAGTACCACGTGCGCAAGTGCGACGTCGTGCTGCCGCTGGTCGCGATCGCCACGCCCTCGACCTACGTGAACAACCCGCTGCGCGTGTTCGAGCTCGACTTCGAGGCCAACCTGCCGATCATCCGCCAGTGCGTGCAGTACAGGAAGCGCGTGCTGTTCCCCTCGACCTCCGAGGTCTACGGGATGTGCCACGACAGCGAGTTCGATCCCGACTCCTCCGAGCTCGTGTACGGCCCGATCAGCAAGCCGCGCTGGATCTACGCCTGCTCCAAGCAGCTGATGGACCGCGTCATCCACGCCTACGGGCAGGAGGGCCGGCTCGACTACACGCTGTTCCGCCCCTTCAACTGGATCGGCGCGGGCCTCGACAACATGCACTCGGCCAAGGAGGGCAGCTCGCGCGTGATCACGCAGTTCCTCGGCCACATCGTGCGCGGCGAGCCGATCAAGCTGGTCGACGGGGGCGCGCAGCGCCGCTGCTTCACCGACATCAGCGACGGCATCGACGCCCTGATGAGGATCGTCGCCAACAAGGATGGTTGCGCGACGCGCAAGATCTACAACATCGGCAACCCGGCCAACAACTTCTCGGTGCGCGAGCTGGCGCAGCAGATGCTGGCGCTGGCGGCCGAGTACCCCGAGTACCGCGACAACGCGAAGAAGGTGACGCTCGTCGAGACCACCTCGGGCGAGTACTACGGCAAGGGCTACCAGGACGTCAGCAACCGCGTGCCGAAGATCGACAACACGCGCGCCGAGCTCGGCTGGGCGCCGCGCGTGACCATGCGCGACGCGCTCAAGTCGATCTTCGAGGCCTACCGCGGCGAACTGGTGCAGGCATCGAAGCTCCTGGAGTGATGCCCCCGGGCATGAACCAGCCCCCGTGCGCATCGCGCTCAAGGTAGACGTCGACACGCTGCGCGGCACACTCGAGGGCGTGCCGCCGCTGCTGGAAGCCCTGCGGCGCCACCGGGCGGGCGCCACGTTCCTCTTCAGCCTCGGCCCCGACCACACGGGGCGCGCCATCCGGCGCGTGCTGCGGCCCGGGTTCCTCTCCAAGGTCTCGCGCACCTCGGTGCTCGAGCACTACGGGCTCCGCACTCTGCTCTACGGCACGCTGCTGCCCGGCCCCGACATCCCGCGCCGCGGCGCCGCCGTGATGCGCTCGGCGCGCGACGCGGGCCACGAGGTCGGCGTGCACTGCCACGACCACATCGCCTGGCAGGACTTCGTCGCCCACAGGGACGCGGCCTGGACGGAGCGCCAGATGCGCCGCGCGATCGAGCGCTTCGTCGAGGTGTTCGGCGAGGCGCCGCGCGTGCACGGCGCTGCCGGCTGGCAGATGAACGCCGCCGCCTTCGGGCTCGAGGAGAAGCTCGGCTTCACGCTCGCCTCCGACACGCGCGGCACGGGCCCGTTCATGCCGGTCGTGGACGGGCGGCGCGGCACGGTGCCTCAGCTGCCGACGACGCTGCCCACGCTCGACGAGCTGATCGGGCTCGACGGGCGCACCGCCGAGACGGTCCACGGCGCGATCCTCGAGCGCACCGCCCACCCGGCCCGCGCCAGCGAGGTGTTCACGCTGCACACGGAGCTCGAGGGCATGAAGCTGCTGCCGGTGTTCGAGCGGCTGCTGGCCGGCTGGCGGGCACAGGGCCACGAGCTGGTGTCGATGTCCGGGCTGGCGGCCGGGCTCGACCCGGCGGCCCTGCCGGCCTGCGGGGTGGTCGACTCGGAGGTCCCCGGCCGCAGTGGCACGCTTGCTTGCCAGGGGCCTTGTCAGGCAGATGGCCAGGGGCCTGCCAGGTGACCTGAGCGTATCGCCATGCGATACTCGGTTTCCAGAACAGGGGGGCGATGATGGCATCCAAGCTCTATCCCGACGCCGGGGCGGCACTGGCCGGGCTGCTGCGCGACGGCATGACGATCATGTCCGGCGGCTTCGGCCTGTGCGGCCTGCCCGAGCACCTCATCCTCGCGATCCAGGAGAGCGGGGTGAAGGGCCTGACCTTCATCTCAAACAACGCGGGCGTCGACGACTTCGGCATCGGCCCGCTGCTGCGCACGCGCCAGGTGCGCAAGATGGTCAGCTCCTACGTGGGCGAGAACAAGGAATTCGAGCGCCAGTTCCTGGCCGGCGAGATCGAGGTCGAGTTCAACCCGCAGGGCACGCTGGCCGAGCGCTGCCGCGCCGGCGGCGCCGGCATCCCGGCCTTCTACACGCGCACCGGCGCCGGCACGCCGGTGGCCGAGGGCAAGGAATCGCGCGTGTTCGACGGCGAGGAATACATCCTCGAGACCGGCCTCGTGGCCGACCTCTCGATCGTGCGCGCCTGGAAGGGCGACTCCTCGGGCAACCTCGTCTACCGGCGCACGGCCCGCAACTTCAACCCGGTGATGGCCACGGCCGGCAAGGTCACGGTCGCCGAGGTCGAGGAGCTGGTGCCGGTCGGGGCGATCGACCCCGACAACGTGCACACCCCGGGCGTGTACGTGCAGCGCCTGCTCGTCGGCAACAACTACCAGCGCCGCATCGAGCAGCGCACGACGCGCAAGCGTCCCTGAGGGAGGCACCACCATGCCCTGGAAGCGCGAACAACTGGCCGAGCGCGCCGCGCGCGAGCTGCGCGACGGCTACTACGTCAACCTCGGCATCGGCATCCCGACGCTCGTGGCCAACTTCATCCCCGACGGCATGCAGGTCGTGCTGCAGTCGGAGAACGGCCTGCTCGGCATCGGCCCGTTCCCCTGGGAGGGCGAGGAAGACGCCGACCTCATCAACGCGGGCAAGCAGACCATCACGGCGCTGCCGGGCTCGAGCTACTTCTCCTCGGCCGACAGCTTCGCGATGATTCGCGGCGGGCACATCAACCTGACCGTGCTCGGCGCGATGGAAGTGAGCGAGCAGGGCGACCTCGCCAACTGGATGGTGCCGGGCAAGATGGTCAAGGGAATGGGCGGCGCGATGGACCTGGTCGCGGGCGTGCGCCGCGTGGTCGTGGTCATGGAGCACACGGCGCCCAACGGCACCTCGAAGCTCAAGCCGCGCTGCGAGCTGCCGCTCACGGGCCAGAACGTCGTCGACATGGTGATCACCGACCTGGGCGTGTTCCAGCGCCCCGATCGCCACTCGCCCTTCGAGCTGATCGAGCTCGCCCCGGGCGTCACGCCGCAGATGGTGAAGGAGAAGACGAGCGCGAACTACATCGCGCGCGTCTGACTGCGTGCGGGTTGCGCGCCGGCGCCGGCGCCGTGCAGGGCGCCCGCAGGCGCAGTGCCCGCCGCCGCCGTGGCGGCCGGCGTGGTCACGTACAGCACCAGCGTGCGTCCGCTGACCTGCCGTTCGCCCTGGCGCTGCAGCCTGCGCATGCTGCGGCACACGGTCTCTTCCGCGTAGCCGAGGTACTGCCCGATCTCCAGGCGGCTCATCGGCAGGCGCAGGCGCACGAAGCGGCGCGCGCCATCGCTCTCCTCGCGGCCGATGCGGCCAGCGATCTCGTGCAGGAACAGGCGCACCGAGGCGTCTGGATCGGCAAGGCGCGTGGCGTGCTGGCGCGTGCGCAGCAGCGAGCTCGCGCGCTTGAGCAGGCGATCGCGCAGCGCGAGATCCTGCGCGGCTTCCTCGCGCAGCGGCCACTCGAGCCGGCACACCATCGTCTCGGAGAGCGCGGTCGCGCTGTTGTCGTGCTGGCCCGTGGCCAGCGCCTCCATGCCCACGAGGTCGCCCGCGAAGGCGAACTGCAGCACGCGCTCCTCGCCGGTCATGTCAGTCTCGTGCACCTTGATCGCGCCGCTGCGCACGATGTACAGGCTGTCGAACGCCGTGCCGTGGCGCCACAGCGCGGAGCCCGGCTGCATCGTCGGCTCGCGGTCGATGGGCACGGGCGTCGTGCGCGGAGTGCTTTCGGGCCAGCAGCGCAACTCCATGAAGCAGTTGTCGCAGCGGGAGCTTTCGGCCTTGAGTGCCGGCGTTCTGTTTTTCCTGATCATGAACAGTTTGTATCAGGCCGACCCACCCTTGCGTCATTGGTGGATACCGAAAGCCCCTGCGGTTCATCCCTAGGATCAAAGCTTGTATGCGTTGCGTCCAGTCATGTCGTTGCTGATACGCCGCCGGTAGCCTCCTCCCGTGCCAAATGTGGCCAGGAAATGGAGTTTGAGAATGAAGACCTTGACCCGAATCGCCGTCGCTGCCGCTGCCCTGGCCGTCTCCAGTGGTGCTTTCGCAACGGACATCCAGCTACGCGTCGGCGCCGCGAACGTGGCGCCGAAGTCGGACAACAATCCCCTGGTGACCGTCGAGTCGGCCACCCAGCTCTCGCTGGGTGCCACCGTGTACTTCACCAAGAATTTCGCCATCGACGTGCTCGGCGCGCTGCCGTTCAAGCACGACATCAAGCTGACCGCCGCGGGCGCCAACGCAGTGGGTGGAGCCCTGGGCGTGACCGTCCCCGCCGGCTTCGTTGCCGCGTCGACCAAGCACCTGCCGCCGACGATCTCGGCGCAGTGGCACTTCCTGCCGGGCAACGTCGTCGACCCGTACGTGGGCCTGGGCGTGAACTACACGAACTTCTTCAACAAGGAAACGACCGTCGCCGGTTCCAAGCTGGTGCTGCCGCCGTCCTGGGGCCTCGCGGCCGAGGTGGGCATCGACTTCAACGTCGGCAACGGCTGGGTCGTGACGGGCGACGTGCGCTACGCGAAGATCAGCACGAGCGCCAAGCTCCTGCTGCCGACGACTCCGGCCCCGGTGTGGGTGGCGGTCGGCGACGTGAACATCGACCCGATGGTCTACGGCATCAACTTCGGCAAGCACTTCGACCTGTAATCCTTGCTCGTCGGGCGGGCCCATCGAACGGGCCTGGCCATCAGACAGGGGCGGGCGCCGCGAGGCGTCCGCCCTTTTTTTGCCCGGTTTCCGCCCGTGTGACGCAGCACTCGAATCCGGGGCTGTATTCGTGTACAGTGCGCCCCGACATGTTGTCACCCGCGCAGGCGTCGGTCCCGCGCAGCGCCCCTCCCGGGCGATCAACCCCCTGAAGAATCCGCCCGTACCGACCGTGCCCTCATCGAGTGGCGCTCCGGGCTGAAGTTGGAGTATTTCCTTGTCCTTCGATTCATTCCCCCTGCACGACGCGCTGCTGCGCGCCGTGCGCGAAGCCGGCTACACGCAACCCACCCCGATCCAGCAGCGCGCCATCCCGGCCGCGCTTGCCGGCCGCGACCTGCTCGCGGCCGCCCAGACCGGCACCGGCAAGACGGCGGCGTTCGCGCTGCCGATGCTGCATCGCCTGCACGCCGCGCACCCCGCGCCCCACGGCCGGCGCGCGCCGCGCGCGCTGGTGCTGGTGCCCACGCGCGAGCTGGCCGCGCAGGTGGCAGAGAGCTTCACCACGCTGGGCGCGCACCTGCGCCAGGCCAGCACCGTCATCTTCGGCGGGGTGAGCCCGCGTCCGCAGATCGACGCGCTCAACCGCGGCGTCGACATCCTGATCGCGACGCCCGGGCGCCTCATCGACCACCTGCAGGAGCGCCACGTCGACCTCTCGAAGATCGAGATCCTGGTGCTCGACGAAGCCGACCGCATGCTCGACATGGGCTTCATCCACTCGATCCGCAAGGTGCTCGCGCACCTGCCCAAGGCGCGCCAGAACCTGTTGTTCTCGGCCACCTTCTCCGAGGACATCCGCCGCCTGGCCGCGGGCCTGCTGCACCACCCCGAGAGCATCGAGGTGGCGCCGCGCAATGCGCCCATCGAACTGGTCGACCATCGCGTCTACCACGTCGACGGCGCTGGCAAGCAGGGCCTGCTCACGCGGCTGCTGAGCGATGGCCCCGCGCAGCAGACGCTGGTGTTCACGCGCACCAAGCACGGTGCGAACCGCGTGGCCGAGAAGCTCGCGAAGTCGGGGCTCGCCTGTGCGGCGATCCACGGCAACAAGAGCCAGAACGCGCGCACGCGCGCGCTCGACGACTTCAAGTCCGGGCGCATCCAGGTGCTGGTCGCGACCGACATCGCCGCGCGCGGCCTCGACATCAGCGAGCTGCCGCACGTGGTGAACTTCGAGCTGCCGCACGTGCCCGAGGACTACGTGCACCGCATCGGCCGCACCGGCCGCGCGGGGCGCACGGGCACGGCCATCTCGCTGGTCAGCCACGACGAGCGCGACCGCCTGCGGGCCATCGAGAAGGTGCTCGGCAAGCCGATCGCCGTCGCGGCCTGATCCTTCAGGCCTCGATCGCCAGCACCTCGAGCTCGCCCGCGCCGAAGGCGACGATGTCGCCCGCGGCGCGGCCGAGCAGCGCGCGCGCCAACGGCGAGGCGTGGCTGACGAGCCCCGCCGCGGGCTCGGCCTCGTCCTCGCCCACCACCCTGAAGGCGCGCTCCACGCCGTCCGGCATGCGCACGCGCGCGAGCGCGCCGAAGCGCAGCTGCGCTGGCGGGTCGGCCCCGGCCCCGGACCGGGCCCCGGGTGGTGCCTGCGGGGCGACCAGCTGCGCGCTCGCCCGCCGCGCGGCGTAGTAGCGCAGGTCGCGTTCCACCTCGGCCAGCCGCCGGCGTTCGCCGGCGGCGCGCGCCTCGCTGCGCTCGCGCTCGAGCCCGCGCAACCGCGACTCGAGCTGCGCGAGGCCGCGCGCCGTGACGAAGTTCGGATGCGGGCTCAGCGCACGCTCGGGCAGCGCGTCCTCGGCATCGCCCTCGCGTACGAACGCGCGGCTCACGCGAGCAGGCGGCGCACGCCGCCGGCGAGCGCCAGCACCGTGCCCACGGCCGCGGCGTGGAACAGCAGGTCGATGACCGTCGTGTCGAAGGGATGGAAGAACTGCAGCACGAAGCCCGCGAGCGCCGCGACGCCGAGCGCGCCGAGCAGCGCCACCGGCAGCGGCTCGAGCGGGCGCGCGCGCCGCAGCAGCCAGCCGAGGCCCAGCGCGAGCGGCAGGCTCGCCACGATGATGAACAGGAAGCAGCCCGGGCTCTCGCCGAAGCGCTCCGCACCCGTGCCGAGCCCGAGGCCGTTGTGCAGGCAACCGAGCCCGCTGGCCGCCAGCCACACGAGCAGCGGCGGCAGGGGCGCCCATCGCCACGCGGCGTTGCGCCCGGGGATGCTCAGGTGGAACGCGGCCACCACCGCGACGATGCCGGTGAGCAGCATGGCCGCGCACTCGAGCGCGGTGGCCGGGTTGGCGTTGCGCGCGATGAAGCGCGGCAGCACATGGTAGTGCGCGACGAACGCGGCCGCGGCCAGCGCCACGACCGCCAGCCACGCGAGCGCGCGCAGCACCGGCGGCGCGAGCGGCCGCACGGGCGCGAGCTGCGCGCCCAGCTGGCCGATCAGCGCCTCGGTCGAGGTGCGTTCGCGTCGCTTCTCAACGTTCATGGTCGCCACTGGGCTCCATCGCCTGCCTGCTCATCCCTCGTCGTCCCGGGCCGCATCGTCGGCCACCTGCCTGCGCAGCTTCTGGATGCCGCGGTGCGCGTTCACCTTCAGCGCCGCCACGCTCTGGCCCAGTTCGCTGGCCGCCTCGGCCATCGACAGGCCGCGCAGCTTGACGGCCTCCAGCGCGCTGCGTTGCCGCTCGGGCAGGGCGGCCAGCAACGGCGCCACTTCCTCCGCGGCGCGCAGTGCGCCTGATTCGGTATTCGCTTCGGGCTGGGCAAAGGTTTCAAGCGCCAGCTCGTCGTTCACCTCGTAGCGGCTGGTGCGCGCCTCGCGGCGCAGCTGGTCGATGCCGCGGCGCGCGGCGATCGCGGCCAGCCAGGGCGTGAACGGCCGGCGCGGATCCCAGGTGTGGCGCACGCGGTGCACCGTGAGCAGCACGTCCTGGACGACGTCCTCCGACTGGGCCGGCCCGCGGCAGTAGCGCCTGGCCAGCGCGCGCACCAGCGGACTGACCGCGCGCAGCAGCGCCTCGTAGCTGGCCGCGTCACCCGCCTGCGCGGCGCGCATCCAGGCCGCCCACTGGGCCTCCTGCTGCGCGTGTTCCCCCTGCCTGTCCATTGCCCGGGCATCATCATGTAACCTTCCGCTGCCCGCAACGAAATGTCCTGTAACCGCGATCCGGGGGGTGACCCACGCGGCACGACAGGCCCAGATACACACACAACGGAGCAAGCAAGATGTCAGCAACGGCTTTCAAGACGGCGACCCTGGCGGCGATGTTCGGCGCGATGGCGATGGCGGTGGCGACCACCGGCAACGCGGCCGACAAGCCCATGGGCGACAAGCCCGCGATGGAGAAGTGCTTTGGCGTCGCCAAGGCCGGCAAGAACGACTGCGCGGCCGGCACGCATTCCTGCGCCGGCCAGTCCACGAAGGACATGGACAAGACCTCGTTCGTCGAACTGCCCGCGGGCGTCTGCGGCAAGCTCGCCGGCGGCAGCCTGACCAAGGGCTGATGCACGCGCAGCGGCAACCTGGGCCGGTCCCGGCGCAAGCCGGGATCGGCCTGCGCCTCCCGCACCACGCGCTGGTGCTGGCGGAGCAGCCGGCGGCCGCGTGGTTCGAGGTGCATCCCGAGAACTACATGGCCGATGACGATGCGCTCGCGCAGCTCGCCGGGGTGCGCGAGCGCTACCCGCTCTCGCTGCATGCCGTCGGCCTCTCGCCGGGCTCGGTCGACGGCCCGTCGCCGGCACACCTCGCGCGCCTGGCGCAGCTGGTGCGCCAGCTCGGCCCCGGGCTCGTGTCCGACCACCTCTCCTGGAGCCACGCCGGCGGGCGGCACCTTCCCGACCTGCTGCCGCTGCCCTATACCGAGGAAGCGCTCGCGGTCACCTGCCGCAACGTGGCCCGCATCCAGGACGCGCTCGGGCGCACGATCCTGCTGGAGAATCCTTCCACCTACCTCGAGTGGGCGCATTCGGCGATCCCGGAGCCGCAGTTCCTCGCGGAGGTCGCGCGCCGCACGGGTTGCGGCGTGCTGCTCGACATCAACAATGTCTACGTGAGCGCGCGCAACCAGGGGCAGGATCCCGGTGCCGTGCTCGGGGGCTTCATCGACGCATTGCGCGCGGACCAGGTCCGCGAGATGCACCTGGCCGGCCATGCGCTCACGCACACCGCGGCGGGCGACGAGCTGCGCATCGACGACCACGGCTCGCCGGTGTGCGACGACGTGTGGGCGCTGTATGCGCGCGCGGTCGCCTGGCTCGGGGCCGTGCCCACGCTCATCGAATGGGATACGCGCCTGCCGTCGTTCGCGACGCTGCAGCAGGAGGCGGCGCGCGCGCAGGCCGTCCTCGACCGGGCCACGGCCGACCAGGCCCGCCAGGCCGGTGGCGTCGCTGCGCGCCTGGCGGCCGGCCATGGCCGCTGAGCAGCTTCCCGGCGGCACGCAGGCGCCCTCGCGTGCGCCTTCCCCGCCGCCGTCTCTGGCGCCGTCGCTGGCGCAGCTGCAGTCCGGGCTCGTCACGGCCCTGCTGGCCGCGGATGCCGGCGCGCAATCGGCGCCCGCCGGGTGGATGCGCGGCCGCGTGCCGGCTGCGGATTCCCTGCGCGTCCATCGCAACACCGTGCTGGGCGGGCTGAGCCACGCGCTGCGGCTCTCGTATCCGGCCATCGACCGGCTCGTGGGCGAGGACTTCTTCGACCGCATGGCGATCGCCTACGCGCGCGCGCATCCGCCCGCCGAACCGCAGCTCGCCGGCCACGGCGCGGGCTTCGCCGGGTTCGTCGCGGGCTTCGTCGCCGGTTTCCCGGGCACAGAGGGCATGCCGTTCATCGCCGACCTGGCCCGCCTCGAGTGGCAGTTCGACGAGCTGGCGCGCCTGCGCGCGCCGGCCGCGCAGCACGCGATCGACCATGACGCGATCGACCGGCGCGCGACCGGACAGGACGCGATCGACCTGGGCGGCGGGCTCGTGCTGCGCTTCGAGCCCACGCTGCGCGTGCTCGCGACGCGCTATCCGGTGGTCGCCCTGCGCGAGGCGCTGCTGGCCGACGACGCTGCGCGCGTCGAGGCGCTGGCGCAGGCCCCGGGCGAGCACGCGCAGGCGCTGTGGCGCAGCGCCGAGGGCGTCAGCACCCGTCCGCTGCATCCCGCCGCGGCGCGCTGCATCGTGCTGCTGCAGGCCGGCGATGCGCTGCCGGCGGCGCTCGAGGCCGCGCGCGAGGGGCTGGAGGAAGCGGCCTTCATGGACATCATCCGCGCCGACCTGCTCGAGGCCGGCTTCACCACGATCACGGGAAGGACATCATGAACACGACCGCCATCGACCTGCCCGCCGCGGGCCCGGCCGGCCTGCTGGCGCGCGCCCGCGCGCTGCTCGAGCGCATTCCCTACAGCCTGCTGGCGCTGCTGGCCCGCTGCGCGGGCGCGTCGGTCTTCTGGCACTCGGGAAGGGTCAAGCTCGACGACTGGGAAGGCACGCTGCGGCTGTTCGAGGACGAGTACAAGGTGCCGCTGATCGCGCCGCACCTCGCGGCGTACCTGGCCGCCGGCATGGAGCTGGGCGGATCGATGCTGCTGCTCGTGGGGCTCGCCACGCGCGCCACGGCGATCGCCTACCTCGGCATGATCGCAGTGATCCAGCTGTTCGTGTATCCGAACGCCTGGCCCGACCACATCCAGTGGGTGGCGTTCCTGATGCTGCTGGTCGCGCGCGGGCCGGGCGTCGTCTCGCTCGACGCGCTCATCGCGCGGCTGCTGGCGCGCCGCGGATAGCAGCGGCCAGGCAGTTCCGCCGGAAGACTTCGACAATGCGGCTTTCCGAGTCCCCGGCATGACCCATGTCGCAC
>WBZN01001876.1_pt1 | contig 12170 bp, 12 predicted proteins | sample 5204281 | NCBI WGS metagenome assembly WBZN01 (sample SAMN12344347, study PRJNA552823) | activated sludge metagenome | biome: Activated sludge suspended growth; feature: Nitrification reactor; material: Wastewater; isolation source: activated sludge from nitrification reactor of wastewater... | reverse complement strand
GTCTTGACGGCGTGCCTTACGAACGGACCCCGGAGATCGAAGCGGTGATCGCCGAACTGGCGGTTCTGCCGCCCGACGAGCTCGTCGCCAGAGCCGAGATCAAGAAGCGCTCGGACTGCGGCTACGTTCCCAGCGAATGCCTCCTCTACTTTGTTCGTGCGAGCCGAGCCGACAACAACGAGCGGTGGTTCGAGCGGCTTTACCGCATACTGGCAGAACGGGTTCTGCGCAGCCTTCCAAGGCCTGAGCACCGGGACGGCGCGACGGAGGCGCTGACTCCCGGCGTCATACGTGACAAGGTCTTTGGGAGGTTCGCTGAACTCCTCGCAGCAGATCGATCGGGGTACGTCGACAAGCTCGACTTTTTCGAAATCCGTTTCGACGGCGCGCTGGCAAACCTGAGACGCGACGCGCAGGAGCAGGCGTGGCGCGACGAAAACCGTTCCAAGCCCCTCGAATATGATGAAGAAAGCGATGAGTTATCCCCCGAAGTCGAAACGGCTGTAGGAGTCCATGACCCATTCGCCGATTCGGAATTCGACGATCCGACCTACCGGTCGCGCCTCGACGCAGCGATTGAGGCTCTACCAACAGAACAAAGCAGGATCATCGAAATGCTCAGACAAGGCTTCCCCATCGATTCCAAGGAGCCCGGCGTTATGACCATCGCGAAGGCGCTGGGCCGGTCGGAAAAAACAATCAGGACCTATCGCGACAAAGCCTTCGCTGCCCTCCGCACCGCCATGACGGAGGGCGACGACCTATGACCGCTGACAACGCACGCCCATCCCGCGAATCTGTGCTCGACGCGTTCGCAGTCGAGAGCGAGCATACCCGCGCCACACTGCAGCGCTATCTCGAGCTGTACCCGGAATACGCTGGGGACCTCATAGACCTTTCGCGCGAGCTCAATCGCGCAAAAGCGATCGACCTGGACCCGCTTTCGCCTACCGATCAGGCGTTGATCGACGCGGTATGGTCTAAGCACAAGGTGGCCGTCTCAACGACGGCCGCCTCCTTGGAATCTTTGACTGTCGAGGACTGGCGCGCTGTCGCCACCGAGCTGGATGTCCCCCGTCAGGTGGTGACCGCTTTGCGCGAGAAACGGATCTCGCTCGCCAGCATTCCGCGACGATTCCTCCGGCACCTTGCAGATGCCACGAGAAGCTCGATCGACCAGTTGGAGGCGTTCTGGAGCGCGGGCCAATTCGCCGGGGCGCGCAGCTATAAGGCGGACGGCAAACCTTCCTTTGGTTCTCAGACAACCTTCGAGCAAGCGCTGATCGACGCGGGCGTACCGGCCGAGAAGCGCGCCGCACTGCTAGCCGAGGAAGACTGATGGACAGCGTGGAGCTCGCTAGGCAGATCGCTGCGGAGCTTCACGCTCGTCTCGTCGCATCCGGAGCCGATCCCTGGTCGCCCTACGAGTTCACCATCGCCGAAGCCACACGGCGTGGGATTGATGTCGAACCGGCGGCCGCCGGCGCAGCTGTGCTGAACGGCGGCCGCGCCACGCTCGTCGCCACGGACAAGCTCATCCTTCACGAGGATGCAGGCACCCCGTTCCAGCAGGCTTTTCTCGTGGCGCACGAGATCGGGCATGCCGAGCTTGGTGACGATGCTGGCAACGGGCTGGCTTCGACCATCGATCCGGCTCGGGCGGCCGAGCCATCGCCGGTTGGAATGGACCGGGTGGTCGATTACGGGCGCAGGCAGCGCCGCGAAGTCCAGATGGACCTGTTCGCGCGTGAATTGCTGCTTCCTCGCGATGTCGTGCGAGCGCTGCACATCGAAGACGGGCTGACGGCGACCGCTATCGCAGAGAAACTTGGCGCGCCGTTTGACGTCGTCGCGCAGCAGCTGCTCGATGCCCTGTTGCTGCCGCCAGTGCCCCCGGTGAAAGAGGCGCCCCGTGTGGAGCGTCCGCTGAATTCCCTGCAAGCCGCTGCTGCGTCACATTGCGGTGAAGCCTATCTGCTCGAAGCTGGTCCGGGCACCGGCAAGACGCAGACGCTGATCGCACGGGTCGAGGGTCTTCTCGCCGAAGGGTTCGATCCGCGCCGAATCCTATTACTTACCTTCTCCAAGAAGGCGGCGGGCGAGATGGCCGAACGGATCGCCGGTAAGCAGCCAGAGGCTGCAGCCGCCATGTGGATAGGAACGTTCCACGCCTTCGGGCTCGACATTATCCGCCGCTTCCATGCAGAACTCGGCTTGCCCAAAGATCCGAGGATGATGGATCGCACCGAAGCCGTCGAACTCCTCGAGGAGGAGTTCCCGCGTCTGCGTCTCATGCACTACCGCAATCTCTACGATCCAACCCAGATCATCGCCGACATGCTGTCCGCTGTTTCGCGAGCGAAGGACGAGGTGGTCGACGCCAAACACTACGCAGACCTCTCCGACGCCATGCTCGCGACGGCGAAAGACCCAGAGGAGCGCATAGCAGCCGATCGCGCCGGAGAGGTTGCGCGCGTTTACGCCGCCTACGAGGAGCTGAAGCGCAGCGCGCATTGCGTGGACTTTGGCGATCTCGTGTCGCTCCCGGTCAAGCTACTCGAATCCGACAACGCGATTCGCGAGGCGCTGCAGGCTCAGTACGATCACGTCCTGGTCGACGAGTATCAGGACGTGAACCGCAGCAGCGTCCGATTGCTGAAAGCGCTCATACCAACCGGACATAACCTCTGGATGGTCGGCGACGCCAAACAGTCGATCTATCGTTTTCGCGGCGCGTCGTCGTTCAACATGACGCGGTTCGGGAAAGAGGATTTTCCTGGCGGCAAGCGCGGTCGCCTCAAACGCAACTATCGCTCGGTGCCCGAGATTGTCTCGAGTTTCTCTGGCTTCGCCGTGGGCATGCGCGCGGGCGACACGGACAGCGGCCTGGAGGCGGAGCGAACGAGCAAGGGGACAAAGCCCGAACTGCGAACCGCTCAGAGAAACGAGCAGCAGCAGGTGGCTCTGGCCGACGCGATCGAAGAGCTCAAGAGCGAAGGCTACGCTTATCGTGATCAGGCGATCCTTTGCACCGGCAATGAAAAGCTCTCGACAATTGGGCGTAACCTGGAGCGGCTTGGGCTGCCGGTCTTGTTCCTCGGCAGCCTGTTCGAACGCGACGAGATCAAGGATCTGGCGTCCCTGCTGGCAATCCTCGTTGATCGTCGAGCCATGGGCCTAGTCCGTGTCGCGTGCTGGCCCGAATTCCAGATTGCTTTCACCGACGTTGCGGCTGTTCTGGACCACTTGCGGGAGACGGACCGCATGCCGGGCGCCTGGCTTGGCAATGTGAATTCGATCCCGGGCGTCAGCGACGTCGGGCGCGAGAAGCTCGCAAACCTTGCAAAAGCCCTTGATGGCTTCGACCAGACCGCCTCTCCGTGGACGGTAGTTGCGACACTACTGCTCGATCGCACGCGCATCGCCGCTAGACTTGGAACTTCCGCAGATGTCGCCGACCGCACCCGCGGCATCGCCATCTGGCAGTTTCTTAATTTCCTTCGGGTGCAACCTTCAGGCGGAGGACTCCCAATCACGCGCGTCCTCGACCGCGTGCGCAGGCTTGTCCGCCTTGGCGACGATCGCGACCTGCGTCAGCTGCCGGCGGCCGCTCAACATCTCGATGCGGTGCGGCTCATGACCATCCACGGCGCGAAGGGCCTCGAGTTCGGCGCGGTTCACATCCCAGGGCTCAACAAGGACACGATCCCGCGCCCGGCACCGCCGCCGCCTTGCCCGGCGCCTGATCGAATGATCGAGGGTGCCGAAGGCGGCGCGCAGCAGGCGTACGTGGCTGGCAACGAAGAAGAGCAGGAGTGTCTGTTCTACGTCGCGCTGTCTCGAGCCCGTGATCGTCTTCTCCTCTATGCGCCAACCGAGGCAAAGAACGGGCGCAATCGACCGCTGTCGCCGTTTCTTGACCGGCTCGGGCCCGCGTTGGATCGCCGAGCCGTCGTGCCGGCGAGATCGCTGCCCATTGCGGGGGAAGACCGGGACATCGAATTGGTCGTCGAAGGCCGTCTCCGACTCGGGGCGCCGCAAATCGCTCTCTATGAGTCCTGCCCGCGTCGCTTCTTCTATACCCACGTCCTGCAGGTTGGTGGCCGGCGTGCAGCGACGGCTTTCATGCATCTGCATGAAGCCGTTCGCGTGGTCGTGGGGGAGGTTATTGCAACAGAAAGTCCCATGACCGATTGGGAACTGGAGGACAGGACCGACGCTGCTCTTGCCGGCGAGGGCCTTGGCGATCACGGCTATCGTGCGGAGTTCCGGGACCTGGCGTTGGCAATGCTCCGCTTCTTCCTGGCCAGTCGCGCCGGATCGGTCGCCGAAGCGCCGGTCGCCGTCAGCCTCAATTTCGGCGGCGAAGAGATCATCGTCCATCCTGACGAGATACTTGTCCGGCCTGACGGCATCCGCGCCGTCCGCAGGATCCGCACGGGTCACATGCGCTCGAACGAAGGCGATGACGTCGGCGCAGCGGCTTTGATTCTGGCTGTCAGGCAGGCTTTTCCCGGAGCCGTCGCGGAGCTTGTCCATCTCTCAGACGGCGAGACACACCCGCTCAGCCTGTCTGAGCGGCAGCTGACGGGCCGCAAAGACAAGCTCGGGAAGTTCCTCGCAGATATTCGCGCCGGACGTTTCCCGTCCGATATCTCGCCGAGAACTTGTCCGAACTGCCCCGCCTTCTTCATCTGCGGGCCAACCCCGGACGGTCCCCTGCAAAAAAACTTCGCCTGATCTTACCGGTTAGCGGATCTGGTTCCGATTGAACCTTTAGAGCTGGGGCTTCGACCCGGAAAATCTAAGGAGATCAATCCAATGAATCCAGAACTGCTTGAATACGACGATGTCGGCGACGCCCTGCGCGAAGGCCGTTCGTTGCGCCCGGCGCGCGGCTATCGTTTCCTCCTCGCGCAGGGCGATCTCAACTTCATCTCCCGCCAGGTCAGCGACCCCGTGCCGCTCGGCCGTCAGCTGCTTGAGGCCGCCGACCTGGACCCGCGCAAGGGCTTCAGCTTGTTCGCGATCCTGCCTTCGGGCAGCTTCGAGGACGTCCGGCTCGACGAGCCCTTCGACCTGCGCGAGCGTGGCGCCGAACGGTTCATCGCCTTCATGACGGACCGCGACTTCAAGCTCACGCTGAACGGCGACGAACTGCGTTGGGGCAAGCCCGTCATCAGCGGCACGGTGCTTTACGAGCTGGCAAAGCCGGGAGAGGGGGAAGCCATCTTCCTTGAGGCTCCCGGCGGCGAAGACCGGTTGATCGAGAAGAGCGAGCTGGTCGACCTCAACGAGCCCGGGATCGAGCGCTTCATCACGGCGCCGAAGCGGCCGGTAACGTTCGAGATCGTCGTGAACTCGCGGCCGCGCACGGTCGAAACCCGGACGGTCACGTTCGAGCAGATTGTCGAGCTCGCCTTTCCAGGCCAGCACGACACGAACGTCGTCTTCTCGATGACGTACCGGCACGCGGCTTCGACGCCGCACGCAGGTGAACTCGGGGCCGGCGGTTCGGTCGACGTCAAGAAGAAGGGGACGGTCTTCAATGTCACACGCACTGTTCAGTCGTAATAGCGATCTTAAGCGCCTGCGCGACGAAGGGTACTTCGTCCAGAAGCAGGGCGGGCATCTCGTCATGCGCGAGATACCCTACGTCGATGCGCGCCGCGAGGTGCGCATCGGCACGCTCATCTCCACCCTGACACTGGCCGGAGATGAAACGCGAACGCCGGACACGCACGTCGTGCATTGGGACGGCGACTTCCCCTGTCATGCAGACGGTGCGCCGATACAGGGGATCTCGAATGCAAACGGCGCCTTCGACCTTGGTCATGGCCTGAAGGCGACACACAGCTTCTCAAGCAAGCCGGAGGGTGGCTACACCAACTACCACCATAAGATGACGAGCTACGCGAACATCATCTCCGGCCCGGCCGCCGTGCTGAAGCCCGGGGTGACGCCGCGCACCTTCCGCGCGCCGGAAGAGGAGGAGGAGGGCGTGTTCAATTATCTCGAGACTGCTTCCGACCGCGTCGGGATCGGCGCCCTGACCCAGCTTCTCGCCGAAGAGCGGATCGCAATCATCGGCCTTGGTGGCACGGGCGGCTACATCCTGGATTTCGTCGCCAAGACGCCGGTGCGAGAGATTCGGCTGTTCGACAGCGACGAGTTCCTGACGCACAACGCCTTCCGCGCGCCGGGGGCGCCGAGCCTGCAAGAACTGAGAGAAGCACCTAAGAAGGTCAACTACCTGGAGCACATCTACAGCCGGATGCACCGAAACATCGTCGCGCACGACGTAACGCTCGGTGCCGATACCCTTCATCTTCTCGAGGGCATCACGTTCGCGTTCTTATCGCTCGATGCCGGCGAAGCCAAGCGAGCGATCGTTAAAAAGCTTGAGGCAATCGGCGCCTCGTTCGTCGATGTGGGCATGGGTCTCGAGCTCGACGAGGGCTCGCTGGGGGGCATCCTGCGTGTGACCTCCAGCACGCCGAGAAAGCGCAATCACATCACTCAGCGCATCTCGTTCGTCGGTGGCGGCGAGCAGGACATCTACGCCTCCAACATCCAGGTCGCAGACCTCAACGCGCTAAACGCAGTCCTCGCTGTGGTGAAGTGGAAGAAGATCCGCGGCTTCTACCGCGATCTGGAACGCGAGCACCACTGCACCTATACAACCGACGGCAACATCCTAATCAACGGGGACCTTGAGTGATACGGCACAAACGGCTTGAACATCGGTTTGTTGAGAACATCCCCGACCGGCTTGAGGCTGGCGTACTCTACATCTCGATGGAGTACGGCACAGCATCGCACCTTTGCTGCTGTGGTTGCGGTTCTGAAGTCGTGACCCCGTTCACTCCGACGGACTGGAAAATGACGTTTGACGGCGAGACCGTCTCGCTCCGGCCGTCGATCGGGAACTGGACGCTCAATTGCCGCTCGCATTATGTGATCGAGCGGGGCAAAGTTATCGAAGCAGCCCCTTGGAGCGACGAGCAAGTTGCCGCTGAGCGCCGTCGTGATCATGCCGCCAAGGAGCTGTTTTACGGGCAATCGCGAATCGCCGACGTCTCTGTATCCGCTCCCACCAATAAGCCGACACGAAGCTTCTGGCACCGGATCTCAGACTGGCTATCTCGCTGAATACCTACAACAGTCCGTCCATCGCTTTTTTCCGGTGCACTTATTGCGTGACGCCCACTGAGTACGCCAAGAATTTGGTGAAGTACGCGAAGGCCGCCGACTGGCGCTGGCATCGCGCTCCGGGAGCGTCCCCAATTGGTAGCGCCGCACGCTATCTTTGCGAATACCGACGAAAGCTCTCGGCGGCCGCTTCTGAGTTCAAAGCAGAAGGATTGGAACTCGCGTCTTGATGCCGATTCGCCTCGAGCGTCGACTTCCGATACTGGGATCCCTGACACCATAGATGTTCCGAGACGTCGAAGGATTGTGCGTTTACGTCCGGAACATGCCGTGCACAATTGACGCTGACGGGGAGAACTGGGGTTTTCTTAGCGGTGCGGGACAGAGGGCATGTGAGTGCGATCGAACAGGCGAATGAGGGAAACGAAGCGATGCTGGATCTGATGCAGACGATGTCGGTCGGTGACGGCGAGGTCGCGTGCGAAGGCTTCGTCAAGATTCGGCTGGTTCACGCACAGGGCTTCAGCCTGCTGGTGCCGGATGTATTAGGCACTGTACTCAATTATTTCTAGCTCAGGAACGCGAACAATGATTCAAGCTTCGAAACATCGGAGCTTGGATCATGCGGTACGATCTCACGGACTTCGAGTGGAGCGTTATCGAGCCTGTACTTCCGAAGGGCAAGCCCGGTCCTCGACGCAAGGATGACCGCCGGGTCATGAACGGCATCTTCTGGGTGCTCCGGGCGGGCGCGCCGTGGCGCGATTTACCCAACAGATACGGGCCCTATACGACGGCCTACAACCGCTTCAACCGCTGGCGCAAAGCGGGTGTCTGGGATCGATTGATGGACGCCATCACCAAGGCGCACGATGGAAAGGTTCAGATGATCGACAGTTCGATCGTTCGGGTTCACCAACATGCAGCGGGCGCAAAAAGGGGGGTGGAGATCGTTGCGTGGGTCGTAGCCGAGGCGGACTCACCACGAAAATCCACGCGCTCGTTGACGAAAAGGGCCGCCCGCTCCGCCTCCTGATTACACCGGGTCAGGATCACGACGCGACCGGCGCAGCCTATCTGCTGCAAAACCTCAAGCGCCGGACTGTCATTCTCGCTGACAAGGGTTACGATGCCGACTGGATACGCGCCCAGATCAAGTTCCAAGGCGCGACGGCCAACATCCCCAACAAATCCAATCGAAAAACGCTCTACCCGTTCCGAAAGAGGCTCTATCGTCAACGAAACCTGATCGAGCGGTTCTTCAACAAGCTGAAACAGTTCCGGCGTATCGCCACCCGCTACGACAAGCTCGGAGCCACCTTCTTCGCCTTCATCCAGCTCGCCGCTGTTCGGATTTGGTTGCGATCAATTGAGCCCACGGCCTAGAATTGAGAAAATTGGATGACTGCACATCCCAGCTCAATTTTCACAGCGTGCCGATAAGCGCCGTTCCGAGCACCCTCAACTCGACGACGGCTGGACTGTCATCGGACGAAGCGTACGCAGGGTTGCAGAAGCGCGGCTCTAATCGCCTGCCGGAGCCGCCAAAATGCCACCGCCCGTTTATCATCTCGGCAGGCCCCATTACCTGAATTATATGATTATCTCTGAAATGCTGGCAGCAGCGTGAGGGCGCAATGAGCAGACTCCATGTGCATCCTGAAAACCACCTCGTAGAGCGGATCGGGTGGTTGCGTGCAGCGGTACTGGGTGCTAATGACGGGATCGTATCGACTGCAAGCCTCATTGTCGGCGTGGCCGCAGCAGCGGCTAAGCCTAGTGATATCTTGATTGCAGGCGTGGCGGGACTCGTGGCTGGGGCCATGTCAATGGCCGCAGGAGAGTACGTGTCGGTAAGTTCGCAGTCTGACACGGAACTTGCCGATCTCGCACGCGAACGCAAGGAGCTGACCGATAACCTAGAATTTGAGCGTGAGGAACTGGCGCAAATTTACGTCAAGCGCGGGGTCGATCATGAGTTGGCGGTCAAGGTCGCCGATCAACTGATGGCCAAGGATGCGTTGGGAGCGCACGCCCGGGACGAACTCGGCATTTCCGAGATCACTACAGCGCGTCCTATTCAAGCCGCTCTCACGTCAGCCGCCACGTTTGCCATTGGTGCCGCGATGCCGCTCCTCATGGTTGTCGTCTCGCCCACCGACAAACTCGTCACGATAGTGTCCGTCGCATCTTTGGCATTCTTGGCCCTATTAGGGGCTGTCGGCGCGAAGGCCGGTGGTGCCAATATCATAACGGCAATGGCCCGGGTGACATTTTGGGGCGCGCTTGCCATGGCCCTCACAGCGGGCATCGGAGCGCTATTTGGAACCGTTGTGTAGCAATCCTGTTAGGCGCAACAAACAAGCAATCGCATTTACGGGTATCCTCTCCAAGGCAATCGCGTGCGATCCGGCACCCGCCAATATGCACATGATCTCAGTCAAAGCCCATTAGTTTGCCGAGTCATAGTTTGGTTTGACGGCTGATTGTGAATAGCGCTGGCTAGGAGTTTTCTGATTTGGTCAATTGGTCCGTCTCCGATGCGCACTCTTCGCCCCAGATGGTTCGCGTCTGGGATCTTCCTACGCGACTGTTCCATTGGCTTCTCGTTCTATCCGTGTTTACGGCGCTTCTGACAGGGTTTTTGGCACCGGAGTGGTGGCTGGGACTTCATCTGACCGCGGGGTACGCGATTGTTCTCCTGCTCGTATTCCGATTTGTCTGGGGCATTTTCGGAACCGAGTATGCCCGACTGAGCAACATGGCGAATGCCACGCGTGGCATTTCAAACTATGTTCGTGGTCTCGCCTTGCTGCGCCCGCCCCACTACTTTGGACACAACCCCGCCGGCGTCTTCATGATCTTCGGCTTCTTGGCCGTTTTTGTCGTCCTGGTCGTCACCGGCCTCATGATCGAAGGGGGCGAAGAGAAGCAGGGCCCTCTGGCGGGAGTTACGACCTACGCGCTCGGTCACAGAGCCAAGGAAGTGCACGAGGTTTTGGCTCTGCTCGTGCTGCTTATGATCGGAATTCACATCGCGGGCGTGAGTGTCGAGAGCTGGCTGCAGGGCGTAAACCTCGTGCGCGGCATGATCGATGGCCTAATGCCACGGCCATGGGGTTATCACATCCCAACTCCGCGGCGAGCACGCCCGCTTGCGGCGGGGTCCGTGATTCTGGTGTTGGCGATAGCCACGGGCGGCGCGCTGTATGCGCTCTCCAAGTTGCCTCCCCTAGGCATTCCGCCAATGGCAGAGAACGCAACGTATCGAGCCGAGTGCGGCGCTTGTCATTGGTCGTTCCACCCCAGCCTCTTGCCGCGATCGTCATGGGAGCAACTGCTTGCCAAATTGGATGAACATTTCGGCGAGGATGCGAGCTTGCCTGCCGATAAGAAAAACGAAATCGCGCGTTACTTAGCCGCTTATTCCGGGGAATCTTGGGACACTGAAGCTGCAAACAGGTTCAGGTTGGTTTCAGCTTCGGATCCTATGCAGATAACGAAGACATCCTACTGGGTGGCGAAGCACCGCCAGATCGATCCTAAACTCTTCCAGTCAGCAGCCGTCAAATCATCGAGCAACTGCACGGCCTGCCATAAGGATGCTGACACTGGCCGCTTCGATGATCAGAGGATTGAGGTGCCAAAGGCTTCAGGTCCCTGAACGGCATCCAAGCGTCAGTCAACCGTCAGCTGACAAGGAGTAGGGTGCACGCGATCGAACAGGAACCGCAGATCTACCAGATGCGATATTGAGTAGTTCGAGAGGTGCAGAGATGAACAAGTCACACAAAATCGCACTCATAAGTCTATTGAGCTTGAGCAATGTATCCATGGTTTTGCCTGCTGCAGCCGATCCTGCCCGGGATGCCATTCTTGCCACCCTCGCCGAAGAGGCGAAGAAGGCTGATCCAGCTTTTGGCGGGTTCTCCGCAGAGCGTGGGCAGGCCTTCTTTGCAGCCAAGCACACGGGCGGAAAGCCCGACACACCCTCGTGCACCTCGTGCCATTCTCAGGATCCGACAGCAGCCGGTGAAACGCGGGCTGGCAAGCGCATAGAGCCCATGGCCGTGTCGAAGAACCCCAGCCGCTTCACCAAGGTGGACGAAGTCAACAAATGGTTTGGCCGCAACTGCAACAGCGTGCTCGGGCGCGAGTGCACTGCCGTAGAGAAGGGCGATTTCATTATCTATCTATCAGGGAAATAGGAGGAAGCCATGAAGCGCCTCGTCTTGCTTTCGACCATAGTCTTTACCTTGGGCCTATCGGGGCTCCGTGCCGACGAAGGGGTGAAGGTTTCCCCCATAGACCATGCTGCGACACTCAAGGAATGCGGCGGATGCCATATCGCTTTTCCGCCGCAGATGCTGCCCAGCCGCTCGTGGATCAAACTGATGGGCGACCTTGCCAATCACTTCGGCGAGAATGCCAGCCTCGACCAAGCAGTGCAGGACGATATAGCGACCTATCTCGCGGCACATGCAGCCGATGCCCCAGCCACAAAGGGGGGAGCCCGTTTCACCAAGGGAGTCGGCGCCGACTCCGTTCCGCTTCGGATCACCGACACGCCCTACTGGAAGCGGGAGCACGATGAAATCGCGGCGAGTCGCTTCAGTGACCCGAAGATTAAGTCGAAAGCCAACTGCATCGCTTGCCATCGCACTGCCGACAAAGGGGAGTTCCTCGAAGAGGACTAGCGACCGAAGCCCGAAGGCTTGATGAAGTAATCATGTCAATCGGTCTTCTCTTCTGACCTGTGACCGGATTGATTGCTCAAATCCGCTTCCACTTGGATGATGAAATTCGGGCCGTCGCAAAATCAGTTTGCCAGTCAATGGCGGCTGTTCCAACAAAGCGGACTTAGAGGCACTGACGATGATGAACCGAATTCGTATCTATCACGCCACTCTGGCAACCCTGGCTGTCCTTGCATATCTGACAGGCGAACTAGGGATTATTCACGCGTGGCTTGGCTACGGTGTTGCGGTCGTCATCGCTTTTCGGTTGCTCTGGGCCCT
>WBZN01001875.1_pt1 | contig 12173 bp, 8 predicted proteins | sample 5204281 | NCBI WGS metagenome assembly WBZN01 (sample SAMN12344347, study PRJNA552823) | activated sludge metagenome | biome: Activated sludge suspended growth; feature: Nitrification reactor; material: Wastewater; isolation source: activated sludge from nitrification reactor of wastewater treatment... | reverse complement strand
CAAGCCGGCGGCCATTTTCCGCCGCGATGTGGAAGGAGCGCCTATTGGGGCAGTATTGCGCGGCGCATCCTGGAGGAGACGAGCGGCTCGCATGATCACCGCGGATCCCATGCGGGCTGCAACAGCGACCGGTATCGCGCTGGGGTTGGCGGGACTGTCGGTGTGGCAGGCCGGGTCGTGGGCCATTGGGGGGCTGTTCATTGCCGGGTTGGTGGTTGCTCTGGTGGTGTTGACTGCCGCGGCTCACCTGTTGTTGCTGGGACTGCGCGTGATGCCTGTGCCGCGGGCCTTGTCCGTCAAACAGGCGCTCGGCAATCTTCAGCGTCCCGGAGGGCAGGCGCTCGGCGTGATGGTCGCACTCGGCATCGGGGTGATGGTGATTCTTGCGATCGGATTGCTGGAACATGCGTTGGTGCGGCAGGTGGGAGAGAACCGGCCATCGGATTCGCCGACCTTCTTTTTTATCGACATTCAGCCGGATCAGGCCGCTGCGTTTGCTGAGCTGGTTCATCGACGAACCGGCGATGTCGCGCCGGACTTGACGCCGTTGGTCCGCTCGCGGTTCCATGCCATCGACGGTCGGGTGGTCACCCTGGATCGTGAATCCGAGCAGGAGGAGGCGCCCAATCAGTCACGTGAGGAAAAGCGCAAGAACTGGTATGTGAATCGGGAGTACGTGCTGACCTTTCTGGATGAATTGCCCAAGGAGAACCGGATCGTACGAGGCGCGTGGTGGCGACCGGGGCAAAAGCTTGTGCGACCGCAAGTGTCCGTCGAGGAGGAAGCGGCGAAGAGCCTTGGAATCGATGTCGGTATGCTGGTCGATCTGAATATCCAGGGCACCATCATTCAGGCAGAGGTGAGCAGCATTCGAAAAGTCGAGTGGGGAAATTTTTCGACCAATTTTTATCTGATCATGTCTCCGGGTTCGCTTGATGGTGCGCCGATGACCTACGTGGCCACGGTTCACGTGGCGCCTCGGGACGAGGCGGCGTTTCAGTCGGCAGTGGTCGCGGCGTTTCCCAACGTAACCGCCATCAACATCGGTGAGGTGTTGGGCAGTTTCGCCCGCGTGCTCGATCGTTTGTCGTTGGCTATTCGTGCGGTGGCGGTCTTTTGTCTGCTGGCCGGCGCGCTGGTGATGGCGGCGGCGTTGGCCGCGACACGGTATCGCCGGCTCTATGAGGCGGTCATTCTCAAAGCGCTCGGCGCGACACGCGGGTTGATCGCGCGATCCTTTGCAGCCGAATATGCGCTCCTGGGTTGCGTGGCGGGGACGATCGGCGTCGTCCTCGCCAGTGCGTTTTCGTGGGCCATCCTGCGATATATCCTGGAATTACCCTGGGCGTTGGAGCCCGAGTTGCTGGGGATCGGGCTGGGGTGCACCATACTCCTCACCCTCTTGGTCGGGTTTCTCAGCACCTACCGGCTTCTCGGGCAGCCTCCGTTGAGCGTGCTACGGCACGAGTGACGAGCGTCGGCTCTCGCCTTCCGGTCAGTGCGTCTTGCTTGCCAACACGGTGCGAATCGCCTCGCGGTCACGTTCACCAAAGCGCACGGCAATGTGTAGTTGTTCGAGGTACTGCTGCAGGCTTTTTCCGCCGAGGTCGATCTTGCGTGTGGCAAAAAATTGTCGTACGTCTCGCTCCAGGTCAGGGGTGGAGAGCCCGACAATGCCTCCACACATACGTCGAAGGCCGCTTTTGGGGAACAGCCGATCCATCCGTTCCCAATTGCGTTTCACGAACTCCCAGGCCTTTTCACGGATGTAGACATTGTGGAGTAGGCTGCTGACGAGGAAGGGCGCATCCTGGGTTCGGACGTCATCGGTGAGTGTCTTGGCCAGTGTTCGCTCCAGCAAAGCGGGCTGTCGAAATGCCGCGAGCGAGAACAGATAGCGGCGTTCCTCTTGCGGGGTGGTCGCTGCACGGACTCGGCCGGCGAAGTCCTCATAACGAGCCTCGTCCCCTGTGAAGGCCAGGATGGAGACCAAGGCGGGAATGACATTGGGGTCGATGGGTCTGGTCTGAGTCTGTAGCTCGCGAAACGCCTCCGCTGCCTGAGCTTGAATGGCCTCATCGCGCCCCAGTGTGCCCAAGGCTCGAATGATATCCCCGCGTAACTCCTTGACCAATTCGCGTTCATCGGCACGGGGTGTCCAGCCCAGGTCGGCAAACGTGGTGGCGAGTCGCTTCCGGACGAGCGCGGCCAGCCGCGGGCGATCGTCTTCCGCCAGCAGCTGATACATCGTGGAAAACGAGCCCAACATGACGGCCCAGACATGCGGATCTCGCTCCCCATGAAAATGTTCGGTGAGGGCGAGGTAGTCTGCGGGGGCCACCATCCCCGCAACGGTCGAGGCCCAGGTGTCGTTCAGGAGATTAAATCGCTCGACCGGATCGAGCGTGTGCAAGCCTCGCATCTGTAAGCGGGCCAACAATTCCGCGCTGTAGCGGACGCGGTAAAATCCGTGCCCGCCTTCATTTGCCAGAATCGACGTCCAATTCTGAGGCAACGGGATATGGCTTTCCCGATCGCCCAGTAACAGACGCCTGGTTTCCGTGCCTTGTCCGGTGTCGATGCGCAATTGGATCGGGATCTGCCAGTGTGGCGCAACCGATGGTGACGAGGACGTCGACGTATCTTCGGCGTAGGTGAAGCGATGTTGCCGCAGCGTGAGGGTCGATGATGATTCCACGCTCAGCGAGAGCACGGGATAGCCTGGTGAGAAAATCCACTCGTTCATAAGCGCCGGAACATCGTGCTTCGAGGCCTGTCCCAGCGAAACCCAGAGATCCGTGGTCTCTGCATTGCCATAGGCATGCGCCGTGAGGTAGTGGCGGACTCCATCCCGGAAGACCGTTGGTCCGAGATGTTGTTCCAGCATGCGCAATACCGATGCGCCCTTCTCATAGGTCAACACGTCGAACATGGCCTCGGCTTCTTTGGGCGCGCGCACGGGAAATTCGATCGGCCTGGTGCTGAGCAGCCCGTCCACCGACAAGGCTGCGGCACGGGCGATGCCGAAGGCTGTCCAGCGTTCCCATTCCGGCTTCCAGGCGTCGACGACCAGCATTTCCATGAAGGTCGCAAAGGCTTCGTTGAGCCAGAGCCCGTTCCACCAGGCCATCGTGACCAGGTCTCCAAACCACATGTGGGCATTCTCGTGTGCCACGACGTCGGCGACACGTCCCTGCTCGGCGTGGGTGGCGGTTCGCTGGTCGAGGAGTAAGGCCGTCTCTCGAAAGGTGATCGCGCCCAGATTCTCCATCGCGCCGGAGGCAAAATCCGGAATGGCGATCAGATCGAGTTTGTCGCCGGGATAGGGACTGTCGTAATACTCGGCGAGGAAATTGAGCGAGTAAACGGCGATCTCATGTCCAAAGGCGGTCAGGTGTTGTTTGCCCGGCACGGACCAGAGCCGGACCGGGGTCTGCCGCGCCATGATGGGAGGCGTTGGCACCAGCTGTCCGACGATGAATGCGACCAGATAGGTGGACATTCTGATCGACTCGGCAAACCGGACCACACGCTTCCCGTGTTCTTGCCGATCCTCGATGACGCGGGTATTCGAGATCGCCGTCAGTGAGGGATCGATCACCAATGTGACGGCGAAGACGGCTTTGAATTGCGGCTCATCCCAGCAGGGAAAAGCCCGTCGCGCATCCGTGGCCTCAAACTGTGTGGCGGCCAGGGAATGGACGACGCCTTGGCTGTCCTTGTAGCTGCTGCGATAGAATCCGCGGAGTTTGTCGTTCAAGGTTCCGCGAAAGGTCAGATGCAATGTCCATGTGCCTGCTGGAATCACGTGTGGAAAGGTGATGCGGCATCGCTGGTGCTCGTCGTCCATCTCGACGGCTCCGGCTCTGGGCGAGTGGCTCTCAGCGGACACTATGGCGGAGGAGATTTCCAACTCTGTGGCATTGAGCAGGATGTCTGAGGTCGGCTCGATCACCGTCAGGGTAATGACCTCATGGCCGGTAAAGGTGTGAGCCGTGAGGTCGGGCTCGATGCGCAAGTCGTAATGAGTCGGCCGGACGTGGGATGGGAGTCGGTAAGGATCCTGTGTGTTCATGGATGGCGTCACCAAGTTAGTCGTGGACTGTCGTGGGTCGTGAGAGGAAGTCGGCGCGCTCCAAGCCCTGTTGGCGAAGAGTAGCCATGAGGCACCCTGCCAGGTGCCGATCCAGAGGATGGCGTTGGCTGTGGCACGAGCGACCAGCAGTGCTGTGTGTCGGCGTGTAACCGGAGGATCGGGCGATCCATCGGTCATGGTTTCGCGGCATGGGTGACGTCGACACCCTGTGCATGGCCGACGATCAGGATGCCGGTCCGTCCGATGAACAGCCCGGTTTCAACGATGCCGGGGATTTGATTCAATTCGATTTCCAGTGTGGCCGGGTCGTCGATCTTCGGCATATGGAGATCGAGGATGACATGGCCGGCCTCGGTTTGAAATACGGTGCCGGTGCGTTCGCGCAGCACGGCTTGTCCTCCGGAGGCTTGTTCGATGTTGCGTGCGGTGCTACCCCATCCGAACGGAACCACTTCAATCGGCAGCGGGAAACTTCCCCCGAGTCCCGGCACGAGCTTCGTGTGGTCGACCATGACGACGAATTGCTTCGCAGCTGCGGCCACGATTTTTTCTTTGAGCAACGCCCCGCCGCCACCTTTGACGAGATTCAATTGAGGGTCGACCTGATCGGCGCCGTCAATGGCGATATCGATCATCCAGGCATTGTCGGATTCGATGAGTGGAATGCCGGCTTGTCGTGCGAGGGCGGCCGTGTCGTGGGAGGTCGGGACGGCCTGAATCTTCAGCCCGGCGCGGACGCGCTCTCCAAGCGCCAGAATCAAATGTTTGGACGTCGTCCCAGTACCCAGTCCGACGACCATGCCGTCGCGCACGAAGTCGGTTGCCTTGAGGGCAGCTTGCCGCTTTTCAGAATCGAGATCGTATGATGATGTCATGATGCATGTGATGAGGTCAGTTGAGCTGCCATGGAGGCGGCGCCGAGCAGGGCGGTTTTGTCGTTCATCACGACCTGTACCGGAATCTGGGTCATCATCCGTTTGTAACGGCCTTTGTTGGTAAAGCCGCGCATGAACGAACCATCCTGCAGTTTCTTGAGTAATTTGGGGGCGATGCCTCCGGCGACGTAGACGCCGTCCAACGTCAGGGCCTTCAGTGCCAGGTTGCCCGCCTCGGCGCCGTAAATGGTCGCGAATAAATCCAGCGCCTGCGTGGCGATCTCGGCTTGGCCCTTCAGTCCTGCTTCGGCAATTTCAGCGGCCGGGTTGCCGACCTTGATTTTTTCCGCCAGCCAGGTCGGCTCATTTTTCTTGGTGTCACGGAGATAGTCATAAATGGCGTGGAGGCCTGGGCCTGACACGATTCGTTCGTAGCTGACGTGCAGGTAACTGCCGCGGAGATGCCGCAGCAATTCAATCTCCGTGTCGCTGTTGGGCGCAAAGTCCGTGTGCCCGCCTTCGGAGGGCATGGGACGATAGCGGGTGCCGTCCCAGTACAGAATACATTCACCGAGGCCGGTGCCGGCTGCGATCAGCGCCAGGGCTTGTTTCTTTTTGGGCGGCGTACCGGCATTCAGGGCGACGATTTCATCCGGTGTGAGGAGAAGGATGCCATGGGCGGTTGCTTCGAGATCATTGAGGAGTCGTACCTGGGGAATGGCGAATCGCTCGGCGAGGGAAGCTCCCTCGATGACCCAAGGAAGATTCGTGGTGCGGCACCGGTTGTCGATGACCGGGCCCGCTACGCCGAAGCATGCGGCCGTGACTCGAATCGGTTCGGGGACGTTCTCAACGGCGCTTGTCTCGGTGTCTGGAGTCGCGCCATCTGACTCTTGTTCCTGCTCTCCCTCGGACGTGGGCGAGGCCAGTGGCGTGCTCAGGAATTCTTCGACGATGTCTTCTAAGGTTGTATAGTCCGCACTATGAAAACTATCTTCACGGATCGGCTCGACACGTCCGCTGGTCCATTCATAGAGAGCCAAATTCGTTTTCGTGCCGCCGATATCGCCTGCCAGAATCATGGATCCTCTCGCGATGTCAAATGTTGTGGAGCTATGGTCAATTCCGATGCTGCGGCGCGATCTAGGTACCACAACAGCCGCCCGTGTTCAGGCCGAACCAGTGCGGCTGGATAGGGGCTGGGCTCGTCGGCGCTTCTTTCCAAAATGCGCTGGACGACGACGGCCTTATTTCGCCCGGTGATCAGAAACAGTACCACACTCGCATGATTGATCACACCTAGGGTGATGGTGATGCGTGAGCGAGTCCCCTGCGGAGCGTAACCCGGGACCACCCAACGGATCGTGTCGGTCACCGCAGGAGTGTCGGGGAACAGCGAGGCGGTGTGGCCATCATCGCCCATTCCCAGGAGGATCAGGTCCAGAGCCGGCCATTGTCCTGTGACAGGAGCGGCTATGCGACGCAGCGTCCTTTCGTAGTCGATCGCGGCAGACTCCGGCGGGTCCTCACCCCGCATGCGATGGATCGAGGAGGAGGGAATGTGCAAGGGGTGAAAGAGCATGGCCTGGGCGAGGCCAAAGTTACTCTCGGCATGTGTGGGCGGCACGCCGCGTTCGTCTCCGAAGAAGAAATGGACCTTGCCCCAGTCTAAGTGTTCCGCAATGTGTGGACGTGTAAGGGCGGCATAGAGAGCCTTCGGCGTTGAGCCGCCGGACAGCGCCACCAAGAATCGGTTACGTTCGGCAATCGCCCGCTGCCCCAGTTGTACGAAGAGGTCTGCCGCGGCCACCACGAGGTCCTGCGCATCGGCGAAGGTATGCAGCTCAGGCCTGGATGACATCTCAGCGACGGGCTCGACGTGCTGAGGCGGTCCGCCTGGTTAGGGCGGGTTTCCGGCGGGCTGTTGCGGCCGGAGCGAGTCGTGCGACCAGGCGACGTATGGTGCGCACGGGATCGGTACCAAGGCTGATCCTGACCGCAGGGCGCTGATGGCTATGCAGCGACTGAAGATCACCGAGTGCCTGGGCGAGAGCGAGAGTGCCGAATGAATAGGGCTGTTCCGGAACCGAAAGATCCGGCTTCATGGCGCCCACGAGCTCAAGAAAGAGTCCGCTGTTGGGCCCACCCTTGTGCAGTTGCCCGGTGGAGTGTAGGTAGCGAGGGCCGTATCCGGCTGTCGTGGCCAGGTGATATCTGGTCATGATCGCCTTACGCAGAGCGCGCAGTGCGGCATCAAGTTTGAGGCTTGGCGTCGTATAGGCGAGAATCGCAACGTACCGATTGGGCGCAGCCTGCGTCAGCAGCTGGGCGAGGGCCTGCGGCGGGGGCGGCGTCGGCAACGCGGGGAGTCGCCCTTGGGTCTCAACCTCCTTGAGCACACGGGCGGTGTTGTCTTTACTTTCTTGAACATTCGGCTGATCAAATGGATGAATGCCGAGCACGTGTCCTGCGACAGCAGTGGCGAATTCCCAGCGGAAGAATTCAGCGCCCAGATCGTATCGATCACTCAAGTGCAGTCGGAAGACTGGGTGCCCGGCGTTTTGGAGTGCGGCGAGGCCTCGATCCAACGAGGCATTCCGGTCGCCCTTGAGGCGAAGACTGATAAACAATCGATCGGCTCCATAGGCAGACGGGGGAGCGAGGGGCTCTCCTGCTACGGGTATGAGTCCTGTCCCTTCTTTGCCGGTGCTTTCCGCTAGCAATTGCTCCACCCACAGGCCGAACGACTGCAGTGTCGGCGAAGTGAGGAGGGTGACTTTGTCGCGACCGGCTTTGGCCATGGCGGCCATCATGCCCCCCAGTGCTGCACCGGGATTGTCCTTTGGTGTGGAGGTGTGCCGACACGCTTCGCGCATCGCGAGCGCTCGGTTCAGGAGTTTTTCAACATTGAGTCCCAGCAGTGCTGCAGGAACGAGGCCGAAATAGGAGAGGACAGAGTAGCGCCCGCCGATGTCCGGTTGATTGGTGAAGGTACGCCAAAATCCGCGCTCCTGCGCGAGTCGTTCCAGGCCGGTTCCGGGATCCGTGATCGCGACAAACTGGGCTCCTCCCCGATGACCCTTGGTGCGGTGTACGAGGTTCCAGAAGTGGGCGAAGAGCGACATCACTTCGATCGTACCGCCTGATTTGCTGGCGACAAGGAACAGCGTTCTCGCCGGCTGGATCGTCGCGGTCACTTGCCGGACCCAACCAGGTACGGTGGAATCCAGCACCCAGAGTCGCGGGGCGCCCTTGGAGGAACCAAAGGTGCAGCGCAAGACCTCAGGGCCGAGGCTGCTCCCGCCCATCCCAAGCAGGACCACGTCGGTGATACGAGCTTCTCGGGATGCTTGCGCAAAGGCTCGCAGATCGGAGACCCCGTCCTGCATGTGATCGAGAACCGTCAACCAACCAAGTCGGTTTTCGATTTCTCTGGAGGTCGGTTTCCACACCCTGTGGTCGCGGGTCCAGATACGTTCGATGACATGGTTGCCGCCCAGCTCGTCAAGTGTTCGGGCGATGGCCTGGTCGGTCGGTAGCGATGATGTGTCGGGGCGGATCGGCATAACACGCTCTCTTCCATGGGGTGGAGGAACGACAATGCACGTCGGCTGTTCCGTATCTTAGGTCCGGGAAAGTAAAAAGGCAAACGCGTTGATGCCGATGCCGGGGAGGAGAAGGGATGTGTACGTGTGAGAGCGAATGCCGTCGACTTGAGTGGGGGGAGCTGTTGTGGAGGCTAGGTTTCTTCTTCCTGATCGCCTAGGTCGGCCAGTACGAGGGAGACGGAGTTGTGTGATTCCAAGGCCCCAACAATATTCACGGGTGTGCCCACAGCCACCTGAGCGAACAGTACGGCGATCTGGGGGTTGTCCAGGACGATGCTGCCGTACGGCTGATCAGTGATGCCTTGGGCAATGCCGTGAAGCTGAATGAGTCCGGGCATCTGTCGATTCTTGGGAATCAGTCCCGCTTGTTGTGCCTCTTCAAATCGGCGTCGGTCCTCAGCGTTCGGATAATCGAGAATCAACGCACGAAAGTAGGGCGTTTGCCCAGGCCCGCGTTTTCGCTGGATGCGATATTCGCCCTCAGGCGTCGCGCCATCTCCATAATATTGTTTTGCGCGGATGCCTTTCGAGCCTAGGCGGATCGGGTAGGTCAGGACCTTCCGTCCGCTCTTGTAGACCGTGAGCACGCGGTCGGCTTTGCTGATGACGATCGCATGCGCGCGATTTTTGCGCGACCAGTCGATGGTGCGCCGTGCAGATTCCCGCCAGGCGGCGATCAGGTCGTCGTCCGCATAACGACCTAATTCATTGGTCAGCAGGGCCGTTTGTTTGAACAGGTTTTGGCTTGCGCGTTCAGAGGCTTGATTGGCGTAGTCGAATTGTCCTTGCTCAAGATAATGGCGTGCTTGCTTGACGAGCAGTTCGGTTTCGAGGGGATGTTCACCAAGCACCACACGACTGCCGATGTCTCCGACCTTCGTGTTCAGGAGCCGCAGTCGTTGCTCGACTTTGGCCAGCTTTGCTTCTGCTGCGGTGCGTTGTGCCTGGATGCGGCTATTGACCTCGGCGACGAGATGAGTCCCTTCGGCCTGAAGGGCTTCCAGCTCCGTTTCCAACTCATTGTCTTCCCAAGGCCAGCGAACGATATTCTCCTCCGACTCGATGCGGCCTCTCAGCGCGATCCATTGACGAGAGAACTTCGAGTAGGCTTCGGGCGTGAGGTCTGCGGCTCGCAGTGTGAAGAGATCACGGTCGATGCTTTCGACCGCTTCGACCAGCTCTTCGGGAACGGTTTCGACGCATCCGCCCACACTCATCGACAGGGAGCCGATGAGGGCCATGCGTAACACAATTCTGCGGATGTTGCGTGTATGGTTCATGCTCAATGTATTCTAACGTGCGGGGGCCGCCCCTGCGAGTTCTTCGCGTCTTTTGACGCGTGGGTTGCGGATGACGATCCGCCAGGACCTCTTCGGGAGCGCTGGTTCTTCCTTATCAGCTTCTTGAACCACACCTACGCGCGTGCGCCGATATGCTCCCCCGCTCATGAAGACGCAATGTGAGTGCCAGAGAGTCATGTCACGACTTGGTCTCGCAATTGTCTTGTGGAACAATTGGTTAGCGCCAAACGACTGATCCGACACTTGGTGAGTGCTGTGGCATCTTTGTCAGGGGAGGGCAAGAGTGCCTCAAGAGTTTCATGGGTGATTGGAACCTCCTTCGCTTGGTTGCCGGGGTGACACTTCTACGATTCAGGCCATGCCTCCTCCGGGTGTCGAAGGCCGGGGACCCCGCATCGATTGACACCCTCCCGTCTCACCCCTATAATGCGGCCTCTTCATTGAAAGTTGATTTCTCCAGAAGGAGTCCGTCATGTCGTTCACTTTTAAGCAGCCCTCGAATCTCAAGCGCAAGCGGGAACATGGATTTCGGAAGCGCATGAGCACCAAGAACGGCCGAAAAGTCATCGCTCGTCGTCGAGCCAAAGGCCGCGCTCGTCTCACCGTCTGATTCTTTCCTGCCGCTCGGCTATCTGCATGTAAGCACACATCCAGGTGGTGAGCCCTCGACCTGGGGTGGGCACTGCCGTCTTAACCTGGTTGTCGTAGGTCAATGGGGCAACGTGCGATCTCTGGTCTGCCAGGGCTCGCGGCCAGGTAACCAGCGGGCAGGTTTGTAATGGCGGTAGGACAAATGTCTGTGCCGTTTTTCTTGAAGCGTAGCCGGGAGATCCAGCACATCAAGAAAAATGGTCGGCGTGTCTCAACGGGACTGTTCAATCTCCAAATTTGTCCGGGCATGACCCAGGATGCCATGATGGGGATTGTGATCGGTCGACGGTTCGGGACGGCGGTGCGCCGGAATCGTGCGAAGCGCCTGTTTCGCGAACTAGGTCGTGCGGCTCGGCCAGTGTTAGTGCCGGGGAATGCATTTCTAGTGTTTCCGAAACGTGAGTGCCTGAATCTGTCGTTTGTAGAATTGCAAAGCCTATGGCGAGCCACATTGCAAAGACAGCGGTTAGCCCGTTTTGGGGAACCCTCGCGCTGAGGCGCGTGTGTCTCATACTCCTGACGATCTACCGTGCCTGTATTTCGCCGCTGCTTGGGCCGGCCTGCCGTTTCTATCCGACGTGTTCCGTGTATGCGCAGGACGCCATCGAGCGGCATGGTGTACTCAAAGGAGGGGTGATGGCCGTTCGACGGCTGTTAAAATGTCATCCTTTCCATCCCGGCGGTGTTGATCCTGTAAGGTAACCGTCGTGGCACCAACACTTCATCCGCTACTCACTGTCTAAACCTTCATGGAAAAACGAGTCGTTATTTTCCTTATCGTGTCCCTGGCCGTCATTATCGGCTACGACTACTTGCTGAAGGGCATGGGCTTGTTGCCGCCGTCTGAGCCGGTGCAAGTGGCCACCACAGGTAGTTCCACCACAGCCAACGGTAAGCCTTCCGCATCGGGGAGTGATGCCACCAACAGTGCCGGTGCTGCCGGAACGACGTCCCCTCCCGCCACTGCGACGCCTGCTTCACACGATCTCCCGACAGGCGCGGTCAAGGATGAGGAGCAAACGGTCGAGGTGGACACGGAACTGTTTCGCGCCAAGTTCAGTAATCGTGGCGCGGTCCTAAAATCTTGGGAACTGAAGCGATACACGACCGCGACTGAGCAGGGGGCCGTGCCGGTGCAGCTCGTGTATGGAGGGGGGCGATTCAAGGGGCCGCTCAGCCTTGTCACCGGCGATCAGGCGCTCACAAGCGATCTTGGCGCGGCGGTGTACCACGTCACTCAGGACGTTTCCCATCTCGACAGTGCCCATCCGGTCGGTCACGTCACATTTCGGTATCACGACACGCAACGTAATCTGCAGGTCGAAAAAGAACTGACGTTCCACCACGGCTCCTATGTTGTGGACATTGCGGTCAGGACTCAGGGCATCACGACTCCGCTGGATGTGACGCTTGGAACCAACTTCGGCATTGTGGAGTGGGGGGAAGGATTTATCGGGCTCATGGGCTCGGCGTCCTCCGTCGATGACAAGGTGTTGAAGGAGACCCCTGATGGTGAGGCCGAGCGCAAGGGCGAGGTGAAATGGTCGGCCATTCAGGATAAGTATTTCTTGAGTGTGCTCATGCCGCAGAAGGCCGCGTCGGCTCTGGCAAAGAAAGAGGGCGACAAGCTGGTGTCGGCCGG
>WBZN01001873.1_pt1 | contig 12183 bp, 13 predicted proteins | sample 5204281 | NCBI WGS metagenome assembly WBZN01 (sample SAMN12344347, study PRJNA552823) | activated sludge metagenome | biome: Activated sludge suspended growth; feature: Nitrification reactor; material: Wastewater; isolation source: activated sludge from nitrification reactor of wastewater... | reverse complement strand
CGAGGTGCTCTACCACTGAGCTATTCCCGCCCGGCCGCGCGAAGGATAGTCATCGGAGGCACCGCGTGTCAAGGCGGCCGACGAAAGACGCTCGTCAGACGCACTCGAACGCATTGCGCAACAGTGTGCATTCCCAGCCGTCGGGGCTCGGATCGAGGCCGATCACGTCGAAGCGGCACGGCACGTCCCGCACGCCGCGCAGCATCAAATAGAGGCTGGCGGCCCGTGCCACGCGCCTCTGCTTGGCGCGAGTCACGGCTTCGATTGCCGGGCCGTGGGAGCCTCCGGCCCGCGCCTTGATCTCGACGAAGCAAAGGGTCTCGCCGTCGCGCGCCACGACGTCGATCTCGCCGGCGTCCGTGCGCACGTTGCGTTCGACGATGCTGAAGCCGTGGCGTTCGAGCCAGCGTACTGCCCAATCCTCCGCCGTGTTGCCCTTGGCCCGGGTGTGCGAGCCGGCTGCGAAGCGCTTCAGGTTCTTTTCCACCGTGTGCCCTGAGGGGTGTCCTCGATCGCCACGCCGCGTTCCGTCAACTGGGCGCGCAACCGGTCGGCACCCGCGAAGTCACGCCTGGATCGCGCCTCGTTGCGCTCGCGCACCAAGCGCTCCACCTCCTCGTCGTCGTTGGCGCCGGCCGGAGCGGCGGCCCACTGCGCCGGATCGAGGACGCCGAAGACCCGGTCCACCGCGGCGAGCGCCGCCGCCACGCGCTCGCGATCGCCGGCACCGATCTCTCCGGACTCGATCCGTGCGTTCACGTCCCGAACGAAGTCGAAGAGGGAGGCGCGCGCACGCGAGATGTTGAGGTCGTCGGCGAGCGCCTCCCCCACCTGTTCTCGCAGCGTGGTCGCGGCGGTTGCGATCGCCGCGCAGGGCGGGCCTTGCTCGGGCGCGTGCTGGAGCCGGAACCGCATTTCGTCCACCCGGCGCAGGGCGTTGCCGGCGGCGTCGAGGGAATCGAAGGTGAAGTTGAGCTTCTGGCGGTAGTGTACCGAGAGGAACATGAAGCGCAGGGCGCGCGGCGAGTACCCGCGGTCGACGAGGTCCTTGAGGGTGTATTGGTTGCCCAGGCGCTTCGCCATCTTCTCGCCGTCGACCACGAGATGCTCGGCGTGCAGCCAGTACTTCACGAACGGCACGCCGGTGGCGGACTCGCTCTGCGCGATCTCGTTCTCGTGGTGCGGAAAGATGTTGTCCACCGCGCCGCAGTGGATGTCGAAGCCGTCGCCCAGATATTTGCGGCTCATCGCCGAACACTCGATGTGCCAACCGGGCCGTCCCGGCCCCCACGGCGAGTCCCACGAGGGCTCCCCCGGTTTGTGCGCCTTCCAGAGCACGAAGTCGCGCACGTCTTCCTTCTCGTATTCGTCGCTGGCGACGCGCTCGCCCTGACGCGCGGCGTCGAGGTCGAATCCGGACAGACGCCCATAGTCTGCATCTTGCGCGATCCGGAACCAGACCGACCCCTCGCTCACGTACGCGAAGCCCTTGGCGAGCAGCAGCTCGATGATCGCGATCATCTCGGGCACGTGCTGCGTCGCGCGGGGATAGAGCTCGGCCTTCTCGACGTGCAGCGTCTCGAGGTCGGCGAAGAACGAGGCGATGAACGGTGCCGTGAAGACGTCGAGCTCCACGCCCGCGGCCTGCGCTCCCCGAATGGTCTTGTCGTCGACGTCGGTGAGGTTCATCACCTGCGTGACGCGGTAGCCGAGGTACGCCAGGGAACGCCGCAGCAGATCCTCGAACACGAAGGTGCGCAGATTGCCGATGTGCACGTGGTTGTACACCGTCGGGCCGCAGGTGTACATCCGAGCCTCGCCGGGACGCGTCGGCTCGAAGGTCTCGCGCTTCCGCCCGAGGGTATTGAAGAACGCGGGTGGTCGCAGGGTCATCGCACCACCGCGACCGTGCCGCCCACCCAGCTGGTGCCCGCGATGTCGACGCCGCGCTGGTCGAATGCGTGGTTGCGCGAGAACGAGATCGCGCCGTTGCCGGCCGCGACGGCGTCGAAGCGGAGGGACAGCGCGACACCCGTAGCGGACGAGATCCCGGCCACCGAGCCGGTGCGCGACAAGCCGACCACCAGGTGGCCGGCCGAGGTCTCGCTCACTTGCAGGAGGATCGGAACGTTCGTCGAGGCCAGGGCGTCGCCCGAGGTGCTATTCGTGTAGCGCAACGCCGTGGCGGGGAAATCGACATCGAAGGCCAGGCCGTAGAGGCCGGGCACCGCCTGCACGGTGACGTCGAGCTGCAGCGCCGTGGCCGTGGCCACCGAGGCCTGCAGCGCGACGCTGTTTGCCCCCGCCACCGCGCTCGGCGTGAACGTCAGCCCGGGTGTCGGCGGCTGCACGGGACCACCACCGCCACCGCCCCCGCCGCCGCCGCATCCAAGGCTGAGAGCGAGCGCGGTACCCGCGAGGGTCTGCCAGAAGGTCCGTTTCCTCATGCTTCCTCCTGTCCGCTGCGCACCATGCGGCGCAGGAAGCGGCGCGCACGCTCGCGCCGCAGACCCCGCAGGTGGTCGACGAACAGCACGCCGTTGAGGTGATCGATCTCGTGCGCCAGCGCGCGCGCCAACCAGCCTTCGGCCTTGAGCTCGAATTGCGTCCCGTCCAGCCGCTGCGCGCTCACCGTGAGCGCGAACGGACGCTCGACCTTTTCGGTGAACTCCGGGATCGAGAGGCAGCCCTCGCTCTCCGTCTCGGCGCCGTCCGCGGCGACGATCTCGGGATTGACCAGCACGTGCACGTCGGCGGCCTGCTGCCCAACCGACACGTCCACCACCGCCAGGCGAACCTCTCGGCCGATTTGCGAGGCGGCCAGTCCGACGCCAGGCGCGGCGTGCATCGTGTCGATCATGTCCTGGGCGAGCTTGGCGAGCTCCGCGTCGAACGAATCGACCGGACGGCAGCGCACGCGCAGGACGGGATCGGGATAGAGCCGAATCGGCAGGACGGCCACGCAGCTACGGTCTCCGCTCCAGCTTCTCGATCGCCTCGCGCACGAGACGATCGTGTTGCTGCGCGCGCAGCTCGTCGATGAGCGCCTTGGGATCGGGGTTGCCGAGCATCGTCTTCTCCAGGCCGGTACGATCGAGGGTCATGACGAGCGAATTCTCGCTGGCGCGGTAATGCGCGCCCCAGGGCTTGCGCTCGAACAACGCCGACTCGCCGAAGAGGTCGCCGCCGCCGAAGCGACGCACCTCGGTAAGGCCGGTGGCGCTTTCGGCGAGGGCTTCCACCGCGCCGTAGACGATCAGGAACATCCGTTCGTCGATGCTGCCACGCTCGGCCAACAGCTCGCGGGCCGCGACCTTCACCAGTTCCATGCCGCTCAGCAGGCGCTTCAGCTGCTCCGGCGCGAAGCGCTGCACCAGCGTCGTCTCCTGGAGGTGCGCCCACAGCATCTGCGCCTCGATCACGCTGGTGCCGTGCTGCGCGCCGCCGTCGCTCTTGCGGAGGAGTCCTTCGATGGCGAAAGACCGGCTGTGCTCCAGTCGCTTGCTGCGCTCCAGGGCCTCGACGCGCTCGGCCAGAGAGGGGTCGCCGGGGGCCATCTTGATGGCCTTGGCAAGCAGCGCGAGCGCCTTGTCGTAGAAGCCGTCGTCGGCATATTCGTCGGCGACGAGCACGAACTGGTCGACCGCCTTGGCGTCTTGTCGCTGTGCCTGATAGACGCCGGCCAGCTTCAAGTGGGAGTGGAGGTCGGTCGGAACCGCCTTCACCCGCTGTCGCAGGCGCTCCGCGGCTTCCTCGTAGCGCTCGAGCGCGATGAGATCGTCGGTATCGAGCTCTTGCTCGAGCTTTTCCTTGTTGCCGCCGCCAAACAGCTTCTTGAAGACCAACTTCGTCCGCCTCCTGCCGGTGAACACCAGAGCTTCGGGGGACAGGTACGCCCCCTGCAGTGGACATCAACGCCGGATCGCGTCGCGATTATAAGCGAGCCGCGTGTCAAACCCGTGTGACGCCGACCCGTTCTCGAGCGGGCTTCTGGCAGCGTACTTGCTTGGTGGGAGAGTGTGGCAGATTGGAGATCCCGATGAATACTCCTCGAGTTCAGGCTTCGTTGCGACATCTCTTGGCGATCGCTCTGCTGGCGCTGCTGGCGCAGGGGCGAGCCCAAGGGCAGGGCGACGCCTACGGACACGACGCCTACGACCCGGCAAACGAAGCTTCCACCTCGCAGCCGGTCACCCAGGACACCAACCGAGACACCGACCAGGACGTCTACGTGAGCGAGCTGGCGGGCTCGGCGGCGCTCTCCCCAGCAAGCGGCGGCAGTCAGCCCGTGGAACTCAACGAGCCTCTGCAGACCGGCGATCGCATGGTCGTGAATCGCATGTCGCGGGCCGAGATCGTACTCCCTGGGGGGGCGATCGCGCGCCTCGACGCGGGTTCGGAGGTCGAAATAGCCGAGCGCTCGGGCTCGAGTTCGGGAGTTTTGCGCCTCGGCGGCGGCAGTATGCAGGTGGTGGTCGGAGGCGCATCTACCCGCCTTCCCGTGCGCGTCGACACCTCCAACGCGACCGCCTATCTCGATCCCGACGGTTCGTATCTCGTCGAGACCGATGCCAACTCCGCGTGGACGCGGGTGGTGGTTCGTGACGGCGGGTGCGACCTCCTGACGCCGGCTGGCTCACGCCGTTTGGAGGCCGGCGACGAGGCGCAGATCGATGGCGATCAGCGGGTGCGCATCGCGATCGGCGACGCCGGCCGTGTGAGCTCGATCGAGGACTGGGGTGCGCGCTTGGAGGATCGCGCGCGGCAGGCCGACGTGCGCTACGTGGATCCGGAACTGCGCTATGCCGCGGCCCCCCTCTCCGCCGCCGGCAATTGGCTGTCGGTCGACGGCGAGTGGGCTTGGCAGCCGCGCGTGGAGGTCTCCTGGCGCCCGTACTGGAACGGCCGCTGGGCTTACACGTCGAGCGGGCTCACCTGGGTTGCCCATGAGCCGTGGGGGTGGGTGACCTCGCACTACGGCAGTTGGGACTACCGTGATGGTCGGGGCTGGCTGTGGTACCCAGGGAATCGCTACTCACCGGCTTGGGTCTACTGGTACTGGGGCCCTTCGCACGTCGGATGGTGCCCCGCCGGTTACTACTCGCGGCGCTCCGGTGGGTGGCGGGATGGATACCGGGCCGGCATCTACGGTTGGGCGGGAGGCTGGAACGGGTTCCTCGACTGGAACTTCGTTTCGCTCCAGTACCTCGATTCTCCCGGCTTGAGTCGTTACTGCCGGCGGGGCTCGGACCTCCGGGGCGATCTGCGATACGGCGCCCTGCCCCGGGGAATCATCACCACCGACACGCGCGGCGCCCGGCCTGGACGCTGGCAGCGCCCCGAGGACCTGTTGCGCGATTTCCGTGGTCGTGGTGATTGGACGCGTCGAGACAGCGACCTGCCAGACGTCTCGAGCTTCATCGGGCGCCGGCACGATCGCGGCACTCCCCGCCCGGGCGGCGACAATCGCGGCCAGCCGGCAATCTTCGAAGGCCGGCCGGTCCTCAAGCTCGATACGCCGTCGTCCGTCCGTCCGCCGCAAGGGCACGGGCCGGCCCCGGATCGGCTGCCCGGAGTCTCCGGAAACACCGACGCGGGCCGGGACCGCCGCTCCTGGCGCGACGATGGCGTCGGCGAGAGCGACGCGAGCCGCGACGCCGGAGGCCGGCCTGGCAACGGCTGGCGCTCCGATCCGAGTCCCAGGCTGGCACGCCCCGAACCGCTGCCCGGATCGGACCCGGCGGGCGAGCGTGCGCCTCGCGTCCGAACGCTGCCGGCACCGTCGAGCAGCTGGCGAAGCGCTCTCGACCCCTACCCGCGGGGTGGATCTCCCGGTTCGCGATGGAATAGCCAGGGTACTGACCCCGGCGGCTCGCGTGGCGACCGGACGCCGATTCGCCGGATCCTGGATGGCGTCCGCCAGGCGCCGCAGGTGTCGAGCCCGCCCAGTTCCGGCGGCCACGACGGCAGCGACGCTCGCCCGGCTCGGAACGATCGTCCGGAACGCGACCGGAACGATCGCGGCAGCCGCGGAGATCGCGGACACGGCCCTGCGTCGTCCTCGCGACCCGCAGGCGGCAGTTCGGATTCGGGCGGCGCTCCGCCGCCGGGCGCCTGAGCCGGACGCCTGCCGAGGATCGATGCAAACTGGGGGTGCGCGGAGAGAGGCTCGCCGCGCACCTGCTGCCCGGAGGCACGTTTCGCCCGGGGCGCGATCGGGATCGTCTAGAATCGCGGGTGATGCGCTTCGACTCGCTGTTTCGAGTTCTCTTCATCATCTACTGCGTCGAAGCCGGGATCTTCCTGCTGGTCGCACCGTGGACGCAGTTTTGGGACCGCTGGGCGCTCCAGATCTCCGTCGCAGCGGTGCGCAGCGCCTGTCTCGCGCCGGCCATGCGGGGCGCGGCGAGCGGCCTCGGCTGCGCCCACCTGCTCTGGGCGTTGCACGACGTCGACACCTGGCTTCGAGAGCGTCGTTCCCGCGCCCGGATCGGCGCGCCGATCGCGCGATGAACAGACCATGAGCGTGCTCGGCGTCGGGATCGACATCGTAGAGTTGTCGCGCATCGCGCGTCTCCACGAGCGCCACGGCGAGGCCTTCGAGCGCCGGTTCTGCCTGCCGGGCGAGCGTCTGCAGCGCCACGGCGACGCGTTGATCCAGCATCTCGGCGGGCTCTTCGCCGCCAAGGAAGCAGTGCTCAAGGCGCTCGGCACGGGTTGGGCCCAGGGCCTGGGACTTCTGCAGGTCGAGGTAGCGCGCCGCCCGGGCGGTGCGCCCGAGGTTCGCCTCCACGGCGAAGCACAGCGTCGCGCCGAGGAGCTCGGAGCCGCCAAGGTGCATCTCTCGATCACCCACGAGCGCGGACACGCCGCCGCGGTGGCCGTGCTGGAGAGCGGTTCGCCGGAGCACGCCTAGATGGACGAGTCGACCGTGCTCGCCTCCGCACGCGACGCCGCACGGCCCTCGAAGGGGCTGTTCCTGCTGGCGGCGCTGGCCGTGCTGGCCCTCGACCAGTGGACGAAGTGGTTGGTCGAGGCGCATTTGCCGCAGCACGCCTCGATGGTCGTCTTGCCGTCGGTGTTCAATCTCACCCACGTGCGCAACTCGGGCGTGGCATTCGGCCTGTTCGCGAGCGACGGGCCGTCGCTCGCGCGCCTGGCGCTGGTCGGTCTGGGGGTCGTGGCCCTCGGCGTGGTGGCGGCGTACTTCTGGCGCACGCCGATGGATCGACGGCGACTGCTGTTCGCCCTCAGCCTGGTGCTCGGCGGCGCGGTCGGCAATCTGCTGGACCGCTTGGCGAGCGGCGCGGTCACGGACTTCCTCGACGTGTCGTTCGCCGGGTACCACTGGCCGGCGTTCAACGTCGCCGACAGCGCGATCACGGTCGGCTTGTTGCTCATGGCCTGGGACGCGCTGCGCCTGCCGCCGGAGCCTGCGGGTTGAACCTGATCCTGCCGGCGGACGCCGCGGGCCAGAGACTCGATCGCTATCTCGCCGAACTCCTACGGCAGCCGCGCAACCAGATCCAACGCTGGCTCAGAGAGGGCCATCTCCTGCTGGACGGCGCCGCGGCGCGTCCCTCGCAGACGGTGCGCGGCGGCGAGGTCCTGGCCGGCGAGGCGCCGCGCGCCGAGGATCGCCAGACTCTGGTAGGCGAGCCCGGCGAGCTGCGCGTTCTGCACGAGGATCCGGGCTTTCTCGTGCTCGACAAACCGGCCGGGCTGACCGTGCATCCCGGCGCGGGTCGCAGCAGCGGTACCCTGGCCCACCTGCTGCTGCACCGCTATCCGGAGATCGCCGGCGTCGGCGGTCCGGGCAGGCCTGGCATCGTGCACCGCCTCGACAAGGACACCAGCGGCGTTCTCGTGGTGGCGCGCAACGCCGTCGCCTACCGCGAGCTCTCGACCGCCTTCGCCGAGCGCACGGTGAAGAAGACCTACTTGGCCATCGTCTACGGCACGCCGACCAGCGGCGAGATCGCGGCACCGATCGGCCGCCATCCGCAGCGTCGGCAGGAGATGGCGGTCGTGCGCAACGGCAAGCCGGGCGTGACTCGCTACCGCACTCTTGCCGCCGCCGCCGGCATCGCTTGGTTGGAAATCGACCTGCTCACCGGGCGGACCCATCAGATCCGCGTGCACATGAAGCACGCTCGCCACCCATTGGTGGGCGATCCAGTGTACGGCGAAGCGCGTTGGCGGAATCTTCCCAGGGTGGCTCAGCCGGCGTTGGCACGCTTTCCGAGACCGGCGCTGCACGCGTGGAAGATCGAATTCACCCGACCGCAGTCGACGGAGCGCCTGCGGTTTTCGGCAGCCGTTCCGGAAGACATGCGCGCGCTCTGGCGCGAGCTGACGGGAGCGCCGCCGCCGTCCGGCGACTGACGGCGCCGGCGCCGCGAGCTACTTCTTTTCCTTGCCCTCTTCCGGCCGGCCCGGCTTCTCGTCGCCCTTGCCGCCGGTCATCTCGACCTTGCCCTTGAAGAAGGCGCCCTCGGCGATCACGACGCGAGGCGCGGAGACGTCACCCTCGAGCGAACCCGAGGCCAGCACCTCGACGCGTTCGGCGCCGCGGATGTTCCCCACGACCTTGCCGGCCACGCGCACGCTGCGGGCGGCGATCTCGCCGCGCACGATGCCGCCGGTGCCGACCACCGCGCCACCGTCGACGCGCAACTCGCCCTCGAGCTCGCCCTCGACGACCACTTCGGCGGCGCCGGAGATCTTGCCGGTCACCTTGCTGCCGGGAGCGATGAGCGTGGCTACCTTCCCTGCGGCGGCAGGACCGCTCTGACTCGGGCTCGGCATCGGTGCGGAACTCTTGGCCGGCGGCTGCTGCTCACGTCCGAATAACGCCATGTGCGACTCCCATCGAAAGTGCTGACGGCGCGAGAGCCGCCGGAGGGGTGCGAAAACTGGAGCGGGCAACGGGACTCGAACCCGCGACATCAAGCTTGGGAAGCTTGCACTCTACCAGCTGAGTTATGCCCGCTCGCTCGTTCAACGTCGTCGCGCAATGTAGCTCAGTAGAACGAAAGCGGTCAAGGACGCAGGGGGTTTGCATTCGCCACGAACCGCACTTGCGCGGGCTCGCGAGGCGGCTATACTGACTGCGAAATGTCCGGAAAAGGCGCGACCGAGATCCCGAGCTCGTTGTACTTCTTCCCCGATCAGGAGATGACCGAGGAACGGCTGCGTGCCATCCTCGCCGGCGGTTCGCGCGCGGAGCGCGCGCGCGCCATCGCCCAGATGCTGCGTTACGCGCAGTGGGACGACATCTGGGCTTACGTCTCCCGCGACGAAGTGCGCGAGATCTTCCCCGAGCTCGACCTGCCCGAGACGTTGCGCGTGGCCTGGGGCCGGATGTTGAAGGTCGAGGCGCCCGTCGGCTAGTCCGCTCGACGCGATCGGCCGATCAGCCGACCGGGACGAACTTCACTTCGAACAGCTTCGGCCAGAGCTTGCCGGTGATGAAGAACACCTGGCGGGCCGGGTCGTACGCGATCCCGTTCAAGACGTCCGTGCCGTTGCGCTCCTCGGTGCTGAGCAGGCCGGATGCGTCGATGACCGCTTCCGCGCGGCCGCTCGCCGGATCGATGCGCAGGATCGTGTCGCTCTGCCAGACGTTCGCGTAGATCTTGCCATCCACCCACTCGAGCTCGTTGAGGTAGTCCCGCGGGCGCCCGTCGAGCGTGACGCGCACCTGCCTTCGCACGTGCAGCGTTGCCGGGTCGCGGACCGTCAGCGTGTCGCTGCCGTCGCTCATCCACAGGCTGTGCCCGTCGAAGGTGAGGCCCCAGCCTTCTCCCGCGTAGTCGAGCTCACCCAGCGGCGTGAAGTCGGCGGCGTTGTAGCAGAAAGCCTTGCCTTCACGCCAGGTCAGTTGAACGAGGCGGTCGCCGGCGAGCGCGAGGCCTTCGCCGAAGAAGCGTCGGGCGAGATCGGTGCGCTCGAGAGCCCGGCCGCTCTCGAGCTCGACGCGCAGCAAGCCAGAGGAACCGTACTGGCCGACGCTCTCGTACAGCACACCGCCGTGCCAGAGCAGCCCCTGGGTGAAGGACGACCGCTCGTGCGGCCAGGCGGCGAGCACGCGCACGGTCATCCGCGCCGCCGGTGCGCTGGACGCAGGAGGAGGCGCCGCGGTGATCGCGTGCTCGGGCGGCGTGCCGGCGCGACAGGCGGGAGTGGTCAGTGCACTCCCCCACCCGACGGTCGTCGCCAAGGCCAGCGCCAGCGCGGCACGCTTCACGATCCCGAGTCTCCGGCGAAGGAGCAGTCCTCCATCAAATCGCCGCCGAAGCGATCGCTGCCGATGGGGTCGCCGGGCGGAGGCGCGAGCGCGGCGGGCGGTGCCGGTGCCGCATCGCGCGGCCGCGCGAAGTGGCTCTCGATGTCGCGCGCGAGCGCGGCGGCGTGTGCGCCGTCCTCGCCGCCGCCGGTCTGTTGACGCAGGCGCCGCGCGAGCGTCTGCAGGGCCGCATCCACGCGCTCGCGCACCCGGCCCGGCGCCGAGGCGTCCTCGGCGAGCTGCAGCGCGCCGCGCACCGTGGCGTGCTGGATGACGCGCCGCAGCTCGACCTGCCGGCCGGATTCGCCGGCGGGGTGCGCGAAGGCGGTCGTCACGAGGCGATCGAGAACTTCGTCGAGCCCGGGCACGGACGCGTCGCGGCGGTGAAAGTCGACCAGCCGGGCGGCGCGCTGCGGCTGCAGCAGCGCGTCGACCGCCATGCGGGCCGCGGTCTCGGCGGCGCCGAGCGCGTCGAACGCGGGGTCGGTCGCGTGCTGGAACATCTCGACGTCATCCTCCTGCTCGAAGGCGCGCGGCAGCAACGTGGCCAGCACCGGCTCCGGCAGGTCGAGCGCGGCCGGCGACAGGACGGAAAGTATCGCGTTCAACGCCGCGCGCTGCGTGGCGCCCGGCAGGATTTTGGCCAGCGCCTGGCCATCGCCCCGCACGTTGTAGGCGTAGTCCATGCCGCCCACCGCCTTCGCGGCGCGGGCCAGCTCGTAGCGATGATGGAAGTACAACGGCGCCAGGACCTCCTGCAACCCGGCAAGCGGCGACCCAGGGCGCAGGTTGTGCTCGCCGAAGTGGGCCAGCGCGATCCGTCTCACCTCCAGCTCGTGCGTGAGCCCGGCCGCGGGATCGGGACCGCTGTCCCAGAGCGCCGCCCATGGGTTGGCCGCCCCCGCCGGGCGGGCGTCACGGTCGGTGAGAAAGCGCTTGCCGGCGCTCGTGCCCTCGCGCAGGGTGGCCTCGAGGTCCGCCCCTTCGTCGGCGGACGGCGGGCTTTGCGCGTACGCGTAGCGGATCGATTGCAGGTCCCAATCGCCAAGCCCGACGGCGTAGGCGTGCGACAGATCGAGGCTGCCGTCGGCGGCGATGTCGACCTGCGGCGCCGGGTAGTCCATCACCGAGGCGCGGCCCCACGTGCTGGCCGCGAAGTTGTGCGCCAGTCCAAGCGTGTGACCGACCTCGTGCGCAGCCAGCTGGCGAATCCGCGTGAGCGCGATCTGCACCGGATCGTCCGGACCGCCGGTGCCCGTCTTGTCCGCGCCGACCAGACCCTCGATGATCAGGCGATCCTGGCGGATGCGAAGGGCGTCGAGCGTGACGTGGCCCTTGATCATCTGTCCTGTGCGCGGGTCGACCACCCCACCGCCGTACGACCAGCCGCGCGTCGAACGCTGCACCCACTGGATGACGTTGTAGCGCACGTCGAGCGGATGCGCTCCCGGCGGCAGCAGCTCGACCCGGAACGCGTCGATGAAGCCCGCGGCATCGAACGCCTTCGCCCACCAAGACGCACCTTCGATGAGCGCCGAGCGCACCGGTTCGGGCGTGCCCGGATCCACGTAGTACACGATCGGCTTCTTCACCTTGGAGCGCGCCGCGGTCGGATCGACCTTCTCCAAGCGGTGACGCACGAGCCAGTTCTTGATCAGCGGTTCGCCTACCGGCGCACCGTAGTCGTAGAACGCCACGGAGTAACTGCTCGAGCGCGGGTCGAAGCGCCGCGGCTTGTAGCCGTCGTCCGGCAGGCGAATCAACGAATGGTGTTGCACCACCGTGAGCGCCGTCGGGTCGGGCAGCGTGGCGCGCATCTCCGGCCCGGGCTCACGGCCGGTGTACGTCAGCAGGGCTTCGAACTCCAGGTTGTCGGGGAACGACAGGCAGTGCTC
>WBZN01001872.1_pt1 | contig 12187 bp, 8 predicted proteins | sample 5204281 | NCBI WGS metagenome assembly WBZN01 (sample SAMN12344347, study PRJNA552823) | activated sludge metagenome | biome: Activated sludge suspended growth; feature: Nitrification reactor; material: Wastewater; isolation source: activated sludge from nitrification reactor of wastewater treatment... | reverse complement strand
CGCCGTCGGCCTGCGGGCCGACTCGATCGACGTGTCGTCCTCGGCCCAGATGCATCCCGCGGGGGTGCTGCGGCCGGCGGAGGATACTGCAGCGGTCCGCGCTTCGCTGGTCCTTGCCGACGTCCGGGCCGATTGTGCATCGGTTGCGACGGCTCGCGCCGTCGCGGGGGGGGGAGTGAAGCGGGGACCGGGAGCTACGCGGTCTCGATCTCTTCGGTGCGCTCGCCCGACATGATGCGCCAGCCGATGACCTTCTCGTCGATCTCGCGCAGACGCTTGGCGACCAGGCGGCAGAGCAGCTGCAGGAAATCGAGCGCTGCCTGGGGGTCGAGCGACAGCACCTCGTGCACGGTCGGCTGATCGAGCGCCAGCACGACGGCGGGCCCGCCGTGCGCGCGCGCGTCGGCCGAGCGCGGCTGGCCGTCGATCAGGGCCATCTCGCCGAAGAAGTCGCCGCGCTCGAGGATGGCCAGGGCCTCCTCGCCGCCGCCCGGGATGTACTTGCTGATGCGCACCCGGCCCTCGAGCACGACGTACATCTCGTTGCCCTTCTCGCCTTCCTGGAAGATGTGGGCGTTGTTCGTGAACCGGCGCTCGCGCGAGAACGTGGCCAGGGACTCGAGCTCCTTGCCCGACAGGCCTTGTTCACGGAACAGACGGATCTTGTCGCCCGAGTCGACCTGCACGCGGCTCCCGATCGACGACTGGCCGCGGCGCAGACGGACGAAGTTCTCCGACTGCGAGTCGGCGTTGAAGAAGCTGCGCAGCTGCTCGTTGGTACCGCGCAGCTTCTGCGCCAGACCGTGCCAGAAGCTCCAGTACAGCTGCACGCCGAGCTCGGGCTGATCGCGCACCAGACCTTCGAGCTCGACGGCGTCGATCATCAGCAGCTGGCACGGCGCCGAGGCCACCGCGTCGCCCGAACGCTGATAGCGGCTGATGAAGTTCACCTCACCGAACAACTCGCCCGGCCCGAGGATGCCGAGCGCGAAGGTGCCGTAGGCGGTGGGGCGGCGGATGGTCACCTCGCCGCGTTCGAGCAGGTAGAGGTCGAAACCCGTCGAGCCGTTCGCGAAGATCACCGCGCCGCGCTCGAAGGCCTCGGGGCGCACGGCGCGCGAGAGCAGGAAGATCTGCTCGTCGGAAAGGTGCGCGAGCAACTCGAAGCGCCGCAGCTTGGCCGCGATGTCGATCTGCCCGTTCTCCTTGTGTCGCACGCTGCCGCTGCGCAGCAGGCTGCGCTCCGCGCCGTCCTCCTCGCGGAAGAGCTCCCGCCGCCATTCCAGACGGTCGAACGCGGTGCGCAACTTCTCCTGGCGCTCGTGGAACAGCGTCACGAGCTCCTGATTGCTGAGCTTGAGGATCTGCTTCAGCGTGCGCACGCGGCGCTTGATGCGCTCGGCGCCGTCCTCGTCGGCGTCGTGCAGCAGCAGGAAAGCGTCGACCGCCGCCTCCAGGCTGCCGCGGAACTCCTTGGTTTCGTAGAACGCCCGCGCCAGGGACTCCGCGGTCTCGCGGTCGAACGGATTGAAGCGCAGGGCGCGGGAGAACTCGGTGGCAGCGGCGGCATGGTCTCCCCGCCGCGCCTGCAGCCGTCCCAGGAGCTTGAACGGCGCGGGGTTCGCCAGGTCCTTCGCCTTGGCGATGTCCAGGCACTCGACGGCGCGGGCGGTCTCGCCCTTCTCGGCATAGAGGTGCGCGAGCCCGAGGAAATGCGCCGCGTCGATGGCGTTGCGGCGCAGGTCCTCGCGCAGGGTCTCCCGCGGATCGCGTTCGGCGGCCTGGCGGTCGGTCTTCTGCTGCCGCCGCACCTGCGACAGGGCCAGCTTCAGCCCCAGGTTCTTGGGATCCAAGCGCAGCGCGACCAGATAGAGGTCCGCGGCTTCCTCGAGCATCCGCCGTTCGGCGAAGCGGCGAGCCAGTTCGGCCATCGTCTCGATGTCGAGGGGAGGGGTCGGGGGGAGTGCCATGGTCGCCGTCCGCGTCCGTAAAGAGAAAGGGCTCTGACTTTAGCACGACTTTTCGGGACACGTTGCGGCTCTGGGGCTGGTCGTCTACACTCGGCCGCAGAATGATCGGATCGGGCTTGTCGCTGGCCGAACAGGCGCGCCGCGGTGTCCAGTTGTGCCGGGACGAGCGCTGGGAAGAGGGCCTCGAGATGCTGGCCCAGGTGTTCAACTCCGCGTCCAAGCCGTCCGGCGAGCTGCCGATGGTCTATCTGTCCTACCTCGGATACGGCATCGCTCGATACCACAACAAGCGCGAGGGGCTGGCGCTCTGCGAGCAGGCCGTGAAGCTCGAGTTCTACCAGCCTGAGAGCTTGTACAACCTGGCGCGTACCGCCGCGTATCTCGGCGAGCGGCGCAAGGCCATCAAGGCGGTCGAGCGCGCCCTGAAGCTCGACCCCCGTCATGCGGAAAGCCTCGCGCTGCACGCCGAGCTCGGCCGTCGGCGCGATCCGGTGCTCAGCTTTCTATCCCGCGAGCACGCGATCAACCGCTTCCTGGGGCAACTGCGTCACGGTTTGAAGAAGTCGCCGACCGGTAGCGGCGACTGAGCCGGCCGACGCCGGTCGTGGACTGCGAACCTGAACGTCGAACTCGGCGGCCCGCAAGCGCGACCGGCCGCGGGAGCTCGGGAGCGCGGCCCGTGGCGACCGGTGCGACGGCCGGCGGACGCGCCTGAAAGCGAGCCCATCTCGCTGCTCCGGGTGATCCTGCTCGGGGCGCTCCTCGTCTCCACGTCGGCCTGGGCCGAGCACCTCCCGATCCAGGTGTGGACGAGCGGTGAAGGCTTGCCCAGGGATCGGGTGCTCGCGGTCCTCGAGGACTCGCGCGGGCTGATGTGGATCGGCGGCGATGGCTGGCTGGCGCGCTTCGATGGCGGCGGGTTTCGCACCTACGGAGCCGGGGACGGATTGCCGGCCGGAGAGGTGCGTCAGATCGTCGAAACCGCGGGCGGCGCGCTGTGGATCGCGACCGCTTCGGGCCCCTGCCGGTTCCACGGCGAGCGTGCGAACCCGCTCCCGATCGCTTGCCAGCGGCTTGGCGGAGGGACGGGCACGGAGCCCATCGGCGTCTTTGCCCTCCTCGAGGATGGCGGCCGGCTGTGGGCGGCGTCCAGCGACGGCCTGTGGAGCGCCGATCCGTCGGCCGACCCCGCGGTGTTCGAGCGCGTTGCGCTGGCGATTCCCCGCGCGGCGAATGGGCACGCGTCGCTGCGCGCTCTCAGCCCGGACGGGTCCGGCGGGCTCTGGTTGGCGACGGGCCGCGGCATCGCGCGGCGTACGTCGCGGGGCAAGGTATTCGCCTACGCCACGTTCACCGGCGCCGGCGACGACCGCGTTGCTTCGGTGCTGCGCGATCGCGCCGGCCGCCTTTGGGTGGCCCATTTCGATCGCGGACTGCTGGTTTGGTGGCCGCCGGACGAAGCGCACATGCCGGAGCCGGGTTGGTCGTTGGAGCAAGGTGACCGAGCTCCCGCGGCACCGGGTGCGCTCGGCTTGCCGAGCCGCCCGGGAGAGGTGTGCCGCCTGACCACCGCCGCGGGCCTGCCCGACGACCGCGTCCGCAACGGGCTGATGCAGTCGAGCGACGGAGCGGTGTGGGCGGGAACGGTGAGCGGCCTGGTGCGCCTGCGCGGCGAGGAGCTGCGCACGTACGGGCGCTCCGAGGGGTTCGGCGACGACGCGCTCTCTCCCGCAGCGGAGGACCGCGACGGCGACCTCTGGTTCGGATCGGCCAGCGGCGGGGTCATGCGCTGGAGCGTTCACGGCCTCACCAGCTACGGCGCCGAGGACGGCCTGATCGGCGGCCGCATGAGGGAGTTCGTCGAGGACGGTACCGACGGCCTCACCGTGCTCGGCGAGGGATCGTTCGCCCAGCGGTTCGACGGTCGTCGTTTCGAGCCCTCTCGATTCGGGCCCGCGCCGCCGCTGGTCGAAGGGTGGGGATGGGGCGAGATCGGCTTCGAGGACGAGCGCGGTGGGTGGTGGATCGCCGATTCCGGCGGGATCGCGGTCTACCCGTCTGCCCGGAGCGCGCCGCAGCGCGACCGTCGCCCGGCCGAGCGTGTCTATGGTCCGGCCGACGGCCTGCCGGGTGCGGATGTGTTCCGTCTGTACCGCGACCGCGCCGGGCGCACGTGGGCCTCCCTGATCGACACGGGGGGGCTGGCCGTGATGCGCCCCGCGGCGCGGCGGTTCGAGCGCGTCGAAGCGCGAGCGCCGGCGACGGGAGAGTCGCCGCTCGCCCTGGCCTTCGCCGAGAATCGAGCGGGCGACGTCTGGATCGGGTTCGACGACGGTCGCCTGCGTCATTGGCATCAGGATCGGCTCGAGCTCCAGGGAATGGTTCACGAGCCCAGCGCCATCGTCGCGCTGCGCTTCGACAGCCAAGACCGGTTGTGGCTCGCGACGCAGGCGGGCGAGGTGATCGCCCTACGAGATGCCGCTGCATCCGCGCCGCAGATCGAGCGCTTCCACCTCGCGAAGTCCGGACCGCAGCCCGAAATCCTCAGCCTCGAGGTGGATGCTTTCGATCGTCCGTACTTCGGATCGTGGTCGGGAGTCGATCGCCTCGATCCCCGCACGAGAGCGGTGCGGCACATAGGTCGGCGAGACGGACTGGCCAACAGCGTCGTGCAGACGATCCACCGCGATGCGACCGGGGCTCTCTGGTTCGGGACCTTCCAGGGTGTCTCGCGTTTGATGCCGGAACCCCCTGGAACGCCGGCGCGAGCGCCCAGTCTGCGGGTCATGGGGCTCGACGTTGCCGGGCATCGGCAATCGCTGCCCGAATTCGGAGTGCAGCAGCTCGAAGGCCTGGTTCTCGAAGCGGATCAGAACAACCTGCGCGTGCGCCTTGCGGGCCTGTCGTCGGCCGAAGCGTGCGATTTCTCGACTCGACTCGCGGACGCCGAGGCCCTGTTCAGCGAGTTCCGGCCGGACGCAACCGTTGCGTACGCCAGCTTGCGGCCCGGCGCCTATCGCCTGGAGGCGCGCGCCCGCTGCGGCAGCGCCGAGACGCCCGTGGCCACCGTGCTGACCTTTCGCGTGCTGGCGCCGTGGTGGTCGCGCGGCTGGTTCCTGGCGCTCTCGGCGGCGATTGTCGCCGGGCTGGTGTTCGCGGCGCACCGTCAGCGGCTGCAGCGAGCCCTGGCGGTCGAGCGGGTCCGCACCCAGATCGCCACCGATCTGCATGACGATCTCGGACAGAACCTGTCGCGGATCGCCATTCTGAGCGAGGTCGCCAAGCGGGCGCCGAATTCCGACGTCAAGCGTCTCGACGAAATCGCGGACACGGCGCGGGCCCTGGCCGATGCCGCCGGCGAGATCGTCTGGGCGATCGATCCGCGGCGAGACGATCTGGAGACCCTGCTCGCTCGCCTGCAGCGGTCCTCCGAGGAGTTGCTCACCGAGCGTGGCGTGGGCTGGCGATTCGAACTGGGGCCCGGCGCGTCGGCGATCTCCCTGCCGCCGGAAGCGCGCCGCCACCTCTATCTCGTCTTGAAGGAGGCCATTCACAATGCCGCGCGGCATTCCGGCGCCGGACTGGTCGAGCTGAGCCTGCGTCGCAACGGTCGCGACCTGGTCGCCGAAGTGCGCGACGACGGCAGGGGGTTCGTGGAACCGCCTGCCGGCGAGCCGTCGTCGCGCTCCGGCAGCGGCCTGCTCAACATGCGTCAGCGCGCGGAGCAATTGGGCGCCGCGCTCGAGATCCGACCCCGGGAGACCGGCGGCACGGTCGTGCGGCTGCGACTGCGGGCTCGCTGATCCGCGCGCGGCGGCGATCGCGACGACATGATCATGCGCTTGGCGGCCTGGCGCGGGGCGCCTAGACTCGGAGCATGAGCGCCGCCGAGCAAGCGCCGGAAGGCCGGCCGCTGCGCGTTGCCATCGTGGAGGACGACCGTGCGACCCGCGATGGCCTCGCCATCCTGATCGGCGGTTCGGCCGGTTTCTCGTGCGAGCACCGGTATCGCTCCGTCGAGGACGCCCTGCGGAGTCTTCCTGCGGACGGCGTCGACGTGATCCTGCTCGACATCCACCTGCCCGGAATCCTCGGCTCGCGCGGTGCCGCGGAGCTCGCCCTGCGGTGTCCGGAGGCGGCCATCCTCATGCTCACGGTGTACGAGGAACCCGATCTGATCTTCGAGTCCCTCTGCAACGGCGCCGCCGGGTATCTGCTGAAGCGCACCCCGCCGGCGCGCCTCCTCGAAGCGCTGCGGGAGGCCTACGCCGGTGGCGCGCCGATGTCGCCGGAGATCGCCCGCAAGGTGATCGGGTTCTTTCGCGGTCGGGCGCTGCCGAAGCCCGAGGCGGCCTTGAGCGCTCGGGAGGTTCTGCTCCTCCAGCTGTTGGCCGAGGGGCGCAGCTATCAATCCTGTGGCGAGCAGATGCACGTCGCGGTCGACACGGTGCGGAATCACATCCGCTCGGTCTACCGCAAGCTCAACGTGCATTCGCGCTCGGCCGCGGTCAACGTGGCGCTGCGTAGCGGCTTGATCTAGGTCCGAGCAGAAACGCACGATCATGCCGTGGCGCGCCCAAAGCGCTCGCGCCAGGCTCGCGCATCGGAGGAATACACGATGCGCGCGACCCGTGGAATCGTATTGCTGACGACCGTCTGGCTGCTCGCACGCCCGAGCTCCACCGCTGCCCAGGTCGGTTTCGCCGACCCCACGTTCGGCGCCGCCGGCATCACGCTGGCGGACTTCGACCTCTCGGGACCGGGCGTGGACGAGGCCTACGCCGTCGCCGCCACTCCGGATGGCAAGGTGGTCGCCGTGGGCAAGGCGGCGACCAACAGCTCGGGCTGCAACAGGCTGGCGGTTGCCATGATCCTGGGCAACGGCTCCTACGATCCGACGTTCGGCCCCAACCACGATGGCCGGTTCACCTTCGAGTACCCGGGGTCCTGCCACAACGCGGCGTTCGGCGTCGCGATCGACGATCTGGGCGCGTTCGGCTACGAGATCGTCGTCGCCGCCAACGTGCAGACGCCGAGTGTCCCCAGCTTTCCGACCCGCGTCGCGGTTCTGCGCCTGACGGCCAACGGCACGCCCGATTCGCTGTTCGGCAATCACAGCCCGGCGGGCTACCAGGACGTCCTGATCGCGCGCGGGCCGACGAACAACAACGCGTCCGGAACTGCCCTGGCAGTGGACTCCTTGCACCGGATCTTCGTGGCCGGCGACGCGCAGTCGCCGAGCGACACGCAAGGGTTCGTCATCCGCCTGAAGACGGAGGGCGCGCCCGACGGCGGCTTCGGCAACGCCGGGGTCTCGATCCTCGGTTTTGGCGACGGCAACAGCCACGTCGCCGGCATGGCTCTCGCCGGGGACGGATCGATCTTCCTGGCCGGCAATACGGCCAACCACTATCAAGGCTTGGTCAAGCTCGGACCGCAAGGCTCGTACAGCGGCTTCGGACACCAATATCTGCCCGCCAACGGGACGCCGGTGATCAACGGCGTCGCGCTCGACGGCACCGGCAAGGTGCTCATCTTCGGCAGCCAGAGCAACGCGATCACGACCTCCGGCTTCGTGCGGCGCTTCAATCCCGATGGGTCCATCGACCGCATCGCCTCGTTTCACTACACCGGCGCCCCGGCCGATTCCTCGACCGTCGAGGCGATGGCCGTGCAGGCCGACGGTCGCATCCTGCTTGCCGGGCAGCGGGACATTCCGCTCGACCAGGTGAGCGGCCTGGGCGCCGGGGTGGCCAGGTTGCTGCCGGATCTGTCCCTCGATCCGTTCTTCGGCAACGGCGGCGTGATCCTGCTCGACGCCGCGGCGGACGGCGGCACGGCGATCGTCCCGCACGCGGTGGCGCTCGACGGCAACGCCAGGCTGCTGATCGCCGGCATGGCCTACAACCTGGGGGCCACGCCGAACAACTTCGACATGTTCGTCGAACGTATGAACGTGATGCCCGTGAACGCCTGTCAGGGGATTCCGACGCAAGCCTGCCTGCTCGCGGGGCGTTTCAAGGTCAGCGTGGCGTTCAAGCCCGGCAACGGTCCTGCGGGCTCGGCATACCTCACGCCGTTCGGTTCCGACAACTCGGCGATCTTCTATTTCTTCGACGGCTCGAATTGGGAGCTGTTGCTCAAGACCCTGGACGGTTGCGGACTGAACCAGCACTTCTGGGTCTTCTATGCCGCCACCACGAACGTGCAGTTCACGATCACCGTCGAGGACACGCTGAAACACGCGGTGAGAACCTATTCGAATCCCCAGGGACACGTCGCGAGCCCGGTGGCCGACACTTCGGCGTTCAGCTGCAACTAGAGCCCCGAGTAGAGCTTCGAGAAGAGAAAAAGGGGAGGGAGCGCCGTGGCGCTCCCTCCGAGACGCCAGAGGGGGGGCCGAAGCCCGAGGGGAGCTTCGCCCCCCGGCGCGGCTGCCGCGTAGCCCGCGCGTGACGGTGCTGCGACAACCCGCCGTGCTGCCCCGGCACCTCGCCGCAGTCGCCTCTGTTGCATCCCTGTAACACGAACGCCGTCCCGCCGTGCACCCGCCCTCGTAGCCTTCGTGCATTCCGGTGGCCGCCCCAAAAGGCGAACGTCCGGCTCGAAGTCCGAACGACACTGCAAACGTCAAGAACGACGAGAGGAGACGAGGGATGCGCAAGTCACTGCTGTGGACCGCCGGGCTGATGCTCGCGGTGCTGCTCGCCGGCGCGCTGCCGGCCGGCGCTCAGATCACGGGTCTGTACTACCAGGAAGTGGAGAAGGACGGCCGGGTGTACGTGTTCAACACGCCGGAGAAGCTCAAGGACTGGCAGGCTTCCGGCGACATGGGCGTCGCGGTGTCCCTGATCGGTCGCGGACCCAATGGTGAGACCATCGTCGGCGAGAACGAGACGGCGGTCGACCTTTACCTGTTCAAGCACAACCTGCCGGCCTACGACCGCCCGACCCCGAAGCCGGTGGCGCCGGCCGCGTATCCGAAGACGACGGTCGGCGGCCGCGTCTACGCCGACTTCTCTTCGAAGGAGAACAAGGACAAGGCGACGGGCGTGAAGTCGAGCGACTCCGGTATCGGCATCGACGTCAAGCGCTTCTACTTCACGGTCTCGCACGACTTCGACGCCGTGTGGTCGGCGCAGTTCCAGTCCGACATCGGCGACCAGGGTGCCAAGCGCTACGACGTGTTCGTCAAGAAGGCGTTCATCCAGGCGAAGATCAGCCCGGCGGCGATCATCCGCGTCGGCTCGGCGGATACGCCGTGGATTCCGTTCGTCGAGGGCATGTACGGCATGCGTTACTTCGAGCAGACGGTCACCGACCAGCTGAGCTTCGGCGCGTCCGCCGACTGGGGCATTCACTTCCTCGGCAAGGCGGTCAACGACAAGCTCGGCTACCAGTTCAGCCTGCTGAACGGCAAGGGCTACAGCAATCCGACGCGCACCAAGTCGATGGACTTCGAAGGGCGCGTGAGCTTCGAGCCGGTCAAGGGCTTGATGCTCGCCGTCGGCACGTACAACGGCAAGCTCGGCAACGACACCGATGCCGTGGCGGCGAAGCACACGGCGACCCGCAACGACGGCCTGATCCAGTGGTCGAACGGCATGTTCAAGGTCGGCGGCGAGTTCTTCCAGGCCAAGAACTGGAAGAACGTCACGACCACCACCACGGACAAGGCCGAGGGCTACTCGATCTGGGGTCAGGTGAACTTCACCAAGGAAGCCTCGGTGTTCGCGCGCTACGACGACGTCAAGCCGAGCAAGGATCTCAAGCCGAATCTCAAGGACCAGTACTACAACATCGGCGTGCAGTACCGCTTCAACAAGGCGATCTCCGGCTCGCTGGGCCTGAAGCACGCGGAAGTGAAGGGCGGCACGTTCGGCACCGGCAACGGCACCATCGGCTCGACGGTGGCGGGCAACAAGGGCGAGTACAACGAAATCGGAGTCTGGGCGGTTTACGACTTCTAATTCCCTGATCCGGGCCCGGCGCTTTATGCTGGGCCGGCCAGATTCGGGGTGGATCGGCGCCTGCCGGTCCACCCCATTGTGCTTCGACGGAGATTTCCATGGAACGACATCTGGACCAGGACCTCGATCGCATCCGCCAGGAGTTGCTGCGCATGGGCGGCTTGGTGGAGGAGATGATCGGCGGCGCCATGCAGGCGCTCATCGATCGCGATGCCGAACACGCCAACGTGGTCATCGCCACGGACAACGAGGTCGATTCGCTCGAAAAACAGATCGACGACCGCTGCCACACGGTGCTGGGGCTGCAGCAGCCCACCGCGCGGGACCTGCGGTTCCTGGTCTCGGTGATGAAGATCGCCACCGACCTCGAGCGCATGGGCGACGCGGCCGTGAACGTCGCGCAGTACGTCGAGGTGCTCAATCGCGAACCGCAGCTCAAGCCGTACATCGACCTGCCGCGCATGTCGACCATCGTGCGGGGCATGGTGCGCGACAGCCTGGACGCCTTCGTGGCGCGCGACACCACCAAGGCCCTGGACGTCTGGCGGCGTGACGATCAGGTCGACGGGCTCTACCGCCAGCTCTTCCGCGAGCTCCTGACCTTCATGATGGAAGACCCCAAGACGGTGACCCGGGCGCTCCATCTCCTGCTGGTGGCGCGCAATTTCGAGCGCATCGCCGACCATGCCACCAACATCGCCGAGGACGTGGTGTATTACGTCGAGGGCCGCGACATCCGCCACACCTCGGAGCTCAGGGCCTAGGGTGGTCTGTCACACCGTTGTCACGCCGCGGTCCTCGGCGTGACAAGCCGCGCAGCGAGGATTGCCTGGTCCAAGACGGCCGGGCAGGGGCTCGGCCCTTCTCATAGGAGAACCCCAAGATGCGATCGAAGATCGTGCAGGCTTCCGCCGCGGCTGCGCTCATCACCGTCTGCGCAGCGGGCTCCGCGCTCGCCCAGGCCATTCAGGTGGACGCCTCGATCCCGGGCTACCAAAAGACCAGCGGCGTGTCCGGCAGTCTCAGCTCCGTAGGGTCCGACACGCTCAACAACCTGATGACGCTCTGGGCGGAGGGGTTCAAGAAGCAGTACCCCAACGTCAACATCCAGATCGAGGGCAAGGGATCGACCACCGCCCCGCCGTCGCTCATCGCCGGCACCTCCCAGCTCGGCCCCATGAGCCGCGAGATGAAGGCCGAAGAGATCGACGCCTTCGAGAAGAAGTTCGGCTACAAGCCCACCGCCATCCGCGTCGCGATCGACGCCCTCGCGGTGTGGGTGAACAAGGACAACCCGCTCGACAAGCTGTCGTTCTCGCAGGTCGACGCGATCTTCTCCAAGACCCGCAAGTGCGGCGGCGGCAAGGACATCGCGAGCTGGGGGCAGGTCGGAGTGAGCGGTGCGCTCGCCGGCACGCCGATCAGCCTGTACGGCCGCAACTCGGCCTCGGGCACGTACGGTTACTTCAAGGAGCACCCGATGTGCAAGGGTGACTTCAAGGACACCGTGAAGGAGCAGCCGGGGTCGGCCGCCGTGGTGCAGGGCGTCACCGAGGACAAGGCCGGCATCGGTTACAGCGGCATGGGCTATCGCACGTCGGGCGTCAAGGCGCTGCGCATCGCGCTCAAGGACGGCGGCAACTACGTCGGCGTCGACGATCCCGAGCTGGTGTACAACGGCTCCTACCCGATCGCGCGCTTCCTGCGCATCTACGTCAACAAGGCGCCGAACAAGCCGCTCGACCCGCTGGTGGCCGAGTTCGTAAAGTTCGTGCTGTCGAGCGACGGCCAGAAGGTGGTGGTCAAGGACGGCTTCCTGCCCCTCAAGTCCGCGATGGTGCAGGAAGAGGACGGCAAGCTGAAGTAGTCGCTGGAACGCACCGGCGGCCGGCCCGACGGCTTCGATCGGGCCGGTCGTTTGGCGTTCTCAGGATGTCGCGTTTACAGGGTCCGCATTTACAGGATGCCGAAGATGCTCGCGAATGAAACTCCCAACGCCGCGCCGGCGACCGCGACGCGCACGGCGCGCCGGCGACTGGTCGCCGATCGCGTCGCCCGCTGGGCCGTCGTGGCGGGCGGCATCGGCATCATCGCGAGCATTCTCGGGATCCTGCTGTTCATCGTGCTGGAGATCGTGCCGCTGCTGCGGCCGGCGCGGGTGACCGTCGCCGGCGGGAGCGCGCTCGAAGGTTCGCCGGTCGCGGTTCTGGTGGATCAGTATCGCGAGCAGGCGCGCTGCTCACCGCC
>WBZN01001661.1_pt2 | contig 12189 bp, 12 predicted proteins | sample 5204281 | NCBI WGS metagenome assembly WBZN01 (sample SAMN12344347, study PRJNA552823) | activated sludge metagenome | biome: Activated sludge suspended growth; feature: Nitrification reactor; material: Wastewater; isolation source: activated sludge from nitrification reactor of wastewater... | reverse complement strand
CCTCGTCCTTAAAAACAAGTGCCACGGCAATTGGGAAAAATTTTTAGAAGACTACCCGTGCAGTGAAGATGAGTGCTGGCGTTCAAAAGGTGATGTGTACTTTGGTGCTCACAACATCACGTTCTTGCAACAGCACATCAAAAATATTCCGTTCTTTGCTTTTTACCTTACACCTGAAAACATGGAGAAAGGTTTCACTAATCCATTTACCGATCTCGGTGGTGTTGGTGAGGACTTCGATCCGACAGATTATGACCAGAAGCCCTGGGTAATTGTTTATCGTGGACCACAACCAAATCATCGCTATGTGGTTTCGGGTGACTCTGCCGGTGGTGGCGACGGCGGTGACCCATCACACTCATACGTAATTGATCAAAACACTGGTGAGATGATGGCCGAGTTTCACGGGCTTGTGCAGACTCACCAGCACGCTCACATCATGGAGTCGTTGGCCGTCTGGTACAACATGGCAATCTGTGCGCCTGAGTGCAACAACATGGGTTTGGCTACGCTAAATGAATTGCAGCGCACCTACCACAACATCTATATATGGAAACCTTTTGACACCATCAAGACTACCGCTGGGCGGCAGCTAGGCTGGTACACGGGCGTTAAGTCCCGTGCCATCATGTTGGAACTGGCACTACGCGTGGTGAAAGAAGTTTGTGCTGGTCACGCTGCCAACGTTGATTTTATTAAATCTGCGCTCCTGGTCCACGAGATGAAGTCGTTTAAGGAAGACACGCAAACAGGCGTACCATCAGCAGCAGCTGGATGTCATGACGACGCCGTTCTTTCTTTTGCCATCGCTTGGATTGTGGCGACTCAGGAAACCAAAGGATCTACAGACGATATCTTGAAGAGGTTACGAACGCCACAAGCCGACGAACAACGGATTCAAAACGAGGCGATTATTCTTGCTCAATTCGTTGACGTGGAGAAACAAATTGCTAGGATTAAGCAACACTTGGGAATAGTTGAGGATATCTATAATGTCGCACCCCTCTCGGAAACAGGCTGATATTCAGCTTCCATCGTTGGATTCACAGCTGAACGAACAACAGCAGGAGAAGTTAGCCGAGGCTATCGGCAACGCAACACTATTATCGGGCGCAGCCGAGCTGCCCCCAGCGCATATGGTGCCGGACGGTGGAGTGGGTGAGTACCCGGTACCAGTAGCGCCACCAATTGAGCGTGAGCCTGATATGGCAACAGCACTACTTTCGGTGGCTGATGTTATGGGCACCATGCCTAAAGGTTCTTATCTGGGACAGCTCGCCCAAGAGGTGAGGGTTGCCCAGCAAAACGCAAACCGTGCACCAATCAACACGGCAGCAGCGCAAATTGTTTTTGACGGGCGCAAGGTGACGATACCGGAAACGGTGCGCGATGTTCCCAACTTCTTGCACGTCAACGAGCCTTTACAGGCACAGCGGCTTTACAACTATTTCCTGGAGCTGTTGACGAAAGAAGAGTTCAACAGCGTGCTCGACTTGGCGCAGCGAGGGGTTGGTCCTAAGCCCTTGATGTGGTTTAGCGAAAAGATATTTTTCACTTTGCAGGTAGAGCGCTGGGCGCCATTGAAAGACAGTGCCAGTGAGCCTTTCAATGTAGAAGATGCCAGAGCCGGCAGTATTGGCTATAACTCGTTGTGTGAGGCTTTTGGATACGACAATGCTGCACTCATCGCCAACACAGCAGAGCGCCTCAACATAGGTGTCAGACCGTTGCTGCGTTTGATAGCCTTGCACTTGCTTGAGCGTCATGAACTTGAGTTGTACAAAAACAAAACACAAGGAACCATCACAGATTGGAAACGATAACTTGTGCCGCGATCATTTTGATCGCCGTGTCATTTGGCTATCTTGTGGCTTTGGGTGAGCGGGCTGTGCGATCCTGTGAGGGGTCGCCTACCCGCGAACAATTCGCGCACGAAATGGCAGCTTTGCGCACTTCAATAAGAGACGTTCACGACATCATCAAAGGCATCCCTGTGCCTGAAGATAGGAGCATGCCAACCGGTATGTACTTTCCTTCAGACCCTGCCGAAAATGGTTTTGCTCCTTACGTTCCCATGTCCGAAGTAAAGAAAATCACAAAGTAAGTGGACGACCCAACCAACCCACCAGCTGATATGGAAAATATCGATCCTTACGAGGATCGGTTTACGCTGGAAGAGTACTTGATGTACTTAAAGGCAGAGCCATGGCAGTTGGACAACTTCGCTTCCGAGCTTGAGTATGAGGCGGCCTGGTGTCAGAAGATCAAGCAGTGGCACGAAGCCTCAGCCAAAAAGCACGAAGACGAGCGCAAAGTTTGGGATATTTGCTATCGGGCTTTGCGTGAGCCCACAATCAAGTCTGCCAAGGCTAGCCCGGCTATCGAGGACAGTATCTCTGCTGCGCGCATTCCGCTTTTAAAGTCTGAATGTTTTGATGAAGTGGCAAGCTTGATGGCTAATGACTACATTCCCATGGTCAATGCCATTCGCGACGAGGCAAAACAACAAGCCGCGCTGGGCAACATCTATCTTTCTCGTGAGTTCAAGATCAACAAGTGGAGAACAAAAAAATTCTCCATGGGCGTTGATGGTTTCGTCACTGATATGTTTGTTTGTAAGGTGTCAGTGCGTGATGATGCGCCAGGGCCTTTTGGGCAAAAATATCGTATTTGCATAGATCGAATTGATCCACGTAACTACTTCCCGGACCCAGAAGCAGAGACGCTCAACTGGGAGGATCAAGACTATGCGATCATCGCTCAGTCTGTTGATATCGGTGTGGCGCGATCGATGTTTCCACTCAAGGCGCGATATATCACGCGCAGCCTGGCTGAACCAGTCAAGCAGCGAAATCGTTTTGGTAGCGGCTCAGGATTTGTCACGCTGCCTGGGCAGCGCAATGGCGAGAATGCGCAGGAGCGTGAGCGCATTCACTTGAAAGAATGTTGGTTGCATGACGAGCGCTATAAGTTTGTCGCCGAAGAATACGAAGACGTTGCGGGTGGTAGCGTCAAAAAAATTCGGGTTGACGATGAGGGGTATGTAGTCGGCACCTGGGAAAAAGCTTTTCCGTACGGACGTATGATTGTTACCGCTCATGACAAAATTATTCTTGAGGATATCCCCAATCCTTTTTGGTCGCAGACCGCTCCAATCGTGGCGCAACGCATGTCGCCTGTTGTCGGTGGTGACTTAATTGGCGTTGGTAAAGCGGCAGATATCCTTGGGTTGGAGCGTAAAGTCAACGACGTTGAATCTCGTGTGCACAGTTACGCCCAGTCTGAAATCGAAAGACCAATGCATTGTGAAGTAGGCGCGCTAACCAACAACACGATGTACTACAACACGACAGGGCGCAGCCGCGCAATCATGTTGAAGAATGGCGGAAAAGAATTTGCACGCCCAGTTCCTACTGAAACACCAGCATTTATTCAGCCTTACCTGATGCGGCTTGATGCATATGTTTCGAAGATAACAGGCAGGCCGCCCATCATGAGTGGCAATATCGCAGAAGGTGCGCAGCTTTCCAACGAAGCTTTGCAGAACACGCAAAGTTTTGGTGCCAGCCGCTATGGCATGCAGAGTATTTTTATTGCTCAATTCACCTGCGAAGTTGGCAAACTGGTGTTTGATTTGATACGTGAAACTTACCCATCAAAAGGTGAACTTACAGCCACAATCATGTTGCCAGATACCACAACCGAAACAATTGAATGGAATCATGCACAACTTAATGGCGCGTTCTTCATGGATATAGACCTTGCTTCTGGTACGCCAGGTGGCAAGCAGGCTGCCAACGCTGCACTTATGACCATGTTTGAGAAAGGTCTCACTGACGACGTTTACACATTGCAGAATATGGGTGTTGACGGCTGGCAGGATGTTATCACCCGTAAGCGTGCGACAAAACAAGATCTTGTCTACCAGCAATCCGCTGGCCGTGCTGCTGGTATTCAGATTAAAGACGTCACCAAGATGAACGCCAAGCCAGGCAAGACGGAGAGTGCATGATCAAATATCTTCTAGCTTTCACGGTAGCGATGTTGTCGACAGCGGCTAACGCAGCCACTTTGCAAAAAGTAGACGTAGGTGCTAGCTGTGTGTTTGGCGCTCAAACCGTGGCGCCTGCTCAGTTGTTCAACTATCGCGAGCCGGACAATTCACAGTGCCAATACACCACTCAAGCTATAGTTAGGCTGGCACCAAGCGCGGTGAATGCGGCTGTGAATTTTGCCGATCTCTTTCCTGCTGGTTCTAAACCACTGGTTATTGGCGTGGCTGATATCAGCGCACAAGCTTTTGATGTCGGCCTCGAGAGTGGCGGCGAGCGTATCCATATCAACCCCAATGGTTACTTTGTGGCCCGTGTCGCCGACACGTCACCAATTTTGTACCTGGACAATCCGTCTGGTAGCCAAGTGTCTTATGTCAAAGTTTTCGGGTTGAGTGGACCGTGAAAAAAATACTGCAGAAATTTTTATACAAGCTCATATCAATTTTCGCCTCGGGCGACTGGCTGTATTTTCTCATCGCCCTGGTCGAAATATATCTCCTGTATGTAGCCTTTTTTCAGGTGCGAGCCTGCCATGCCGCACCGGCACAACAAAACGTCACCATTGGTGTAAACGTGGGCACTGGCTACGGTGGCGTTCTCAGTGACAATGTTTATTCTTACCTGGAACCAGCTGCTACAACTTGCCAGTTTGGTGGCACGCGCCAGGTGGTGGTGCCTCCGAGCAGTACCAGCTTCCCGATTGACACGAGCTTGATTTTTTCTGGCTTTGCGGTGCCTATAGCGTTCGGCTTGGCTGATACCACGGAGTCGCCAGGGCAAAAGCTGAATGTTGGCATGTCTGTGGGTGGACCTCGGATGCACATGGCCGCACGAGGATTCATATATAGCCGCACAAATGGTGGCTTTCCCGTCTTCTACGTCGACAACCCATCGTTAACACAACCAGCGGTGGTGCAGGTGTTCATGTTGGGCAATTAAACCGATTGATTAACGATTGGGCGTGTGCTAGTTTTTGCGTATCGGGTTTTCTACAGAAGGTAGCAGAATGGATCAGGGCAATTTATTAAGACCGATAGCCAGTGGCTTGAGTCAACAAGTTCCCTTGCAGACTCTTGGTCTGGCTGGTCCTTCGCCTTCACAGAACAATCCGCGTGGTGGTATGCCTGGTGGCGTCGACCCGGCAGCTAGTTCGTTCCAGGAAGCTCAAAAGTGTCTGAAGGATTTGGCGGCAATGTTGCGTCGCGAAGGTCGGCCAAAATCCTTGCAGGCGGCTAATAAGCTAGATAGTTTTGCGGTGCAGATAGACAGTATGGCTATCCAGCGCCAGCAGGAAATGGCACAAGACGCGGCTAACCAACCGGCTAGCGGCGGCTTTCCAGCAATCAATGGGGGCGGAATACTAGGATGAGTGACGCAGTAAAAGCAGCTTTTGGTTTGGTGACAGCACAGAACGACCCTGGCAATTTGCCAGCAGATAGTGGCGCAGGCGGTGACGACTCTTCACCGTTTGAAGTTGGCTCGGGCAATTTGCATGAGTTCTTGAACCGTCGTCGCGGCAATGCTGAAGCCGAAAAGAAAAACGACAACGATGATTATCTGGCGCGCATGGAAGCGATGGAAGCCAGACACCAGGCTGAATTGCAAGCAGCAAGAGACGAAGCCAAAACCTATCGCGAACAGTTGACACGCTCGGTTGACACAATGGAGCGTCTCGCCAATCGTCCAGTAAATGTGCAGTATGCGCCACCACCACAGCAACAACAGCCAACTTTGCCGACTGTCGACGTTGATGATCCAGAGCTGGCAGCAGCTCTCAACACATTTGATTCGCGTCAAGACGTAAAGATTCAGAACTATATGCGCCAGATTGATGAGCGCATTAATGCTCAAAGCATTGCTTCACAAGAGCGTGAATTTCTTAAGGCGCTTGATAGTTTCGAGGCAAAGCCGGGCTTTAAAGATTCAAGCTATAACCGCGATGAGATCGTAAACAACGCTCGTCGAATTATTCGCAGCAATCCTAACGCACACATCGATTGGAATCGGGAGCTTGAGCTTGGTTACAATGCCAAGATTGCACCTAGCATGTCGAAGGAGTTGGAAGAACTGCGCGCCTACAAACGTGAGGCTGAAGCAAAACAATCACGCGCACAGGCGAAACAACGACAGAATTTAGGCCAGGTGCCCAACTTTGGTGCACGTGGCGGTTCCGAAACTGGCAAGGGCTTGCTGGCCGATAGCATCCTGAGCGACGCGAGAAAGAGCGGCAGACGTCTTTCATGGTCACAATTTGGTAGCGAGTTCAAGCGGAGACGCTCGGGCTAAAACCTTTCTTTAAGCGAGGCTGATAATGGCGGTACCCACTAACACTATCGAAACAGAAATCATTCCGAACTACACTCGGAAATTGATCGACGACGTTGCTATGGCAACGCCAACATGGGAGTACATGTTTGATAATATCAATGAAGTTGACGGCGGTAACAGCTTCAAAGATCAAATCAACTATCAGCTTTCTCGTAACGCTGATAACTTTGGTGGCGGTGTAGCGCCAGTCAACGCTGACTTCATCAATTCCGCAACAGAAGCAGTGCAGACTCCAGCTTACTACTGGTTCTCTGCGATGATGCCTGACACTTTCCGTATCCTCGGGCGCGGTGAAGGTGAAGTCATCAACCTGTTCAACTCGCAGTATGAAACTGCTATGCAGTCTCTGGTGCAAAAGTTTGGCGGTGACATCTGGTCAGACGGTACCCCTCGAAATGGTGCACCGATTATCCAGGGAATCCGGGCCGTTTGTACATATGGTGCCGATCCGGGCGGCGGTCCATTTGGTGGAATTTCCAGAGTGGGCGCTTCTGGAAGTTTCCAAGCGCCGGTTGGTAACGCATTCTGGAATGGCGTGCAGCTCACCATCAACGGTGGCGCTCAACCAACCTGGAAAGGTAACGTTGATACAGGAACGGCTACCACACTCAGTTTCCAAGCCCTTATGGCTTTGGTTGCTGCTTGCACGGTCGGTATCTACCGTCCTAAATTGCTGGTAGGTGATCTTGTATTCTGGTCTGGTTTGCACAACCTGATCGTTCAAACCGTGCGCCAGGCTCCTTTGCAAGAAGAGGGTGGTTCTGGTTTCCCGCAAATCAGCTTTGCTGGTATTCCAGCTTTGCAGGATGACTTTGCTCCATCTGGTACTGTGGCTGCGCTGAACGACATGTATCAGCTGCGCCCATGGGAAGGTGGTTTCTTTGAAAACCTTCCTTCTGTTCGTCCGTACAACACGTTCTGCACCATCTACTATTGCCTGGTGGTCTTGCAGACATCGCACACAAGACCCAACACAATGGGTATTATGAGCGGGATCACGACTAGCTAGTAACTCTGCAACTGAATTGATGGTGGCGCTAATCCCGCCACCATATTTAGTGGCAACTCAATAAGGAACGTATAAATGAGCGGTTATGTAACTACAACAGTTTTCGGCTATGACTACGTGGCGCCGTCGCTTCCACCTGGTTCGCCAGCTCTTGGTTCTGAAATTGTGGAAGGTGGTGCTGGCGGTCCTTACCCGAGCACCAACATTCTGCGTTTGGTGCGTTACAACCCAGCCGGTGTTTTAGGATCACTGCCAATTGGTGGTGTTGTAAAATACGTTGGGCTTGACATTGTGGACGGTACTAATGCCACCACTGACACTATGGATGGTGTCAATGACATTGGTGCTAAAACACAAGTAGTGCCAGTGGGCAACTATTTCTGGATGAACACACACGGTAATTGTAAGCCGTTGGTTGCAGCAGCTCAGGCTGCTGGTATTCATCCTGGTTGCACAGCTACACCATTTACACTTGGTGCACCGCAAGCTGGTTTGAACACAAATATCAGATTGCTTGCGGCATCTGGTGGTGGTGGTCAAACTCTCACAAACCAGAAGTAAGGCGCTAGATGAATCTGCGTGATGGTGTCCAGGCTGTAAGGTCGCGCATTCGCGAAGGCAATGCGTGGCTGTACTCCAACAATGACATCATCAGAGATCTCAATTTGTCGGCCAATACTCTAATCAGCAAGGCCCAGGGGAACACGTCAACCTATCGTGGATTGACGAAAGCTCCTGGGCTTGATGCTGCTGGTAATCCGGTGGGCTTTCAGGAATACGAGTTGCCCCTCGATGTTTTCAATGTCACGGGCGTCAAGGTGCAGATAGGCACCCTTTACCCGATAGAGTTTTTTATTCGTGATGACTTGCAGCTTGGGCAGTATGTCTCGTCTTTGCCTCTGTCTGCTTACTTGCGGCGCGGCTCTGGCGCGCTAGTCAGCCAGGTGCCATCCACCAACAACCTGGACGGCGGTGAAGTGATCAACCCGCCATCGAATCCAGCCGCACCACCACGCTGGATCATCGGCTTTTACCCAATCCCGCAACAGGTCTATCAGTTTTTTGTTGACTACCAAAGTCAACACCCAACTATGTCAAAGCCGGATGATGTGTGCTTGTTGCCCTACACCTCTGATATTTTTGACGCCTGGGTGGCTTACGCCATGGCGCAGTGCTATCAGATCATGGGCGACGACGCAAACCACCAGAAGTACATGGCTATTCATCAAGCTGGTGTCGGCATCCTTGCTCAAGACTTGCTCAATACTCAGTGGCAAGTCAACCCGCCGACCTATGGCGGCAAAGACATGATGCAGATGCAACCAACGGATATCACAACAATTGCCACGACTAATCCGCGCGTCTTCTACGATTAACGGAGGGGCGCCGTGGGCGACAATTCTAAATCGCTGATTCTCAACGATTTTGCAGGCGGCTGGGTCACAGTCAACGGCGCGCTGTCGCTGGCCAGTAATCAGTGTTCTGATATTTTGAACTTAATTCCACTGCCTGGGCGCTTGCGTTTCCGGGGTGGATATCAAAACAAAGCACTCCAACCATTTCCTGCAGATCATGCTATTCCGTTTTACGACAAGGACCACGGCAAGCACTACGCCATTTGGGCAGGCGGCAACTTGTATGATGCTGTCTCCGGTGTCTATGTGCTCATTGCCGCTGCTGTCTACACGCCGGGCAATCGTGTTGGCGCTTGTGTTCTTGATGGTGTTTTGTACTGGTCGTGTGGCAAACCCAATCCGGTCAAGCTTCAGTTCTGGAGTCCTTCAGCAGGGACACACGGGCCCGTGGTCAACGCTGGTGGAGTTGGATACATAGATCCGCCGGCGTCGAATTTCTTGTTCACATATCTCAATTGCATCATGGCCTTGGCGCCGACATGGGGCAGCCCGGCTGGCCCCGATGTTTTCCAGCCAACGCTGATGGTGTGGTGTGATGTCGACCGCCCCGATAAGTGGTTTGGCGCCAACGGTCAGGCGGTTGGTTCGAATGATGGCGGCGAGCTCGTTTTTGGTATGCAGTTCGGTATTGCTAATACCGGCGTGTCTCCGTCCAGGCAGATCATTGTTGGGCGTTCTGATATCGGTATTTATTCTTACTCCGGAGCAATGCCCAATCTCGAGGAAAATGTTTTGAACTGCCCGGTTGGTTGCCGGGATGCTGACACTGTTCAGTATCTGCCAATGACCGGCCTGTTTGGCTCCATTTATTTCCTTGGCACAGATGGGCAATTCTGGCAGCTTAACGGTATCAATGCCGCGCCAGTATCAACCAATATCACAGATACGATCGTCAACGCCGTCAACAATGCGTTGGCTGCAAATCCAGACTTGCGTTTTAATTCCGGTTACAACGAAGAGTGGCAATACTACTGGTGTGACGTGAATGGCACGCAGTTTGCTTTTCGCTGGCAGACCGGTGCCTGGACAAAATTTCAAGGCTGGCCGAGCGGCCCCACTTTCTTGACAACAGGGTTTAATGGCGCGCCTGCGTATTTCGTAGCAAGCAAGTCGGAAGCCAACCCCTACTTGTCACAGATCGCAATTGATAACGTGGCAGACAATGGTGTCATGCCGGTTGTGTATTACGAAACGGCAGCTCTGCATGCAGGCGATCAGCGGCTTATGAAGGAGTGGCAGTGGGCAACGATAGGTGTTTACGACACCGGCGCCAAGTATGCAGTCTCGGGCAAAGGCAACAAGCGTATAGACGGCAGCTATATGCAATCGGATGAAATGATGTTCACCGCGCCTGGTGCTGACACTATTGTGCAGGGGCAGTTTATCCTCGGGCAAAGCAAGCTCGGTGGTCCAGATGTACTGGGTATCGGCACCACCGCCACTGGTGGCGAGCCTACGATAGTGAACGGAGTTTTCCGCTGTCCTGTCAAACCTGATGAATGGATGCCCGAGGGGCAATATGAGACGCTAAAAAGTAATGCTTGCAAAATAAAAGTCCGCTATGCTGGCGGCAGCTCATCCTTTGAACTACTGACAATTGAGGTGCAATATGTTCCGTTGGGTTACTACCGTGGTGCGGGGAACCAATACAACCCGACTGCTGGCGCTCCTGATGGCTTCGATCCTTTTGTGGGTCCCCTATAGCGCGCTAGCTGGTTCAATCACACTGCCCGTTACTTTCGTTGATGGCAACACGCTGTCAGCGTCACAGCTTAACCAGTGTTTTCAAACCATCTACAACGACTACAACGGCAACATAACCAATTTCAATATTGCCAACGCCGCCAACATTGCACTCACCAAGCTGGCTTTGAATCCAGGCGTTGAAGCATTTTTGCGCCTGGTGTCTGGCGGCCGCACATGGTCGAGTGGTTTGACCACAGACACAGTACCTCAGTTGTCGATGACTTCGGACGGCAAGCTGTTATTTGGTGCTGGTGGATCTGCTGCTCAGGATGTCGGCTGGAGAAGATCGGCAGCCAACACCATGCAATTGTTTCGCCCAGATGCTGGTGTGCCCAACCTCGATCTTAGCGGAGCTACGATAAGCGGGCTCGGTACTATCCAGCCAAGCTCTGGTGGCACGGGTCTGACGTCGGTAGCGATAGGCAATCTTTTGCTTGGCAATGGCACCAGCCCTATGAACCTTCTGGCGCCGGGTGCGGCTAATGGCATAATCAATTCAGACGGTTCAACCTGGCGTCGTTTGAATAATTTGCCCGTGGCATCTGGTGGACTGGGAACAAGCACAGCGCCAACTGACGGGCAAGTACCAATTGGTTCAAGTGGTAGTTATGTACCCGCTACAGTCACCGGCAGTGGTATTGGTGTTACTCCTGGTGCTGGCGCCCTGTTGCTTACAAGCCTTTCTATTCCCTCACTGCAAGGCTGTCGTGCCAGCATTTCCAACACTTCGCCCAATCCGGTAGATGGCACGGGAACAGCTATTTACTTGATGGCTGACAAGTATGCTTACGTTGGAAATTACGACGGCAGCAAATGGATACAAAGTACCGTTAACACGGTGACACCACCCTCGGTATCAGTACCTGCGACTACAAACACGGGCTATGACTTGTATTCAACAGATAGTGCAGGTGCTTGTACTATTGGCGTGAATGTGTGGGCGAACCAAACAACACCTCCAACTCGCGGTGTTCAAGATGGTGTCACCTGGACTGGCGTGAACACACATCGCTTGATTGCGTCATTCTCAACCAATGGAACCTCTGGTACGGTGCCAGATAATGCTGCACAGCGCTATCTTTCCAATTGGGACAATGTGATAGCCAAGTCGGCATCGTGCACACAAGGCGCTTACACAGCCAATAATGGTGGTGTGCTCGGTCCTTGTAATACCAGTGTTGTGGATGGTGCTGGACGGTTCAGCGTGTTTCTGTGCAAGCCTCAAAGCGTCAATGCAACTGGCGGCACCGGGCTTGGTACGTCCCACGGTTCGTCATATGTTTTTGGTGTTGGTTTTAATTCCACTACTGCTAGTGCCAACCCCATGCCAGGCGTAGCGCCTACTACGGGAACGGCTGGTGTTATTAGCGTCTCGGCAGCAAGCAGGCTGCCAGCAGGTTTAAACACCGTGCAGACGCTGGAATCCGCAACGGGCAGCAACTCCGTTTCAGGTGTGGGTGCTACTGCCACGGTAGAACAATAAACAAAGGGAAGCAAAGCAAAATGAAAAGATTATTCCTGGTCCTTATGTCTATGTTGCTTGCATTCCCGCAAGCAGCTTTAGCTCAGCTACCTGCTACACCGACACAGTATCAACCGCAAACAAACACGGTCATGAGTGTGACACCAAATTCGG
>WBZN01001867.1_pt1 | contig 12213 bp, 9 predicted proteins | sample 5204281 | NCBI WGS metagenome assembly WBZN01 (sample SAMN12344347, study PRJNA552823) | activated sludge metagenome | biome: Activated sludge suspended growth; feature: Nitrification reactor; material: Wastewater; isolation source: activated sludge from nitrification reactor of wastewater treatment... | reverse complement strand
CTGGCCGACAACACGGTCGATGCGCAGGACCAGCTGGTGATCGAGGTCCATGCGCGGGTCGCCGACGTGCCCCAGAACAACAACGGCGACGTGCTGGTGAACACGGCCAGCGTCAGCGTGCGGGTGCTCGAGTTGTACGTGCGAGAGCTGACGCACGGCGGCACCGGCGTCGAGGCGACGCGATCGTGATCATGATCGTGATCGTGGCTGCCGTGTTCGTGCGTCATGGACGGCGCTCCTCGGTGGCGGGTTCGAGCCAGTACTCGTAGATGTCGGCCTCGAGTTCGCGCCACTGGGCTTCGTGCAGCTGGCGGCGCACTTCGCGGCCCTGCAGCGCCTCGGATTGCGCGGCCGCGCGCCAGCGCAGCTGCTCGATCTCGGCGCGCAGCGCCCGCAGCTCCGCGTCGTCCTCGCGGGCCACGGGGCCCGTCGCGGTGGCGACGGCCAGCGCCGCGGTGCCCGCACCCGCGGCGGTGGAGGCCGCGGCGGCCGCAGCAGCAGCCGCCGCGGGCGCGCCGGCCGCGTCGTCCAGGTCGAGCTGCAGCTCGCCGATGCGCACGTCGCGCTCCTCGACGGAGCGCTCGGTGTCGTTCAGCTGGCGTGCCATGTCGTCGGCGCGCGCCTCCGCTGCATCGAGCTGCTGGCGCATCTCCTCGCGATCGGCGATGGCCTGGTGGTACTGGCTCTCGTAGGCCGCGCGCTCGCGCGCCGCGTGCGCGAGCTCGCGGCGCAGGAGCTGGATCTCCGTCTCGTGGGCCCGCAGCACCTCTTCGAGCAGCGAGCCACGCGCGGACGGCGGCGCGACCCACGAATCGGGGTCGGCCAGGCCGGGATCGGCGAGCACCGGCAACTCGGCGGTCGAGTCGGGGTCGTCGCTGCGCCGGGCGGGGCGCTTGTCGTGCGGGCTCATGGAGCCGGGAAGTTTACGCCAGCCGGCGTCCCGTCAAGCGCTCTGCCGCGCAGAACCGAGGAATGCCTCAAGGTCCGCCAGCTGCGCGGCGTCCGGGGCGGCCGGCAGGACGGAGGCGCCGGCCGGCAGCAGCGCGAAGCCGGCGACCGGCAGGCCCGCCGGCAGCGCATTCGCGAGCGCGCGGGCGAGCGCGGCCGCGTCGGAGCCGACGGCCGCCACGCGCTGCACGAGCCCGGGGCGCTGGGCCACGAGCAGGCCGGCGGTGGCCAGGCCCTCCGCATGCACGAGCAGGCTGCAGCGCCGCTCGCGCAGCGAATCGAGCAGGTCGAGCACGGCATCGGCCGCGGCGCGCGCCGGAGCGACGCCCGCCGCCGGTGGATCCGACTGGCCGAGCCCGGGCAGGTCGGGCGCGTAGATGGAGCGGTCGACGCCCAGCTGCTGCAGCAGCGGGCGGAAGAACTCGCCGAGGCCGCGCGCGCCGGGCAGGCAGACGAGCGCCGTGGCCTCGTCGAAGCCGCCGCCGGCGGGGATCGCCTGGTGCACGTGCAGCTGGCCGTGGCGGCAGTCGAAGTACGTGCGGCGCAGGCGCGCCGGCGGGCGCTGCCAGGCGGATGCCATTAGGGCCTGGTCACGCTTGGTACGTCGCTGCGACGGCGGCCAGGAGCCCCAAGGGCAAGGCGCGCCGAGCGATGTGTGCTGCCTGCCCATGAGCGAGGCGCAACACAGCCATTGGGGCTCCTGGCCCCGTCCCTGCGGGTTGGGCCCCGAAAGCCGCCAGGCGGCGTTGCTCGTCGTTCATTTGGAATTACCAAACTACACTCCTCGCGCCTTGCCTGGCGGCTTTGGGGGCACCAACGCAGCGACGTACCAAGCGTGACCAGGCCCTAAAACATGCTCGACGGATCGACGGGCCCCGCATCCTTCGCGTCGCGCGAGGGGATGTGGTCGCCGGTGATCATCGCATCGTAGCCCAGGCCCGGGCCGACCATCGGGTACACGCCCGCATCGGGGTCGATGATCACCTCGAGGAACGCGGGGCCGGGCCACGCGAGGAACTCGGCGACCACGGCGGGCACGTCTTCGCGCCGCTCGAGCCTGCGCGCGTAGCCGAAGCCATCGGCCTGCGCGGCCTTGATGAAATCCTTCTTGTGCAGCGACTTGTCGCTGCCCGACAGCCGGCCCTTGAAGAACAGCTTCTGCCACTGCTTGACCATGCCGTCGCCGTAGTTGTTCAGCACGACCACCTTCACCGGCAGGTTGTAGGTGGTCGCCGTCTCGAGCTCGCCCAGGTTCATGCGGATGCTGGCGTCGCCGTCGATGTCGATGACCAGCCGCCCCGGATGCGCGACCTGCGCGCCGATCGCGGCCGGCAGGCCGAAGCCCATCGTGCCCATGCTGCCGGAGGTGAGCCACTGGCGCGGCCCGCGGAAGTCGAACATCTGCGCGGCCCACATCTGGTGCTGGCCCACGCCCGTGCTGATGATCGCCTCGCCCTTGGTGGCGCGGTTGATCTCCTCGAGCACGTGGTGCGGCTGCACGAGCTCGCCGTCGCGGCGGTAGTCCATGCCGTAGCGCTGCTTGAGGCCCGCGAGGTGCGCGAGCCAGGGCGAATGGTCGCGCATGCGCTGCGCCGAGAGCACCGCGCGGCGCAGCGCATCGAGCGCGGGCGTCAGCTCGCCCACGTGGCTCCAGCGCGCCGCCTTGACCTTGTTGATCTCGGCGCGATCGACGTCGAGGTGCGCGATCGCGCGCGCGCCGCGCGCGAACTTGCGCGGGTCGCCGGCCACGCGGTCGTCGAAGCGCGCGCCGACGGCGATCACGAAGTCGCAATCCTCGACGGCGTAGTTCGCGCAGGCGACGCCGTGCATGCCGAGCATGTGCATGGCGAGCGGCTGCTGCGTGTCGATGGCGCCGATGCCCATCAGCGTGGTGACCACCGGGATCTGCAGCGCGTCGGAGAAGGCGCGCAGCGCCTGCGAGGCGCCGCCGTTGATGACGCCGCCGCCCGCGTAGATCAGCGGCCGCTGCGACTCGGACAGCATGTCGACGAACGCGGCCAGCTGCGCCTCGCCGACGTGGCTGGCGGCCAGCTCGGCCGTGCGGCGCCGGTAGCCCGGGATCGGCAGCACGCCCTCGCCGCGGAACGCGACAGTGGCGTTCTGCACGTCCTTGGGCAGATCGATGACGACGGGGCCGGGACGGCCGCTGCGCGCGATCTCGAAGGCGGTGCGCACCGTTGCCTCGAGGCGCGCCGGGTCGGTGACCAGGAACACGTGCTTGGCGACCGGGCCCATCAGGGCGGCGACCGGCGCCTCCTGGAAGGCGTCGGTGCCGATCGCGGCCGTCGGCACCTGGCCGCAGATCACGACGATGGGCACCGAATCGGCCAGGCAGTCGCGCACCGGCGTGACGGTGTTGGTCGCGCCCGGGCCGGAGGTGACCAGGCAGACGCCGACCTTGCCGCTGGCGCGCGCGTAGCCGGCCGCCATGAACCCTGCGCCCTGCTCGTTGGCGGGCACGATCAGCGGCAGCTCGGGCCGGCCCTGCTGCCGGCGCGCCTCGTTGTACGTGAACACGGCATCGTAGGTGGGCAGGATCGCGCCGCCGCTGTAGCCGAAGATGGCCCCGGCGCCCTCGTCGGCCAGCACCTGCACGATCACCTCGGCGCAGGTCATGGCCTTGCCGGCCAGCGGGTGGGCGGGGGACTGCGCCTGGGGCGCGCCGGAACGGGCCGGATGGTTCGCGATGTCACTCATCGGCCAAGCCTAGCAGCTTGCGCTGGAGCCTCAAAACCGGCCACGGGAGCGGCTGCGGCGGGCCAGGAACCGCCGCCGGAAGCTGCGCGTGGCCCGGGCCGGGGACTGTCGGCTGGCGCGGGCAGCGGCTATCCTGACCGCCCCCGGACACAGGCAACGGGCGACCCGCGCGGCGGGTGGCCCGGCGAGAGGCTGGCCATGCGACACATCATCGGCATCCTGCTGCAGAACGAGGCGGGCGCGCTCGGGCGCGTCGCCGGGCTTTTCTCGAGCCGCGGCTACAACATCGAGTCGCTCTCGGTCGCGCCCACCGACGACCCGACGGTCTCGCGCCTTACGCTGGTCACGACCGGCTCCGACGCCGTGATCCTGCAGATCACCAACCAGGTGAGCAAGCTGATCGACGTCGTGCACATCGACGACATGACGCGCGGCGAGCACATCGAGCGCGAGCTGGTGCTGGTCAAGCTGCGCATCGACCCGGCACGGCGCGATGGGCTGCGCGGCTACGTCGTGCGCACCGGCGGGCGCGTGCTCGATCCGTCGGTCGAGGGCTTCGTGGTCGAGCTGCTGGGAAGCGAAGCCGAGGTGAACGGCTTCATGCGCGAGGTGGCGAACCACGGCGAGCTGCTCGAGGTCGTGCGCAGCGGTGCGCTCGGCATCAGCCGCCACAGCCGCTCGCTGCGGCTGGTCGAGCCCGCCTGAGCCCATCCGCGCGCGCGCCCGCGTGGATCACGGCCGCGCGGGGCGGCCATCCGCCACCCCGCGCGACCCCTACCTGGCTGTCCTAGAGGGCCGAGTTGTCGGTCTCGCCCGTGCGGATGCGGATCACGCGCTCGATCTCGTTGATGAAGATCTTGCCGTCGCCGACCTTGCCGGTCTTGGCGGCCTTCAATACCGCCTCGATCACCTGGTCGACGAGCTCGTCGCGCACTGCGACCTCGACGCGCGTCTTCGGGACGAAGTCCACCACGTACTCGGCGCCACGGTAGAGTTCGGTGTGGCCGCGTTGCCGGCCGAAGCCCTTGACCTCGGTCACCGTCATGCCCGAGACCCCGATCTCGGACAGCGCGGCGCGAACGTCATCGAGCTTGAAGGGTTTGATGATTGCTGTAACCAGTTTCATGCGAGCACTCCCGCCTCCGTACATGTGGGGTCGGCCATTCGGCCATGAGGGAGTGCAGCTTTCGTGCCACGCGGCCCGGCCCCGGGTCGCGCAGGTATTCCGCGGGGATAGGTTCGGGTTGCCCGCGGCGACGGCCCCGGCAGGCACCCTGTTGGTGCGCGCCGCGGAGCGGGCTGCCCGGCAATGGTGCGCCCGTCGCCGGGCAGGTCAGGCGGGCGTGCGACGCAGCGTCGCGATCGTGCCGGCGATGCCGGCCTGGCTCAGCGCCTGCGAGAGCTGCTCGCGCTGGCGGCCGAGCCAGCCCGGCACGTCGAGCGCGGGCATCGGCCGGCTGATCATGTAGCCCTGGCCCAGGTCGCAGCCCAGGCGCAGCAGCGCCGCCCACACGTCCGGCGTCTCGATGCCCTCGGCGACGACCTTCAGCCCCAGGCTGTGCCCCAGCTCGACGGTCGTGCGCACGATCGCCTGGTTGCTGGCGCTGCGGTCCAGGTCGCGCACGAAGGCGCGGTCGATCTTCAGCTCGTCGACGGGCAGCGCATGCAGCTGCGCGAGGCTGGAATGGCCCGTACCGAAGTCGTCGATGGCGAAGCGCACGCCCGCCGTGCGCAGCTGCTGCATGACCTGCGCCGCCAGCTGCGGCTCGCGCATGATCGCGCTCTCGGTCACCTCGAGCAGCAGGCGCCCGGCCGGCGCGGCATGCTGGCGCAGCAGCGCGAGCACGCGCGCGGGCAGCTCGCCGTCGGCGAAATCCGCCGCCGAGAGATTCACCGCGATCTCCACGTCGATGCCGGCGCGCTGCCATGCGCCGAGCTGCGCGATGGCGGTGTCGAGCACCCACTGCGAGAGCGCGGGCAGCACGGAGGCGCGCTCGGCCAGCGGGATGAATTCGGCCGGCGAGATCGACCCGAGCGTCGGGTGCGTCCAGCGAAGCAGCGCCTCGAAGGCCACGGCGCGCCGGTCCGTCATGCCGACCAGCGGCTGGTAGTGCAGCGAGAGCCCCTCGCCGGCGAGCGCGCGGCGCAGCTCCGCGACCAGCATGACGCGCCGCTGGTGCTCGGCGTCGTGCGCGGGCTGGTAGAGCACCGCGACCTGCGACTGCTCCTTCGCCTGCAGCAGAGCGACGTCGGCCTGGCGCAGCAGGTCCTCGGGCGGGATGCGCGGCGTGCGCCACTCGCTGATGCCGATGCGCACGTCGATGCTCTGGCGCAGTTCGCCGAGCTCGAGGCCGGCGCGCAGGTGGTCGGCGAGCACCAGCACGCGGTGCATCAGCTCGCTGTCGCGCAGCGGCGCGACCAGCACGAACTGGTCGGCGCCCACGCGAGCGCACGGCCACTGCGCGAGCCCGGCCGCCTGCAGGCGGCGCGCGAGCAGGCACAGCAGCTGGTCGCCGGCCTGGTGGCCCAGCGAGGCGTTGATGTCGCGGAAGCGCTGCACGTCGAGCAGCGCCACGCTCCAGTAGCCGGTGAACTCGCGCGTCGCGAGCATCTGGCGCAGGCCCTCGCGGTTCGGCAGGCCCGTGAGCGCGTCGTGCGCGGCCTGGTGCAGGATCTGCGCCTCGCGCTCCTGGATGCCCTCCTGCATGGCGTTGAACGCGCTTGCCAGGTGCTGGAATTCCTCGCCGCCGGCGACCTGGATGTGCTCGCAGTAGATGCCGCGCTGGATCTGGCGCGCCGCGTTGACCAGCACGCCGAGCGGCCGGATCGCGCCGCGGCCGGCCAGCACGGCCACCGCGATCGCGGCCACGAGCGCGGCGCCGCCGATCAGCAGCAGCGCGAAGCGCATCTGCCGGAACGGCGCCATCGCGGCTTCCTGCGAGCGCAGCACGACCAGGTGCAGCGTCCCGCCCTGCGCCGCAAGCGGCGCGTCCTGGGCGACATAGGGATGGCCGTCGAGGTCCGCCATCGAGGCGCCCTCGGTGGCGACCAGCCCCGCCGACTGCGCCAGCAGCCACTGGGCCTCGCGGCCCGGCAGGGTGGAGATGATGGCGGGCGCCGCGCTGGCCTCCTGGTAGAGCAGGCTGACCTCGGTGCCCGAGAGCTGCGCGAGCTGGTGCGCGAGCCGTGCATCCAGCTCGAAGCCGAGCGCCACCCAGCCGATCACGAGCGGCGCGCGCACCGGCACGAACACGATCTGGTACGGGCGCCCGCCGACCAGCGCGAAGGCCGCCGGCTCGCGCCCCTGCTCCGGCAGCGCCAGGCTGCGGTGCGCCTGGGCCGCGAGCGCCGGCGTGCTCGCGGCGGTGACGCTGCCATCGGGCGCGTACAGCACTGCGAGGTCGGCGGAGATGCGGCCCGCGTGGTTGGCGAGCACGGATTCGAGCGTGGCGCGGTCGGAGGTCGCGACCGCCTCGCGGAAGCCCGCGTCGGCAGTCAGCACGTCGGTCGCGGAGCGCAGCAGGCTGGCGCGCAGGGCCAGCGTGCGGTCGAGCATGGCGCGCGTCGCCTCGAGCTGGCGCGTCGATTCGAGCCGCACCGCGTCCCGGATGGAGCCGAGCGCGAGCAGCATCGTCACACCCTGTGCCAGCGCCACGAGCGAGACGACCAGAATGAGCAGTCGGTTCTTGAAGCTACTCAACGCGGCACGCTACAAAGCCCGGGAAATGCATCCTAGGATCCATCTGCTCGCGCCATGTGTGACGGCCTGCACGGTTCTGGCCGTGGCGGGCGCATTCGCCCGTGCGGGAGAGCTGTCCGTCACGGTCAGGGCGCCCGGCGGCACGGCCGCCGGCGTGCTCGTGCTCGCCGAGCCCGCGGCGCCGGCGGCACGGCCGGCCGCCCGGCCCGCGGCGGCGCAGCGTGCGGTCATGGACCAGCGCAACCTGCAGTTCGTGCCGGATGTCCTGGTCGTGCGCACGGGCACGCTGGTCGAGTTCCCGAACAGCGACCAGGTGCGCCACCAGGTGTACTCGTTCTCGGGCGCGAAGAGCTTCCAGCTGCCGCTGTACGCGGGCCGCCCGCAGCAGCCCGTGCTGTTCGAAAAGCCGGGGCTGGTCACGCTCGGCTGCAACATCCACGACAACATGATCGGCTTCATCTACGTGACCGACACGCCCTGGTACGGGCGCACGGCCGCAGACGGCACGCTCACGCTGCGCGACCTGCCCGCGGGCGACTACACGCTGCGCATCTGGCACCCGTTGATGGACGAGACAGGGCCGCAGCTCGAGCAGCACGTCACGGTCGGCGACAGCACGGTGGCCAGCTTCAGGCTCGCGCGCGCGCTGCGCCAACCCCTCATGCACCACGGAGCGGACAAGAAATGGGAAGACTACTGAAGCCCGCAGGCGCCCCGGCGCTGGCGCTGGCGACGGTGCTGGCCCTGCTCGGCGCACCGCGCGTCCATGCGGACGAACTCGACCTGAGCGTGGACCTGCGCGCCGTCAGCAGCGATGCCAGCGGCTCGCGGCTCGCGGGCGGGCTGGGCACGCTGCGCTACGACGCGCAGCACGACGGGCTGCGCCTCGGCTACGTGCGGCTCGGCTACCGCGGCGACCTGGCCCCCACGCTGCGGGTGACCGTCGAGGCCGTCGCCTACGGCGACCACGACGTGAACGCGCTCGACCTCACCGAGGCGTATGCGGAATGGCGACCGTTCCCGTCGGGCGCCTGGCGTTCGCGCGTGAAGCTCGGCGCCTTCTACCCCGAGATCTCGCTCGAGAACCGCATGCGCGGCTGGCGCTCGCCGTACACGCTCACCTACTCGGCCATCAACACCTGGGTCGGCGAGGAGCTGCGCACGATCGGCGGCGAGTACAGCCTCGACTGGCTCGGGCTCGCCAACGGCCACGACTGGGAGGCGAGCGCCAGCATCGCCGCCTACGGCTGGAACGATCCGGTCGGCACCGTGCTCTCGCTGCGCGGCTGGGGCCTGACCGACCGGCAGTCCACGCTGTTCGGCCGCTACGGCAACGGCGGCAACCCGTTCGGCGGCCAGACGGTCTTCTACGATGACATCGACAAGCGCGCCGGCTACTACGCCAGCGGCGTCGTGCGCTGGCGCGGCCTGGTCGAGCTGCGCGCCCTGCATTACGACAACCGCGCGGGCGCGGCCGCCGAGGCGCCGAAGATCCAGGACTCGGCCTGGCCCACCCGCTTCGAGAGCCTCGGCGTGCGCTGGACGCCCACGCAGCAGCTCACGCTCATCGGCCAGTGGCTGCACGGCCGCACCTACGAGGGCACCGACTCCCCTCCCAATGCCTGGAGCTACGCGAGCGAGTTCCTGCTGGCGAGCTGGATGCAGGACGCGTGGCGGTATTCGCTCCGCTGGGACCGCTTCCGGGTGCACCAGACGGCCTCGAGCTACGGCTTCTACGCCGAGGACGACGGGCACGCGTGGACGGCCTCGGTCGACCGCGCGCTGGGCGAGCACTGGCACGCGACGGTGGAGTGCGTGCGCGTCGACAGCAGCAACGCGCTGCGCCCGTTGTTCGGGCTCGCGGAGCAGCAGCGCGAACGGCAGTGGCAGCTGGCGCTGCGCTGGGAGCGCTGAGGCCGCGGGCCGGGGCCGTGGCGGCCACGGGGTCGGCCGGGCGCGTCAGGGGTCGGGGTTGCCGAAGGTGTCGCAGACGTCGATGTTGCCGCCGTCGACGCCGCGCTTGAACCAGGCCACCCGCTGCGCGCTCGTGCCGTGCGTGAACGACTCGGGCACGACCGTGCCGCGCGCATGCCGCTGCAGCGTGTCGTCGCCGATCTGCGCGGCCGCATGCAGCGCCGTCTCGATGTCGCCCTGCTCGAGCCGCCAGCCCTGCTGCTGCTGCGAGCGCGTGGCCCACACGCCCGCGAGGCAGTCGGCCTGCAGCTCGAGCCGCACGCTGAGCGCGTTCGACTGCTCCTCGCTGCCGCGCTCGCGGCGCGCATTCACCTTGGGCAGGATGCCGAGCAGGTCCTGCACGTGGTGGCCGACCTCGTGGCCGACCACGTAGGCCTGCGCGAACTGGCCGGGCGCGCCCAGTTCCTGGTCCATCACGTCGAAGAACGAGAGGTCGAGGTAGACGTCCTTGTCGGCCTCGCAGTAGAACGGCCCGGCCGCGGCCTCGCCCTGGCCGCAGCCCGTGGGGTAGCTGTCGCGGAACAAGCGCAGCGTGGGCTGCTGGTACGTGAGGCCGCGCTCGGCGAACACGGCCGTCCAGACGGTCTCGGTGCTGTGCAGGACCTGCGACACGAACTTCGCCTGCGCGTCACCGGCCGGTGGCGCGGTGCCGGCGGGAGATCCGCCCGGCGCATCGACCTGCTGCGCGCCGCCGCTCAGCAGGCCGAGCACCTGCAGCGGGTTGATGCCGAATATCCAGCCGGCGACCAGCGCGACCGCCACCGTGCCGAGGCCCACGCCGTGGACCGGCCGGAAGCCGCCACCGCCGCCCGCGCCGCGCACGTCCTCGACGTTGCGGCTCTCCTGCTCGTCTTCCATCCTCATGGGTGCATCCTATCGCAGGCCCATCAGGCGAGCACGACCAGCAGGTCCTTGGCGTCCACCTGGCTGGACGGCCGCACAAGCACCTCGGCGACGCGCCCGTCGACCTCGGCACGCACGGCGGTCTGCATCTTCATCGCCTCGAGTGTGACGACGACCTCGCCGCGCCTGACCTGCTGGCCGTTGGAGACGGCCACGGTCGCGACCGTGCCGGGCATGGGCGCGCCGATGTGCTTCGGGTTGCCGATCTCGACCTTGCGCTGGGGCGGGCGGGCCGGGATCGCCACCTTGTCGGCCACGCGCACGGAGCGCGGCTGGCCGTTCAGCTCGAAGAACACCGTGCGCGTGCCGTCGTCGTGCGGCTCGCTGCAGGTGACGAAGCGCAGGTACAGCGTCTTGCCCGGCTCGATCTCGACGGCCAGCTCCTCGCCGGGCTGCAGGCCGTAGAACCAGGCCATCGTCGGCAGCACGGCCACGTCGCCGTACTTGGCGCGCGCGGCGGCGAACTCGGCGTACACCTGCGGGTACATGAGCCAGGAGGCGAATTGCCGGTCGGTGAGCGGCGCGCCGATGGCCCTGGTCGCCTCGGCGCGCAGCGCGTCGAGGTCGGCGGGCGCGAGCGCCTCGCCGGGCCGCTTGGTCAACGGCGCCCTGCCCTTGAGCACCTTGTCCTGGAGGCCCCTGGGGAAGCCGCCATGGGGCTGCCCGAGTTCGCCGTGGAAGAACTGCTCGACCGAGGCCGGGAACGCCACCGGCACCTCGGGGTCGAGCACGGCGGCGCGCCCGAGGCCGCTGGTGACCATCAGGATCGCCATGTCGCCCACGACCTTGGAGCTGGGCGTGACCTTGACGATGTCACCGAACATGTCGTTGACGTCGGCGTAGGCGGCCGCCACCTCGGGCCAACGCGTGTCGTCGATGCCGAGCGAGCGCGCCTGCTCGCGCAGGTTGGTGTACTGGCCGCCGGGCATGCCGTGCACGTACACGTCGCTGGTGCCGGAGCGGATGTCGCTCTCGAAGGCCGAGTAGTAGGCGCGCACCTGCTCCCAGTAGTGCGAGATCGTCCTGATGGACGCGGGGTCGAGCCCCGGGTCGCGCTCGCCGAAGCGCAGCGCGCTCGCCATCGAGCCGAGGTTCGGCTGCGAGGTGAGCCCGCTCATCGAATCCATCGCCGCATCGACGGCATCGGCGCCGGCCGAGACCGCCGCGAACACGGTCGCGGCCGCGATGCCGCTGGTGTCGTGCGTGTGGAAGTGCACGGGCAGCCCAGTCTCGTCCTTGAGCGCCCTGACCAGCGCGTAGGCCGCCTGCGGCTGGCACAGGCCGGCCATGTCCTTGATGCCGAGGATGTGCGTGCCCGCGGACTTCAGCTCGCGCGCCATCTTCACGTAGTAGTCGAGCGTGTACTTCCTCTCGGCCGGGTCGCTCAGGTTGCCGGTGTAGCACATCGAGGCCTCGCACAGCCGCCCGGTCTCGAGCACCGCGTCGATGGCGACCCGCATGTTCTCGACCCAGTTGAGCGAGTCGAACACGCGGAACAGGTCGATGCCGCCGGCGGCGGCCTGGCGCACGAAGTAGCGCACCGTGTTGTCGGGGTAGTTGGTGTAGCCGACCGCATTGGCCGAGCGCAGCAGCATCTGCAGCAGCAGGTTCGGCATGTCGGCGCGCAGGCGCTCGAGCCGTTCCCACGGGTCCTCGCGCAGGAAGCGCATCGCGACGTCGAAGGTCGCGCCGCCCCAGCACTCGACCGAGAACAGCTTCGGGAGCAGGTGCGCGTACCACGGCGCGATGCGGTGCATGTCGTAGCCGCGCATGCGCGTGGCGAGCAGCGACTGGTGCGCGTCGCGCATGGTAGTGTCGGTGACCAGCACGCGCTTCTGCGCCAGCATCCAGTCGGCGAAGCGCTTCGGCCCCAGCTCGTCGAGCAGCTGCTTCGTGCCGGCCGGCGGCGGCTCGACCGGCAGGGAACCCAGCCTCGGGGTCACGACGTGCGCGGGCCTGGGCCGGCCCTT
>WBZN01001865.1_pt1 | contig 12217 bp, 7 predicted proteins | sample 5204281 | NCBI WGS metagenome assembly WBZN01 (sample SAMN12344347, study PRJNA552823) | activated sludge metagenome | biome: Activated sludge suspended growth; feature: Nitrification reactor; material: Wastewater; isolation source: activated sludge from nitrification reactor of wastewater treatment... | reverse complement strand
GTAGGTTATCCATTTTCTTCTTCACACGAGCCACCACAATCAACATCATCAAAGATTGACCAATCCTCCATCATTTCGCAGCGCAGCTGCTATCAGCAAGCAGTCGATCAGGCTTGTCGACTCTCCTGAGAAAGGACCACCATTGGAACGGTCGCGTCATTTGAAGCACTAACTATCAGCCTTCGTTCGCGATTGATCAGACCTCCTGATCAACAAATTTGCAGGACTAACGTCCGGCAAGGAGTTCAGCTTGAACAAAAAAGTGTTCGCAGTCCTTACGCTCATCGTTTTCAGCCTTAGTGTGGTCGGAGTCGGCGGGCGCACGCCAGCCGTCGCAACCAACCTCTCATCGAACCAGCTCGACCGCGTCGTCACGCAAAGCACGATCGATACCTGGATTGCAAATCCGGAAAGCATGTCCGTCGATGCGCTCAGCCGGATCATTACTTATGGCGTGCGCTGGTCGAACTTCAGCGCCGATCAATCCGACTTCAGCGCGGTGCAACTGGCTGCGAGTGGGCAGGCCACGCCAGCACCCACAGTTGAAGCAACAGCCGAACCGACCGCCGAAGCAACAGCCCAACCGACGACCGAACCGACCGTCGAAGCAACGGCAGAACCCAGTCAGAGCGCGACGACGACTGCTCCCGCGCAGCCCACTCCGGCGCAACTCGAGGCGGTATACAACGCGGTGTGGCAACGCATCAACGACACATATTACGATGCGGCGCCGCTGGAGAAATTCCAGGAATGGAAGGACAAATACGCCGGAAAACTCAACACCATCCCGGAACTTGAAGACGCGCTGAAGGCAATGGTTGGGAGCCTGCACGATCACTGGACGTCATACACGCCGCGCCCGGAACTGGTAAAGCAATACAATCAGTACGTTTCCGGCGTGGTCGACCTGGGAATGGCTCTGCAGAAAAGTGGAAGCACGTACAAAGTGTGGTACGTCTTCTACGGAGGTCCAGCGTGGACTTCGGACATTCGACGTGGTGACACTATCCTTTCAATTGACGGCAAAGAGATCGGACCACTCAGCCAGGATGAAGTGGACGCGCTCCTGCTGCGCCAGAAGGGCACCACAATCGATGTCGTCGACCGTCATGCCGGTATCACCGAAACGGTCTCTTTGACGGCAGCCGAAACGGCCCCCGATCAGGTAGTCTCGCAAATCTTCCCGACCGGAATTGCATACATCCGATTCCCGAATTTTTCGGATGCGCAGATCTACAGCGATTTTCGTCAACAGCTGGCGCAGATGTATCTGTCATCACCGACACACTTCAAGGCTTTGCTCCTGGATCTGCGTGGAAATCCGGGTGGTGAAGTGCAAGAAGCAATCAGTTTTGTTTCATTGTTTTTGAAGCACGGCGCGGTCATGAACGAAGTGACCCGCTCCGGTCGCTTCACGACAAGCTCGCGCCTGCTCGTCAACGAGCCGATGTGGAATGGCGTGGGAGACGCCGCCGATTTCTACAAGTTCCTCGAGTCTGTCCCAATGTACGTGCTGGTTGACGAAAACTCCGCCAGCGCTGCCGAACTCACTACTGGTGCGCTCAAGGACAATCGGCGCGCCGTCATCCTGGGTCAAACGACCTGGGGTAAGGGGGTTGGTTATGAAGTGTGGGATCAGCAGTCGGGATCGCATCAGATTCTTCCGACTGGCGGGATTTTGCAGATTACCACGCTGCAATACACCACGCCGAATGGGACGCAGGTGCAGGGCGTAGGCGTTCACCCGAACGTGCTGATCGCGCAGCCCCGCAACCACACCAGCGATGTTCAACTTCAGCGCACTCTGCGCTTCATCGCGGGTGTGCTGGCCTCGCAGTAATTCATTCGCGCGGCGAAGCAAGTTTCGCGTCGGAAATTTGTGCGCAGGTGGTGGTATCAAAAGTGATACCACCATCGTTTTCGCAAACTCGTCGAAACAATCTCTAGGAGTTTAAGATGAAGAAATCGAGTAGCTGGTTCCGTGTGGCAGCGCGTTACGCGTTCGCGATTATCGCTGCCGTCATCACATTCCTGGGCAAACCGCTTTTCAATGCCGGTGTTGCGCTTTCCAACCTGTACAACCGCTGTTTCAAGTGGGCGCAGATACCGGTGGTCTGGCTGTGGGCCAAACTGGAGAAAGTCCTTGACCGCTGGTGGAAGCAAATCGGCCTGGTTCTGGCGGTGTTGGGCACGCTCTGGTTAGCCTACACAGTCAATTTCGAGGGGCAGCTCCTGGCGCCGTTCGCCGAGCGCATCTACAATCATCTGCCGGTGAGCATGGGCATCGTGGCCTGGGTAGTCGTCATGGTCGGCACACCATTCCTTTTATGGTTGCCCGCAGTCTGGCTCGGCAAAATTTTGCTGCGCGTGCTCAAGTCAAGCCGAATCTGGAAGATTTCGGCGGGTTTCTGGACTGACCCGCAAACACGCTGGAAAGCAGCCTTGCTCATGATTCTGCTGTTGATCGGGCTCTTCAAGGTCGCCAGCCTGAACGTGACAATTTCCTATGCCAACCGCGACCTTTATCAAGCCCTGCAGCAGAAAGATGCTGACGGCATCTATGCAGCGCTGAACCAGATCATCAACGTTTTCGTATATGGCGTGTTTCTGGTTGTTCCGTATGCGCTGATCAAACGCCTGCTGAGCGCATATTGGCTCAAGTCGCTGAACCGTGACATGATCACGAAGTACACCGATCCCAGCACCCGTCCCTACCTCCGCTTTGCCACCACGTCCAGTGTCGACAACCCTGATCAACGCCTGTCGGTCGATCCGGATTCGTTTACCAGCGTAGCACCGTCGCTGGTGACGACAGTCGCTGACGCGATTGCCAATCTGATCGCATTTGCGCTGATTCTGTGGACGCTGTCGCCCCTGCTCTTCGTTTTCGCCATCGGCGTGGCTGTCTTCGGAACGGACGTATCGCTGCTCTTTGGCCGCCTGTTGACGCGCTTAAACTTCCGCCACGAAAAACTGCAGGGTAACTTCCGTAACGACCTGCAAACCGTGCGGCGAGAAGCTGAAGCAATAGCGGCTTACGGTAGTGAAAAACAGGAACGGTCACGCCTGCTGCGCTCGTTTGATGCGGTCTTCGGCAACCTGTTGAAGCTGATCGGCGTTAGCTTCTGGTTCAATGCCTTCAAGACACCGTTCGACTACGCGGTGGGGATTTTCCCCATCGTTGTGCTGATCCCGATGTATCTGACCGACACCATCAATTTTGGTCAGATTATGCAGGCGAGCCTCGCGTTTGGCTCGGTCCTGGGCGCGTTTACCATTGTCGCCGACAACATCGGCACGCTGGCCGGCTTCAAAGTGAATATCGACCGTCTGGCGCCGTTCCTGCAGAATCTCAGCGCCACCGACGAACGCAAACGCATTGCAAACACGCCTGGAAGCGGTCTGCAACTGACCAACGTCACTACGCAAGCACCAGATGGTCGCACCTTGACGCGACTGCTTAATGTCTCGGTGAAGCCAGGGCTGACCCTGATTCTCGGCGGTAACGGCGTTGGCAAAAGCACCCTGTTGAAGGCGATGCGCGGTCTGCCTACCAACGGTGCGGGTACGATTACTGCGCCTGAAGACGTCTTGTTGCTGCCGCAAACACCTTTCGCAGCGCGGGGCTCTCAGACCACTCTCAAGGAGCTTCTGGCGTATCCCAACGCGGCGGAAACGCTCAAAGACTCCTACGCTACCTCGGTGCTGCAGAAGTTCAACCTTGGCGGGCTGCTCGACCGCATGGGTCTCAACGATGCCCATGACTGGGGCGATGTGCAGGGTGTGAGCGGCGGGCAGCAGCAACTGCTGGCGCTGGCTCGAGCCTACATCACCAATCCGACGGTGCTGTTGCTGGATGAGGCAACGTCTGCCCTCGACACCGGCAATCGGGATCAGATCTACCGAATGCTGCGGTCATTTGACGTCGCCTATGTGGTGGCAGTCGACCATGATCCTGCTGTAGTGTCGCTTTACGACAATGTGGTCGAACTCACGCCTGACGGCAAGTGGCTGACCTATCCAGCCAGCGAGTACAAGACCCGGCACGCGGCGCAGTAGTCTCAACAAGCTTGGCAGGGGTTGGTGTCACTGGATGTGACACCAGCCTCTTCCTTCTGCTTTCGATCATTTCGGTTGAGATTGATCAACTCATTTAACGTTTAGTAGAGGAGATCGCTATGATCAGTCCATCGGCAATAGCAAGGCTGGCACCATTCGTTCGCGAAAGCGGCGGAGTCTTCGAATACAGACTGCGCTCCAATCAGTTGAAGATTTTGCTTGCACCTGACCCGAGCGCACGAGTGGTGGCTATCGTGCAGCACGTGCGCGTTGGGTCGCGCCACGAAGGTGCTGGTAACACGGGCTATGCACATCTCACGGAACACGAGATGTTCAAGGGCTCTGTCAAGTTCAACAAACAATTGGGAAACGATTTCGACTGGTTCATGAAGTTCATGGGTGGAAACTTCAATGCCACGACCGGTCAAGACCGCACCAACTACTTCGCACTCGTTCCGTCGGCCTACCTTCGCCAATATCTGGCATATGAGGCGGACCGGCTGGTGCACGCCTTTATCACTGACGCAGACTTGCGCACTGAGATGCCGGTAGTTTCCGACGAGTTCGGCATTCAGGCAAACGAGCCAGATAGCATGCTCTCTAAGCTGCTGATGTCAACGATGTTCACCGAACATCCTTATAAAGGTTCGGTGATCGGCTCTCTATCCGATATCCAACACGTGACTGCCGAAGCGCTTAAGACGCGGTTCTACAACGTGTATTACCGTCCGAATAACGTCACGCTGATTGTCGCAGGCGGTTTCGATCGCGATGAGGCGTTGAGCGATATCATCGAGCTTTACGGAAAAATTCCGCCGTCGCGCAAGCCGATTCCGCAGCCTCACACAGTCGAACCGCCGCAATTCGGCGAAAGACGCTTCGTCATCAACAAGCCGGGTGACCTTCCGCGACTGATTATCGGCTTCCACATCCCGCAAGCAGACCACCCTGACACGCACGCACTGCAAGCACTTTCTTCCATTCTTGGCGCCGGACCTGCGAGTCGTCTCCATCGCAAGCTCGTAAATGCAGGGTTGGCTTCGATCGCATACAGCCATAGCGGACTGAGTCATGACCCGACCGTCTTCCAGATTTACGCCAAGCTTACCCTGGGCACCAAACCCGATGCAGTCGAGCGCATCATTCTGGCCGAAATCAAGCGCATCTCTGAAAAGCTGGTGAGTCAGCGCGAACTCCGGATGGTGCGGGATTTAAATCGCAGCGGCACGGTTTTGCAGAGAGCCAATGTGCTCAGATTCGCAAAGTCGATCAGCGAAGCTGAAGCCTTTGCGGACTGGAAATGGGGCGAGCAGTTCGACGAGCAATTCGAGCGTGTCAGCCGCGAAGATATTCTCGCTGTCGCCAGGCGATATCTCACTGCCAGCAACAGAACTGTCGGCGCTTATGTTCCGGGCGGCGAAGCTCTGCCACCGCATGTGCTACCAGGTGAATTACCCGGCGAGGCACCGACTCTGGCGGAAACAGCTATGACTCAAGCATCTGCGGTTCCGGCACCGGCAGTTCCGGCACAAGCCGGCTCTCCAACCTCTGCGCAGGGCTCATCGAACCCATCGGATGTTTCTTCAGGTGAGGCTAAGGTCAATGTTCCCCAACTGCTGTTGCGCCCCCAGATAAGACGAAGCAACTATGCCGAAAGGGTGGTGAAGAGGATCTTGCCCAACGGTCTGACAGTGGTACTGCTTCAGACCAACACCGAGGCAATCGGCTTCAACCTGACACTCAACACGGGGTCGCACCACTATCCGCACAACAAACTGCTGGCAGGCGTGGTATCAGAATTGCTTACCGCAGGTTCTGAGCGCTACAGCAAAGCACAGATTGCCGACCTGACAACACGGCTGGGCATCACTGTTGACTTTGGCACTGACTCGTTGCGCACCACTGTGAACAATCTCGTGCCAGGTCGCATCGCCAAATATCTCGACCTCGTTGCTGATGTCCTGCGTCACCCGCTCTTTGCCCAGCAGGAGCTGGATTTGCTCAAGACGGCGATGCTCGCACAGCACATGGAGGCACAGGAGATCACTTCTGTTCGCGCCAGTATCGCTCTGCGCCAAGCCTTGTATCTTCCCCAGAGCATACACTATGCAGATTCGCTGCAAACGCGAGCTGCAATGGTGCAGGAAATCGCCAGAGAAGATCTGCTCGACTTCCATGAACTCTTCTACGGACCCAGGGGAGGTGTGCTGGCACTGGTTGGGAAATTCGACGTCGCCTCCATGCTTGCGCTCATCGAAAGTAAATTCGGTGACTGGAAAGGCGGAACAGGACGCACAGACTCGGAAACGCTGGCTCGCGATGTGGTGCGCTACACCTCGCGCATCAACGTGCCGATCGCGAGCAAAGACAACTTGACCATCCTCGTGGGACGGCCATCGAAGATCTGGGTCGAATCGCCGCACTATCTCGCTGCAATGGTCGCCAACAAAGCGCTGGGCGGAGACACACTCACAGCGCGACTGGGAAAAGCGATTCGCGAGGAACGGGGACTCACATACGGCGTGACAAGCGGTTTCTCCGACACCACTGTGCAAGGCGCACCCTGGACGATTAAGATGACCACGAATCGAAGTAAAGTCGAGCAGGCAATTCCGTTGATCGGCGAAGTGGTCGACGAATTCATACAGGGCGGAATTGGTGCCGTGGAACTGGAGACAGAGAAGATCGCGCTCAGCACTGCTTTCGACATGCAGATGGACGGACCGCTCAGTATCGCTCGTGCACTGAGCGGAATTGTGTACGCCGGTCGCGACATCTCATCGCTCGACGCGCATCAGGCAAGACTCGCGGCGGTGACAAAGGACGAAGTTGACGACACCATTCGCAACCACTTCAACCTCGCGAATGCTGTAACGGTTGTCGCCGGCAATCTGTAGGTCATGATCGATTTAGAGGTTGGGGAAGCCGGATGCTTCCTCAGCCTCTTCCTCAGCAGATTACCAGTCACAACACCGATGTCAGGCTGCTTTTAACTCTCGTTTTTCTATAGTATAAATTGCCGAAAAAGTTTTCCTTAGGTATTAGTACCAGTTCGACAGTTCGACCTGAAATGCGAGCTAGGCAAAACTTTCTATACGTTGCAAAGCTTGCGCATCACAAAAAATGAGCGCTGACTCCTAATTAGCAGCGTCGATATTTAGTTTCGCTCTATGCGCTAACTGTTAAATTCCATCCTCGCGCTGAAGTAGCCTAAAACGCTTGCTTGTCGCAACGTTTGAAACATAAGCTCAAGTAACGTTTTCTTTCATACGCCGTTTAGAAGCACAGAGTTTAAACCCATCCGACTCAACATATCGCGCTTTTTCAAGTCACCTCATATGGTGACTGGTTCTTGTCGATAAATCGAGCATTCGGTAGCTGTGCCCTGCAATGGCAAAACGCAATCTGTGAGAAAGGAGTTTCACAATGAGCGCGTTACAACAGTCAGTTTCAGGAGAGGTGAATTCCGCAGCGGAATTCGTCGTGCACAATTCATCACTCCAACCGTTGATCAACACCAGTTACCAGCTCGAAGACATTGACAAGATTTTGTCGGAGCTGGAAAACAGTCGGACGTTGTCGATTACGCGATTGCCGAACGGCGGTTCTACGGCAGTAACGATAACGGATACACTTTCACTCGCGTCGGCTCTCGGTGACAATCTAATAAACGCCTGGGACCGTGACAGTATTCTTCAGGCAATTGCTGAACAAGCTGTCGCTGCAGATGAACACCTGTCGGAGCGCCTGAGCATTCAACGTGATGCGTGGAAGCGCGGTCTGCTCTGGAGCCTCTGGCACCACTGCATCAATCAGGAGAGATTTATCCGCATACTCAGTGGCGAAGCTCCAGCCGACGGCATGAACTATCCTGCCGTTCGAGTCAATCCCGTCACCGGCCAGGTGCCCGCAGGACCCTGGAATCACAAGCAGCACGATGCGCTCGGATTTATATTGCACTTGCTCTTCTGGCAACTCAATCACCAGGGTCTGAGCTGGGAAGACGAAGCACTCAAGAGTCTCGCAGTACCGTATGCCACGCTGCTCATCAAGCTGTTCGAAAAGGTGAGCGTTTGGAGCGAGCCAGACGACAGCGCCTGGGAGTTTGGCAACAGCGGTCTGCATCTCAGCTCCCTGGGTATTGTGGTGCTGGCACTGGAAGAGCTTCTCGAATTTCTCAGCACGCACGGCACGCTCAAGTATCTGACCTATGAGGTTACAAGTGCTGACGTCGCGTCGATGATTGAGAAGTGCAAGCAGTCGTTGCAGACGATAGGTTCAAGAGAATCAGTCTGGTCGGGCGGAAGCAGAGATTGCGATCTCGCACAACTCAACGCTCTGCTTTTGCAGGCAGTCTCGAATCGGGTGCTGTTCTCAGAGCAGCAAGTAGAAGAAATTTTGCTGCGCATCGAGTCTTCACTGGTCGGAAAACACGGAGTCAGACGGTTCGCCGGAGACGTGTGGAACGGGCGCACAAACAATGCCACCACAGCTCCAGGCGAAGAAGCGCAATGGACGATTGGCGCACCCGCCATTAGTGTCATTTACGGTTGGCTGTTCAGAGTCACAAATCAGCCAAAGTATCTCGAACGGCAGGCGGCTTACTTCAGTCGAACCTTAGCAGGTGTTGATGCTGATTGGCGGCTGCCAGAAGCCTACATTCTCGACAAAGGACAGATGGTGTGGGTGCCTGACGAGAACAAACCTCTGGCGTGGGCGCAGTCGATGGTCATTCTCGCTCTCGCCGCGATGAGAAGCAGTCTGAAAGTGAAGGAAGATAAGGTTTCGGACGAAGCTACAATCACTGCTGAGGTGGCATGAGTCGCCGCGGATGTCGGAGAGGCATGAATTAAACTGCGATCAATGATTGTGCGACGAGCATGCATCACGAAGTCGCTAACCCTGATCATGCCTCTCTGTATCTGCGTGCTAATTAAGCGAGCACTCAATATGAACGACCGCTCCTTCTGTATCGCGACTTCAGTGAATATCCGGCAGAGTCATCTGTCGTTCAACAACTTCTGCTAATTAGTAAGTCATCCATTTTAAATTCAAATTTTTGCCTAAAATAAACTTCTAAAGCGAATTTGTGAGCGGGGAATATTCCGACAGACCATCATCAGTACTCAAGCAAACAGCAGTCAGGATGTGACTTCCACGAATATTCCAAAAAATCAGCGAAACTCACGAATGCGGGTTCGTAAAGATAAATGCAAAATTTTTCTCGGCTACAGAAATTTCCACAACTTTTATACTTGCCGTCCATAAACTCGCTGATGTAAAGAGCAGAACTGAATATGGTGGCACAGCCATCGTATGCATCAATTTGGATAAAAGTTATGGAATTTGGTGGAATTTGGAATACTTACGTGGAGCTTAGCACCACGGCTTTTCAAAATGGACACTACGACATCGCAGAAACGATGCTAAGAGCAGCGTACAGGCAAGCTCCGAAAGATGTCGATGGCGGTTTCACACGCATGGCACTTGTTTTGGAAAATCTCGCAGAGGTATTCGTCAAGCAAGAACGCTATGGTAAGGCAGAGCGCGTATATAGACGAGCGCTAGGAATGCAGGAGCGAGCACGACAGCGAGGATCTCGAAGTGCAGCTAGAATCTGCTTCAAGCTTGCACATTTATGCTTATTGAGCGACAGAGTATCGATGTTCGATAAGTGGTATCAAAAGGGCAAAGACATTTGCAGAGTTTCAACGGATATCACACATGAAGAGCAAGCAACGCATATGCTAAAACTGGTGCAGTATCTTCACAAAGAAAACAAACGTGAGATGGCATGGGACATCTACAAAGAGGTTCTCGCCATGCGCCAGGATATGCAACCGCCAGGTGCCGTTGAAGCGATCATCGCCGCAGCAAAATCAGCGGTTCCACCACAGGTGCCAATTTAAATTCAAGCTATGTTACAGGGGAGAGAGGCACGGTCCATAAGACCGTGCCTCTTATTTTGTCGAAGACTTGTCGTGACATAAGACCGCTATGGACTGGAATACAGCTGCGCATTTGAGCACCATCCAGCCAATCAACTAACCAACTAACGAACCAAGAGGTGCGATGTTAAGCAGCATGGTCCGATTTCACGATGTCTCGAATCACTTCAAATCTATCCTTATCAGGATTTAGATTCACCTTTCCCTGAGCGATATAAATTCGATTGATCGCATCCGACACAGGGGCTAAAGCGAGGTTAGCAGGAATTGTGTTGATAGCACTCAACTGACCGTATAGGTCCATCAGCATACCAATAGCCGCAGTGGAAGCAAGGCTGTCAGAACCCAAGAATTGCTGAGCGATTGCCAACGCAGCGCTAACAGCGTTGTTTATGGTTTCTGCATCGTGGTCGCCGTTGCGGAGCTGTGTCATGCTCTTAGACAAGTTTGCAAGCGAAATTCTGAAGCCGGTGGTTGCCACGCTCGGATCATCTGAGAATACAAAATCAGCATCCGCACCCATTCCGTAGACACTCTCCTGACCATGTAAGAGATCAAAGAATATTGGAATATTGTCCTCTCCGTTTACTCTAGCAATAGGTGGACTTGTGCCGTCTCCCAATATGAGCTCAATTGGGTCGATTGCTGCTGAGCAAAAGAGTGCTCTGAACTTTTCATGCAGGTCATCCGAACTTAACAGGTAGTCGGCAAGCAGATTTTGAAGCGAATAGCTGCCGCGTGCAGCTATAAATTCTTTCAAAAGGAAGTCAAATTTTTCGAGCTTTGTTGGATCATCCAACGTTAACAAAACCTTTGAGGAATCGCTTGGATCCACGACCCAGAAGCTCTTCCCATCATCAGAAATGCGCAGCGAAATAGAAGCAGGCGGCTCACTATTTGTGGTGATTGTCATCAAACTTTGACCATCAGGCATTAACTTCATCGAAACAGTAAATTGCTTCGTGTATGCTTGAACGTCACCTTCTGCGGACTTAGTTATAACCGTTGCATTATCGCCTTTGCTGGTTATAAGAGTGTCAACCTGAGTTGCATTGTTGTGTACAAACATCTCACCGTGCTCACCACCGACGTAATCGAGATCTCCCACTGACTGCGAGAAAACACTCTTTCCATCCCACCCGCTAAAAACATTCCTTAAGTCGTCACTTGCTTTCTGGGTTTCGGGACTGATTGGCGGCGGAACTTCTTTGACATCTGAAGCAGCAGCCAATTTAGCAAAGGCATCCGCCAACGTTTTACCGATTGGTCCAAACTCAATATATTGCTCGGCGATATTGATGGTGGCATTGATCAATCCATCGATCGGCAAGCCGTCCTTGTTGTCAGCTGCTGCCAGATTCTTTGAACCGATTTGCTCAAATAAGGCAAGACTATTGAGTAGACTGGAAGCAACCTGTGCACCATCTTTAATGGCGTCTTTATCTGAAGGTTTGTACGACTCCAGACCTTTCGCAACGGTGTTCATTTGCTCCATGGAAGAGTACGAAGAAGGAAGCATAGCGGTAGCTCCAAACGGTTATGTTTGCAACATTAGTAATTCATTTCGTGCTCTTGAATTCTATGAACGAATTATGGAAAAGTTGTATAATTTCAGGTTGCAAAAACTTTCGATTGCGTTTTTCAGCGCAGTGATACCACTTTCGCAACTCAGGACTGGCAGCGCCCATTCAATATATCTATTGAGAGTTGGAAGGCTGAAAAATAAGCGGGCCACTGCGCCTCCTTCAAGTCCTCTTTCAAAAGACGACCGGTTGACTCGCGATACTGCTTTTCAATGATTGCAATGCTGACGGCAGGCAATTGCCCGGCCCACATTTTTCTGCTCAGTTCGAGAAACAGCATCTCGACACGTTCACGATTATCCAGTTGCAACTTTATAAGGAACGGCAGCTGCTTAATTGCTTCCGCATCTGCCAAAAACACACTATGCTGATTCTCCAGTTCACGCTCAGCGGCAAGCAATGCGATCAGTTGTTTGGAGTAACCTTCCAGAATCTTTTCAATTGAACTCATAACCTCTGTTGCAGAGTCGGACTTTGCGATCACCGGTAACGGTGCACTGACACTCACCTGCTCTGCCATACACGCCCCCTGATTTTGAAGATTGCCGACCAACGAGATCTGTTTGAATTCATGTAAACAACTACAACATTAGATCCGCGTTGCTGCAACTAATAACGTGCTCAAAA
>WBZN01001864.1_pt1 | contig 12217 bp, 9 predicted proteins | sample 5204281 | NCBI WGS metagenome assembly WBZN01 (sample SAMN12344347, study PRJNA552823) | activated sludge metagenome | biome: Activated sludge suspended growth; feature: Nitrification reactor; material: Wastewater; isolation source: activated sludge from nitrification reactor of wastewater treatment... | reverse complement strand
GTTCGTCGTCGCTTCTACGATCTTCTGATCTCCCCGAGATCTTCACGGGTTGTCGCGATACCCGGGGGTCGCATCGCGTGAGTGCTCGCGACCTCAGGACGCGCAAGTACAAGACAGAACCAGCCCGTAGAGCCCGGACGCCGGCAACCGCTACAACGCTGGGCATGAAGCGCACCTTTGCTGTGATGGCAGCGCTGACCGTGGGGACGGTCGGCATCGCGAACGCCGAAGTGCAGACCAACATGCGCGACGTGCCGGAAAATCCGCTCGTGACGCCGTGGTCGCGCCCTCAGGCGACGTACCGCTTCATCGACCCGGGGTTGCCGACGACCGACACCGACGGCGTCTCCGCTGTCGCCACCTCGAACGTCATCTACCTCAACAACTGCAAGCCCGGAGGCTGCGCGGTCCATCCGGGCAACGAGAACTCGGCGACCGGCTCGTCCGGCATCCCGAACCAGACCTCGACGGTCACCGCGTTCGCGTACAGCGATGCGGTGTGGGCGCAGGTGGTCGCGTGCGTCCGCGAGACGTATGCGCCGTTCGGCGTGAACATCGTCACCGAGCGCCCGACGACCCCCGGTTACCACATGGCGATCGTCGCCGGCCGGCCGACCGATGTGCAGATGCAGAACGGCGTCGGCGGCGTGTCGCCGTTCTCGTGTGGCTACATCCCGTCCTCGATCTCGTACAGCTTCGCGAACATCTACGGCGGTGACGTCGATCAGATCTGCTGGACCGTCGCGCAGGAGACCGCGCACTCGTGGGGCCTCGACCACAAGTTCGACAACAAGGACCCGATGACGTACCTGCAGAGCGGTCCGTCGCGGAAGTCGTTCCAGAACACCGATGGCCCGTGCGGCACGTTCAACGCGGCCGCGTGCATGTGCGGCAGCGCGACGATGAACAGCTACCAGGAGATCATGGCGACGTTCGGCTCGAGCACGCCGACCCCGCCGATGGTGACGATCACCTCGCCCAAGAACGGCGACGTCGTGATGCCCGGCTTCCCGATCCGCGCCGACATCACGGACGATATCGCCGCCTCCAAGGCAGAGCTCAAGATCGACGGCCAGCTCGTCTCGACGCTGCAAGCCGGCGTCAACGCGTGGGTGTGGAACGCGCCGGTCACCCTGGGTCAGGGTACGCATACGATCCAGATCATCGGCTACGACATCGGCAACACGCCGGCGGAGGCGAAGGTCACGGTCTCGATCGGCAGCCCGTGCAGCAAGCCGAGCGATTGCTCGAAGTCCACCGACACCTGCGTCGATGGCCGCTGCGTCGCCGGCGAGGGCGTGACCGGTGGTCTCGGCTCGGACTGCACCGACAATACCGGGTGTGCGTCGGGCCAGTGCGGCGCCGATGCGACGGGGACCCACTACTGCGTCGAGTCGTGCGATCCCGCGAAGAATGCCTGTCCCTCCGGCTTCAGCTGCGTCGCGGCCGGCGGCGGTGGTGTGTGCTGGCCGGGTGGTGACGACGGTGGCGGTTGCAACTCGAACGACAACGGCGCTGGCGTGATCTGCCTTGGATTCGGACTCGGCGTGCTGGTGATCTCGCGTCGCCGTCGCCGCTGATTTCGGCATGTTGGCCGTGCACGACCTGCGCGCAACCGTGCCAACACTGCGCCTCAGTTCATACGAGGTAGTGACAGCGTATTCCGCTAGGTCTGGCTGCGCGTGACGGGCTATGAAGGTAGGCCATGAAGCGCGCCCTGGTGTTTGCAGTTGCCTCCGCTTCCACTGTCGTTCTTGCGCTGGGCGTTGGTGGCGCCGCGTTCGCGGAGTCACGGACGATCATCCCGGACCAAGGTGGTTCGATCAACGAAGACACCGCGCCGGCGGTCCTCAAGGAGCGGCCGCGTACGGACCGGCTGTGGGTCGATGTCGATCCGGCCGCGATGGCGCTCCCGGCCGTCAACACCAACAAGATCTACCTGAACAACTGCCAGCCCAACGGGTGCGTCATCCGGCCGGGCAACGCGAGCTCGATCGATGGGAGCGGGTTCCAGGGCACCTGGCAGATCAACTCGACGAGCACGCTCCGAGCGTTCAACGCCAGCGACGCGATCTGGAACCAGGTCGTGTCCTGCGTCAAGGAGGTGTTCGCGCCGTTCGGTACCGAGATCGTGACGACCAATCCGGGCGCGGCGCCGCACTTCGAGATCATGATCGCGGGTCGCCCCCAGGACATCGGCCTGGGCGCCGGCATCGGCGGGATCTCGCCGTTCTCGTGTCAGCAGTACATCCCGAACTCGCTCGTGTTCGCGTTCGCCGGCGTCTACGGCAACGACGTCGAGGAGATCTGCTCGACCGCCGCGCAGGAGATCGCGCACTCGTTCGCGCTCGACCACGTGACCGAGCCCAGCGACCCACTGACCTACTTCGGCTACAGCGGCCGCCGTCACTTCAAGAACGCGCAGGTCCAGTGCGGCAGCGATTGCGTCAGCGGCCAGGCGCCGTTCGGCGGCACCTGCACCGGCATCAACAACCAGAACCACGATTGCTCGTGCACCAACATGCCGACGCAGAACTCGGTGCAGACGATCACCGCGCTGTTCGGATCGGGGACACCGACGCCTCCGACCGTGAAGATCACCGATCCGAAGCTCGGCGCGAACGTCTCGCCCGGCTTCCCGGTCCATGCCGACATCACCGATGACCTCGCGGTCGGCATGTCGGAGCTGCGGGTCGATGGCATCCTGGTCACCACGATCACCCAGCCGCCGTACGGGGCGTTCAACGCGCCGGCGACGCTCGCCGATGGCACCCACACCGTCGAGGTCACCGGCTACGACGCGTTCGGCTCCGCCGGCAAGGCCTCCATCCAGGTCGTGATCGGCAAGCCGTGCGACAAGCCGGCCGATTGCCCCAAGGACACCGACACGTGCATCGGCGGTCGCTGCGTCCCAGGTCCAGGCGCCCAGGGCGGCCTCGGCCAGCCGTGCACCTCGGGTCCCGACTGCGCGTCGGGCCAGTGCGCGGCAGATAGCAGCGGCAGCCACTACTGCGTCGAGAGCTGCACGCTCGACGCCGGCCAGTGCCCCGATGGCTTTGGCTGCCTCAAGGCCGGCGATGGCGGCGTGTGCTGGCCCGGGTTCGATGATGGCACGGGTGGCATCTGCTCCGCGGGGGGCTCGGCGGGCGCCGTGACGCTCGGCCTCGCCTTCGCGGCGACGCTGGTCGCCCGTCGCCGCCGCCAGCGATGAACCAGCGGCTGCGCCGACGCCGGCCGTGAACGCACGCGACTACGCCTTCGGGATCGTCACGAGCGAGACGCTCGCGGGCAAGCTCGCGCCCCCGCCCGCCGAGCTCGGCTTCGACGAGGGCTTCGAGCCGGTGCGCCTGACCCAGCCGGGCCGCCCGCCGGGGCTCTCGATCGTCGCGGGCAAGCAGGCCAAGGTGCCGCCGATCGCCGGAATGCGCGATCCGCAGCAGCGCGCGCGGATCCTCCATGCCCTCGCGAATCACGAGCTCCAGGCGATCGAGCTGTTCGCCTGGGCGGTGCTCGCGTTTCCCGCCACGCCGGTGCCGTTCCGTCGCGGGCTCGTCGCGATCCTCGCCGACGAGCAGCGGCACCTCGCGCTCTATCAGGCGAGGCTCGCCGCGCATCGCGTCGCGTTCGGGGATCAGCCGGTCACCGGGCACTTCTGGAACAAGCTCGATCACCTCGGCGCGCCGATCGACTTCGTGTGCGCGATGAACCTGACGTTCGAGAACGCCAACCTCGACTTCGCGGGTGACTACGCGGCTGCCGCTCGTGCGTGCGGTGATGAGGCCACGGCGATCGCGCTCGATCAGGTCCACGCCGATGAGATCCGCCACGTCCACTTCGGCTGGATCTGGCTCGGCAAGCTCACGCGGGACGCGGGGGACATGTGGCAGGCGTACCTCGACCACGTGCGGTTCCCGCTCGGTCCCCACCGCGCGCGAGGGCTGCGGTTCGATCGCGAGGCCCGCCGTCGTGCGGGGTTCGACGAGGCGTTCATCGACGCGCTCGCCGCGATCGAGCCGACGCGTCCGAGCGGACAGCCGCGGTGAGGCTCCACGCGAACCTCGACTGCGAGGCGCGGTGGTCCGGCCTCGAGCTGCCGGGGAAGGTCGCGAGCCGGGTCAGCCTGTACGCCTCGCTGTTCGCCGCGCTCGCCCCGGGAGACGAACCCGCCTCGGTCTGGGCGCCCGCGGCCGTGGATCCGGCGCGGCTCGTCCGCTCGGAGCGCTGGACACCACCGGTGATGCATGTGGGCACGCCTGCCCACGCGGACCTGCGCTGGGCGCAGGACGACGCGAAGGCCGCCAACGATCGCAGGCTCGCCCTGTCCGTCGCGGCGTCGCTCGGCGCGGCCCTGCCCGGTGCTCGCGTGATCGAGTCCGTCGACGAGCTCGCGATCGTCACCGGGCGATGGGTGTGCAAGGCGCCGTGGACGTCGGCCGGGCGCGATCGCTGCCACGGGGACGGTCCGCCGACGCGCGACCAGCGCACCCGGCTGTCGCGGCTGCTCGCGCGCTCCGGGGCCCTCGTGTTCGAGCCCTGGCTCGAGCGCATCCTCGACGTCGGCGTATGTGCGACCGTGCAGCCCGATGCGACGGTGATCGCGCTGCCCGCGCATGGCCTCGCCAGCTCCACCCGCGGCGCGTTCCTCGGCATCGATCTCGCGCCGCCGGCGCTGCTTCCCGCCGAGGCCCGGCGCCTCGGCGAGCTGACCCGTGCCTCCGGCCAGGCGCTGTTCGAGCTCGGCTACGCCGGGCCGTTCGCGATCGACGCGTTCGCCTATCGCGACGGCGACACGCGGCGGTTCCATCCGCTGTGCGAGATCAACGCACGCTACACGTTCGGCTGGATCGCCCGCGCGCTCGGATCGCGGCTCGAGGTGACCCGGCTCGGCTTCACCACGCCGCCACCTGGTTCGACGGTGCTGATCGCACCGGCCGCCGATGGCGTCACCGCGTGGTGCGCGTGATCTCGAGCCGGCGACGGGACGTTTTCGTGGTTCCGGGTGAGCGGAGTGATGTTCTCGGCCCCGGTCACTTTACGAACCCAGCTTGATTGGGCAGGGTGAGTCCGATGGCGCCCGACGACAGCGTGCCCGAGGCGATCCCGGATCGGCACGAGAACGCGACCGGTGAGATCTCGGCGCTGCCCCCCGAGGAGGCCAGCAAGGTCGCCGCCGAGATCCGCGCGATCGCCGAGGCGCGTGGCGAAGACTCCGAGGTCGTCGAGCTGGTCGAGATGTCGGCGTCGGCCTCGGTCCCGGGCGCGCGCACCCGACGCTCCAGCATCATCCCGCCGATGACGTCGGTGACCGGCGAGCTCGTGCCGGTCGAGGATCACGACGAGGAGCTCTCGGTCGACGAGCTCCGCGATGCCTGGCCGCTGCTCGACCTCGAGGAGCGGAGCGACGGCCTCCGCGTGCTCCCACGCGAGGATGCCGAGGACTTCTTCGTCGCGCTCTCCCCCGCCGATCAGGCCGCGCTGCTCCTGCACTTCCGCGCCGGTCAACGCCGCCAGTGGATGCGGCTGCTCGAGCCCGACGACGTCGCCGACGTGATCCAGCGGGTCACGGAGGAGCACCGCGCCACCTTGCTCGCGCTGCTCGATGCGCCGACCCGCAAGGAGGTCACGGCGCTGATGGCCTACGAGGAGGACGAGGCCGGCGGCCTGATGTCGACGCGCTACGCCCGCCTGCGTCCGCAGATGACGGCCGACGAGGCGATCAGCTACCTGCGGCGCCAGGCCCGCGACAAGATCGAGACGATCTACTACGCCTACGTGCTCGATACCGAGCAACGCCTGCTCGGCGTGGTGTCGTTCCGCGACCTGTTCGCCGCTGACCCGAAGAAGATCGTCGCCGAGATCATGGAGACCGACGTCGTCCGCGTCACCGACGAGATGGATCAGGAGACGGTCTCGCGCTACTTCGCCGAGCACGATCTCACCGTCGTGCCGGTCGTCGACAAAGACGGCAAGATGAAGGGCATCGTGACGGTCGACGACATCGTCGATGTCGTGCAGGAAGAAGCGACCGAGGACGCCCAGAAGTTCGGCGGCATGGAAGCCCTCGACATGCCGTACTTGATGTCGAGCCGCGCGCAGATGGTTCGCAAGCGTGGCCGCTGGCTGACCATCCTGCTGGTCGGCGAGATGTTGACCGCGACGGCGCTCGGGTTCTTCGAGGACGCGCTGATCCCGACGCTGGCGCTGTTCCTGCCGCTGATCATCTCGAGCGGCGGCAACTCGGGCTCGCAAGCATCGACGCTGGTGATCCGCGCGATGGCGCTCGGTGAGGTGCGAGCGGCGGACTGGTGGCTCGTGCTGCGCCGCGAGGTGGCGATCGGCGTCGCGCTCGGGGCGATCCTGGGCGGGTTCGCGTCGGTGCGCGTGATGATCTGGGGCGCGGTAGGTACCTACGGGGAGCACTTCCTGTTGATCGGCCTCACGGTCGCCCTCGCCGTGACCGGCTGCGTGCTCTGGGGGACGCTGGCCGGCGCGATGCTGCCGTTCCTCCTCCGCAAGCTCGGCGCCGATCCGGCGAACGCCTCGGCGCCGCTGGTCGCGACCCTGGTCGACGTCAGCGGCATCATCATCTACTTCACGATCGCCAAGCTCATCCTGACGGGCACGCTGCTGTAGCCGCTGTCCGCGTGGTACCGTGCTCGCGATGTACAGCGAGCGAGGGCCGTGATGTTCGCGACGCGCGTGTATCACTACCGGGATCCCGCCGCGGTGATCCTCGGGCTCAAGGAGCTCCGCAAGCAGGGGCTCACGCCGCGCGGCCTGTTGTTCGTCGCGCTCGATCCGCGCGGCGAGACCTACCTCGCCATCCCCGAGGATCTCGATGCGGTCGCGAGCATCCGCGTTGGCGACAAGCTCAGCCTGGTGCCACCGTTCGAGGGTCGTTACTTTCACTTCGATGCCGTGCATCGCCTCCCGGGGGACACCGTGCTGTGGAACGGCGATCGCCGGCTCGGTGACACCGGCAGCGCACCCGAGGTCGCGTGCGCCATCTCCGAGTGGCTCAAGGGCAGCTCGGCCAAGAACGTGTTCCTCGGCTGCACGCCTCACGTCCCCGGCTCGTGGTGGACCATCGATCACCTGTCCGCGGTCACCGAGCTCCATGCGATGGGCTACCTCGACTGCGTGGTGACGGCGGGCGGGATCCTCGCGCGCAAGATCGACAGCGCGTCCTTGTTCTACCTCGACTTCCAGTCGCTGTCGCAGCACGGCAGTCCGAGCGAGGGGTGGCAGGAGGTGTTCAAGTCGGAGATGGGCAACATCCTGCTCGTCGAGCGACGCGTGCTCCAGTACCGCCTCGCGCTCACCTGCGAGCGGGGCCTGGTCGAGATCGATGTCAGCCACCTGCCCGACCTCGTGATCGAGACGGCGCGCGTGCCGCTGCGCTCGGGCTTCGGCGTGGTCGGCCGGATCGACAACGGCGCCTTCGCCGTGACGGTCGGGACGATCGAGCCCTGGGGCCTCACCAACATGCGCCCCGCGATGCTCGTCGGGTCCCCCACCGAGAGCCTGCTCGAGCTACCGAAGACGCTGCGCGCCATGCCGCTCGAGGACTGAGCAGCGTTTGTGTTTCTGGCGACGTGCCCCGTGTTCGCCAGCGTGTAACGTCCATGATCCATGCCGCCTTCCCTGGCCGATCGATCGCTGGGCTTTCGTCAGACCTATCTGGATCACGAGCGCCTGACCGCACAGCTCCACACATGGGCCGAGGCGTTCCCGGCGGTGTGCCGTGTCCGCTCGATCGCACGGACCCCCGAGGGGCGTGATGTCTGGCTCGCGGTGATCGGACGCGATCCGGACCGCGTGCGTCCCGCGGTGTGGATCGACGGCAACATGCACGCCGCCGAGCTCGCGGGCTCGAGCGTCGCGCTCGCGATCGCCGAGGACGCGCTGCGGCTCCACGTCGAGCCCGGCACGCTCGACGTGCCCGAGACCGTCGCCGAGCGGCTCGGCGAGATCTTGTTCTACGTCGTGCCCCGGATCTCACCCGACGGCGCGGAGACGGTGCTGCGGGTCGGCCGCTCGGTCCGCTCCGTGCCTCGCGATACCCGCGTCGAGCGCGGCCGGCCGCGGTGGCTCCCCGGCGACGTCGACGGGGATGGCGTCGCGCTCGCGATGCGGGTCCGCGATCCAGGCGGCGAGCTCGTCGAGGCGCCCGAGTTCCCCGGCCTGCTCGTCGAGCGCACGCTCGAGGACCACGGCCCGTTCTACAAGCTCTACCCCGAAGGCATGATCGAGCACTACGACGGCAAGCGGATCCCGGCGCCGTTCTTCCTCGGCGACAACCCGATCGATCTCAACCGCAACTTCCCGTGGTCGTGGGCGCCGGGACACGAGCAGGTCGGCGCCGGTCCGTTCCCCGCGAGCGAGCCCGAGGCGCGCGGCGTCGTCGAGTTCACGACCGCGCATCCGGAGATCTTTGCGTGGCTGAACATCCACACCTTCGGCGGCGTGCTGATCCGCCCGCTCGGGCACGCGCCCGACGCGAAGATGGATCAAGAGGACCTCGCGATCTTCCGCCAGGTCGAGGCCTGGATGACCGAACACACCGGCTATCCGACGGTCTCGGGCCATGAGGAATTTCTGTACGAGCCCGACAAGCCGCTCCGCGGCGACATGACCGACTACGCCTACAACCAGCGGGGCGCGCTCGCCTACGTGATCGAGCTATGGGATCTGTTCAAGCGCCTCGGCATGGAGCGGCCGCCGAAGTTCGCCCAGTACTACGAGCGCGTGTCGCGCGCGGACATCCTCAAGCTCGCGAGGTGGGACCAGGAGGAGAACGCGGGCCGCACGTTCCCGCCGTGGCGGCCGTTCGAGCATCCCCAGCTCGGCGAGGTCGAGATCGGCGGCATCGATCCACGCGTCGGCATCTGGAATCCGCCGCTCCACGAGCTCGGACGCATGTGCCACACCCAGGCCCAGGCGTTCCTCCGGGTCGCCGCGCTCGCCCCCCGCATCCGCATCGGCGACGTCCGCCGCGATGCCCTGGCCGGCGGCGTGACCCGCGTCGAGGTCGAGGTCGTCAACGATGGCTATCTCGGCAGCTACGGCGTGCCGTCGGCGAAGAAGCTCGATTTCAACGAGCCGATCTACGCCACCGCGACCACCGAGCGCTGCGAGCTCGTCGACGCCGGCGCCGCGCATCAGACCCTCGGCCACCTCGACGGCTGGGGCCACGGCCTGCACACCGGCCAGAACCTGCCCGCGTATCCCGGGACGCGTGGCAACACGCACGTGGCGTTCGCGAGCTACCTCGTCCGCGGCACGGGCGCGCTCGAGCTGCGCATCGGCTCGTGTCGCGCGGGCTTCGTCACCACGCGGATCACGATCTAGCCACGGCGATCGCGCACGGCCGGGCCACGCGGCTGCCGGCCGCGCCTGCTGCCACTGCGAATGGACGGCGTCCTGACGCGGGTCGCCCGGGAACCCACACGTGACCGCGGCCACGGTGATCCTGGTAGGCGCCGGTGAAACGCACCGCCTCATGGCACACGCGCACGATCGCTCCCGGCGTGACGTGCTACCTAGAGGGCGTGGCGCGCTATGCGATCGGCGACATCCAGGGCTGCAAGGCAAGCCTCGATCGCCTGCTCGCGCTGATCGACTTCGCGGCGTGGCGTGATCAGCTGTGGCTGGTCGGTGACCTGGTCAATCGCGGCCCGCGCTCGCTCGAGGTGCTGCGCTGGGCACAAGGCCTCGGCGATGCGGTCACGTGTGTGCTCGGCAACCACGATCTCCACCTGCTGGCACGCGCGGCCGGGGCGGCGGCCGAGAAGAAGCGCGACACGCTCGACGAGGTGCTCCGCGCGTCTGACTGCGGCAAGCTGATCGATTGGCTGCGCCATCGCCCGCTCGTCGTCGCCGATGATGCGTACATCATGGTGCACGCGGGGCTCCATCCGCGCTGGACGGTCGACGACGCGAAGGCGCGCGGCGCCGAGATCGAGCGCGAGCTCCGCGGCCCGAGCTGGCGCGCGTTCCTCGCGCAGCTCGCGGGGCCACCGCCGCGCTGGGATCCGCGGCTCGGCGGCGGCGATCGCTGGCGCGCGATCCTCGCGTACCTGGTGCGCGTGCGGACCTGCCGCCCCGACGGTCGAGTCGAGCCCGACTTCGATGGCCCGCCCGCCGAGGCCCCGCTCGGCTGCGTGCCCTGGTTCGCCCTGCCCGATCGAGCGTGGGCCACCCACACCGCCGTGTTCGGTCACTGGTCCGCGCTCGGCCTCGATCTCGGACCGCGCCACCTCGCGATCGACACCGGGTGCGTCTGGGGCAAGTCCTTGACGGCCGTCCGTCTCGACGACCGGATGGTGTTCCAGGTCAAAGCGATCGAGACGTCGCGCTGATCACTTCTTCTTCTCGGGAATCGGCGGCGGCGTGGGCTGGCGCTTGCCCCCGGGGGCGGAGCTCACTTCGACCGAGCGCTCCGGAGCGCTGAGCGGCAGCGGCTCGACATCCGCTCTGGATAGCTCGATGTCCTGCGAGCGCAGCGTGGGCGCTTGCACGCCGAGATCGCCGGCGTTGATCTTCGCCCGCGCCTCGACGACCGCGGCCGCGAGCGCGGAGGGCGGGTTGACCCCGATCGCCTGCTTCATCACCTGCGACAGCGCGTGCGCGAACTCGTCGGCCGTGCCGTAGCGGTTCGCGGGATCCGCGGCGAGCGCCGTGTCGATCACGGCGATCAGGGCGGACGGCACGTCCGGGCGCCGATCCGCGATCGGCGGGATCACGCAGCCTCGGATCTTCTTGAAGATCTCGATGTCGGTCTTGCCGTCGAACAGCCGCTCGCCCACGAGCGTCTCCCACAACAACGTCCCGACCCCGAACAGATCCGACTGCACCGTGTTGGGCTTGCCCTGCGCGACCTCGGGGGCGAGATAGGACAGCTTGCCTTTCACCGTGCCGGGCGCGGTCAGGCTCGATGCGCGATCGCGCGCGCGTGCGAGGCCGAAGTCCGAGAGCTTGACCACGCCGTTGATGCCGAGCAGCACGTTGTGGGGCGAGACATCGCGATGGATCACCGGCGACGGGGTGCCATCGGCAGCGACGCGATCATGCGCCGCGCCCAGACCGCGCAGCGTCCCGATGCCGATCGCGGCGGCGAGCGGCCACGGCACGTCGCGACTGGCGGCGCGATAGGTCTTGATGAACGCGCCCAGATCGATCCCGTCGACCCACTCCATCACCAGGTAGTACGAGCCGTCCTCGCTGCAGAAGTCGTGGACCTGGACGATGTTGGGATGGGCGAGCTCGGAGCCGACGCGCGCCTCCTCGATGAACATGTCGATGTAGTTCTTGAGCGCGCGGAACTCGGGCCGGATGTGCTTGACCGCGACGGTGCGCTGGAAGCCCGCGGCGCCGCGGACCACCGCCTTGTAGACCGTGGCCATGCCGCCCTCCCCCGCGATCTGGACGAGCTGGTATTTCCCGTCGATCGTCGTGCCGGTCTGGCTCACCGATCCAGCTTACAACGACTCGTGTTTCAGTTGTCAGTGACGAGCGCGGCGCGCGCGGCCTCGAGCTCCGCCATCGACTTCTCCCAGCGCCCGGTCAGCTCCTCGAGCTTGTCGGACGATGTCTGGTAGTCCGACAACAGCTTGTTGCGGCGGGGCGCGTCGTCGTAGACCGCCGGATCGGCGAGCTCGGCGGCGCGGGTCTTCTGCTCGGCCTCGAGCACGCTGATCCGCTCCTCGAGCTGTGCGACCAGCTTCTCGAGCGGCCCGAGCTTGGCGCTCTTCTTCTGGCGCAGCTCGGCCTCGCGCCGCTTGCGCGTCTTGTCATCGTCGCGTGCCAGCGGCGCCGATCGTGCCGGCACGGCGCCGCGCGGATCCCGACGCTGGTCGGACTTGCCCTCGACCGCGACCGCCTGGCGGCGCTCGGCCATCGAGTACAGGTACTCGTCGAGCGTGCCTGGATAGGTCTCGACCCGCTGCGCCTCGACGTTCCAGATCCGGGTCGCGAGCGAGCGGATCAGGCTGCGATTGTGGCTGACGAACACCAGCGTGCCATCGAAGGTGGCGAGCGACGCGGCGAGGCTCTCCGATGACTGCAGGTCGAGGTGGTTGGTCGGCTCGTCCATCAGCAGCAAGTTGCCCGGGTTGACGAGCAAGCGCGCGAGCGCGACGCGCGCCCGCTCGCCGCCAGACAGCACCTTGATCGGCTTGTCGGTGGTGTCGCCGGAGAACATGAACGCCCCGAGGAT